>Ga0187783_10000397_pt1 | contig 32028 bp, 32 predicted proteins | sample 1015_SJ02_MP02_2_FD_132471 | JGI IMG/M metagenome (GOLD analysis project Ga0187783, IMG submission 132471) | Tropical peat soil microbial communities from peatlands in Department of Meta, Colombia - 1015_SJ02_MP02_20_MG | ecosystem: Environmental > Terrestrial > Soil > Wetlands > Peat | place... | reverse complement strand
TCTGCGCCGGCTCTTGGAACCCTTTTTCCCGAGGATTTCCGTGCTCTCCCCTACGGAAATCCCCCCGTTAGTACCGGTGCAATCCATTGGAGCCTTACGGTGAAAAGAAACAATTGTTACGTCGCTTGATTGAGGATTCTGATGACACGGGCAGAACTTGCGTACCGAGAGAATGTCGAGGAAACGGAAGAACGCGATCAGCTCATTCTGAAAGAGCTGCCGCAGGTGTATTACATGGCGAGGAGAATCTGCGAACGTCTCCCGCAACATGTGTCGTTCGAAGACCTGGTGCATGCCGGCGTGGTCGGTTTGATCGAAGCGGTTCGCAGCTATGATGTGCGCAAGTCAGTGCCATTCAACGCGTTTGCCAAGTTTCGGATCCGGGGAGCCATGCTCGATAGTCTGCGGGATCTGGATTGGGCCTCCCGTCCCCTGCGAAAGAAAGAGAGGCAGATCGAGGAGGCCATCAGCAAGCTGTGGGCGAAGCTTGGCCGCCAGCCTGAGGAGGACGAAATTGCCAAGGAAATGGGAATCTCGATCGAGAAGCTGCATGAAGTGGCGCTCCGCCTAGATGGGGCAAAGCTGCTCGGTCAGCAGGTAAATCTGGCTTCCGATCCCTCACAAAATCAAGATCTGATCGAGTCGGCTCCCAGCCGGGACGCGAACGCCTATGATCTGCGTTTGCGCAGCGAGATCCAGGAGCAACTTGCGGAAGCCATCCGAACCTTGTCGGAGAAGGAGCAATTGATCATTTCACTGTATTACCGCGAAGAACTCACCATGAAGGAGATTGCGAAAGTACTGCACTTAGCAGAATCCAGAGTTTCCCAGATCCACGCGTTGGTGCTTCCCAAACTCCGCGCAGCGTTAGACAGGAACGCGGTACGCTGAGCGACAGGAAGCAATTGCAAGCCGGGAACTGACGAAGAGAGGTTCGAATGAGTAAGTTTGTCGAAGGCCTGACGAGAACGTTCTTCGGAGCAAAGGATCGGCTCGCGTGTCGAAATCCCAAATGCACCTCAAGGTCCGAGACAGGAACACGTCTGTTCGACCAGTGGTTTTGCGACAGCTGTTTTGAGCAGAGCGCGCGCGACAAGATGCTCGAGCTATTCTCCGACCGGCGCAGACAGGAAAAGCCACCTACCTTGCGCATGCCGCTTGGCCTGGTGCTCGTGTCCCGCGGAATCTTGAGCCACGAACAGCTCAAGACGGCACTCGACCAGCAACGCGCCACCGGCGCGAACTTCGGAGAGGTGTTGCAGGAACTTGGTTTCGCCACACAGCAGCAAGTCACCGCGGCGGTCGCGGCCCAATGGGCCTGCCCGGTGTTTACTTTGGGAGACCGCCCCTTGCCCACGGGAATTCACATTCCCACGCGGCTGCTCGAAGTGTACGGATTGCTGCCCGTTCACTTCTCTGAAGTTGGGCGAAAGCTCATGGTTGGGTTTGTTAGCCGCGTTCAACACCACATTCTCTCGACCATCGAACAGGTAACGTCGTGCACGGCGACACCTTGTTTCATCACCGATACCGAGTATCATCGACATCTGGAATCTTTGGCTGTCGAGACCGTCGAGAACGAGTGGGTTTGTGATCGTACGAATGGCCCGAGTGAGATCGCCAAGCTCGTGCAGGACCAGGTCAACCAGATGGGCGCGGAGGAAGCGCGTTTGGGAATGTGTCGGGATTACCTTTGGGTCAGACTCCTGGGACGCCAGGAAGCGGACTTGCTGTTCCGCGTGCAAGAGGATTAGAGGATTGTGAGGGGCGCTAAAGCTCGAACCCCTTCCGGCCGATTAATGCCAGCAGGTGCTCTCAATGCTGGCAGAATCGAACCCAAGCGAATCGTATCTCAAGGCTGAACCTCCTGCGGAGTGCTTTTCTGGCCGCTTTCCACGAACCCAGGCCGACGCCTCGGAGAAGATGGAATTTCCTCTTCCTCCGGCGATGCCCGGCGCGGTCGCTTTTCTGCAACTGCTAGTGACCTCGAACGTCGCCGACCTGGAAGCCATCACGGCGTTAATTCGCAATGATGTTGGCCTGACCGTCCAGCTTCTGGGTTTGGCCTTTGGAAAGGGTAGGCAGTGTCCGACCGGCCGCCTCGGCGTACAAGAACTCGTCGTCCATCTAGGACTCGAAAAACTGCGGGTCATGGTGGCTCGAACCCGAGTTCTCTCCTGCCCGTCCGCGGGCGAAGGTGCGTTTCGAGCCTGCCAAGAATTTTGGATTCGTTCGCGCCGGACGGCTCGCGCTGCCGAAGCGCTGGCGGCTGGAACCGCCGCGAATCGAGAAACCGCCTATGTCGCTGGCCTGCTTTGCCGCATCGGCATGCTTCCCGCTCTGCTGGACTGGAAAGTACCCGGGATCGCGTCCCTGAGCCCTGCGGAGATTGGCTCCCATATGCTCAAGACATGGAATTTTCCGCCGGTTCTTGTCGAAATCATCCGCGGCGATGAACAGGCTTGTACTTCGGTCAAGACACAGCGGTTGGTTCGCCTGGTCCGCGCCGCCCAATCCGCAGCCGAGAGCGTTGCGGTGGCCAATCGAACTCCATCCTGGTTGTAGCCAGCCTCGGCAGAAGCTCGCCGCGTTAGTAGGCGGTTAGAAATTCTAGCGCTATCGTCCGTCCGAGCGGGCGGATGGCACAATCGATCTAATCCGTTTCTCATGGCGAAACCACACTGCCATCGTGATTCAATCACTTACAACCCCGATAGCTCCGGAATCGTGTGGCCCCGGCCGTGCTTTCCTCCGTCTCGGGAAATCTCATGGACAGCGGCTTCTACGCAGCATGCACGGCGCTCATGGCACGAAGCCAGGCGCTCGATCTGGTGGCCAACAACTTGGCGAACGTTAGTACGCCGGGCTTTCGCGGGCAGCGCGAGATTTTTCGTTCGCTGCTGGCAAGCTCCTCGAACTTCCCCATGTCGGATCTGAACGAGACGGTGAACGACTATTCGGTTCTAGGGGACAGCCACCTTGATTTCTCGCAAGGCAATATCGAGAAGACCGGCAACGACTTCGACTTGGCCATCGAAGGATCTGGGTTTTTTGTGGTTCGCACGGCGGCCGGCCAATTGTTTACCCGGGACGGCAACTTTCACGTCTCGCCCAAGGGAAGACTGGTAACGGCCGACGGAGACCCTGTCCTGGGGGATCAGGGCGTCATCGAGATTGTTGGCGGCCCGGCGTCGATCGGCCCGGATGGAACCATCTCGGTGAACGGGGCGATCGCCGGCAAGTTGAAGCTTGTAGACTTTCCCGCGGGAACCCCGCTCGAGAGTGTGGGCAAGACTAATTATTCGGCGCCGCCAAGGAGTGAAGTCGCGGCCCCCGGCGCCACCGTTCAGCAAGGAGCGCTCGAAAGTTCCAATGTGAACCCGGTCGCAGGCGTTGTCGAGCTGATTAGCCTGCAACGCCATGCGGAGCTGGTGCAGCGTGCCTTAACGATGTTTCATTCCGATATAAACCAAATCGCGGCCCAAGATTTGCCGCGAATCGTACCTAACCCTTAGGGGGAACACTATGCTTCGTGCGCTTTATACGGCTGCCAGCGGTATGGTCGCGCAGCAACTGAATCTCGACAACATCGCCAACAACTTAGCCAACTCGAGCACCTCCGGATTTTATGGCCGCCGATTGCAGTTTTCGGATCTGGTTTATCAGAATCTGGTCATGCCCGGCGCGGCTGCAACGGCGCAGACAACCGTGGCCGCCGGCCTCCAGGTAGGACTGGGAACGATGCCGGGAGCGTCGGAAGTCTTACAAACGCAGGGAAATTTCACCTCCACCGGAAACCCTCTCGACCTGGCTATTCAAGGGCTTGGTTTCTTCCAGGTGACCTTGCCGGATGGACAGATTGCCTACACCCGCGGCGGCTCATTCAATCTCGACGCGCAAGGCAACATCGTGACGGCCAACGGCAATCCACTCCAGCCGAATATCACCATCCCCGCCAACGCCACGTCGATCACCATCGGTTCCGATGGAACGGTTTCGGTAACGGAAACGGGCCAGACCGCAGCCACGCAAGTGGGCAGCATCCAGTTGGCGTTATTTCCGAACCCGGGCGGTCTGAACAGTGTAGGAGGCAACCTCTTTCTGGCCACCACGGCATCGGGAGACGCCATTGTGGGGGCCCCAGGATCACCCGAGGGATTAGGAACCCTGCAACAAGGAATGCTCGAACAATCGAACGTCGACATCGTCGAGGAATTCGTCAACATGATCGTTGCTCAACGGGCGTACGAATCCAATTCGCGGGTCGTAACTTCAGCGGATCAGATGTTACAGGATCTCATCGGTATGGGGCGTTAGGGCACTGGGGATGAGAAATAGAAGAAATCGAAGAGCCCTTGGGAGTTTGTGGTTGCTGTCCATCCTGCTCCTCCCCGCCGTTGGCCGGGCGGCCAATCAGCGATTCCCAATTTCCCCCGACCAGGTGGCAGAGGCGATCGTGGCTGCCGGAGTCCCGGTTAGCGCAGCCCAGGTGAGATTTCTGTCCGAGGTCAGCGCCCTCGGGCAGGATGCGGACGTGCGGGTCATGAACACGGCAAAGTGGTTGGGGAACGAGTGGAAGGTGGAATTGCGGTGCCAGGACCATCGAGCTTGTCTGCCGTTTTACGTTTTGGTCCAGCCGGCGTCTTCGGCCGCGTTCGATGCGATGTCGGCACTGGCCAGGCGGGGTAAGGCTCTGCGGCGAGACGTTTCTCGATTTGCTGCGCCACCGATTTTGATGCGGAACGGCGATCGTGCCACGCTCCTGTTTGAAAAACCGACCGTGCGGATCACCATGCCTGTCATCTGTCTCCAGAACGGCAACCTCGGGCAGACGATTCGCGTCGAGAGCACGGATCACAAACAATTCTTCAAGGCGGAGATCGTGCAGTCCGGGCTGCTCAAAGTCACTCTTTGAGATAGGAAGATCTATGCGAACGAGAGGATTCATCATCGCGGTGCTGATGGCCACCGTGTTCTTCGCGATTCCGCCGTTCCTCGTGGCTGACAATAGCAAACCTCCGAAGCAGGATTCCGAGAAGGCGCGGACCGCCTATATCGCCCGTGCGCAACAAGAAGAGTGGGCAACCCCTCCACCTCTGCCGGGGAGTCTTTGGGTACCAGGGAGCACCTTCAGTGATTTGAGCAGCGATTACAAGGCGCGAAACGTGGGCGATATCGTCACCTTGACCGTGGTCGAATCCACCGCGGCCGAGACCACCGGAGATGTCAACACCTCGAGGCAATTCCAAACCAGTTCCGCCATTACAGCATTGCCCGGGAGAGCGAAGACCGGCGGAGTGAATCCTTTGTTCGGTGCGAATTCAGCGACGGCTCTGAAAGGGACGGGCGAGAATGACGCCGGGGACACCGTCACCACCAGTCTTGCGGGACGGGTGCTTGCGGTATTGCCCAACGGAAACATGATCGTAGAGGCAGAGCGCACGGTGGTCATCGACAGCCAGCACGAGACGATGGTCGTCCGTGGAATCCTTCGACCGGGAGACATCGCGCCGAACAATACAGCCCCCTCCACGGCGTTGGCAAACCTCGAGATCGAGCTCAAGGGCAAGGGAGTAGTCTCTGATTCCGTCGCCCGGCCCAATATCCTCATGCGCACTCTTTTATGGTTGATCGGATGGTAAGACGGGATAGGTCTCTGAGAATGACGCGCTTTCTGGTCAGGTTGCACGTCTGCCTTCTCAGTCTCGGGCTGACTCTGGCCGCAGAGGGCACGGCAGCTGGCGAAGACACCAGCCGGCAAGTGCTGATTCGCGATATTACGACCGTCGCCGGCATCCGGGAAAACCCCCTCATCGGGTACGGCGTTGTGGTTGGTCTGAAGCGAACCGGTGACAGTCAGCAAACCGTGTTCACGACGCAAACCTTAGCCAACGTTTTGCAGCGCTTGGGTCTTCAGATTCCGGCCGCGACGGTGCAAACCCGCAATATCGCTGCGACGATGGTAACTGCCTCTCTTCCTCCTTTTGCCCAGCCGGGAACGACTTTCGACGTAACCGTTTCTTCGGCCGGAGATGCCAAGAGCCTGGAAGGCGGCGTCTTGTTGCTTACCGCTCTCCACGCTGCCGACGGCAGCGTCTATGCGGAGGCGCAAGGACCTCTCACTTTGGGAGGCTACACGGCCGGTTCGAGCCTTAATGTCAAAGAGGTGAACCATGCGACCGTCGGCCGAGTGCCGGCCGGCGGCATCGTGGAACGCCCTGTCTCCGTAGATTTGAGTCACCTTACGACTCTATCGTTGGTCCTGCGCGAATCTGATTTCTCGGCAGCGCGCGAGGTGGCGGCGGCCATTAACCACGATTTTGGCAAAGACGTGGCCACGTTCACCGACAGCCGTCACATCGATATCAGCGTGCCAGAATCCGGCGTAGGTTCCGTGCCCATGCTGATCGCGCGAGTGCAAAATCTTGCCGTCTCCATTCATCCGCCAGCCAAGGTCGTGTTGAACGAGCGGACGGGGACGATCGTGATGGGCGGGGATGTCAAACTGTCACCCGTATCGGTGTTGCACGGCAGCCTGACAGTTGAAGTTTCGACCACGCTTTCCGTTTCGCAGCCGGCGCCTCTCTCCACCGGCAAAACCGTGGTCGTGCCGCAGACAGACGTTGAGACCAAAGATGCACCGGCTCGCTCCATCCAGTTAGGCGCAGGCGCGAACGTCGAAGAACTGATCAACGGCTTGCATACCATGGGTGCGACTGCTCGCGACATTGTCGCGATTCTGCAGGCAATCAAGGCCGCAGGCGGATTGCAGGCTGAATTGGAGATACTGTGAACACGACTGACTTTCCTCTGGGCGTATCGACCGTCACCACACAAGAATTATCCGCGTCCAAGAGCGCCCAAGCGCTTCGCGTTTTAGAGGCCAAAGCGGCGAACGACCGCCCCGCGAAGATCGACAAGGCAGCCAAGGACTTCGAAAGTATTTTGCTGGGCCAATGGCTCGAAAAGGCGGAAAAGTCCTTTGCCAGCGTACCGGGATCTGATCCAGACGAGGATAACGACCCTGGTCACGATCAGTTTCAAAGCATCGGTTGTCAGTTCCTGGGCGAGGCCTTGAGCAAGGCTGGCGGAATCGGTATCGCATCGATGATCAGTAAACATCTTCATGCCGTCGAGGCGAGCCGAAACCCGGACGGGGGGTCGAAGGAAGCTGCTCCGACGTCCCTGAACGATGGTAAGTTACAGAACCATAAGTAGTTATAGCTAAACAAAAGGGCTAAAGTTTGCTCGAGAAACTGCCGATTTAAGAACCAGCAGGTTCGAGAATCGTGAGGCTTCTATGAGAATCGGATCCAACCTACCTGACTTGCAGGTTGTCGCAACGGCAAAGCTGGGGGTCGCCTCGGCTGCCGCCAATCAGGCTCGTCAGGTATCCGCCGAGGAGCGGGACAGTGTCCCGCAGGACGAGGTGAGCATCAGCGTTCTTACCACTCAAGCGCTAGAGACGCCTGAGATTCGTCACGACCAGGTGAACAACCTCGAGCAAAGCGTCCTCAGTGGGGAGTACCGGTTGGATCCCGGGCAGATTGCCAGTGCCATGATGGATTTTTAGGAGCTTGACGATGGCGAAATCGGATGCCATCCACCCAAAATCGAAACCCGATTACCTGGACCTGGTACGCGCCTTGTCCAAGGAGATTGCCGCGGCCATATCGGCAATCGAGCGAAACCAGCTGAAGCAGTTGGAAGCTGCCATCGGGAACCAGGAAACCATCTGCCAGGAGCTTCTGGCGAGGAAGGCATCGCCTTCTCCATTGGCTGGAAACGGAAAGCACGCCGTCGAAGAGGCCCATTTGCAGCTGGCGCAGGTGAATCGGGTGTATGCCGGCGTCGTGAAGCGCGCGAAACGATGCACGGACTTGCTCCTCGCGCTATACGGTCAAGGTTACGGAAGCAATGTTTCATTGGCGGACCGCCACAGTTGGTCCTGCGAGGCATAATGCGATGGGTGGTAGCCTACTATCCTCGTTGTTAATCGCGAGCCAGGCTCTGGACGTTGATCAGGGAGGGCTCGACGTCACGGCCAACAATATCGCCAACGCCAACACTCCCGGCTATAGCCGTGAAGTGGTCAATCTTTCAGAAAACACACCTGAGGAGGTGGGAAACCTCACCTTCGGAACAGGGGTCTCGATCGAGCAGATCCAGAGCGTTCGCGATCAGGTGCTCAGTCTCCAGATCGCCGAGCAAACCTCACAGCAAAGCGGAGCCCAGACGGAGCTCAATTCTCTGCAGCAGATCGAAACTCTGTTCTCCAGTCCGACCCAAGGAATTGGCGCGGATCTATCGACATTTTTTAACAGTATCAGTCAACTCTCCACCGATCCCACGAACGCTGCCCTGCGATCGGCAGTCATAACCGCGGCGCAGAATCTGGCGGTTTCCTTCAATCAAACTGCGCAAGGCTTAACCACGAATCAGTTGACCTTGAATCAGTCAGTCTCTCAGACCGTCGACCAGATCAATACTCTGACCCAGCAGATTGCACAGATCAATGCCAAGGTCGGAGAAATGCAGCAGTTGAACCAAGATCCCGGCAGTCTGCTAGATCAGGAAAACCAACTGATCAACCAGCTCTCGCAGTTAACCAATGTGTCAGAGACCCAAACGCCAGAGGGCTTGACGTTGACGACCGGAAATGGAACCGCACTGGTGGTTGGCGATCAAAGCTACGCTCTTCAGGTTCAGACCAGCCCCACCTCCGGTATGCAGGACGTCTTCTTCCAGGGCCAGGACATCACCAGCTCCATCCAGGGTGGGGTTTTGGGCGGCACGATTCAGGTGCGGGACCAGGATATCCCTGGCTTGCTCAATCAACTCAACACTCTGGCCAGCCAGTTTGCCACCAGTATCAACACGGCGCAGGCGGCTGGTTTTGACTTGAACGGGAATCCCGGACAGGCTCTGTTCTCCTTTAATCCCGCCGGGCCGGCCGCCAGCTTCACTCTGGCGACCACCAATCCCGACGCCATTGCGGCAAGCTCGGATGGCACACCGGGAAGCGACGGCAATGTTCAAAACCTGATGGCGGTGGAGAGTCAGACCTTGCCTTCCGGGGACACCCCAACCGACAGCTACGCCGCCATGGTCTCCCAGAGCGGCACCTTGGCGGCAGAGGCGCAGGCGGAAGTCACGGCCACCACCACCAGCATCAATCAACTCAACGATCAATTGGGTGCTATTTCCGGGGTTTCGATCAACGAAGAGACTACCAATCTCCTGAATTACCAAAATGCTTTTTCCGCGGCAGCCCGGGTCGTGTCAACCGTGGATCAGATGACCGAGACGCTCCTCAATATGGGGGCGGACTCGAGCGCCGCCTCATAAAAATATATGCGCGTAAACCCAAATTTCACTCCCGACATTCTCAACGACCTTTACACGGCGGAAAACCAGGCCGATACGGCGCTCGAGCAACTGGCCAGCGGCCAGCTGATCAATATGCCCTCGGACAATCCCGTGGGCGCCTCTGAGCTTGTCCAGAATCAGGCGCAGCAGGATCAAACCGATCAATTCCTCCAGAATACGAGCAGTGTTGAGGGACTTCTCCAGACCGCGGATTCGACTCTCAGCTCGGTGGTGAGTGCCTTGAATCAGGCCATCTCGCTCGGAACCCAAGGGGCGAACGGCACAAATTCGCCAGCGGACCTCCAGGCTCTTGCTGAACAGGTTCAGGGTATCCAATCGCAGGTCTTCGGGTATGCCAACGCCACTTACCAAGGCAACTATATCTTTTCCGGTACGGCCACGAACACTCCCGCCTTCGCTCTCAATTCAACCGCGCCGGACGGTGTCACTTACCAAGGAAACACGGACACCAACACGGTCCAGATCGCCGAAGGCAACAGCATTCAGATCAATCTTCCGGGCAGCCAGTTGTTTCAAGGGTCTGGCGGGGATGTCATGGGAGCCCTGCAGCAATTGGTCACCGCCCTTGAAAGCGGGAACACCGCAGCCGCCGGGACGGCTACGACCGCACTGAACGGCGCCTTGAATTATCTGTCGCAGCAGCGCGTCTTCTATGGCAACGCTCTCCAGGAACTGAATTCCAACCAATCCTATTTGCAGTCAGAGCAAGTGAACCTGCAGTCGGCCGCGAACACGATCGATGGCGTCAATTTGGCGCAGGCCGCCACCAACCTGTCGCAGGCGGAGACGACGCAGAGTGCCACCCTGGCCGCCCTGGCCAAGGTGATCCCGGAAACCTTGTTGCAGTATCTGCAGTCGTAGCTGCTGAAAAACTGGGTTGGAGTGTGGATCCTGCAACCAGATTTGGTTCGGCCTTACGGCCCGGACGATCGTCGCAACCGGCATGACGTTGACCGCCGCGAAAGAAACCCGGCCATCAGCCGACAGGGCTCCCTACCCCCGCCCGCCAGCCGTGAAGTGATCAGGCAGTCCAACCGGTCGTCGCTTTTTCATCGTCGGCTGCAGTCCCCACGGGCTCGGATGGGCGAGTAGGAGCGGCGACGGCTCCCGCCGGCGAATGGGCGGGATCGACTTGCTCCCACGCCTGGCGGACATCGACCAGCAGTCGAATCTGTTCGTGGAAGATCTCGGAGCTTCGTTTGATGTGTGCTTCCCAAATCCTGCCGCGCATGACCGTGTAGAAATTGGAGAGGTTTTTGGCTGCGTCTCCTCCCTTTTCCCGGTCCAGGGACCCCTGCAGCTGTTGCAGCACGAGAAAAGCATGCTTGAGCGCCGCAGATCGACTAACGATGTCTCCTGTTTCGAGCGCCTGGATCGCCCGTCTCAAATCATTGACCAGCAAGTCATACATCACGATGACAAGGCCGACGGAGCTGGCATTTTCGACGGCCACCCTGCGATAGCTGAATTCGGTCTGTCTCAGTTTCATAGGATTGTGGTGCTGGAATTGGGCTGATAGCCGAGTTCCGCGTTGAGTTGTGCCTCCTCGGTCGGTAACTCTTCAAGAGCAATATCGGCCTGGTTGAATTCGTTAGTGAGATAGGCCTGCTGCTGTTGGATATATGGCTGGAAATTGGTGATCTGATTCTGCAAGTCGGAGTTTTCGCTGCTGAGGCTTTGCAGGTCCACGGTGAATGCGCCGTTGGTGGGGTCGGTAAGAGACGTCAGCTGGTTGTTCAAAAAATTTACAAAGCCATTCGACGACGTGGTGCCCTCGAGGAAGCTTTGCACCGCGCTGAAATTGCTCTGAATGGCATTGTTCAATGTGGTGGTATTCAGGGTTAAGGTGCCATCATTGTTCATGGTGATCCCAAGATCGCCAAGGGTGGCCACGGCATTGCTGTTGGTCGAGTAACCTCCCGCAGATAACAGATCGCTCTGCAACATACGTACGGTGGGGTCGTCAGCCACCGGACCTTCCGCATTATTTGTCACCGTGAATTGCGTGTTTACATCGCCGACCACCTGGTTGTAGGCGCTTACGAAATTGCTGATGGCGGTCGAGACGCTGTTGACATCCGGCGATATAACGACATCGACAGGGGTTCCCGGAGAAGCACCCACTAAGTTGAAGGTTACCCCATTGACGGCACCGGTTACGGTGTTCGATGCGCTGTCGATGGGAATGCCGTCCACCGTGAGGGATGCGTCCTGTCCCGCTACCGCCTGCTTGAACCCGATGGTGGTGTCCTGGCTGATGGTGATGTTACTGGCGGCGCCAGAGGTATTGCTAACGATCGCGAGTCGGGCCCCACTGGCATCGGTTACGACGTTGGCCGTGACCCAGAGGTTCATTCCGTTGATGGTGTTCGCCAGATCGTCCAAGGTATTCGTGCCGTTGCCCACCGTAATCTGCGTCGGGGTACCGGTGCCCACCTGAAGAGTAAAGGTGCCGGAGGCTAGGGTGGTCGTGCCACTGGCCACTGAGTCGGAGTACCAGGAGGCTGTGGTCGCCAGACTATTGACTACCACGACATGATTGGACGCGGACGCCCCGTTCACAGCCGTGGCTGTGACAATGCCCGAATCGGAAGAGGATGTGGACATCGTCGTCAACGCACCGGAAGGACCGCTAATGGCGGTAAGAGTGCCTTCGAGGGCGGTAACGTCGCTCTCAATCGAATTGAGGGCCGTGGTTTCGGTCTGGATCGTTTGTTGTTCATCCTGCCACTGCACCTCGGGAGCCTCGTCGGCCGCCAGCGCTTGGCTCACCGCCTCCGGAACGTTAATGGGCTGGGATGAACCGAACGCCGATAACAGGGAGCTTAGGTTGATGGGATTCGTGCTCATGATCCTGATTACTCGTCGTCGCTGGCATCAACTGACAAAAGGAAGCGAGGTGGTGGAACTGGTTGATTCGACCACCTCATCGTGCATTACAACAACTTCAACTCTCAGGCGGCATGTCCGGCTCGGGCAATGCCGCGCTACCCGTTTGCGCGAGAATACCGAACTTTGACGGGCTCGACGTCTTTTCCGCCACACTGCCCGCCGGGCTGTCATTCTCGTCATACGGGAGGTGGTCGGACGGCTGAGTCTGACCACCTTCGAGTGACTTATTGAAACAACTTCAACACGTTCTGCTGCAGCTGATTGGATTCCTGCAATGCCGCAATACCAGTCTGTTGCAGAATGCTTTCCTTCGACAGGTTGGACGTTTCTTCACCCATATTCGCCGCCATGATCGAATTCTCTGCATTCGTCAGGTTTGTAATCTGCACGTTCATGACGTTGACGGCCGCAGACAGCTGATTGGACTCAGCTCCAAGATCACCGCGAAGACCGGCGACACTTTGGATGGCGGCGTTGATGTTCAACAGGGCTGCCTGAGCGTCCGTTGCGGTCGTCAGGGTGTTGTCGGCGATGGTCAGGCCCAGGCTACCTGCGCTTACGGCTACGAAGCTAACGGTCACCAGGTTGATGCCGGCGGAAGAGGAATCGCCCATGTAGACGACCGTGGGGGTAGTACCCTGGAAAATCGCTTGGCCGTTGTACGTGGTGTTGGACCCGATGCTGTCGATTTCGTTTTGGATGGACAAAAATTCGGCTTGCAGAGCGGTGCGTTGCGTATCGCTGACTGTGCCGGTGGAGGACTCCGTGGCCAAGCTGATGGCGCTGTTCAGAAGAGATGTGATCTGAGACAGGGCACCGTCGGCGACCTGCAGTTCGCTTACGCCGTCGGTGGCATTCTGCACCGATTGCGTGAGAGCCGTGATGTTCGCTTCCAATCCGTTGGCAATGGCCAGCCCGGCTGGATCGTCGGCACCGGTATTGATTCGCTGGCCGGAAGATAGGGCAGTCAGAGTCGAGTTCAGAGCGGTCTGAGTCAGCCCCAACTGGTCTTCAGCTTGCAGTGCCGGGATGTTATACAAAACGCTGAGTGATCCCATCGAAAAGTCTCCTTAGTATTCAAATTCCGCCTGCCTCGAGGTTCCCGGCTGATGCTGCCAGAGGCTCCCCATCGAGCAGGAGGTGTTGCACAGGATTACCTATCGGCACTTGACTCTCGTCCAATCAGTGTTCCCCATGACCGAAGTAACCGTTCGAACTCCCGAAGCAGTGCTTGCTTTTCGAAAACACCTCATACCAACACCCAGCCGAGCATTCAGGGATGTTCGGGTGCCTGCGCTTCGTACGCCCCTTCACGGGTTCCTTTCAGCCGCATGGTTTCTGCTTCGCCATAGGCATCCCGCAACTCCGGCGATTGCGGAAAAAGAAGGATGCCGCGAGACAGAATGGCAGCAGTCTCGTCCCATTGCTGTAACCGGGCACGTATGCTCGCCGCGCGCAAATAAAACTTGGGATTGTCTAAGGCGCGGGCTAGACCTTCTGCTACCTCCGCCGCTTCCGGTAATCGGTCGGTCATAATGCAGGCTTTCATGAGCCGGTCATGGATGGCGAACATTCCCGGGGCCGTCCTGGCCGCGCGCCGCAGCCTGGCCAGCCCGGTTTTCCTCCGACCCGCCTTGACTTCCATATAGCCCACTTTGCTTTCGATCAGGGGATCATCCTCCCCTGTCCACTTGAGTGCGCGGCGATATGCCAGTCGTGCCTCTCGGAAGCGGCCCAAGCTTTGCAACGCGTCGCCTTTCAGTTGTTCGCGCAGAGCCGTGCCTTTCCCTTCCCGTCGATCCTGCTCCAACGCCGTTAATGCTTCCTCGTATTTCCCCAAATCGACAAAAATCATTCCCGTGAACAACCAGGCCTCTGCCACCCCTGGTTCCAGAGCCAGGCACCGCGCGAAGCAGCGCAAACCCTCCAGGGCATCATTGCTGCATTCGTACTCATGCAGGCCAAGCAGCACCCAGCCCAGGTGATCATCAGGACTCTCCTGAACTCGTAGGCGAAGCAGTTCACGATAAAACTCTGCCTTACTATCTTTGACTTGTGCCGCGGAGAGCTGCCCAAAGTGGTGGATGCAGAAGTTCGCCGACCCGAGCTTCAACCCCAATGCGGAAACCTGATTTTCGACCAGTTCGTGCACGCGGCCGGTGAAGTAGATTTTCGGATGCCGGCGGAAAAAGCGACAGTTCTCATGAATGAAATAGGCGGGAGCATCTTTGGCCCTGGGGTGCTGTCCATCGTTCGGAACCGAAATGCGATCCCAGGCTCGGCTGAACCGGGCTGGTACGTAATTGCGAATGGGAGTCACATAGCCCCCTACGTCCGCCGCGTCAAGAAGCTGGGGTATGTTTCTCGCCCCGTCACGATCCAATTCCTCATCGGCATCGAGGACCAGAACCCAATCGGTTTTGATCGGTTCGAGAGCGGCGTTGCGGGCTTTGGCGAAATCGTTTTCCCATGGCACGGAAATGATGCTGGCATTAAACTCGCGCGCGATATCGCAGGTATTGTCGGTCGAGCCGGTGTCGGCGATGACGATCTGCTCGACCACCCCGCGCACACTCTCGAGGCAGGGACGAATGGTATGCGCACCGTTTTTCACGATCATGGAAAGACCAACGCGTGGCATGGTGGCTTCCTTCGAACCCTCCGCCTACAGCCGGATTGTTACCACCTTTCGGTGGTTAGCGCGGCAGGAATCTATGTCGCGCCAGCTCTGCCCGGGCATCCCGCAACGCGGCGGAGTCGGGGAATAGCTCGAGAGCGTCTTCGAGCAGCTTCTCCGACCGTTCCCATTGCTGGAGCTGGGCGCGAATGCTGGCGGCACGCAGAAATGCTTTCGGATGCCGGAGACATCCGGCCAACCTTTCGGCTGCTTCCGCCGCTCCCGACAGATCCGCGGCCGCTAACAACGCCTTCATCAGCCGGTCGTGAAGTTCCGCTTCGTGGGGGGCCTCTTCCACGGCTCGCCGCAACCGGGCGAAGCCCACCTCGCGCTCCCCCAATCGCACTTCGGTAAGCCCCAACCGGCTTTCCACTCTGGGGTCGCCTTCCCCAAGCTTCAGAGCCTTCTGGTAAGCGACGCGAGCTTCGGCGACCTGGCCCAGGTTGTAGTAGGCATCTCCTTTGAGGCGTTCGCGCAGTCCCGCAGCCTCTTCTGTGGCTTCAGCCTGCTCGATAGCAAGTAGGGCATCGAAGGGGCGGCCCAAATCGATGTGAATCATCGCTATGAACAGCCAGGCGCGAGTAAACGGGCGATGTAGCTTCACACAATGCTCGAAGTAGGACAAGGCCAGGTCGCGATTGATGAACGCTTGATATTCCAGTAGGCCGAGCTCAAACCAGGCAAAGGGATTGTCGGCCTCCTCTTTCAGCTTAAGCCGCCCCAAATCCCGGTAAAACAAGGCCTTCGCAGCCCGCGCCTCACGGCCGCGAAGATGCCCAAAGTGATGAATCACGATATCGGCGGGAACAGACTTCAAGCCCAGCAGGCTGATCCGATATTCCACCAGTTCATGCACACGTCCGAAGAAGTAGACCCTAGGATTTCGGCGAAACAGCCGAATGTTCGGCTGGTCATGATAGCAAGCCGCAGTTTGGGCACGCTCCGGGGGCGAGGAAACGAGTTTGCCTCGGTGCTCTAAGTAATAGGAGGTCCTCTGCGGCATGTAATCCCGGATGGTGACCGTATAGCCGTCTATATCCGGCTGCGCCAGTAGCTGAGGTAGGATGGATTTGGCGGCGGCATCCAACTCTTCGTCCGCGTCGAGCACCAGAACCCAGTCGGTGGTCATGGCTGCGAGAGCTCGATTGCGCGCCTTGGCGAAGTGATTCTCCCAGGGTACGGAGATGGCGGTCGCCCCAAATTCCCGCGCAATCGCCACTGTGCCGTCGGTCGAGCCCGTGTCCCCGATCACGATCTGGCTGACAACATCGCGCACACTCATCAGACAAGCTCGTAGAGTGGAACCCTCATTCTTCGTGATCATCGACAGGCCGAGCGTCGCCATGGGTGTTCAGGCCGAAAATTAACCCTAGATTGGAATTTGGGCCGGGTTCGATCTAGCCACAGCCCATGACAGCACTTGCCATACCACGTGCCTCGAGACGTGCTTTTCTCACACTAGCCGTCCGAAATTGCTAGTTACGAACAGAGTAGCTTCCGACATCCCCTCCCGACGACAACGCCACGCGGAAAGCCATTAGAGGAAGATGAGGCAGCCTGATTGCATGCCCGAACTCGGTCCTTCCTCGGATCGCAGGACGAACGAGAACCGCGGAAGTTCGAGGCGCGAGAGCTTCGATACTCTCCGCCGAAAGGAGAGTGACATCTTGAACAATGCGCTACAACTCCCCGCCAATTGGCTGACAACGGAACAAGACGATCGAAAAATTCCACGAAAACTGAACTTGGGAAGCGGCAAGGACTGGCGCGAGGACCATTTCAACATTGATATTGCCCCGTATTGGGAGCCAGACGCCGTGCTCGATTTCAACCTCCCGCTACCCATTGGCCGACCGTTGGCTACGTCGCGCTTCGGGTCTGTGGTTCTCGAGAATCACTATTTCGACGAGATCCTAGCCCTGGACACGCTGGAGCATATCCAAAACCTCGCGACGGCGATGACTTCGTGCTTGAACTTGCTCAGGGTAGGAGGCTTGTTTCGGATCAGCGTTCCCTATGATCTCTCCTGGGGAGCCTGGCAGGATCCTACCCATGTGCGCGCGTTCAACGAGCGCAGCTGGCTTTATTACACCGATTGGTTTTGGTACATGGGCTGGACGGAGGCACGTTTTGATATTGCCCACTTCGACCTGGGCCTGAGTCCGGTCGGCGAAGCCTTGAAGAAACAGCGTGTCAAGGGCGAGGACTTGGCGCGGTGTCCTCGGGCCGTCGACCTGATGCGAGTGGCGTTACGCAAGCGTTTGTTGACGGAGACAGAAAAACAGCAGGTGGCGAAGTTTCTGAAGCGGCCAAATCGCGGCGCCGATCCGGTCGCCTCACTCCAGGTTTCGCCGATCGCTGGGAAAACCGCGCCCGGTCTAGCACCGTCGCTCTGAGGAGCCGGTCTCGAATCACCACTGGCAGGTTGTCTAACGATGGATAGGGGTTGATTGCACAATTCGGTTCCAAGAGGACTAATGGACGGACACGCAGATGTTGGTCGGCAACTTTATCTAGGAAAGAGTGTGCTGTGATTCATCTCACCCGGCTCAATAGCCAAGCTTTTGCGGTCAACTCCGACCTCATCAAGTTTATCGAGAATGCGCCGGACACCGTACTTACTTTGACCAGTGGCGAGAAAATCATCGTGCGCGAGAGCACCGAGCAGGTCGTAGAAAGCATCATTCGATTCCGCCGCGCAGTCCTCGCAGGGCTGCTCGCGGTGGCCAACGATCCCAATGTCGCAGCCACCACTATGGCGCGGCGTGAAGTGGACAGCGAGAACGATTCTCCCCGGGGGCGGCTGCATCATGGATAAGAGTACGATTGTCGGGATTTTCTTCGCTCTCGGTGGAATCGTCGCCGGCCTGCTCATGGAAGGGGGCAAGATCGCCCAGATCCTTCAGCCCACGGCCGCCATGATCGTCTTTGGTGGAACCCTCGGCGCCGTGCTGGTGCAGTTCCCGCTGCCGATTGTGCTCGAAGCCTGTAAGAGACTGGGCCATGTTTTTTTGGACCGGGGCGAGGATCCCGCGGCACTGGTCGAAGAGCTGGTGAAATACGCGCAGCGGGCTCGCATCAGCGGAATTGTTTCGCTCGACTCCGACGTGCAGAAGATCAGCGATCCCTTCCTCAAGAAAACTTTGATGTTAGCCGTGGACGGCACCGAGCCACGAGAACTTCGAAGAATCATCGAACCCGAGCTCGACAACCACGCGGAACGAGCCGAGAAAATTGCCCAAGTCTTCGAATCGGCCGGCGGCTTTGCCCCGACGATCGGCATTATCGGCGCGGTTCTGGGTTTGATTCAGGTGATGGAACATCTGGGCAACATCGATGAGGTCGGGCGCGGCATCGCCGTGGCCTTTGTGGCTACCATCTACGGCGTGGGATCGGCGAACCTCCTGTTTCTGCCCTCCGCCGGAAAGTTGAAGATCAAGAGCCGGGCCGAACAACTGCAGCGGGAAATGACCCTGGATGGCGTGATTTCGATCCTCGAAGGCATGAATCCGCGCATGCTCGAGGCGAAGCTCTTCGGTTACTTGCTCGAGAAGGGGCAAGAGCAGCGGCCAAGGCGCGCCGGAGCGAGCGAAAGCCCGGTTCTCTCGGGACGTAGAGCATGAGCCGCCGACCCAAAACCCACAGCCACGCCAACCATGAGCGTTGGCTCGTCTCCTACGCGGACTTTATCACTCTGATGTTCGCCTTTTTCGTGGTCCTCTACGCTTCCGCGCAGACCGATAATAAGAGAATTGCTCGAGTTTCTGCGGCCATTCAAGGAGGATTCCAACAAATGGCAGCCTTTACCGGCAATGGGAACGGAAGTACGGTTTTGCTTCCCGCCAACCAAACCGGGTCTCAACAGCCGCCGCAACCATCCTCGGTCGTGGACTTGGCCCATGGCGCAGGATCGGGGGCCGGCTATAGCCCGGATGTCAATCTCCTGAAGCGTCAGCTGCAAGAAGCCCTCGGCGAAGAAATTCAGAAACACGAGGTCGAGATGCGCGTCACGCCGGAAGGCCTGGTCGTGAGCCTGCGCGAGGTCGGTTTCTTTAACAGCGGAGACGCCACGCTTCTCGTGGACGGACAAAATACCTTGGCACGCATCGCGGGGGTACTCAACGCCCAGGGATTCCATATTCGGGTGGAAGGACACACCGACAATAAGCCGATTCATAACAGTCGGTTCAAATCAAACTGGGAGTTGTCGACAGCTCGGGCCACGGAGGTGGTTTCATTGCTGATTGAAAAGCACGGCTTCGATCCAAGCTTGGTGAGTGCGGCAGGGTATTCCGAATATCGGCCGATTGCCAGCAACGATACGGAAGAGGGCCGCCGGAGCAACCGACGGGTGGACCTGGTCGTAGTTGCGCGATCGAACCGCGACACTCGAAGTGAGGATACCTCGGGCTCTACCGCAGGGCGGTGAGCCAAGGTTTCCTTTTATCCGGAAAAATTATGTCACTACGGTTAACTCGAAAAGAAGGTCATTCGTGACCGCCCGCTGGCCGTCGGATCTGGATTGAGTGGGAGACTGAGACGCTATGTTTGCGATTATCGGAATCGTGGTTGTCTTCGGCGCCATCGCCGGCGGATATCTCATGGAACACGGCAATTTGAAGGTTCTGATGCAACCGGCGGAGGTCATCATCATTCTCGGCGCCGCGATCGGAACCATCCTGATTGCCAATCCGCTGCACATCCTGAAAAACATCGTGGCAGGGATTGTCGGGCAATTCACCGGCGCGAAAATCACCAAGCAGTACTATCTGGACTCTCTGAAGATGATGTTCACGCTTCTCACCAAGGCGCGCAACGAAGGACTGATGACGTTAGAAGCGGATGTCGAGGAACCCAAGAAGAGCGCCGTGTTTTCGAAGTACCCGAAGTTCTTGAAAGACCATCATGGGTTGCACTTCCTGTGCGACACGATGCGCATGGCCGTGACCGGATCGGACCCGTTCGATCTGGACCAGCTCATGGAATTGGACATGGAGGTCCACCACCACGACGCGAGTCAGCCGGTGAGCGCGCTCAGCACCATGGCCGAATCCTTGCCCGGCTTGGGCATCGTGGCCGCCGTTCTGGGAGTTGTGATTACCATGGGCTCCTTAGGTGGACCGCCGGAAGAGATTGGCAAGAGAGTGGCGGCAGCGCTGGTCGGAACCTTTCTCGGCATACTGCTTTGCTATGGCCTGGTTGGGCCTCTTGCCTCTGGCATGGCGAAAGCAGCGGAAGAGGAACGAGCCTTTCTCGGAGTTTTGCGAGTCCTGCTGATTGCCTTCTTAAAGGGCACCGCACCCATCATGGCGGTGGAGGTCGGACGCCGGGCCATTCCCGGGCATCTGCGTCCGTCATTTCAGGAAGTTGAGAAGACTTGCCGTAGCGGCGGAAGCGAAGCCAAGGGGAAAGCGGCTGCCGCTGGCGCACCTTCCTCCTAAGAGGGTCTCATGGCCACCACTCGCCCGATCATCATCGTCAAGAAAAAAGGAGGCCATGGAGGCCACCATGGAGGCGCCTGGAAGGTGGCGTATGCCGATTTCGTAACCGCCATGATGGCGCTGTTTATCGTGCTGTGGCTGATGAACAGCAGCAAGCAGGTGCAGGAGGCGGTCGGAGGATACTTCAAAGATCCGTCGGGAACCTCGAAGATGGTGGGCACGGACAAGCGAGGCTCCGGCGAAAACTTCATCATCACCAAAGACAACATGGTGCAGTTGAAAGAGCAACTGCAGAAGAGCATGCGCCGTTTGAGCGACTTCGACAAATTGAAGGACCACATCGAGATGACCATCACGTCGGAGGGCTTACGAATCGAACTCACCGAATCCGCCTCTGGAACCTTTTTTGAGGTTGGCAGTGCCAAGCCGAACAACGATGGCAAAGAATTGCTGAGCCTTCTTGCGCAAGAGCTGGGAAAACTCCCGAACAAACTCTCGATCGAAGGACATACTGACTCGAAGCCTTATTCGCAAGACAAAAACTATGGAAACTGGGAACTTTCGGCAGATCGGGCCAACGCCGCCAGGCGCTTGATGCAGCAAAGCGGTGTGCGAACGGATCAGGTGTCGCAGGTGCGGGGCTATGCCGATCAAAGGCTGCGGACACCGGCCGATCCGCTGGCTCCTTCGAACCGCCGTATCTCGGTAATTGTCCAGTACCTCGAGGAGAGTGTCACGCCGGAGTCGAGCAGCAGCAAAGCAACCGAGGCGAAGCCAGCCGAAGATGCCGGCAAGAAAGAGTAAGAGCGGGAACCGAGGATTCGGGTGGCTCGACTCATCCTAGGTGTGGAACGGAATGCATGGAGAACCGTCCGCCATGCGCTCCGATCCGAGGGAGTACGGGCAACTAAAGTTTCGCCCTGAGAGTGCCGATAAAGCTTCGTACCGTCAATTGCGTCGGAAGGAGATAGCGAATGTCAGTGACCGGTGTTTCGACCACAAACGTAGCAGATTACAACACGCAGAGTGTCCAAAACGATAGACAGCAGATTCAGCAGGACTTCGAGCAGCTCGGCCAGGATCTCCAGTCGGGGAATCTGACAGCGGCGCAAGCGGATTTTGCGACTTTGCAAAAGCTCCTGCCCGAGAACAGCTCGACCTCGGCAACCGAGAACGATCCGGTTGCTCAAGCTTTCAGCCAGCTCTCCCAAGATCTGCAGTCGGGGAATCTTTCCGCCGCCCAGCAGGCCTATGCGAGCATTCAGCAGGATTTCCAAGGTCAGGGGGCGCGAGGCGAGTGGCATCATCACCATCACCATCAACAAGGTGACGGCGGAGCCGGTAACGTCAGCCAGTTGCTGAGCCAACTGGGCCAGGCGCTCCAATCCGGCAACCTGTCGCAAGCCCAGCAGGTATTCGCCTCCTTGCAGCAGGACTTTGCGCAGTGGGGACAGGGTCAGCAACAATCCCAATCATCGCAACCGCAGTCTAGTTCGACCAGTTCCTCAGGGACAGCCAGCTAAATCGGTGCATGCTTCCCGCGATCGTGTCGCTAGCGATCGCCTTGTCCGGCGGCAGCACTGAGTGAGGTGTGTTGCCGCGGAAGGCCGAGCAGGCCATCTTGATCGGCAAACAGTGCGCAGGCCTTTTCGAGTGCGCGACCGGTCGCAAGCTCCTCGAGTGGAATTTCCAGGTTCGGCAGGACCGACAGCAGGGCCCGTTCTGACGCTCGTTTTCGGGCTCCGCCACCTGTAACGTGAAGGAGAATGGTCGCGTCCAGGGCGATCTTGCCCGATTCCGCCGCTCGCCGCAAGGCGGCAAGGGCCACCCCGGCGGCGGGTTCGATATCGATGCCCTCGCATCGCTCAAAAAGCTCGATCGCCGCAGCAACCTCCTCGTTTTCGACCGCTAACATGTCGCCCCGGCTTTCCGAGAGCACGTCGAACACTCCCCCGGCAACCGAATACGGCGGCCGCTGATTCGAGAGGACCGTGGCCATGATCGTTTTCGTTAACGCCCTGGCGGCGCCCGGCTCGATTTCGATGAAGTCCCGCCGGCCCATTTTCCAGGAATCGTAAATGGGCGTGAAGGGCAGGTTCTGACTGAGCATCAGCCGCGGAAGAGCGCGGCCGAAGCGCGAGTCTTCCACCAGTCTTTTGGCCGCCTCATGCGCCGCGATCGCCCCCGCGCCGCTGCCAATGGCCTGGAAGTAGTAGTCGGGGAGCCGGCCTATGGTCTCGACCGCCTGCAACATGACAGTCGCCATGCCATCCCGGCGTCCAACGTTTTTCACTCCCCCCTCGCCCACGAAGCCGTCCTCGGCGGCAATGCGCTCGGCGAGTGCGATGGCGTCGGAGTAGGCGGCGCCCCCGGTCAAACAGATGAGCTTGACAGAGGAGCTGAGGCGATGGGCGAAACGCATTTTCTCCATGCCGGAGGCGGGAACGATAATCAGGCAGGGAACGCCGTTTTCAGACGACGAGCGGGCGAATGCGGCGGCGGTATTTCCCGCCGACGCAACCACCAGCGCACGAAAACCGTACCGCGGAATTCGCGATAAGACGCCAAAAACCTCAAGCTCCTTGAAGGTTGCGGTCTCGAGTGTGGCGCCTCGTTCTGGCCAATAACCACTGAAGGTAATCCACAGATTGGGGAGTCGAAGAATCGAACTGAGCCCGCCGCTTTGGTAAGTCACGATTCTCGCAGCCCGCGCCAATCGACTCCTAGCCGGCAACCAGCACTGGTAGCGGTCCATGCCTGCCGCCCATCGGTTACATTCCAGCCTGCGGGAGGCATAGCGCGTGGTGAGCAAGGCGGGGGAGTGCGGTCGAGGGCATGCCAATCGGAAACCGTCGTCGTCACAGACCCAACCACATACCGGACAATTCAGTTGGTAGTGCATTTCGCTTCCCTGCTGCCCCGGCCATTCACCTCTGCCGAGGCAGATAAAGACAGACACCGAAGAGCGATCGAGCAGCGGCCGCTCGCTTAAACATTTCTAATAAAAAAACGGCCCTCGAGATCGGAGGCAGCGCTTTATTAGGATTTCTAACCACCCCCTGTCAGCGGGCCGGGTCTTCGAGCCGAGGAGGCCTCGTTTTCCAAAGTCAGTCACATCAGCCAACGAACCTCGAGCAATCTTGATTCCCCGGGGATCTCGGCTGTCCGAGTTACGTAGTCCGTCGGGATCTGCCAAATCGGCCCTCGAAATGCTCAGCTTCGATGAGAAAAGGACAGGCAACCCATGTGCGCTGAATACGGGCTGATGCCCCAAATTTCTTTGGGCGCGAGCGAAAAGGCCGGGCCGGTGGCGTCCGCCGAGGAAGGCCAGACCCTGGACCCGTCGGATTGGGAAGGCTTGCGCGCACAGGCGCACCGCATGCTCGATGACATTCTCAATTACACAAGAAACATACGACAGCGTGCGGTTTGGCAGCCGATTCCCGACGAAGTGCGGCAGCGATTCCGGGCGGCTGTTCCGGTTGGGCCTTCCGCCCTGGCCGAGGTCCACCAGGAATTCATGAGCGATATCCTGCCGTTTGCCGCGGGCAATGTTCATCCCGGGTTCATGGGTTGGGTCCATGGCGGCGGTACGCCTGTCGGGACGCTCGCGGAGATGCTGGCGGCGGGACTGAACGCCAACCTAGGAGGGCGCGATCAGATTCCGATCGAGGTTGAGCGTCAAATTGCGCGCTGGATCGAGACCATCTTCGGCTTTCCCGAGAGTGCTGCCGGACTGTTTGTTACGGGCACGTCCATGGCGAACTTCATCGCCGTGGTCATCGCTCGGGATGCCGAACTTGGATCGGGTGTACGCAGCCACGGCGTAGCCGCAAACGAAAAGCGGCTGACGGCGTACGCCTCAACCGCAGTTCACGGCTGCGTCGCCCAAGCGCTGGATCTCTGCGGGCTGGGCACGGATCGGCTCCGCCTGGTTCCAACCGACCATGGCCACCGCATGGACCTGGAGGCGCTCGAAAATGCCATCCAGAAAGACCGCGCCGCGGGCTTCCATCCATTTCTGGTGGTAGGAACGGCTGGAACCGTCGACACCGGTGCGATCGACGACCTTGCCCGCATCGCAGACATCGCGCACCGCCACAAGCTTTGGTTTCACGTGGACGGAGCGTATGGAGCCTTGGCGATGCTGGCTCCTGAGCTTGCCGCGAAACTTCACGGCGTTGAACGCGCCGATTCGCTGGCTTTCGATTTCCATAAATGGGGCCAGGTTCCCTACGATGCCGGCTTTCTCTTAGTTCGCGATGGTACCCTGCAACACAAAGCGTTTGCCGCTTCCTCGGCCTACTTGAAGCGCGAAACGCGCGGACTTGCCGCCGGACCGCCCTGGCCTTGCGACTATGGCCCGGACCTTTCCCGCGGGTTCCGAGCCCTGAAGACGTGGTTCACTCTGAAAGTCTATGGCACCCGGGCGATCGGAGCGACCATTGCACGGACGTGCGAATTGGCGCGCTACCTGGGACGCCGAATTGCCGAACTGCCGGAACTGGAACTCCTGGCGCCGATCGAACTGAACATCGTTTGTTTTCGCTATCGTGCGGCTGATTCCGATGCGATGAATCGAAAGATTGTGGTCGAGCTGCAGGAGTCGGGAGCGGTCGCGCCTTCGACCACGCTGGTCGATGGCCGGCTGGCGATCCGGGTGGCCATTGTCAATCACCGCACCGGGCGGGACGATATCGACAGACTGCTGAACCGGACTCTGGAATTGGGCCGCAGGACCGTGGCACCCAAAGACGCCTATGAATGCAAGGCCCCCGGCGCCACCAAGGTAGAATCGGGGCCACGAGTGGGGTGGGAACGGGCGCTGCAGGAACTCGAGAAGCAACTGGCATCGAATCCCAGCTCGATCGAGCTGCGCCTGCGGCGAGCCGCTTTGTTTTCTGAACTGGGCCGACCCGTGGATGCAAGAAACGACTATATGAAGGTGCTAGAGCGCGAACCGCACCATCTGGTGGCGCTGAACGATTTGGGCTGTGCACTGATGGCTACGGGGCATCGCAAGGCTGCGAGCATCGCCTACAAGGAGGCGGTCGCGCGCCACCCCAACGATGTCGTCAGCCGCGCGAATTTGGGCCACCTTCTGCTCGAGGAGGGCGAGCGGCTGACGGTTCGCGAACAGGGCGAGAAAGCGCTCGAGCTCAGGCACACCGCACGCGCGCTGTTCGAAGACGCATTGCGGATCCAGCCAGATTTCGCCAGGGCCCATGAAGGGTTGGCTTACGTGCTGGCAGACCTGGGTGACGAGCAAAAGGCAGAGTGGCATCGCAGGGAAGCGTTCTGCGGCCGCAGCATAATCCAGCTGCCCTATCGCGGGGAACACGCGGCGTTACCGGTTCTGCTGCTGCTTGCCTCGACGGGAGGCAACGTACGCCTGCAAAAATTTCTGGACGAGAAGATCTTCCAAACCTATGCCGTGTTGGCGGACTTCTACGACCCGAAGACTCCGCTGCCGGTTCATCGATTGGTCGTCAACGCCATTGGTGATGCAGAGATATCGTCCGGAGCGTTGCTCGCTGCGCAATCGATCGTCGCACGGACCACGGCGCCGGTCATCAATCCGCCTGCCGCTGTACTCGCCACCGGCAGGAGCAACAACGCCAAGCGTCTCTCCCGCCTGCCGGGGGTGGTAACGCCCATCTCCGCGCCCCTCTCGCGGAAGCAGCTCGCAGCTTCCGATGTTGACCGCACGCTGGCGAGCTACGGCCTTGGCTTTCCTCTCTTGGTCCGAACCCCCGGCTTTCACACCGGGCTGCACTTTCTGCGGGTTGAAGGCTTCGAGGCTCTGCCGGACACTCTGGCGAAGCTTCCGGGCGAAGAATTGGTTGTTCTCGAATATCTCGATTCCCGTGGGCCCGACGGGAGAACGCGCAAGTACCGCGTGATGGCGATCGATGGCCAACTCTATCCGCTTCACTGTGCGATTTCGAACCACTGGAAAATCCATTACTTTAGCGCCGAAATGGCAGACAATCCCGCGCACCGCGCGGAAGACCAAGCCTTCCTCGAAAACATGCCGGGCGTACTCGGCCCGCTGGCCATGAAGGCGCTCGAGGGAATCCAGTCCGTTCTCGGTCTGGATTACGCAGGCATTGATTTTGGTGTGAGCGCACAGGGAGAGGTCCTGCTGTTCGAGGCCAATGCTACGATGGTCGTGAATCCCCCTGAACCGGATGAAAGATGGAGTTACCGCCGGCCCGCCTACGAACGAATCTCTGCGGCCATTCAGAAGATGCTGATGGAAAGGGCTGTCTCGAGCGAGAGAAGCATGGCCACGCAGCCATCGAAACCTCACATGCCGGAGGTCTCGGTACTCGCGCCAAGATATTGACGATCCCTTCCTAGAAGCAAACCGACATCCCATCCCCTTCGCCCTGTTCTTCTACGGCTACGCCACGATGGGACTTCGCAATCCGTCCACGGGCGTGGTGTGCGTTCGAATTCAGGACAACGCGTCCTAATTGAGGACGGCCCGAGAGAGGTTCTCCTTTCCAGCATTTTCTCATCGCGGACTCAGACGACCTGCAATTTCATAGACTTGAATTAAATCGGATCTTAAGGTCCTCTAATTGCACTGGTGGCGATATCGAGAGGCGGTGATTTTGACTCATTTCCCTCGGTTCAAGGGATCGGCCAGATCGAGTGGCCCAAGGTTCTGAGGAACGTGCCATCGGATCTCCGTACGTTGAATTCTGTCGATGACTGGAGGAGCAAAGGGAATATGGAAATGTCAGACGCAATCCCTTCGGTACAAACCAGGCCCGTTGTATACCAACCTCCGCTCGCACAAGTGCTGGTTGCCGACGATGACATTCCCCTGGCGCACTTTTTGCGTCGCGGGCTGCAAAGCAACAAATACGATGTGCGCGTGGCCCACGATGGAGAGGCCACGCTCGAGGAGATCTCGAGCACCCGGTACGGACTGCTGATTCTGGATCTGAATCTCCCTAAAATCGACGGCATTGCCTTGCTGCGACGGCTTCGGCCCATTGCACCGAATCTGCCGGTGCTCGTGCTCTCCGCCCGAACGGGCCTCGAAGACCGGATCATGGCCTTGGACGGCGGCGCCGACGACTATATGGTCAAGCCGTTCTCTTTCCAGGAGTTGATGGCCCGATCGCGTGCGCTTCTGCGTCGCAACGGACGAAGTTCGGGAACCGTGTTGCAGGTGGGCGATTTGCTGTTGAATCGCTCCGAATTCCGCGTCGAGCGGTCGGGCAAGAAGATCGATTTGACTGTCAAGGAATTCGCTCTTCTCGAGTACCTCATGGCCAACGCCCGACGCACGGTGACGCGCGCCATGATCATGGAGGAGGTCTGGAAGACTCCGTACGACGGCAAGACGAATCTGGTCGATGTTTACATCAAATACGTGCGTGACAAAGTGGATTCAGGGTTTCCGTTCCGGTTAATCCGCACGGCCCGCGGTATCGGGTATGTCATTAGTGACAATTAGAGGATTCGAATGACTTTCGACGCACAGGCAGGTTGGATCATGACGGCTCTTGATCAGGAGAACATCGCGGAACTGACGCGCGGACTACATCAGGCAGCACAACCTCTTACCGCGCTCCAGGGATGGCTCGAACTGGCTCTGGCTGGATCGCACACCGAGGACGAGTACAAGGCGTCGATCCGCCAGGCGATCGAGGAATCGCGAAGGGTTTTGGCCTGTTTCGACCGGGTGCGTGAAATGGCGCGGCGGCCCCATCCCACATCGCCCAGCCCAGGGTTTGCGGCATCGGCCGTGGTGCGAGCTGTTCTAGAAAGATTCGGCCGCGACTTCGCTGCGGCGGGAGTGGAAATCGTATTCCATCCCTTGCCGGAGGGGACTGAGGTGGATGACCTGGTCCAAGGTTCGGAGAGCCGAGTCTCTACCGCATTGTCACTCATCCTATCGAGCTCGTTTCCCTTCCTCGAGAGCGGAGATCAACTGGAGCTATCGATCTGCTCACATCCGGAGACCGTGGACATCTGTGTGTTGGCCCGAAAGCACAACTCCTCGTGCGAGACTTCGCGAGAAGAACTCATTTGGAGGATTGCGCCCCTGGAGCTCGCTCAATCGCTGGTGGTCAGCACCGGCGGCGCAGTCACCTTGGATCCATCGGCGTTCTCGGTGGTGATCTCTCTCGCAAGAAAGCCGGAGCTGTGCGCTTTCAACCAAAGAAGGGGTGCCAATGTCTAGCCTACCTGCATCTCCCGAAGTTCCGAATGGCCTGACCACGGTCGATACCGTGGGTCTTCTGGTAGTGAGTTCGAATCTGAATCTGCGTCGGGACCTCGTGGCAAGACTGGAGTCAGACCACTGGTTCCTGATCGAGTCCACCAGCGGGGCGGAGGCCTTGGAGAAGATCGATCGCGGGGAAGCATCCCTCGTATTACTCGATCCGGTTCTTCCTGATCTCGAAGTCGATGAGTTCAAAGCCATCGTCGAGCGAGAGTACCCCGGCGTGACGGTGATCCCAATCAACCCGCAGACGGGGCAACCGATCATGGTGACTCCCTCGCCAGACTCGATCTGTTTCGAGATCGTTCGAAAAATTGAGCGGGGATCACCATTCCGATCGGGAACGAGCCTTGCACCCCGTGTAACCGACGAAGACTCTTCGGAGAATGGTTTGCCGGGATTCTTAGGAATGTCTCCGTCGGTACGGCGCCTGTGCTCGATGGTTCGTTTGGTCGCCCAGCGTGACACGACCGTGCTGATCACCGGCGAAAGCGGCACCGGGAAGGATGTTGTAGCCCGGGCTCTTCATCAACTCGGCACACGGCGCCTCAAGCCGTTCGTTGTGATTAATTGTGCGGCAATTCCCGAGGCCCTCCTCGAGGCGGAACTGTTCGGCTTTGTCAAAGGAGCTTTTACGGGTGCGGTACAGTCGAGGATCGGGCGCATTCATGCCGCGCACGGCGGAACGCTATTCTTGGACGAAATCGGGGACTTACCGCTCGGCTTGCAGTCCAAACTGTTGCGATTTCTCGAGCAAGGGGAGGTCCAGAGGCTGGGCAGCAGCGATTCGTTTCGCGTCGATGTGCGCGTCATTGCCGCCACCAATGCAAACCTTCGCCGTCTGGTCCAGGAGCATAATTTTCGCGAGGATCTCTATTATCGACTTTCCATCTTTCCCATCGAACTCAGTCCGCTCCGGGAACGCATGGAAGATCTCTCGCTGTTGACGGAAAGCTTTCTGGCGAAATTTTGCCCGCACGAGGTTGTGATCAGCGCCGATGCATCCGCGCTCTTGAAAAGGCATACCTGGCCGGGGAACGTTCGTGAACTACGAAACGTCATCGAAAGGGCTAGTATTCTCGTCGGACAGGCTGGGGAAATCCGGCCCGAGCACATCATCCTCTGATCTCGGTAAATCCTGCTGGCCGGAACATTTAGGCAAGAAAGCATCCGGCTGCGATGGCAACGATCACGAGCTTGACCAACCACCCCGTCACGTAGGACGCCACAAATACCCGATGCAACTTCATGAATGCCGCATTCGTGAGGATCAGCGGCAAGGGTCCGATCAACCACACGGCCACCGCTAACTTGACGCTGCCGGCAACAGAATGAACACCCAGCCGGACGATGACATAGGCGAAGATGCCGCAGGTCAAAAAAGGCAGTGGACTGGTGAGAGCAATCGCCCTGCCCTCGCCGCCTTGACGCCAAACCTCACGGTAGGTGTATCGCCGATGGAGCCAGTCTCCGGCAAAGAACCAGTCCGTCAGCGAGGAAGCGATACCGGCTCCGATGACGACCAGAACGAACCGTGTCCAGTTCATAGCGCCCTCTAGCAAGGAAGCCAGCGCCCGCGGGTGTATCTCGCCTCAATTCTGGTTCGAACGGCGCGACCCGATTCGCTTTGCGGTCCGGTGTCCACTGGGCGGTTAGGGTACCGAGCACGGGCCTTCCGCGCTAGGGACGTTGATTGATCATCAGGTGGGCCCAAGGCGTTCCGGCATACATAACCCAGGTTCCTGTCTGCTTCGGGGTCGTGGGAAGACCGGTGGACGTGGGATCGAAGGGCCACATGATCATCCAGTGCGGTGGCTCCTCGATCGGTGTCCCGGACGTCGCGAAAGGGTCGGTCGCACTCCAGTCGCTACCGCCGGCGAGCATATAAGCGATTCCGGGCTCGGTATTCGTCGGCTTCGGCTTGTGTGCCATGAAGTCGCTAAGCCATTGCATTGTCGCTCGATCCGCGCACATGGCAACGTCTCCGACCACGCCGGGATGTCCGGGAAAACAAGTGAAACCGTTGGTCCCCTCGCGCAGAACTGTCATCTTGCCCTGCTCATCGATATCCACCACTTTGGCAGCCTTCGCGATAGCGGTTGGCGCGGCCGCCAGCGCACGTCGGATCTTGTCCTGTTGGGTTTCGCCGGCGTGCGCGAGCGAACTCTCGAGCACAGCAACGGCAAAGAAAAGTCCCGCCCACCCGCGCTCCATGTCATCCCTCCCGTTTCGGTCAGAAGCGTACAACGATCCGGCGTCGGAAACAAGCAAAGCTCAACTGGAAGATCCGACCCACATTCTTTGGTCTACTAGAAGCTCGCCCCGACTCGGGCTCGCCCCGGGGTTGCTCCCTTTTCCAGGTTTTGCACCAGGGTCAGTTGAGGATCGAGGCCGTGCGGAAGGCAGCAGACGAGATGTAACTGGGTATAAGTACGATGGTTACCGCTTTTCGGTGGGCGGGCCAATCCTTATCGTTGCCCTCTTAGGAACCGGCCGTACCCATCCAGGTCATCGATGCCGGAGCTATCTCATAGTAAATAAACAGCTTGACGTTGCAGCAGTTCATGGTAGCCTGGTAGGCATCGCTGCCCACTGGACAGGCTCCGGGCAACGGATCGGCGCTCGACCTGCTGAAACTGATGCCCAGCAAACCAATGCCGGATCGAGGACCCCTAGGCTATTCTGCCATCGGGAGTTCTGCCCCACTTTCCGACCCAAATTCGACGCAACTTTCAACTCCGGGAGGGGTTGATTTCAGTGTGAGCAGCGTTGCTATCGATCGCGGGTTGCTCGCAATGGCGGGCGTGACGTCGGAGACTCAGGCGCGGCAAAACGTGTCTCAGGCGAATGAGGGGACCAGCGACGCCGAGGTCATGCTGCGGGTGAGGGCAGGTGACGATTCGGCTTTCGCCTACCTAGTGCAGAAATATCGCCGCCCGATGGTGAGCTTCATGTATCGGATGGCGCACAACGCGGCTGTGGCAGAAGATTTGGCTCAGGAAGTGTTCTTGCGTGTGTACCGTTCGCGGGAGAGTTACGAGCCGAGCGCGAAATTCAGCACTTGGTTGTACCGGATCGCGACCAATCTGGCGGTCAATTACCTGCGCGATACACGCCACGAACGTCCCGAGAACATGGTCAGTGTCGACGAACCCGACCAAGAGACTGGACTGACCATGGATGTGCGGGATACCTCGCTCACAGCAGAGGAGGCGATCCTGCGGCGGGAGCGCATGACCGCAATTCGCCAGCGGGTGCAAGCTTTACCGGAGCGGCAGCGCCTGGCGGTGCTCATGCACAAATACCAGCAGATGGACTATCGCCAGATCGCGCAAGTCTTGAAGCTCAGCGAATCCGCGACGAAGTCGCTGCTCTTCCGCGCC
>Ga0187783_10000396_pt1 | contig 32095 bp, 23 predicted proteins | sample 1015_SJ02_MP02_2_FD_132471 | JGI IMG/M metagenome (GOLD analysis project Ga0187783, IMG submission 132471) | Tropical peat soil microbial communities from peatlands in Department of Meta, Colombia - 1015_SJ02_MP02_20_MG | ecosystem: Environmental > Terrestrial > Soil > Wetlands > Peat | place... | reverse complement strand
TACACCCCCGGAACGAGTCGATGCAATTCTAACCCCCTCAAGTTTGGCATCGCCGATGAGTACAACCCGAAGCAACTATCCCCCAAAAGAAGGAAACTGTGAACTGCTGCAGGGAACCTCGCTTTCAGGGATGTGAGTCGCTTAGGCGCCGTCCTAGTAAAAAGCGGTATCGGTCCTGCGGAGCCCCGGGCGCAATCCAGTCTGCGTGGTGGCACCCGGACGCTAAAGGAGCGGGAGGAAGATCAGGAAGGGCGGAAAGGTAGCGCTGTAAGGCTGGCAAACCGGTTGGGCGATGCTCTCCTGCGACCCCGGCTGCCCGACCGCGGAATGCTTTGCGGTATGCAATCGCGACACACGTAGGACTAACGTTTTCCCCCTTGGATTTCATCCCCCCTGGGATCTCGGCGAGAGATCCAGTTTACTAATGCGCCTTTATCCGAGTCGATTCGGCAGTGGGACCGAGAGGGCGAAGCTATGAGTACCAGCCTCCATTTTCGTGATTCGGCATCGGCGCCAGGGATCGGGGACAGCACTGAGATCAAGAGCGCGAAATGGTATGCCGTTCAGACTCGCGCCAGGCACGAGAAAGTCATTGCATACCGGCTGCGAGAGCAAGGCATCTCGACTTTTTTACCGCTCGTCACTGAGGTGCATCGCTGGAGCGATCGCAAGAAGGTCGTCGAATTACCTCTTTTCAGTTGCTACCTTTTCGCCAGGCTGGCACCCACAAACGAAGATCGTTCCCGTGTTCTCCGGCTGGAGGGAGTCTTCCAGCTTGTGGGCGGGCGCGGAGAAGGAACACCGATTCCAGATCAGCAGATCGACGCGGTGCGAATCTTGGTTAAAGAACACATTCCCTTCCATTCCCACCCGTTCCTACGAATCGGGCAGCGCGTGCGCATTCGCAGTGGCGCCTTGAACGGTGTGGAGGGGATTCTTGTAGCCCGCAACGGGGATCACACCCTAGTCGTGTCGGTCGAAGCAATTCAGAGGTCGTTGGCTGTGCGTATTGAAGGCTACGACGTCGAACCTGTCTGAGCGGAGCTCTTTGGAGCCGCTTGTAAAACTCACCTTGGCAGAAAAAGCAAACGAAACGATACGCCTCCTCGCAGTGAGCCGGGAACCGGCTGTTCTCCGGATGCTGTGGTCGATTGGCGAAGCGAACTCCTGGCAGCTCGAGACCGCAGGGAGCGGCTGGGATGCCTTGGATCGGGTGCAGTCGGGGTTCGCACCGGATCTTCTTCTGTTGGACCTGCCGCGCCGGGACGGAGACAGTCTGCTGGTGCTGCGTTGGCTGCGCAGAACCCGCCCGGAACTGCCGATTATCGTAGCCTCCTATCCGGAGGATGCGGGCCATAAGAGAGAGGCCATTCGCTTGGGCGCGCAGGAGTTCCTGGTCCGTCCGTTTGATGAGAGGCAACTGGAAATGACCTTTCGGCGGCATCTTGGTCCATCCAATGAGGATGTTGAGGGGGTGGCTAGCGAGGGCATCGAGCAGCTGACGGACGGCGTTTTCTTTGTCGGGCACTCTCCGATCATGCAGAAGTTGCGTGCGCAACTGGAATTGCTGGCCCAAGCGGACGTTCCGGTTCTGATCCTGGGAGAGAGCGGCAGCGGGAAAGATACGGCGGCTCACCTGATTCATACGCTCTCGGTCCGCTCTGGCTGCAAGTTTGTGAAGGTAAACTGTGCCGCTTTGCCGGAGAATCTGCTCGAAATCGAACTATTCGGGACGGATCATGGCTCATCGACCTCCGGTGCGCGGCCCAAATGTGGCAAGCTGGAGACGTGTCAAAACGGCACCGTTGTGCTAGACGAGATTTCCGAGATGCCGACCAGCTTGCAGTTGAAACTGCTGCGAACCCTACAGGAGAGGCGTTTCCTCCGCCCGGGCGGTGAGGCCGAGGTCGGGGTGGACGTGCGAATTCTGGCCGCCACCAGCGCGAACCTCGAGCGCGCTATTTCCGAAAAGCGGCTGCGTGAAGATCTGTACTACCGCTTAAGTGCGTTTACCGTGCATTTGCCGCCCCTGCGCCAGCGGCACGAAGAGATTCCTCTGTTGCTCCAACATTTCATGCATCAGCTGGCGAAACGCTATGGCATGGCGCCGCGTACCTTCTCGCCCGCCGTCGTCGAAGCCTGCCAGTCCTACGCCTGGCCAGGAAACATGAAAGAACTGGAGAATTTCGTGAAGCGCTTTCTCGTGCTCGGAGAGAGCGAGGTCAGCGCAGGCAGATCGAGTCCTGAGGAATTCCTGGAGAACGGCTTCGAGTCCCTTTCGCGAGGAGCCGCCCAGGACCAACGAATGACCGACAATCTCTATCGCGACGGTTCCGGGCCGAGTTCCCTAAAGTCGCTGGTGCACACGGTGAAGCTGGAAGCAGAACGCAACGCGATCGCGGCTGCGCTGGAAAAGACCGGTTGGAACCGTAAGGCAGCGGCCCGACTCCTCAAAGTCAGTTATCGCACGATTTTGTATAAAATCGAGCAGTATCATATGAAAGCTCCCGAATCCTACTCGTCTCCCTTCATCGAAAATGGATACAGGAACGGGAACGGAATTAAAAACAACGGAAAGGCCAGCTGAGTTGATGCTGCGCACCAACGCGCAACGACCAACTGAGCGATAGGAATTGACCATGCTGATCAAAACTACTCGAGCACGATTTTGGTTCACCGCCTCGTGCACGGTGTTTGCTTTGATGTACGCGTTGGCAGTTGCCCAAGACAGCACGCCGAACAATGGTTCCGGCTCGGCCACCCGCCCGGCAAACCCGGCTGGCAATCAAAGCACTGCCCCTGCTGCCTTTCATGATGACACATATATCATCGGAGTCAACGACGTACTTGCGATCAGTGTCTGGAAGGAGCCGGACATTTCAAAGACGGTGCCCGTCCGCTCGGACGGCAAGATCTCGTTGCCCTTAGCCGGAGAGGTACAAGCGAGCGGCGAAACTCCACGCCAATTGGAGCTTGCGCTTTCGAGGAAACTGGCGAGTTACATCTCCCAACCGGAGGTGACCGTCATCGTGCAGGAAATCAAGAGCCAAAAGTTCAATATCTTAGGGCAGGTCGCAAAGCCGGGAGCCTATCCCATTACCAACTCGCCAACCGTGCTGGACGCGATCGCTCTGGCGGGCGGGTTCCGCGATTTTGCCAAGCAAAAATCGGTCTATGTGCTTCGTCGCAAATCCGATGGTACGGAGACGCGCCTGCCGTTTAACTACAAAGACATCATCAAGGGCAAGAACGTCGAGCAAAACATCAAATTGCAGCCGGGCGATACGATCGTAGTTCCCTAAAGTAGTTCCCTAAACATGATGCATCGTCGAATAACTCTAGTCGTCGTCCTGTTGGCTTCAGTTCCGCTCTGGTCCCAACAAGGGAACTCGAACGCCGCAGCAACTGCGTCCAGCTCCCAAGCAGAAGACTCGAACGACACGGCAACTGCGTCCAGCTCCCCAGCAGAAGACTCGAACGACAACGCAGCCGAGTCCAGCTTCAGTGAGGACGAATTCCGCATGGTGACCCCTCCCCCGGTCAGCGGAGCGGCCTACCCCACCGAGACAGCCTCCGAGTCCCGGTCGAACTACGTACTCGGGGGGCTAACATTCACTACCACATATACCGATAACCTGTTGGGGGGGGAGAGCACGAAGCCGATCAGTGACATCAGCTATTCACTCTGGCCGGCTATCGATCTGAATCAAGTTACCTCTCGCTTGCACTCGGACCTGACCTATAGCCCGGGCTTCACCTTTTATCAGCATACGAGCTCGTACAACCAATCGAACCAGAATGTCGGGATCGATGTCCGCTATCGGCTAACCCCACACGTCACGCTGAGCCTCCGCGATTCGCTACACAAAGTGTCCAATGTGTTCAATCAACCGGATTTGCTCGCGGTCTCGCCGGTTTCGGGGTTGGTTCAATATCCTACGATCGGGATCGTGGCTCCCCTGGCCGATCAACTCAATAACACGGGGAACGTCGAACTCACTTACCAGTTCGCTCGCGATAGCATGGTGGGGGCTAGCGGAATCTTCTACAATATGAATTTTGCCAATCCCGGTCAGGCCAAAGGCCTTTACGATACCGCATCGCGCGGAGGATCCGCTTTTTACTCCCATCGCCTAGCCAAGCGGCACTACGTGGGCGCGGCCTATCAGTATCAGCAGAACCTGGCCTATCCGACGGCAGGGCAAAGTCAGATTCAAACCCATACGACGTTTGTATTTTATACGGTTTATCTGAGGCCCGCGCTCTCGCTGTCTCTCTCCGGAGGGCCTCAACATTGGGATATTGTCGAGCCGTCACCGTCCGCGCAAAGTTGGTCTCCCGCAGGGGCCGCGAGCCTTAGCTGGCAAGCGCGGCATACGGTAATGTCTGGCAGCTTCTCGCGAATGGTAGCTGGCGGCGGAGGTTTGGTGGGCGCGTATCACTCGACCCTCGCAGCGGGCTCTTTCCGGCAGGTACTCTCGCGGAGCTGGAATGCCGGAGTCACTGGTGGCTATTCCCTTTACCAGAATCTGGAGCCTTCGCTGTTACTCTTCAACGGCGGTGGCCACACGGTTACGGGGAGCGCTTCCGTGCAACGCAAGTTCGGTGAATCTTTCCAGGCTGAGCTAGGCTACACTCGGCTCCACCAAAGCTATGCCGACATAGCCGCAGTATCCACTTTCCCGAATGTTAACCGCGAATGGATTTCCATTTCGTATCAGTTTGCCAGGGCTCTAGGACGGTAGCATGACAGAAGATTTCGAAGAACAAAACCTAGAATTCGAGCCGCAGGTCTATCTTGCGATCGCGCGGCGGAGGTATCTGCATTTCCTGTTCCCGCTGCTCGTCGTTTGGGCGGCGGTGTGGGGGGCGAGCTGGATTCTGCCGGCGCGATTTAAATCGACTACCCTGATCCTCGTGGAAGAACCGACGATGCCGAAGGATTATGTAACTCCAAACGTCACGGATAACCTGCAGGAACGGTTGGACAGCATAACCCAGCAAATCCTCAGTCGTACCAATTTGCTGCATATCATCGAAGAGTTCCATCTCTATACTCGCGAGCATGTTGAACCGACTCCTGACGACAAGGTTGAGCACATGCGCAAGGACGTCGAGATCGAGCTCGTCAAGGACGCGCGCAATCAAATCAGCGCTTTTAACGTCAGCTACTCCTCGTGGAGTCCGGTCGTCGCACAACAGGTCACGCGTGAAATCACGAATCTATTCATCAACGAGAATCTGGAAGTGCGGCAACAGCAATCGGAAGATACCACCAAATTTCTTTCCGACCAACTGGATGCCGCCCGCAAGGCTCTGTCGGAGCAGGAGGCAAGAGTCAAGGAGTTCGAGGCACAACATGTGGGGGAATTGCCGAATCAGTTGAGTACCAATTTGCAAATTCTCAGCGGCCTCCAGTCTCAGCTCCAGGCGGAGGAAGATTCTCTCAACTCCGCCAGGCAACAACATGTTTATCTGCAAACTCTGCTCACCCAGTACCGTTCCTTGCAGGATTCTCCAAAGAGCACCGATGGGGCGGCGATGGGATTGCCCGCCGTCGATCAAGAGCTGGAGAAGCTTCGTGCCGAACTCACGGATTTGCGCGCTCGCTATACAGAACGGCATCCCGACGTGCGGAAACTGAAAGATCAGATCGCCCAGACCGAAACCATGCGGGCGCAAATGATCGAGGAACTGAAAACGAAACCGCCCATCGGTGAATCCAACGATAGCCCCTCCATCAATCCCGACGATCCACAATCTGCCTCCATGGCTCAACTGCAGAGCCAAATGAAGGCCAACCAGATTGAGATTGCGAACCGGGAACGCTCGATCGACGCGCTGAAAGCCAAGGTCGCTGATTATCAGAACCGGTTGAATCAAGAACCGGTCCGGGAACAGCAGTTGGCAGATTTGACCCGTGGCTACGACCAGTCGAAGGCAAACTATGACGAACTGCTGAAAAAGAAAAACGAGTCGGCCATGGCAACAAGCATGGAATTGCTCCAGCAGGGCGAGCGATTTCGTATTCTTGATCCGCCCAGCTTGCCGCTGAAGGCGGACTTCCCCAATCGTCTGAAGTTCTGTGGCATTGGCATCGCACTGGGGCTGCTGGTGGGCGGAGCGGTTGCGGGTGTGTTCGAAATGCTGGACGACCGCATCTACGACGAAAAGAAGTTGCAGGGTCTTCTCCCGGTCGCCGTGATTGCGGAGATTCCAGAGATTAGCAATGCGCAGGATGAATTGCAGCGACGTAGGGACCTCTGGTTGCGATGGGCAATGGCAGCGCTGGTGGTTGCCACAATTTTGGCTGGCTCAGCGCTTAGCTTCTTGCGCGGATGAATTGCAGCTGAATGTATCTGAAATTTTTCAACCTGAAGCGCAGTCCGTTCGAGATTACTCCGGACCCGTCGTTTCTCTTCCCCACAACGCGGCACAACGAGGCCTTGGCGACGCTCTACTACGGCGTCGAACGCCGCAAGGGATTTGTGGTCCTGACGGGAGAAGTGGGGACGGGGAAAACTCTGCTGCTGCGGTGCTTGCTGCAATTACTGAAGTACCGCAAAGATACCGAATACGCGTACGTATTCAATGGTCGGTTGTCGCCGATCGAGTTTCTACAGTATGTGGCGGCCGATTTCGGGTTGCCAACGGCGAACAAGAATAAATCCGAGCTGCTGTTGGAACTGGTTCGGTTCGTGATCACACGAAGCCAGAAGAATCTCACCAACGTTCTTGTGGTAGACGAAGCCCATCACCTGTCGGCTGATATTTTGGAAGAGATTCGGCTGCTGACCAATTTGGAAACTTCTAACGCAAAGCTGCTGCAAATTCTTCTGGTGGGACAGCCGGAATTGGATGAAAAGCTGGACTCGACGGAACTGCGGCAATTGAAGCAGCGCATCGCATTCCGCGCCCACTTACTGCCGCTGGATTTGAGCGAGACAGACAAATACATCGAGCGACGACTCCAGCTTGCCGGCGCGGATTCCCGTGGTCTGCTTCTTTTCCCGGCGGAAACCAGCGCTGCCGTTTACCGCCATTCCCGTGGGATTCCCCGGCTGATCAATACCATTTGCGAAAACGCTTTGATTGCCACCTACGCGAAACAGGAACAAGTCGTCACGCCAGAGATCATCGACAACATTGCGGCCGATTTCCGTTTAGGAGTGGTGCGCCAGCCCGAGCTCCCCAAGCCCAGTTCTGGCGACGACGTCGACGTTCGGAAGGCGGCAAGACTGCTGCTCGAACTGATGCAGAAGCCGCCCGCCGCGGTGCAGTAAACGAGGGGGTAGAGTCCTATTCATGAGTCACATCTTTGACGCATTGCAGAGAGCGGAAGCCGAACAATCGGGCAACGACATGTCGCTGACCCGCCAACTGTTGCGGATGGCGCAATCGGACGCTCCTCCTCTGATGGAGGTCACGGAAGTGCCGACGGGGACGGAGAGTCAGCAGATTGCGGAAGTGCGCCTTCCCGAACCGGCACCCGTGGCGCTCCTGGCCGAAGCAGTGGCGGACTTGCCGAACCCGTTTGAATCGTTTGGGTCTTTGCCCGTCGTATTGCCGCCTCACAGCCACCTGGTGGCGTTCACAGAAAAGGACGGCCTGGCGGCAGAGAAATTTCGATTCCTTGCGGTTCGCTTACGGCAGCTGCAGCAAACCCGGCCTTTGAAGAGACTGTTGATCACCAGCACGATACCCGAGGAGGGGAAAAGCTTGCTGGCGGCGAATCTTGGGTGCACGCTGGCTAGGCGAAAGGAGAAAAGAACGCTGCTCCTCGATGGTGACTTGCGGCGGCCCACCATCGCGAAGCAACTCGGCCTGGGAGCCGTCCCCGGCCTAAGTGAATGTCTTCAGGACAATGCGAAATTGACTGCCAGCATTCACCGGCTGGATGCCTTGGATCTATGGGTACTCCCCGCAGGGAGCGCAACACAAAACCCCCTCGAATTGATGCAATCCGGCAGGCTTTTGCCGGTGATGGACCAGTTGACCGAATGGTTCGATTGGATTGTTATCGATTCGCCTCCGGTCCTACCATTGGCCGATACCCTGGTCTGGGCTCGTTTGGCGGACGGAATCCTGCTGGCCACCCGGCAGGGCAAAACGGAGAAAAAGCAGCTCGAGCGCGGCTTGGCGGCGCTCGAAAAGAGTAAGTTGTTGGGTACCATCGTGAACAGCTCGACAAATACCGCCCACAGCGATTACTATCAGAGGTATCAAGAGCTGAGGCCGGCTCGGACCACCGACAAGGCCAGTAGGCATTCAGAAGCAGAATAGCGTACAATAGGACCCTCCCCCCTGTAGTCCCCGTATTCTCCTGCTAGAACTTAGGTATGGGCGTGGACCAGTTGCTGCTCCCTCAATTTCGGAACCCGTGGAGGGAATTGTGAACGTACGACGCTCGGACCATGGATCGTCCCATTTGAATCCCCTGGATGGCTCATCTGTGTCGGCGGAGCGGAGCATTCTGAAAGAGGAAGCTTTCCGCCGCATGATCTCGCTGGAGAGAAAGAGAAGTGAGCGCTCGCGCAAGCCTTTCGTCTTGATGTTGCTGGACATGGGAGAACGACGCCCGTCGGAAAACAATCGCCGGGCACTGAAAAAGGTCGCGACAGCACTTTCGGTCACAGCCCGAGAGACTGACCTTACGGGGTGGTATACGGATGACTGCGCCGTTGGCGTGATGTTCACGGAGATTGGCTTTGCCGATCGCAGCGCGGCCCTGAGCACCATGATCACCAGGGTGAGCAACACATTGCGGGCTACTCTCACCTCTGAGGAATTCAGTCAAGTGAGTATTTCGTTCCATGTCTTTCCTGAAGACTGGGATCATAAAGGCGACGATCGGCCCATCAATCCCGCGCTCTATCCGGACTTGACCGAGCGCGATGAGTCGAAAAAAGTTTATCGCGTGACGAAACGGGCCATGGATATTGTTGGCAGCCTCGCTGCCCTTGTGTTTCTGTCTCCGTTATTCCTGCTGATCGCGCTGGCGGTGAAGGCCACTTCTAAGGGACCTATCCTTTTCCGGCAGCGGCGCATTGGACAGCACGGCGAATCCTTTACCTTCTTGAAGTTCCGGTCGATGTACGTGGGGAACGATGCCAGTATTCACCGCGAGTATGTGAAACAATTGATCGCCGGTAAGGCGGAAAAGCATTTGAACAAAAAGCGAGAGGGTGTTTATAAGTTGACTAAGGATCCGCGGGTGACCGCGGTCGGCGGGTTCTTGCGGAAGACCAGTCTCGATGAACTTCCCCAATTCATTAATGTCCTGCGGGGCGAGATGTCCTTAGTGGGACCGCGCCCGCCGGTCCCTTACGAGGTAGAGGCCTACGACTTCTGGCATCGTCGCCGGGTCCTAGAGGCTAAACCGGGGATCACCGGGTTGTGGCAGATCAAGGGGCGCAGTCGTGTGAACTTCGACGACATGGTGCGCCTCGACCTGCAATATGCACGCACCTGGTCGCCTTGGCTGGATGTCCAAATTCTGCTGCGTACTCCGGGTGCAATGGTAATCGGAGAAGGCGCTCACTAACGAAATTCACCTCCTCTCATCCTCCCTTCAAACTTCATCCAAGCAAAGGAAATGAGAATGGTTACCCGTCTGGCCAAGCAAGAAAATCACCCAGCAGGACCAAAACAGGGCAGTCACGTTGTCAAGTTCGGAGTGATCGGATACGGGTACTGGGGGCCAAATGTCGTTCGGAATCTGAACCAGTTAGAAGAAGCCGATGTCCTTGCCGTTTGTGACAAAAGTCCAGCGGCCAGGCGGCGACTGCAGAAGGCGCACCCCCACGTCAAGATCACCAGCAACGCGACCGAGCTGATTGGCTCGCCGGAAATCGACGCCGTGGCAGTCGTGACACCGGTGTGGACGCACTACGAACTGGCAAAGGCGGCCCTTGAAAATGGGAAGCACATCTTCGTGGAGAAGCCATTTACCAGTAATGTGGCGCAAGCCGAGGAGCTCATTGAACTGGCGGCCAAGAAAAATCTGAAGGTCATGGTGGACCACACGTTTTTATTTACCGGGGCCGTGAGGAAGATCCGGCAACTTCTGGATGAAGATGCATTGGGTAGTTTGTACTACTACGACTCCATGAGAGTGAATCTCGGACTTTTTCAGCACGACGTGAACGTCATCTGGGACCTGGCTCCGCATGACTTGTCCATTATGGACTATTTGATTCGCGAGAATCCTGAGGCGATTGTAGCCACGGGTCAAACCCACCTCAATGGGTGCGAGGATGTCGCGTTCATCACTTTGTATTTTCCCGACAAAATCATTGCCCATCTCAATGTGAATTGGCTTTCTCCCGTGAAGGTTCGCACGACCTTGATCGGCGGTGAAAAGAAAATGCTGGTTTGGAACGATCTCCAGGTCGACGAAAAGATCAAGGTCTATGACAAGGGGGTTAGCGTCACGACTCGCCAGGGTCTCTACAACCTGTTAGTCAATTACCGCTCTGGGGACATGTGGGCGCCACAGATTGAACAGGTCGAGGCACTACACCAGGAACTGGCCTATTTCGTCGATTGCATCACGCGAAATACCGCCATGATCAACGACGGCCATGCCGGCTTGCGCGTCGTCAAGATGTTGGAAGCCGCGTCCGAGTCCCTTCGCCAACGCGGGGCTCTTGTGTATCTCTGAGTTGGGCGGGTGGGGTTTCACGTAACGACGGTTTGCAAGCGTCTGGGAAGATGATCGAAGCCATAGTCTTAAGAGTATGAGGGGGTCAGCGATGTTGAAGGCAACAGTCCTGGTTGCTACGACACATCGTTGGTATCCGACGGTGCGACTAGCCATGGCACTGGCGAAAGCTGGATGTCAGGTAGAAGCCGTTTGCCCACCAGGCCATCCGCTCGCGACGACGCGCGCCGCGCGCCGCATCCATACCTATTACGGCCTGTCGCCGCTGACGTCCTTCCACAATGCGATCGCCAGGGCCAGGCCCGACTTCATCGTTCCCTGTGACGACCTCGCTGCCCAGCATCTTCATCATTTGCACGACCGAGAACGTCATGCGGGCGAGAAAGGAAAGCCGGTCTGTGCCCTCCTTGAGCGTTCCCTGGGTGCGGCTGAAAATTATCCGCTGGTCAGCGCCCGAACTGCCTTCATGGAACTGGCACACAAAGAAGGCGTCCGTGTTCCCGCGACCTCGATCATCGAGAATACCGATGATCTCAAGCAATGGACCTCGCGCATTGGTTTTCCGACGGTGTTGAAGGCCAACGGAAGCTCCGGCGGGGATGGTACAAGGATCGTCCACACCCTGGAGGCAGCGGAATGTGCTTTTCGACGGTTGCAAGCTCCGCCACTGTTGGCGCGAGCGGCCAAACGGGCTCTGGTCGACGGAGACAACACGCTGGTGTGGCCCTCGCTGCTTCGTCGTCGATCCGTGGTGAATGCACAGGCGTTTGTGGTCGGACGAGAAGCCACCAGCGCTGTCCTTTGCTGGCAAGGTGCCGTGCTGGCCGGACTTAACTTTGAAGTGCTGAAGAAAGTAAGGCCGACTGGACACGCTACGGTGCTGCGCTTCATCGAACATCCTGAAATGTCGGCAACGGCCGAGAAGATCGCACGGAGGTTCAATCTTTCCGGGTTCCACGGGCTGGATTTCATGCTGGAAGCACACACCGGCCATGCGTACCTCATTGAAATCAATCCTCGAATCACTCAGGTCGGACACCTGGCGCTGGGGCCTGGCCACGATTTGCCGGCGGCGTTATACGCAGCTCTCTCCGGCAATCCTATCCAGGAGGCTCCCAAGGTAACGGAGAAGGATACCATCGCACTTTTTCCGCAGGAATGGATAAGGGACCCCGCGAGCGAGTTCTTGCGGTCGGGCTATCACGATGTTCCTTGGGAGGAACCCGAACTGGTCAGCGATAGTATCCGCAAGAGTCGGACTCAAAGAACCTGGTATTTGAAGCAGAACTCAATTGTTAGTTCCCCTTCCTTGCCCTCAGCGGCTCGACCCGAGACGCGTAGCTTGGAGGTAGATTGCGAAGCAAAGTAAATTCGGAGATTGGACATAGCCCTCATGCGCCGCGCAACCTCCGTAGGTTGCATTCCGATTCTCCACGGACCTCCGCGTGTTCTCAAGAGCTTTTTCCGACAGGGGCCCATAACCACGGCCGCGCTCAGAAGAACCTGAACAGACCATTGCGCATCATGAAATTTGGCGGAACCTCGGTGGGCGACGCGTCCTGTATTCAAAGGGTGGTCGAGATCGTTCGGGCTGCCGCGAGAGAGAGTGATATCGTTGTCGTCATTTCGGCCATGAGCAGTGTCACCAACCAACTGATCGAGGCCGCCGTTCAGTCGGAGTGTGGCAATCGCGAGGCCGTTGCAAGAATTTTTACTGAGTTGCGCCGACGACACGGCGCGGCCGTGACGGAGCTGATCAAGTGGGATACGCAGCGCCATTGCCTTGCCCGGCGGATGCACGAGTTGTTTCAGGAAGGCGAACGGCTCTGCGAAGGAGCTACACTGCTGCATGAGCTGACTCCCCGGGCACGTGATTCAATCTCGAGTCTCGGTGAGCGGCTGTTGGCTCCGATCCTCGCCGCCGTGCTAGAGGAAAGTGGGCTTGCCAGCCAATGCGTGGAGGCTACAGAACTGGTGGTAACCGACTCGTACTCCGGTGGCGCGGAGCCCTGGCTGGATCTGACCCGGGAGCGCTGCGAGGCGCGTTTGTTCCCGCTGCTACAGCGGGGAATCGTTCCCGTGGTAACTGGCTTTATTGGCGCCACAGTGGACGGTGTGCTGACGACCCTAGGGCGGGGTGGCTCGGACTATTCGGCCACCATCTTGGGCGCCGCACTCACCGCAATCCAGGTAGTTATTTGGACGGATGTGGATGGAGTGCTGACGGCTGATCCACGCCTTGTGCCCAACGCTTGCACGATCCCCGAGATCTCCTATCGTGAAGCAGCTGAGCTTGCGTTTTTCGGCGCCAAGGTTCTTCACCCTAAATCCCTACGCCCCCTGGTGGAACGCGGCATTCCGTTGTGGGTACGCAATACCTTTGCACCAGAAAGGGAGGGTACCAGAATCACCCCCACTGGCGCCGCCAGCGGCCTCGGTGTAACCGCGCTGACTGCGGTCAGTGACGCTGCCCTGATCACGGTTGGAGGACCCGGGATTGCCGGAGTGCCAAATGCTCTGGGGCGAACAATCGCCACGACCCGGGAACTGCGAGCCGACGTTCTTCTGATTTCACAATCGTCCTCGCAAAACGATATATGCCTGGTCGTGCCGTCGAGTCTGGCCTCGCGCACGGTGGATGAGCTGCGCCACGAGTTCGCGCAGGACTTGGCTTACGAGAGGGTGGAACACATTGCCCTCGACTCCACAGTCGCAATCGTTACTTTGGTCGGCCAGAAAATTCGCGGCATTTCCGGGATTGTCGGCCGCACCTTCGACGCATTGAGCAGGGCGAACATAGACCCAATCGCAATCGCGCATGGTGCTTCCGAGAGCAACATTTCCTTCGTTGTAGCAAAGAAAGATATGCAGGCAGCGCTAGTGGCCATGCACCGGGAATTCCGGCTGGGCATGCTGAATCCTCACCATCATCCCGCTGAAGCTTGCGGCGGCCGAGCCGCCATCTGAACTACGAGCCGGAACGCCCCCGCGGAAGCGCCGGCTGAGCTCCAACCTTGGTTCCCAGAAAGGTGGTTTCTTACTCATGAATCCGTACGTATGCATCGCCGATGATGTGAAGCTTGGAAAAGACGTCAAGCTTTCCAAATTCGTCAACCTCTACGGCTGCGAAATCGGTGACGAGACCAAGATCGGGTCGTTTGTCGAAATCCAGAAAAACGCGACCGTTGGTAAACGTTGCAAAATCTCCAGCCATACCTTCATCTGCGAAGGCGTGTCTATCGAAGACAATGTTTTCATCGGGCACGGAGTGACTTTTATTAACGACAGCTACCCCCGCGCTACCACGGCCAGTGGCAGCCTGCAAACGGAAGCGGATTGGAAAGTTGAGCCCACGATCATTAAGAAAGGCGCTTCAATCGGTTCGGGATCGACCATTCTTTCCAGAACAACAATCGGGGAAAATGCAATTGTTGGAGCGGGCAGCGTTGTGACCAAAGACGTTCCGGCCAATAGCATTGTTGCTGGAAATCCGGCAAAGTTAATGCGCTATATCGAACAGGCAGAGGAGATTTTAAAGTGAGTACTTATACCAGCATTCCTTTTCTCGATCTCATCACTCCTCACGTGGAACTTGAGCAGGAGCTGACTGAAGTGTTTCACAAAGCTTTACGAACCGCCGGATTCATCGGCGGCCCGATGGTGGAGGAGTTTGAAAAAGCTTTCGCCGATTTCTGCGATGCGAAATATGCCGTCGCCGTCAGCAGCGGAACCGATGCTTTACGCTTTGCCCTTATGACCTGCGGAGTTCAGGCCGGCCAGGTCGTTGTCACGGTGCCGCACACATTCATTGCTACGACCGAAGCCATCTCCCAGGCCGGCGCCTTACCGGAGTTCGTCGACATCGACGAACGCACCTACAACATGGATCCCGCAAAGTTGCGGGAGTATTTGGAGAAACAGTGCACGACTGACCCATCGAGAGGTTTGATCAGCCGTCGCAGCGGGCGCCCAGTCACGGCAGTGATTCCAGTACATCTGTATGGGCAGACCGCAGACATGGATCCGATTCTCGAACTTGCCGAGCGTTATGGCCTGGCCGTCGTAGAAGATGCTTGCCAGGCCCACGGTGCACAGTATTTCTCCCGTAAGCACAACCGCTGGACGAAAGCCGGTTCGATGGGACGCGCCGCGGCCTTCAGCTTTTATCCGGGTAAGAATCTCGGCGCTTGCGGCGAAGCAGGAGCAGTCACAACGAATGATGCTAGCATCGCCAAGACCGTGAAGATGCTGCGCGATCACGGCCAGGCGACCAAGTACTATCACGACATTGAAGGCTACAACGGACGGCTCGATGCGATTCAAGCCGGTCTGCTTCACGTCAAGTTATCCCACCTAGCAAGGTGGAACAGTCTACGTCGCGAGCGCGCCGCTGAATATCGCGGTCTTTTGATGGCCGCAAATTGCGGCGTAAACCCGCCGCACGAACCGTCATGGTCGAAGGCGGTGTACCACCTCTACGTGGTTCGCACCGATGATCCCGAAGCATTGATGAACCATCTGAAGAAAGCGGGCATCGGCACCGGAATTCACTATCCGATTCCGCTGCACATGCAGAAGGCCTACGTTTCGCTGGGTTATCGCGCCGGAGACTTTCCCGTGGCAGAGAAAGCCACTGCGGAAATCGTGTCCCTGCCGATGTTCCCACAGCTGACGTCCGAGCAGCAGGCAAGGGTTGTAGCAGAAATTGCTGCTTTTACCACGATGACCGCAAGGAAGTGCGTCAAGGCGGAGTCCATCTCGCTGAGCGCAGAAACTCCCGCAATATCGTAAAGTCCAGGCCGCAAGAATACGTTCAAGCCGAGGATGTTCGGTTCGCACCATCCACCGAGATCATCAAGGCCCTGTAGGCTGAGGGTGTAGTAGTTCGCACGCATGATCCAAAGCAATCGATAAGGCAAGGGCAGCTCCCGGGGATCATCTACTGCGTCGATGCTTGCCAGGCGGCTACCAGGCGGCTGAAGGAGTGCCTATCCGGGCGGAGAAACACTTCGCCCGGAAAGTGCATGCGTTTAACGCTGGTTATGCCAGAGCAAGGCATTAAATCCGGATGTCGTCGGCAATATCGTACCCGCCGTGTGGCGCCAAAATAGATCACCTCGAATGGGGAATCGCAGGAGTAAGAATGGCAATTACGAAGACGTCTGTATGTGATGTCGAGAACAACAGGACGAAACAGGAGGGAATGGACGGCGTAGCCCTGCCCAGCTACATACTCATCACGCCCGCTCGAAACGAGGCGGCCTTCATTGAGAAGACGATCGTGTCCATGATCCACCAAACGGTGCTACCGTTGAAATGGGTGATAGTGGATGACGGTTCAACCGATGATACGGCCGAAATCGTGAATAGGTACCTTCCTGACAACCCGTGGATGGAACTGGTTCGCCGGCAGCAAAGGAAGGAAAGGAGTTTTGCAGGAAAGGTGCAGGCGTTCAACTGCGGTTTGGAGCGAGCGCAAGATGTTCGATGGGAGATGGTCGGAAACTTGGATGCCGATATTTCCTTTGGCCCAGATCACTTCGAATTTCTGCTTCGCCAATGCGTTGCCGATCCTCAGCTGGGGGTTGTGGGGACTGCTTTTTGTGAGGAAGGTTACAGCCTGGAAGGGGATGTCTTTTGTGACTGGACGTGGCACGTGTCCGGGGGGTGTCAATTGTTTCGCAGGCAGTGCTTTGAGCAAATCGGCGGTTATCTGCCGGTCCCCGGTGGCGGCGTTGATTGGATAGCAGTCATAACTGCTCGCATGGAGGGGTGGAAGACACGATCCTTTGCCGAGCGTCAATTCTTCCATTACCGTCCCATGGGGACCGCAGAGATGGGGCGGGTCGCTAAAGCGTTTGCTTACGGCAAAAAAGATTATAGCGTTGGTAGCCATCCATTGTGGGAATTCCTGAGGGCAGTCCGTCACCTGGGGCGTAAGCCGTATTTGCTCTCGGGGAGCGCTCTGGGCCTCGGTTATCTGTGGGGTTGGGTCTGTCACGCACCGCGCACGGTGTCGCAAAAGCTAGTTCAACACCATCGAAAGGAACAAATGGGGAAGTTGAAGGCGCTTCTTAGAGGGAGACTTCTTGCGCTGAGACCAACCAGGGGTGTCAGCGAATGCGACGCCTTTCGATATCGTCGGGAGAGCCATATCCCGAGGTGCTTGGATGAAGTGAAGTTCGCTGGGAAGAGCGTGCTTGAGATTGGCCTGGGCCAGGGAACGGAGTCGGAGCAGATCATTCGTCGAGGCGGCCGTTGGTCGGGACTGGACCTGACGCAAACCTCGGCGCCGCGCGTTCGGGAGCGTCTGCGCCTTCGCAATCTCCCGTATGACGACCTCCGGGTCGGCTCGGTGCTGCAGATACCGTACCCCGATAATTCGTTCGACATGGTTTTCAGCCATGGGTTTCTGCATCATGTTCCGGAAATCGTGCAAGCGCAGGCGGAGATCGCTCGGGTTCTGCGGCCCGGCGGTGAGCTCGTGATGATGGTATACGCCAAGTGGTCGCTGAACTATATGCTCTCCATATCGGTTCTGCGGCGCATCGGCCTCGCGGCCATGGTGGGGCTTGGGTTGCCGGGAAAGGGCATCTACGCCGCGCACGTGAAGAACGCCCGCGAGGAAGGGCTGTTTCAGTACCTGGGCATGAAGCGCTTCATCCACCGAAGTACGGACGGCCCCGACCACCCGTACGCCAAGGTGTACGGGATGCGCGAAGTACGGGAGGATTTCCCGGACTTTTCCCTGACCCGCGCCTATAAGCAATTTATGCATGCGCCGCCCCTGCCGGTCAAATGGCTCCCGTTGCAACGCATGCTCGGCTGGCATCTTTGGGCGCACCTGACGGTACGAAAAAATGGGGCGGCTCAGGGTGGGCAGCCGAGCAACGCAGGCACCCCGGTGCGTTGAAGATCCCACGGCGATGTGGGTTCAAGCCCGCAGCACTCGATCGTTGGTTCGGATCTGGTCTGCGCCGCCCAGAACAGAGAATCGGCGCGGTAGTGTAGTGCATGCAGTACCAGCGAAGTTGCAGGCTGGATTCCGCTTAACTAAGGGTTCTACTTGGGTTTGAGGAGGAATTGATGGCCGTGGCAACTGAAAAGACCGCGGATGGTGTCGTTGACCAGGATTTGTCGGCAGCCGTTTCGGTCGCCGTCGACCGGTTTTGTGGCTGGCTGAAAAGCTTCGGAGAGACTTCTTACGATTTCCAGACGGTCTACGCCAGCCCCTTGGGTCGGGCAGCCAAAGCCTTGTATTACCGTCAACGGATTTTGGGAACGATGGCAGTTGCGCCGATGGTTTTCTGCGAGGCTTTCGTGCCTCGTGCGCGACAGCTATTTTGGAAACAGCAGCGATTCCCGATCGCCGACGCCCATTACGCCATGGGTTTCGCGTTTCTGGCGGGTAGCCGGCGGGAGGAGAAGTGGCTGGAGCGGGCCCACCATTTCTTGTCCGTGCTCGAAGCAACCCGCTGCCCCGGCATGAAGGATTACGGCTGGGGATACCCATTCGATTGGGAAACGATCCATGGCACAATTCCGGCGGGCACGCCGCTGATCACCACCACGCCCTACGTGTATGAGGCCTTTTCGCAGGTATATGGTTTAGACCACGATCCTCGTTGGTTGGCGATCATGGAATCCATTGCCCGCCACGCCTTTGCCGATTACCCATCTCTAAAGACCGGATTCGAGGCTGCAAGCTCCTCCTACACGCCATGGCCGTCTGATCCGTGCCTGGTCGTGAACGCCAGCGCCTATCGGGCATTTCTCTTGGCCAAGGCGGGAATCGAGTTGGCACAGCCGCAGTATGTGGAAGCAGCGAGGCGTAACATCCGATTCGTGGCGAGCGCGCAGAACGCAGATGGGTCGTGGCCTTACGCGATGGATGGAAGACGGGGATTCGTGGATCATTTCCATACCTGCTTCGTACTGAAATCGCTGGCGAAAGCTGGGCAATTAATCGACTCTGAGGAAGCTGAACGCGCCATTGAGCGGGGCGTACAGTACTACCTCGGCCACCTTTTTGATGGTTTAGGGCTGCCTCGGCCATTTGCCCGCCCTCCGCGACTTATCACTTATCGCCGCGAACTCTACGACTACGCAGAGTGCGTCAACCTTGCTGTGTTGTTGCGTGAGCGGTTCCCGGCCTTTGATCCGATTTTGGTCCGGGTGGTGGGGGATCTGATCGAGCGCTGGCAAAGGCCGGACGGTTCATTCCGGTCGCGGCAGTTATTGGTGGGATGGGATCAGGTACCGATGCATAGATGGGCACAGGCACAACTGTTCCGAAGCCTTTGCTTTTTGCTTGCAAACGGCATGTCGTCGCAGTAGAGGAAGGCACAGGAGAGGGCGAAACGGGATGTGTGGGATCTGCGGACAGTTTAACTTCGGCACCGGCGCTCCGGTAGCGCGGCGCGATATCGAGCGGATGGCCACAGCCATTGCCCATCGTGGCCCTGACGACGAGGGCTGCTACATTTCCGGATCCTTGGGGCTGGGCTTTCGAAGGCTTTCGATTATCGATCTCGCCGGCGGTCATCAACCAATGTCGGACCGCGAGGAGTCGGTCTGGGTGGTGTTCAACGGGGAGATATATAACTTTAAGGAGTTGCGCAACGAACTGGAGGGTCATGGGCACGTCTTTCGTACGCGATGCGACACCGAAGTGATCGTGCATGGATACAAGCAATGGGGCGATGAGGTGTTGAACCGGCTAAATGGCATGTTCGGCTTGGCGGTGTGGGACGTCGGCCGACAACGTCTGATGCTGGCGCGGGATGCTTTCGGTATCAAGCTGATTTATTACCACGAAGACCACGGTTCGCTTTGGTTTGGCTCCGAGATGCGGGCCGTGCGCGCGATGATGCACCGAGAGGAAACCGAAGTGGACCCGGCGGCGCTGAGCCTTTTCATGCGCTACCGCTACACGCCTTCGCCGCATACGATGCTGCGCGGCGTTCGCAAGCTCGCGCCGGGCACCAAACTCGTGGTGCAGGACGGCGCCTGCACGACAAGCCGTTGGTACCGCTATGCACCCACGCCCTTTGCCCCCCCCAAGACCGTCGAGGAGGCTGGCGAGGAACTGCTAGCTTTATACCGGCAGGCGGTGAGGCGGCAATTAGTCAGCGATGTACCGCTGGGCCTGCTTTTGAGTGGGGGGATTGACTCCGGTCTGCTGCTGGCTCTAATGGACGAAAACGGAGTCGATTGGCCCACCTATTCAGTAGGCTATGGTTCTAGCTACGTCCACGACGAATTGGTAGATGCAGAAGAGACAGCACGAATTTTGAAATCCCGCCACACGAGCGTCAGGATCACTCGCGAGATGTTCGAGCGGGAGCTGAAGAATATCGTTGGCTGGTTGGAGGAACCGATCGCGGCCTCTTCCATCGTCCCCATGTACTTCGTCTGCGGGCGGGCTCGCAAAGACGTCAAGGTTGCCTTGGTAGGCCAAGGTCCAGACGAGTTGTTCGGCGGCTACAGGCGGCACCTCGCCGCGCGTTATGGTGCCACTTGGACGGCCTTGCCCGCCTGGGCGCTTGCGCTGCTCGAGCGGGCTGGTGCGGCGTTGCCGCGTAACGAAACGCTGAAGCGTGGGCTCTACGCTTTGAGCAGAGACGGTACGGAACACCGCTACGAACGCATCCTGTCGCTGTTGCCGCGGGCACAGGTTGACGAGCTATTTTGGGAAGGCCTGCTGAAAACAGATTCGGATGGGAGCTTGCTCGAGTGCTGGGCCGATTTGACCAAATTGATCGGGGGTACCGACGAACTGGGTGGCCTCCAGTTCCTTGAAGTTCGATCCACTCTTCCGGACGAATTGCTGATGTACGCTGACAAACTGTCCATGGTGCATAGCTTGGAATTGCGAGTTCCGTTTCTTGACAAAGACATCGTTGAATATGGTGAGAGATTGCCGGCCAATCTAAAGGTTCGGAACGGCGTCGGAAAATGGCTTCATCGACAAATATGCCGGAAGTTTCTGCCCAAGTCCATCATGCGACGGCGAAAGCGTGGCTTCGCGGGGAACGTCGTAGACAGCTGGTTCCGCGATGCGCTCGGGGGAACAATGTCCAGTATATTCGCTGACGATGGCGCCGCCATATACCGGTATCTGCGGCCTGCTGCGGTGAGAAAGCTATATGCCGAACATGCCGCGGGTCGACGGGACAATCACAAGATCCTGTTTAGCCTGATTGTGTTCGAGGAATGGCTGCGAGGCCTCCTAAGAAATGAGTTTGTGGATGCCAAGCAGGTTTGCGATGCGAACCCTTGTTCGTCGCGTCTCTGATTCTGGTCTTGGCGGATGGCAAAACAGGATAACGCCGGCAACATTCTCGAAACCCATCCCGTCCATGTACGAGTGGAAGGGGAACCATTCTGGTTCTTCTAATGATCGCTAAACACATCAGCGTGTGCGTCTGCACCTACCGTAGACCCAACCTCCTCAAGCGTCTTCTTGACCGTGTGGCCGAACAGGAGACAAACGGAGCCTTTACCTACTCGATTGTGGTCGTAGACAATGACAGCGCGCGGTCTGCCCGCCCGGTGGTTGACGAGTTCAGCGCGGGATCAGGCGTTCCAATACGCTATTGCGTGGAGCCCCGGCAGAATATTGCGCTTGCCCGGAACAAGGCAATCGAGAACGCAGATGGTGATTTCGCCGCTCTTATCGACGACGATGAGTTTCCTGAGAAGAAATGGTTGGCGGCGTTGCTGTCAACTTGTGAGAGCTATGGAGTGGATGGCGTGCTCGGACCGGTAAAGCGCCATTTCGATCAGGCGCCACCAAAGTGGCTTGCAAAGAGCCGTCTGTATGAGCGGCGAATTAATCCTACGGGAACTATTGTGCGGTGGCAGGAAGCCCGGACAGGCAACGTGCTGCTTAGAAAGAAAGTCTGGCTGAACGCTGGACCACCGTTTCGTCCGCAATTTCGTTCCGGAGAGGACATGGATTTTTTCCGGAGAAGAATCGAACAAGGGCACACTTTCATCTGGTGCGCGGAGGCAGTGGTTTACGAGACGGTTCCTCCCAGCAGATGGAGAAGAAGGTACCTGTTAAGAAAAGCTCTACTACGCGGAGCTAGTACGCGGCTACTACCGAACTGCGGTGCCGCCAGCGTTGCCAAGTCTCTAGTCGCAGTTCCGCTTTACCTCGTCGTCCTACCGTTTGCGCTACTCGCCGGACACCACCACTTCGTGACTCTGCTGGTGAGCATGTTCGATCATCTGGGCAAGCTGCTCGCTCTGGTGGGCATCAACCCCATTAAGGAGCAGTACGTCTCGGAATAGTGTTAGCTCATGAGCCAAACCGGAACGCATTGTCCGGTTCAGGAGGTTTGTCATTGTCTCTGTCATCACCCATTGCACCTGAAGGCACAAGAATCGATCACCTCGAGGTTAGCGTCCGGGGCAAGTGGGTTACCGTCCCGGCCCTGAATGTCGATGGCAACATTCTAACGATTACAGGCAAATGGATACGGGTTGCCGCTGTCCACGACGAGGAATGGCTGGAAAGAGAACTTGCCGACCCCGAACTCTATATCAGGACGCTAAAGAAGACGGCACGACCCTGTTCTGACATCTTCACTTTTACCCAGATGCTTCCGGCCACCAAGCCCAAGTACGACTATCCGCTCGAATGGGTTAGCGTAGCTCTGGTTCACGTCCAGGGTTTCAAAAGCTGGTGGGAAAACTTGCCCCAGGAAACTCGCAAAAACGTCCGGAGATCGGAAAAACGTGGTGTCGTCGTCCGGCTTCAGGAGTTCAATGACGAGTTGATCCGGGGAATTGCTGACGTGCAAAACGAGACTCCCATGCGACAGGGAAGGCGCTACCCGCACTACGGGAAAACCTTCGACCAGGTCAAGAAAGATCATTCCGGATTTGTTGATCACAGTGATTTCATTTGTGCGTATTCAGGCGATGAGCTCATCGGATTCCTGAAGTTGGTCTACCGGGGCAATGTCGCCTCCATCCTGCAATTGAATTCCAAGATAAGCCATTACGACAAGCGGCCTGCGAACGCTTTGCTCGCCAAAGCTGTGGACCTTTGCTCCTCGAAGGGATTGTCCTTCCTCACCTATGGAAGATTCAACTACGGCAACAAAACTGACAGCAGTCTGCGGGATTTTAAGGCTCGCAATGGATTTTGCGAGGTCCTGCTGCCCAGATTCTACGTTCCTCTGACCACGTGGGGAAAGTTCTGCGTGCGAGCAAAGCTTTATCGCGACCTGCTGGAAATTCTTCCTTCATTCATGATAATGACCTTCGTTCGAGCACGTGCGAAGTGGTACTCTCAAAAAGAGAGCTTAATGAGCCGGTGTAGCTCAATGCCAGAGCGGCCGAATCGTGATCGGCAGATGGAGTGTTCAAATCCTCCCGCCGGCTCCAATCCTTCATCGAACCCACCTTCTCAGGGCCAAGACCTCCAGCAACTCTTGTAGTGGCTTCGCTCCCCATTCATCATAATGCCAGGAATCATCGGCCTAATTACAAGAAAGCCGCGCGCTTGGGCGGAGGTCCAGCTGTTGTCCATGGTTCAATCGTTGCGTCACGAGTCTTTCTATGAGATTGGCACGTGGATTGACGAAAAATTAGGAGTCTACATCGGCTGGGTCGCTCGCAAGAATTCATTTGCAGATGGCATGCCTCTCCGCAATGAGCGGGGCGATGTCGTCCTGGTCTTTTCTGGCGAAGAGTATCCTGAGCCGGGCACAGCAGAGCTGCTCAAATCGCAGGGTCACTCACTCGAAGCGGGCGGCCCGTCGTATCTCGTGCACCTGAGCGAGGAAGACTCAAATTTTCCGACTGGACTCAACGGCCGTTTCCACGGCCTTCTGGTCAACCGCACACAGTCAACAGCCACCCTCTTCAACGACCGATACGGGATGCATCGCGTCTACTACAGCGAGAACAAAGATGCGTTCTATTTTGCGGCAGAGGCCAAGGCGATTCTTGCTGTTCGCCCCGAACTACGGAGGGCTGACCCTCGCGGGCTGGGTGAGTTCGTTGCCTGCGGATGCGTTTTGGAAAATCGCACGCTGTTCCAGGACGTGTTCTTGCTGCCACCCGGGTCGGCCTGGACTTTTCGGAACGGCACAATCGAGAGTAGGAAGGCGTACTTTCAGGCATCCGAATGGGAGAACCAAACAACACTCGACCCGGAGAGCTATTATCGGGAACTGCGCACCGTCTTTGCTCGTAACCTGCCGCGTTATTTCAATGGTGGGGAGCGCATTGGAATCTCACTGACCGGCGGTCTCGACACGCGCATGATTATGGCGTGGTGGAAGGCCGCGCCGCAGTCGTTACCCAGTTACACGTTTGGCGGGCCGTTCCGCGACTGCCAGGATGTGATCATTGCACGTAAAGTGGCGGCAATTTGTCAGCAGCCTCATCAAGTGATTCGGGTCGGAGACGACTTCCTTTCCCACTTCCCAAAATATGCCGAGCGTACGGTGTACTTAAGTGACGGATGCGCGGCGGTGGACCGGGCTGCCGATCTTTATGCGAACGAAATTGCAGCGCAAATCGCCCCGGTCCGAATGACTGGAAATTATGGCAGCGAGATCCTCCGGCGATTGCCGGCATTTAAGCCGGTAATGCCACTGCCAGGGCTCTTTCAGCCGCAATTTCTCGAGCACGTCGCTCTTGCTAAAGAGAGTTATGCGAGACAGATACAGGGTCATGCAGTTTCCTTCACCGCATTTCGGCAGGCACCTTGGTACCAGTACGGACTTCTCGCCCTGGAACAGACGCAGCTGATGGTACGCTCCCCATTTCTCGACAACGATCTGGTTCGCATCGCATTTCGAGCGCCAAATTCTGCGATCGCAAAAAGCGACATCTTTGAAGATAACCGGGATTGTTCCCGGCTTATCGCCGACGGGAACGGCCATCTGCAGCAGCTCCGTACCGACCGAGGTCTCGGGGGCGCACCGGGAAACTGGTCAGCTCCGATCGTGCGCGCTTTTCTGGAGTTTACATTTCGTGCTGAATACGCGTACGACTACGGCATGCCGCAATGGCTCTCGCGAATCGATCACGCATTGTCACTGTTTCACCCGGAACGGCTGTTTCTTGGCCGCCACAAATTCTGCCATTACCGTATATGGTACCGGGATGCGCTCTCGCCTTACGTGCGGGAGATGCTGCTAGATTCCCGCACGCTTTCCCGTCCTTACGTTCAGCGTAATGTTCTGGAATGGCTGGTACAACAGCATACGAAAGGAGTGGCGAATTTTACTGCCGAGATCCATCGCCTGTTGACACTGGAACTGCAGCACCGTGTCTTTCTCGACTCCCAATGACCCCGCAGATTGCTAGTGCCGCCTATGTGGCGCTGATCCTGGCGCTTTTCTGGTTCGACCGGGACCACAAAGTGCGCACCTCATGGGCTCTTTGGATCCCTACGATCTGGCTGCTGATCAACGGGTCGCGTGCCGTGTCGGAGTGGTTCGATCCGGTGCACACAGGGGACGCGGAGAGTCTGGAGGGAAGCCCGGTCGACGCGGCGGTGTTTGGAATTCTGCTGCTGGCCGCTTTGGGCGTGCTTGTTTGGCGCAGACGGCGGACGGCGAGATTTCTACGGGCCAATGCGCCCCTTCTTCTGTTTTTCGCCTACTGCGCCATCAGCATTCTTTGGTCCGATTATTCTTTCGTCGCTTTCAAGCGCTGGACCAAAGCTATCGGAGATCCGGCGGTAGTGCTCGTCGTGCTGACGGATTTGAACCCGACTGCCGCTTTACAGCGGGTTCTCTCCCGAATGGCTTTTATTCTGCTGCCGCTCTCGGTGCTGTTCATTAAGTATTACCCCACCATCGGACGCAGCTACGACCAATGGTCCTGGCAGCCAATCTACGGCGGTGTCACCATGTTCAAGAACCTACTGGGCATGACTTGCCTGGTCGCGGGTCTAGGCTCGCTCTGGAGTTTCATGGTGGCCTGGCGGGAGCGGAAGGGCCGAGACCGTCTCCGCCATATGGGACCGCACGCCATCATCATCGCGATGGCGATTTACCTGTTCCTCACCGCCGATTCCATGACCTCGTTCGCCTGCTTCGTGCTCGCTGGGAGCTTGATCGTGCTAGCAAGCCTTAGGCGGATCAGCCGCAAGCCCACGACTGTGCACCTGCTGGTTGCGGCCGTGATCGCGCTTGCTCTGTGTGCGGTGTTCCTTCCGGAAGCGAACCTGGTTCAGTCTCTGGGCAGGGACCCGACGCTCACCGGCCGGACTCGCATTTGGGCAGCGGTGATTTCGGTGGTGAGAAACCCCATGCTGGGAGCCGGATTCGAGAGTTTTTGGACTGGCGACCGGTTGCATAAGATTTGGGTCCTTATTAACGAGCCAGGCATTCAGGAGGCGCACGACGGCTATCTCGAGGTCTATTTGAATCTGGGGTGGATCGGTGTGGCCCTGCTGGCAGTTTTGATCGTAAGCGGGTATCGCAATGTGATCACTTTGTTCCGGCGAGACCGGAAGGCGGGTACGATCCGGCTGGCATTTTTTGTGGCGGGCTTGGTCTTTAGCATCACCGAGGCCGGCTTTCGGATGATGTCACCGGTATGGATCGTCTTTCTGCTTTCAACCATGGCAGTTCCGATTGGCAAGCGACGCAAGGACCGCCCGGTGGCGAGCGACCAATCGGCGAGGCGCGCTTCGACCGAGAGCGGCTCCGCTTATGAGGATGCGCTTGAGGCCATTTGACGAGAGGGGCGGGTTCCGGCCGATTGCGCCGGAGGGGGACGGCCTGCGGCAGGCGGCCGTGCGGAGCGCGGGCGTCACGTTGCTTTCTGGAGGCCTCGGATTAGCCATTCAGATCGTTGGCGTTGTCGTCCTGGCTCGACTGCTCACGCCGCGGGACTTCGGGTTGGTGGCGATGGTGACTACGTTTAGTCTCCTGCTAGTGAACTTCGGACTGAATGGGATTACCGAAGCCGTGGTGCAGCGGGAAGTCATCGATCATCACCTCGCCAGCAACCTGTTTTGGATCAATGTCGGAGGCAGCCTTGTCCTTGCCCTCGGATTTGCAGCTACGGGACCACTGTTGGCACGCGTATACCACGACCCACTGATCATCAAGGTGGCCGAGGGCATTGCGACAACCATCTTTCTCTCCGGGCTGTCGGTTGTACATCTGGCGCTGCTGAAGCGGGCCATGCGGTTTTCCATGGTGTCCTTCAACGACATCTTGGGTCGCGCCGTGGCGGTCGTGTCGTCGATCGCGTTTGCCTGGTGGGGATGGAGATATTGGGCGCTGGTAGCTGGAGTAGTGGCGCAATCTCTCAGTTTGTGCATTGGAAGCTGGACTGGCTGTCTGTGGCTTCCCGGCCTCCCGCGCCGGGGCGTGGGAACTCGACCCATGATCCGATTTGCAGCTAACATCTATGCCCGGTTCTGCACCGGTTACTTCACGAACAACCTGGACAATTTCCTGGTGGGCTGGCGCCTCGGTCCGGCCACTTTGGGTTTTTACAAGAAGGCCTATGACTTGTTCGTCCTGCCCGGGTACCAGCTGTCGACGTGCCTGACGATTGTCGCAGTGTCGGCGCTCAGTCGCCTGCAGAGCGACTGGGCACAACATCGGCGATATCTACTTCGCGCGATCGGGGTTGTGGCGTTTGTTGGCATCGGATTGGCTACAGACCTGACCTTGATCGGCAAAGACTTGATTTTCGTCTTGTTGGGACCGAAGTGGCAGGAGTCGGGAAGAATTTTTACGCTGTTCGCGCCAGGCATCGGAATCATGATGCTCTACAACGCACACATATGGATTCATCTTTCCATCGGGCGGGCAGACCGGTGGTTCCGCTGGGGGCTCATCGACCTGGCAGTGACAAGTCTATTCCTGCTGGTAGGGTTGCATTGGGGTGCCGGTGGCCTAGCTGTGGCATGGGTCGCCTCCTACTGGGTCCTCACATTCCCGTCATTGTGGTACGCGGGCCACCCGATAGGGCTCGGGATCTCGTCGATCATCGCGGCTGTGTGGAGATACATATTGGCGGCGTTGCTGGCCGTGGGCGCTTCCGTTTTGGTGCTGCCGGCAGCGCGACCCGATCCAGGATGGTCTGCTACCTTTTTCCGTTTAGGTACGACCTCCCTCCTGTTCGGAACTATGTATCTCGGTGCCGTCATCCTCCTGTACCGGGGAACTGCACCTCTCAGGCAGTTTACGGAGCTGTTGTGGGAGATGATCTCGCGACAGCGGTTAGCGAATCCGGGTTCGAACTCGTCCCCGGAAAGCGCTGCGGGTTTTTCCAGTGGCGACGCCGTGCTCATCTCAGCGCACCCGGATGAAATGGCCTGATATCTACACGGCAACATCGAGATAAGAGAAAAGTAAGGGGAATCGTGGATGTATGAAGCGGAAGTAAGCAACGCGATCGAGTCGATAGAGACTCTTCCGCAAGAGGTGAGGAAGCGCTTTGTGGAGTTTCGGAGTCGGGTCGCTGCCCGGACTACGCTCCCTTGGGGCGAGCACTGCACCGAGTGTGTATGGCCCACCTGTTACACAACGTGTGATTTGTACTCACCGCGGAAAGATGGTGCCTGCCGCCAATTCGAAGGCGGAGTTGTGCGCATCGATCACAAGGAGGGCTTGAGTCCCTACTTGGTGAAAATCCGCTTTAAGCAGTGGGCAAAACTCTGGACCCCCGGCAACCTCCATCTTAAGCCGCTGTCACAAGCGGAGAAGAGTGAACAGTTCAACATCGCGGTGGGGGCAATTGGCCGGGCGGCTCCGCTTCCCAGCTTCGCCAAGGTACGAGTTCTGCAAAAAATCAGCTATCTCCGAAGAATGGCCGCGGAAAGCGCTCGCGGCAACGGCGAAGCCCCCGATTGTTTTTTGCTCGAGTGTTTTAATCCCAATAAACAAACGATCACTCTTACTTTCACTTTGAGGCTACGGGACCGCAACGAGCCACGGGCTTTTCAGGAGATGGTCACCGTGCCCGCAGGCTATACACGGGCCAGAATTCCATTTTCGGAGATCGCGCGCTGCATCGATATATCGCTGCCTTTTGAAGTTGAGATCGTGCCGAACCATTGTGACAACACTGTTCTTTATTTCGGCCTGATGGATTTTGTGAAGGAGTTCCCCGATTCTCTACGCCTGGAACAGTCCGGTAAGAAAGCAAGAGTCTTCAAATGCATCGTATGGGATCTGGATAACACGCTGTGGGATGGCGTATTGATCGAAGATGGCCCGGAGAAGATACGCATTCGCCAAGGTGTGGTTGATGTTATTAAAGAGACGGACCAACGGGGTATCTTGCACTCGATTGCCAGCAAGAATATCAGTGAAGACGCCATCAAAATCTTGCGTCAACACGGGCTGGATGAGTATTTCCTATACCCCAAAATCGCGTGGCAGCCGAAGGGTCAATCCATCGCCGAGATCGCTCAACTGCTCAATATCGGGATTGATTCGCTCGCCTTCGTGGATGACCAGGCATTTGAGCGGGAAGAAGTCAAGATAGCGCACCCCGAAGTGACGGTCATCGATGCTGGTGAATATGCGGCAATCCTTGACCGGCCTGAATGCCAAGTTCCAGTCACGCCCGAGAGCAAGAGCCGACGGGTCATGTACCGAGAACAACAGCACAGACAGACTGTTCTCGAGGGCTTCAAGGGTGACTATTTCGGATTTCTACGAGAGTGCAGGATGGAAGTACACATACGACCTCTCGGCGAGGAGAACCTGAGACGAGTTTATGAGTTGGCGCAGCGAACCAACCAGATGAATTTCTCGGGCAATCGATATGAAGCCGAACAGCTTGAGGAACTCATGAGGTCTCCCGCTCTCGAAACCTATGTAATTCATTGCCAGGATCGGTTCGGTGACTACGGCATCGTAGGCTTTGCCGTTGTGGACACTCGCGTACCACGTCTCCTCGACCTGATGTTCAGTTGTAGAGTGCAAGCTAAGCGAGTGGAGCATGCGATACTGAGCTTCTTGTTGCGGCGGTTCGTTTCCGATGGTGGCAAGGACTTCTTCGCAAACTACCGCAAGACCGCCAAGAATGCGCAGTCTGGCAGGGTATTCGAGGAAATGGGCTTTGAGCCAGCTGACGAGAAAGAGGAGGTCCCGTCCCTCGTCTTCCGCCGCACCCGTGCCATTCCTGACGATCAGATTGTCCGAATTGTCGCGCACAGCGAAGGACACGCTCATGGTTAAGCCTGAGTTCTGGAGGAGAGTGAAAGGGGCTTACCGAAGAAAAAGCGCACATATCTTTTACCGGCGACCGCTGGTGATCAAGACCAAGGAACCTATCATTTCCTTTACGTTTGACGATTTTCCCAGGTCAGCCTTGCACATGGGGGGGCGCATTCTGAAACGGTATGGGGCCACTGGAACTTACTATGCGTCAATTGGACTCATGGGTACGCAAGCGCCGACAGGCACGATGTTTGTGCGACAAGATCTAGAAATTCTGTCGCAAGAGGGGCATGAACTGGGATGCCACACTTTTGGGCACTGCGACGCAGGCACAACAAAGCCCGATGTATTCGAGGAATCGATCGTGCAAAACCAGCAAGCACTTACCGCTCTATATCCTGGAGCTCTATTCCGCACTTTGTCCTACCCGATAAACGAGCCCCGGCCACGCACGAAACAGAAGGCGGGAGAACACTTCTTGTGCTGTCGCGGCGGGGGCCAAACCTTAAACGTAGGGACCGCGGACCTCAATTACCTCTCTTCTCATTTTCTTGAGCAGAGCAGAGACAATCCACAGTCAGTCCGGGATCTGATTGATAGGAATCGCCGGGAGCGAGGATGGCTCATTTTTTCGACTCACGATGTCTCCGAGGCCCCCACTCCTTGGGGGTGCACGGTCGATTTTTTCGAAGATATCGTTCGATGTGCGGCTAATTCAGGGGCGCGGATTTTGCCGGTGGTGCACGCTTGTGAAGTGCTTTCCCGAACCATCTGATCTGTAGCCACCATGATCGGGCTCATGAAAGGATTCAAACTACCCTTGGACTCGGAATTCCGGAGCACACCAAAGGGAGTGAAACCTTCGTGTCTTGAACTGTTGAGCCACCTAAGAATAGAGTGATTTCTGACTCCCCTGATTAGATTTAGCGGGCCCGGCAACCGGGCAGTGGATTTCAGGTACAGGAGCCTAATCTAATGCTAGCAAGGCGGCAAAATGCGATACAAGCGTGCGTTTCTATTCCCTCTTATCGTGCTCAGCCTGTCCGTTTCTTCCTATGCTCAGCTCTGGACTGGAATCCTTTCGTCCGGAGCCAGTTGTAATCCTACATCAACTAACACTCCGGGCCTGTGTGCGATGGATTGGGCAAGTTATTCGGGCATCCCTGGCGGAATCCCGGATGCCTCATGGACGCAATCCGGCTCGACCATTCAGGCATCCACTTACGGCAACGGTTCCTCCGATGCTAGCGGCGGGATTCAAACAGCACTGAACTCTTGCAGCGGCAACAAGTACGTGTTGCTCGGTGCCGGCACTTTTCTGCTTAGTTCCGGCGGTCTTACGGTTCCTGGCGGCTGCGCGCTGCGCGGATCGGGAGCGAATCAAACCATTCTCAATTCCATGGTATCCGGCGGCCCGCCGGTCACGCTCGGCAATGGCCCAGGACCTAACTTTTCCAATACGGTTGCGATCTCAAATGCTAATGCCGGATCGACCACGATGACGGTGGCGAACGCCAGTGGATTCTCGGTGGGCTCATTCGTTGTGATCACCCAATTAAACGACGGCGTGATCGTGACCGACGTTGGCGGCGAAGGTGCCTGCACTTGGTGCGATGGAGAAACATCGAACGGCAGCCGGGTGCAAGGCCAGATCGACAAAATCACAGGGGTATCGGGAACGACGATAACTTTGGACGAGCCGCTTTTCGTGAGCTACACCTTAACTCCTCAAGCCACGCCTTTTACGATGCCGTCCTATGCCGGTTTGGAAAACCTCCAGATCTATGCCAACAACACGCATGGTGGTCAAGGCGCTCCCGGTGCCGATGACATTTACATTTCCTCCTGTGCCTACTGTTGGGTGAGCGGAGTCGAGGATAACTACAGCGACAGCGATCATCTTGATGCAGCCTGGTCGTACCGCGGCGAGATTGTGAACTCCTATTTCTCGAATGCCTATATCCACGGGCCTGGGAATGGCGACGCGGACGTAGATCTAGAGTACAAGACAACCGGATTCCTGGTCCAAAACAACATCATGGAAAGGCTGCACTCTTCCATCATGGAAGAATGGGGAGCGGCGGGAAACGTCGTTGCCTACAACTTCTCAACCGGCAACTATGACGCCACGGCATACTATTTCGCCATTCAGGACGTCACCTTTCACGGCGCACATCCCCAGTTCAATCTGTTTGAAGGGAACGTGTCGGACACGCTGGGCCAGGATGGTATCTGGGGTTCAGCGGCCAATAATACCCACTTCCGC
>Ga0187783_10000395_pt1 | contig 32117 bp, 30 predicted proteins | sample 1015_SJ02_MP02_2_FD_132471 | JGI IMG/M metagenome (GOLD analysis project Ga0187783, IMG submission 132471) | Tropical peat soil microbial communities from peatlands in Department of Meta, Colombia - 1015_SJ02_MP02_20_MG | ecosystem: Environmental > Terrestrial > Soil > Wetlands > Peat | place... | reverse complement strand
GCGGCCGCCATCGCCGCCGAGGCCGGGGTCGACGGCTTCCTCGCGGAAGCGACTCCGGAGGCCAAGCTGCGCCTGATCCGCGAGCACCAGGCGCAGGGCAAGCTGGTGGCGATGACCGGCGATGGCACCAACGATGCTCCGGCGCTGGCGCAGGCCGACGTGGCGGTCGCCATGAATACCGGCACCCAGGCGGCGAAAGAGGCCGGCAACATGGTCGACCTCGATTCCAACCCCACCAAGCTCATCGAGGTGGTCGAGACCGGCAAGCAGATGCTCATGACGCGCGGCTCGCTCACCACTTTCAGCATCGCCAACGACGTCGCGAAGTACTTCGCCATCATTCCTGCGGCCTTCGCCACGACCTATCCGCAGCTCGATGCGCTCAACGTGATGCGCCTCGCGAGCCCGTTTTCCGCGATCCTTGCGGCCGTGATCTTCAATGCACTGATCATCGTGGTGCTGATTCCCCTCGCGCTGAAGGGCGTGCGCTACCGGCCGCTCGGTGCCGCGGTGCTGCTGCGGCGTAACCTGCTGATCTACGGGCTGGGTGGCATCCTGATTCCGTTCGTGGGAATCAAGATCATCGATCTGCTGCTCGTGCTCACGCACCTGGTCTGAGGGGACATGCCCGTGCGCGCGCTCATCCGTCCCGCCCTGCTGCTGCTGCTCCTTCTCACGCTGATCACCGGGGTGGCCTACCCGCTCGTCGTGACCGCGATCGCCCGGGTGCTCTTCCCGGTGCAGGCAGGTGGCAGCCTCGTCATGAGGGACGGCAGGGCGCTCGGCTCGCATCTCATCGGCCAGAGCTTCAGCGACCCGAAGTACTTCTGGGGGCGGCCGTCGGCGACTACGCCGCAGCCTTACAACGGCCTCGCCTCGAATGGCTCGAACCTCGGTCCGCTGAACCCGGCGCTGCGCGAGGCGATCACCCCGCGCATCGCGGCGCTGCACGCCGCGGATCCCGGCAACACCGCCGCGGTACCGGTGGATCTCGTCACCGCCTCCGCGAGCGGCCTCGATCCCGAGATCAGCGTGGCGGCCGCCAACTATCAGGCGGCGCGCGTCGCACGCGCGCGCGGCTTGCCGCTCGAGCGCGTGCGCGAAGCGATCGCCGCGCACACCGAGGGCAGGGCGCTCGGGATACTCGGCGAGCCGCGGGTCAACGTGCTCGAGTTGAATCTTGCGCTCGATCGGCTGAAGTGAGCGGGGCGCGGCGCGCCTCCCCTATAATGCGCCCCTTTGGCGTCGCCGGGAGGGGCTATGCGCCGATCCTCTGCAGCGTTTCTCGCGAGCGTGCTCGCTGCGGCTGCCTGGAGCCAGGAGCCTGGACAGCACGAGCCCCCCGACAAGGCTTGGATCGAGCGCAGTAACGACTTCACCAACACGTTGCTCAACATCGAGTTCGAGCACGCTCCCGAGCGCGGGTCCCGACAGGGACTGGCGCAGTTCGATGAGCGCATCTCGCATCCGACGCTCGCCGACGAGATGGCCAAGCGCCACGAGCTCGAAGCTGCGCTGGCCAGGGTCGATGCGGCGCGTACCGAGGAGCCCGACCAGCGCGTGCGCCAGGACCTCGACATTCTCCACAAGGCCTTCGACCTCAAGTTCCGCACGCAGGACTACGAGCTCGCGCATGAGGTGCCCTTTCGCAACGCCAGCGAGCAGGTCTTCGAGGGGCTGCGCGGGCTGCTCGATGACCAGGTGGCGCCGCAGCGGCGACCGGCGGCGCTCGTGCGACTGCGCAAGTACGCCGGCGCCGAGCCGGGATCCACGCCTTTCACCGAGGTGCTGAAGCAGCGCGAACTCGAGCAGATCGTGAAGCCTGGCATCGTCTTTCCGTCGAAGGGCGAGGTGGAGACCGCGCTCGGTCGCAACTCCAACTACCTCGAGGGCATCGGCGCGCTGTTCCGTAAGTACGGGCTCTCGGGCTGGGAGGCTGACTACGGGAAGCTCAAAGCCCAGCTCACCGACTACGACGCCTGGGTGCGGCAAAACATCCTGCCGAAGGCACGCACGGACTTCCGCCTGCCGCCGGAGAAGTACGCGTTGAATTTCGAGCAGTATGGCATCGACATTCCCCCCGCCAGGATCGCGGCGATGGCGCACGCCGCTTTCAGCGAGTATCAGCGGGAGATGGCACCGCTCGCGGCGCAGGTGGCCAAGGCCAACGGCTATTCCTCGAGCGACTACCGCACGGTGATCGCCGAACTGAAGAAGAAGCAGATCACCGGCGAGGCGATCCTGCCCTTCTACCGGAACCGACTGCACGAGATCGAGCAGATCATCGTGGCCCACAACCTGGTGACGCTGCCGAGCCGTCCGGCGATCATCCGCCTGGCGACCGCTGCCGAGACCGCGCAGCAGCCCGCGCCGCACATGTCGCCGCCGCCCTTTCTGCATAACACCGGCCAGCGCGGCGAATTCGTGCTGCCGCTGAACATCCCTTCGGCGAGCGGCGGCGCCGCCGACCAGTACGACGACTTCACTTTCGACGCCGTCGCCTGGACACTCACCGCGCACGAGGCACGCCCCGGTCACGAGCTGCAGTTCGACTCGATGATCGAGCAGGGCGTGAGCCTCGCGCGGGCGCTGTACGCGTTCAACTCCACCAATGTGGAGGGGTGGGGGCTGTATTCCGAGTACATCATGCAGCCCTACGAGCCCGCGGACGGGCAGCTGCTGACGCTGCAGCTGCGGCTGCTGCGGGCGGCGCGCGCCTTTCTCGACCCGGAGCTGCAGAGCGGGGGGGTGACCCCGGCGCGCGCCTACGAGGTGCTGGAGAAGGACGTGCTGCTCAGCCATGCGTTCGCCACGGAAGAGGTCGAGCGATTCACCTTCCGTACACCCGGGCAGGCCAACAGCTACTTCTACGGCTACACGCGCCTCCTCGCGCTGCGCAAGGAAGTCGAGGGCACGCTCGGCGCGAAGTTCGACGCGAAGAAGTTCCATGACTTCCTCCTGCGCCAGGGGCTGCTGCCGCCCGACCTGATGCGCCAGGCGGTGCTCGAGGATTTCGTGCCCGCGCAGAAATAGCGCCGCGCGGGCGCGCGGCAGCTCACCGCGCCGCCGCGTCGTGCCTCAGGCGTGCGGTCGCGGCGGCTGCCCGACGTGCCGGGCGTTATAAGCGCGCACCTGCGCGTTGAGCTGATCCGCGAGCGCCTGTTCCTTGTCGATCGCGCTGTTGTGAGCGCTGTTGCCGAAGGTCCGCAGCCGCTGCAGGTCGGCGGCGGTGGCGAGACCGGCAAACTGCGCGCTGATGCGATCGACGGCGGCGTCGACGCAGGCGACATACCGCACGGTGGCGGCATCGTAGGCCTTGAAGGCACCCTGCGCCGCCGTCATTTGACTTAAAGAGGCGCTCGCGCCATCGGGCACGGCGGGCGCCGTCGCGAGCGCGCAGTCATCGAGCGCCTCGCTCGCCTTCCCGATCAGATCGACCGGTGCGGACGCCGCGCCCGCCGCTGCAGAGGTGGGGGCCGGCGGTGCGCTGGCGGCGCTCACCGGTGTTGGCGCACCGCTCTCCCCGGCCCGCGACGCTGAGCCGGAGTAAGAGGCGAGGCTCCAGACGATCAGCGTTGCCCCGGCGATCCCGAGTGCGGCTCGCAGCAGCTGGCGGGCGAAGGGCGCCACGCGGCCCCCGGCGAGCTTCGAGATGAACGGCGGCAGGGTGGCGATGAGCAGCACCGCACCAAGGAGGAGCAGGCCGATCTGAAAGCCGGGGTGCATGAGGTTTGCGCCGCCTCCGCCGGTAAGGTGCGTGGGGCGCAGAGTCTACACGGGCGCGCCGCAAAGCGGCATGATCCCGCAAGCTTCGGTGGGAGAGACCATGCCCCAGAACGTCCCTGGCGATATCGCGAGCGGCGGCGAGGTGAGCCGCGGCGACCTGCGCCGTGCCGATAAGGTCATGACGCAGGAGCAGCTGAAGGAGTTCCTCGCGCTTGCCTACTGCGGGCGCACGGCTACTGTCGGCCGCGACGGCTACCCGTACGTCGTGCCGAACCTCTTCGTGTGGATGGATGAGCGCATCTTTCTGCACACCGCGCGTGTGCCGGGGCACTTCCTCGACAACGTCGGGTTCTGCGACCGCGTGTGCTTCGAGGTCGACGCACCGGGCGAGACGTTTCCCTATGGACCGGTCGAGTGTGATACCTCGATCGCGTATCGCTCCGCGGTGGTATTCGGGCGTATCCGCATCGAGAGCGATCCGGAAGCGCAGCGGCGCTTCTTCGCTGCCTTCATGTCGAAGTATGCGCCGGCAGATTCCTGGGGGCGGCCCAAGGGCTCCTTCCCGCGGATCGACTCGACGATCGTCTATTCGATTCTTCCCGAGATCATGACCGGTAAGCAGACTCCGCTGCCCTTACCCGAGAAGCGCTGGACGCCGCGGCCGGTGTAAAACGCGCCGGCGACAGCGCGGCCGCGCTCACGCCCTGCGCGGTGATGTCGGCCGGAACGGGCTCGCCACGGGCGAGCGCCGCCGCAACGCGCGCGAGCGCCGGAGCGCTCTCGATGCCGCAGCCTCCCTGGCCCGCGCACCAGAAGAGGCTCTCCACCTTCGGGTCGAATCCGATCACCGGCTCGCGATCGGCGGCGAACGTGCGCAGTCCCGCCCAGCGGTGCGCGACACGCTGTACGTCGATATCGAGCGCCCGCTGGATGCGATCGACCGCCATGGCGACGGTGAGGTCTTCGGGGTACGCATCGCCCGGCGTCACCGGCTCCTCATCCGCGGGCGAGATGAGCAGCCGGCCGCTCTCGGGCTTGAGATAGAACTGCTCGCCGACGTCGAAAAGTGCCGGCCAGCCGCCGACCGCCACGCCGGTGGGTGGATCGATGAGCGCGGCCGTGCGACGCAGTGCCCGCAGCCCGAGAGGCATCGCGCCACAGGCGACGGCCACCGGGTCCGCCCAGGCCCCGGCGGCATCGACCAGAACGCGCGCGCGCAGGCGCTCATCGCTCACCTCGAGGTGCCAGGCATCCTGACTTCGCGCCGCGGCGCCGAGCCGTGCGCCGAGCATGACGCGCGCCCCGTGCGCCCTGGCGCGCCGCAGGAAACCCTGCAGCAGCGCGCTGACGTCGATGTCGGCGACGCCCGCCTCGAAGGCGGCGTGCGTGAGGTATGGCGGGCGCAGCAGCGGTAGGCGGCGCCGGGCCGCTGCCGCCGAGAGCAGCTCGATGTCCGCCCCGGCGGCGCGCATCGCCGTGATGGTGCTCGTGAACCTTGCCTGCTGATCACTCTGCGCAACATAGAGCGCGCCGCGGGCACGCAACAGCGGTGCCGGGAAGAATTCGGCCGGAGGCGCCTGCAGGAAGGCAGCACTCGCACGCGCCAGGGCGCGGAAGGTCGCCGTGCCGTAGCTCGGCACGAAGAGCGCCGCCGACCGGCCGGTGGCGTGATAGCCCGGCTGTTGCTCCGCCTCGATGAGGGCGACGCGCGAGGTGGGCGCGAGTGCGTCCGCAAGACTCGCCCCCGCGATGCCTGCACCCACGATGAGGAAATCGAACTCCACGTCGCCGTTACCCGCCTGCCACAGCCGAAACACTATACGATCATCCGCTGCGACATGCCCTGGTGCCCGTCGCGACCCGCGATGAGACGAGCCGCAGGCGTTCGATGAAAAGAGCTCCAGCTTTCTTGTGTCGGTGTTGCCTGTGGTTGGCGCTCGCTAACACCGGCGCCGTACTTGCCGAGGGCGCGGGACCTGCCGAAGGCGCCGCACCTGCCGAGGGCGCCGCACCTGCCGAGGGCGCCGTGTCTGCCGAGGGCGCCGTGGCGCCAGATACGCCGCGCTCGCTCGCGCACATCGAGACCGGGTACGCCGACTTCAACGACGCCTACGGCGCGGTATCCCTGATCGACTCCGACCCCGCGAGTAACCGCGCCGGCTACGCCGGCCGCAGCCGCGACGCCTGGCAGCAGCTCTACATCGCGCGGCGCACCGAGCTCATCGAAGGCCTCAAGAGAGCTCGCGGAGCCGCCGCCGAGGACCGACGTGCTATCCAACTCATGCGCGCTGACGTGTCCGAATCCTCCCCGACGCCGCGCTCGCTTGCGCCTGCGGGACGCTGCCGGGATGCCGAGCGGCGCGACCTGCCGCTCGAGCCGTTGCAGCAGGCGCTGTACGCCTGCTTCGCCGAGCTCGCCAACAACCTCACCTTTGAGCAGGGTACGCTGACCCGCGTTGCGGCATTCGACCTGCTCGCGCGCCTCGCCGAGCCCGAGCGTCGCAAGACGCTTTTCATGGCGTTTACACCGCTGTGGCAGGCGCTGCTCGGAGACGATGGGACGGCGAGTCCCTACCGGCGCATGATCCGCATGGCGGCGGCCGAGGCGCACAGAAGTGGATCGCCGATCGATGCCGCGGCGCGCACTGTCGGGGTTTCCTCAGCCGAGACCGAACGCTGGCTCGAGCGCATCCTCGAGACCTGGGAGCAGGTGAGCGGCGCGAGCGAGGTCGAGCCGTGGGACTTTCGCTTTGCAGGCGGAGCTGCGGAGCGCGAGCTGGGCGACGATGTCGCCCGCGCGGCGCTGCAGCCGCTCAATGAGCGCTACTACCTCGATCTCGGGCTCGATCTGACGAAATCGCAGGTCATCTACGATCTCGATCCGCGCCAGGGCAAGGCGCCACTTGCGTACACCGACTACGTGCGTCGCGGCCGCATCGAAGACGGACGCTGGCGGCCGACGCTCGTGCGGGTGTCGGCGAGCTATGCGCGTGGGGGACTCGGCGTGCTGCACGAGCTGGTGCACGAGAACGGCCATGCGGCCCACATGCTCGCGCTGCGTACGCGGCCCGCGTTCATGGATCTTGGCGATCCAATCTTCTACGAAGCCTTCGCGGACGTACCGGCGTGGAGCGTGTATGAGCCGGCGTGGCAGCAGAAATACCTCGGCCGCAGCAGCCGCGAAGCGGTATCGCTGCGCGGTCTGTACACGGGAGTGGTGCTCGATGTCGCCTGGGCGCTGTTCGACCTGCGCATGCTGCGCGATCCCTCGGCCGACCCCAACCGCGTGTGGACGGAGATTACCCATCGTTACCTGCACGTGCGGCCGCATCCCGAGCTCGCCTGGTGGGCGGTGCGCGTGCAGCTCGTCCACAAGCCCGGCTACATGGTGAACTACGGCCTGGGTGCGGTCATCACCGCCGACATCCGCCAGCACATCGCCCAGCAACTCGGGCCCTTCGACCGAGGGGATATGCGCTGGTACGGGTGGCTGTCCGCCGAGCTGCTCGCAAGCGGCGAGCGCTATCCCACGGCGCAGCTGCTGCGGCAGTTCCTCGGTCGGCCGGTCTCACCAGCGGCGCTGCTCGGGCAACTCGCGAGGTTGGCGGAGCCACGGCCTCAGGCAGCCGCTGCCGCCGGGCGGTGAGTCGGCTGCCGCGCGAGCGGGGCCGAGTTTACCCGCTCGGTGAAACGCGCGTATGGTAAGGCGGGTGCGCACGAGGAGGATTTCTCCGATGGCAGAGCAGAAGGCGAGCGTATGCCCGCTCGACTGTCCGGACACCTGCAGTCTCGCGGTCACGGTCGCCGACGAGCACGTGCTCGCAGTGCGCGGCAGCCGCGCCAACCCGATCACTCACGGAGCGATCTGCGCCAAGGTAGCCCACAGCTACCCCGACTTCGTGCATGGGCCGAACCGCCTGCGCCACCCGGTGAAGCGCATCGGCAGGAAGGGCGCGGCCGAGTTCGCGCGCATCTCGTGGGAGGAGGCGCTCGAGCTCATTCACGCGCGCGTCGCAAGCGTGATCGCCCGTTACGGCCCGCAGGCCGTGGTGCCTCTCAACTACGCCGGACCCCACGGCATGCTGGCAAACGATTCGATGTCACTGCGATTCTTTCATCGCCTCGGCGCCTCGCTCCTCGCCCGCGACCCCCTTTGCGGCGGCATTCGCAGCACCGCCTACGCCGCGACCTTTGGTGCGACCCCGGGCACACCGCTGCAGCAGGTGAGCCTGGCGCGGCTCATCATCGTCTGGGGCAACAACGCGAGCGTGTGCAACCTGCACCTGATGCCGCAGATCAATGCCGCCAAGCGTCGCGGCGCGCGGCTGGTGGTGATCGATCCGCGCCGCACCCGCGTCGCCGAGCAGGCGCAGCTGCACCTGGCAGTGCGCCCCGGCACGGACGTGGTGCTCGCGTGGGCGATCGCGGTCGAGCTCGAGAGACGCGGCGGGCTCGCGCGTGCCTTCATCGACAAATACGTACTCGGTTTCGATGCGTTCATGCAGGCGGCCCGGGCCTTTCCGCCGGAACGCGCGGCACCGATCTGCGGGGTCGAGGTGGATGACATCCGTACGCTCGCGAGCTGGTACCAGGAGGCCTCGCCCGCGGTCATAGCCTGGGGCAACGGGCTCGAGCGCAACCAGAATGGCGGCGCGGGGCTGCGTGCCATCGCCGCGCTTCCGGCGCTGGCCGGCAAGTTCGGCGTGGCCGGGGGAGGGCTGGTCGGCGGTGCCGGTCACGCCTTCCCCAAGACGCCGGATCGGCTGACGCGTTCCGACCTCATACCGCCGGGCACGCGCACGCTCAATATCCTCGACGTGGCGCCATCGATTCTCGATGACACCCTCGACCCACCCGTCAGGGCACTGTTCATCTACAACCATAACCCGCTCATCGTGCACCCCGACCAGAACCGGATGAGACGGGCGCTGTCGCGCGAGGATCTGTTTACGGTCGGCATCGAGGTCGCGATGACCGACAGCATGGCGTTCGCTGACGTGGTGCTCCCGGCCTGCACTCACTTCGAGACCGGCGATCTGTACGCTGCCTATGGGCAACAGTATCTGCAGCGCGCCGAGCCCGTGATCGCGCCCGTCGGTGAGAGCCTGCCCAACACCGAGATCTTCCGCCGCCTGGCGGCGAAGTTCGGCTTCACGGAGGCGGCCTTCACCGCCAGCGACGCCGCGCTCATGGATGAGGCCGTGAACGCGGCTGACCCGCGCCTGCAGGGCGAGCAGCCGAGCCGTCTGCCGACCGATCGGGCACTCAAGATGGAATTTGGCGGCGCCGAGCCGGTGCTGTGTCAGACGGTCTGGCCCCGCACATCGAGCGGCAGGATCGAGCTCCTGTCGGCGACACTGGCGGAGCGTTACGGAGCACCGCTCCCGGGTTACCGCCCGCTGGTGTCGCGCTATCCCCTGACGCTGATCACCCCGGCCTCGGACCGGCGCATCACCTCGACTTTCGGCGGCCTCGCAGCGAGCGATCCCGCGCCAGCGCTCGACATGCATCCCGACGATGCGCGCAGTCGCGGACTGACGGACGGGGAATGGGTAAGGATTTGGAACGACGGCGGGGAGGTATTCCTGCCGTTGCACATCACGAAAGTCGTGCGGCCGGGAGTGGTGTGCTCGGAGAAGGGTGCGTGGCTGCGCACGAGCGTTAACGGGCAGACGGTGTCGGCACTTGCGCCGACGCACAAGGCCGACCTTGCCGAGGGCGCCTGCTTCAACGATGCGCGGGTCGAGGTTGAGTCGGCGAAGGATCCGGCACTCGCGTCCTGATTACCCGGGTGGGGCGCCGAACAGACGCCCGTGAAAATGCAACACCAGTGCGTACGCGATCAGCGCGATGAGCGGCCGCACTACGCCGATCTCCCGCAGCGCAGCCGCCAGGCTGTTGCGGCCGCCGATGATCGCGGCGAACGGGACGCTCGAGGTCACGCGCGCAAAGGCCTCCCATGCCGCCCCGAGCTTGCGGCGTCGTTTGGCATCGATGGCTGCCGTGCCTCCGAGGGCGAGCAGCAGCAGCGCGCCGAAGAGAACGAGCGATGCCAGATCGCCATTGGCCGCGAGGTGCACGAGCGCCCACAGCGCTACACCCCAGAGAAAGGGATGTCGCGTGATGCGCACGATGCCGCGCACGGCCTCGACACCTTGGGTGAGCTTCGCTTCCGCGCCCACCTGTGTTGGGCTCGGAGTTGCCAGGCCAATTACGACCAGCAGGAAGGCGAGGCACACCAGTACGAGTGCGAGCGGCCGCACGCCGGGCAGCGCACCCCATAGCGGTACGGTCGGCGCATGCCGGTAGGCGTAGATCATCCACACGAGGCCAACGACCGAGGCGAGGCTGAAGAGGCCGCGATACGGTCCCTCGCCGAGTCGCGCCACCAGCGCGTCGCGCCAGCGCGTTCCGGAAATCGCAAAATGGATGAAGAGGAAGTAGGCGCTGGCCGCGACGAGGTTCAGCATAAAGACACACCGCGAAGGTGGCCAACATTGTACGCTCTCCGGAGGAGCGCGCACGCCGCTACGACATCGCCCGCGGACAGATGGCGACGCGGATGCCTGTCTCGGGCGCGGTCAGGCCTTGAGGTTCGCCGACGCTCTGGCGCGCGCGGGCGGTTGCTTTGCCAGCGGCGCGCTCCGAGGCAGCGCCACACTCTCGGGACCGGGAAAGGCGGCGGCGATCTCGCGCAGCCAGTCGAGTAGCTGTTGCACCTTGGGCAGCGCGAGATAACTCTCGGGACAGACGAAGTAGTAGGAGCGCGGACAGGGCAGCAGCTGCTCGCTCGCGCGCACCAGACGCCCGTTGCCGAGGTCCTGTGCAGCGAGGGCCCAGCGGGTGAGCGCCAGACCCTGGCCCTGCTCGGCCGCGGCCAACACTGTGAGCGAGTCGTCGAAGGCCGCGCCGCGCTCGCGCCAGTCGACCTCGGCTCCCGGACGGCGCCACAAACTCCACGATTCGTCAGACGAGCGCAGCAGGGGATAGCGCTTGAGGTCTGCCGGCGCGCGCACCGGGCCATAGCGGGCGAAGAGCTCCGGGCTGCAGACGGGAAGGAACCACTCATCGAGCAGTTTTTCGTTATAGAGCCCCGGCGTCGGCGCGTCGCTCATGCGCAGCGCAGCGTGAAAGTTGCCTTCCGCGAAATCCACGGGGATGTGCGAGGTGTGAATGCTCAGCTCGATGTGCGGGTGGCGGCTGTAGAACTGCGGCAGCCGCGGCAGCAGCCACTTCTGCAGGAACGAGGCGATCGTGCTGATGTTGAGTGCGCCCTCGCTGCGGTGCTGTCGCAGCTGTTGCATTGCCTGCTGAAGCTCCGCCAGCCCACGGCGCACGCCGGGCAGCAGCAGCGCGCCCTCGGTGCTGAGCGCGATCGCGCGGGCGCTGCGCCGGAACAGCGGGACCCGCAGGTAGTCCTCGAGAGTGCGAACCTGCATGCTCACTGCGGCGGGCGTCACGTGCAGTGCCTCGGCCGCTTCCGCAAAGCTGAGGCGTGTCGCCACCGCTTCGAACACGCGCAGCGCATTGAGCGGCAGCCGATCGAAGCTGCGGACTGGTTCAGTTTTCCTTGTGCGTCGTTCAGACATCGCGTTTGCTGCCTCGGCCCCCCGGAGGAACACTGTGCGCCAACGGTTGCACACCGTCTGCCTACAGGATCACACGAGGAGATGCCCCATGAAAGCCCTGACCACTGCCAATCTGGTTGCCCTGCTCGCCGCACTGCTGCTGACCGCGGGCGAGGTGCTGATCATGCAGTATGACGCGCAGCAGCGGGTCGTTCGCTATCAGGCCGAGATCCACGCGGCCGCGGAGCGCGGCTAGTTTGCGTCATGCATGGCGAGCCGTGGACGGCCTGACGCGCAGCGAAAATGACGCGATGCGCGTCAGCGCCGTCAGGCTGCCCGCGAGGCACACCACGCCGCAGCTGATTCCTGCGGGTGCGGCAGGTATATTGAGCGCCGGCGGCGATTACAGCGGCGTGGCGGGAGCGGAGGCAGCCGCCGCGCTTTACCGCCACGCCGGCGCTGAAGCGGTGCGCACATGCAAGGACACGAGCCGTGCAGGAGCTGACACTGGTACTGAACTCGGGCTCCTCGAGCCTTAAGTTCGCGGTGTTCCTTGCGAGTGCGGAAAATGACTGGCCAGTCGCTGCGCGGGGCAATCTCGAGGGCATAAGCACTTCACCGAAGATGTCAGCCCGCGACGGCACCGGCGCCAGTCTGCCGACGCCCGCAATACCTCCCGAAGTCGCAGACGCCGCCGCGGCACTCGAGCACGTGTTCGCCTGGCTGCGCGCGAGCTTCCAGGGCGCCCGCATCGTCGGCGTCGGCCATCGCGTGGTTCACGGCGGGGAGCGCTACCGGGCCCCGACGATCGTGACGCCGGAGGTCCTGACAGAGCTTCGCCGGCTGGTGCCGTACGCCCCGCTGCACCAGCCTTACAACCTCGCGGCCATCGAGGCCGTCGCACGGCATCGCCCCGAGGTGCCACAGGTCGCCTGCTTCGACACCAGCTTTCATCGCACCTTTCCCGCGGTTGCGCAGCTGGTTCCGCTGCCGCGCGAGGTACGCCGCGGCGGCGTGCAGCGCTACGGGTTCCATGGCCTCTCCTACGAGTACATAGCCTCGGTGCTGCCGCAGGTCGCGCCGCAGATCGCCGCACGGCGCGTGATCGTTGCCCATCTTGGCAGCGGTGCGAGCCTGTGTGCGCTGCGCGCTGGGCAAAGCATCGAGAGCACCATGAGCTTCACGGCGCTCGATGGGCTGTGCATGGGGACGCGGCCGGGTGGGATCGATCCCGGCGTGATCCTCTACCTCTTCCAGGGGCTGCGGCTCTCGGTGACCGAGGTCGAGTCCATGCTTTATAAAGAATCCGGGCTTCTCGGCATCTCCGGCGTGAGCAACGACATGCGCGAGCTGCTCGCGAGCCACGAGCCCGCAGCGCGCCTCGCCGTGGACTATTTCGTCTACCGTGTGACCCAGGAGGTCGGTGCGCTCGCGGCGGTACTGGGCGGCCTCGATGGGCTGGTATTTACCGCCGGCATCGGTGAGAACTCGCCGGTGGTGCGCCGTCGCATCTGCGAAGCCTGCGCCTGGCTCGGCATCGAGCTCGACGAGGAGGCGAATACTGCCAGTGCCGCGCGCATCTCGCGAGCGGCGAGCGCGGTGTCCGCGTGGATGATCCCGACGAACGAGGAGCTCATGATCGCGCGGCACACCGGTCGACTGCTCACCTCGCGGGCTGCAACCGCCTGAGCAGCCGCCTGCGCGGAATGTTGATTTCCGGCCGAAGGCGCGGGCAAGATAGTGAATGGCCAGCGCGATTCCCACACTCACCGCGGTGCACGAGGCGCGCAGCCGCATCAGTCACTTCGTGAGCTGCACCCCGGTCCTCACCAGCAAGACATTCGATGCGCTTACGCAGGCGCGACTGTACTTCAAGTGCGAGAACTTCCAGCGCGCCGGGGTTTTCAAGGTGCGCGGTGCCTTCAACGCCGTGCTGTCACTGAATGACTCCGAGGCGCAGCGTGGTGTGGTCACGAGCTCCTCCGGTAACCAGGCGGCGGCGCTTTCGCTGGCCGCCCATACGCGCGGCATCCCCGCCTACATCGCAATGCCCAAAGTGGCACCCAAGTCGAAGATCGCCGCGGTGCAGCGCTACGGCGGGCAGATCGTCTGGGTGGAAGGCAAAGGCGAGGTTCCGACGTCCGAGGAGTACGAAGCCACCGCGGAGCGTATCCGCGCCGAAACCGGCGCGTCCCCGGTGCATCCCTACAATGATCCGCGCACGATCGCCGGGCAGGGGACCTGCACGCTCGAGTTTCTCGAGCAACAGGGGGATCTCGATCTGCTGTTCGCCCCGGTCGGCGGCGGCGGCCTCCTCTCGGGGACGGCGCTGGCGGCGAAGTCACTGAAGCCCGCGTTGCGGGTGATCGGCTGCGAGCCCGAGGCCGTCAACGACGCTCAGCAGTCCGTGCGCCTCGGAAGGATCGTGCCGCAGCTGCAACCGCAACGTACCATCGCCGACGGCCTGCGCACCTCGCTCGGGGACCTCACGTTCGCGCTCATCACGCGTTACGCGGATGAGATCGTAACGGTTACGGAAGAGGCCATCGTGAGTGCCATGCGACTCGCCTGGGAAACCCTCAAGATCGTCATCGAGCCGAGCAGCGCCGTGCCGCTCGCCGCAGTGCTCGAGAAACGGGTGCCGATCGCCGGGAAGTCGGTCGGCATCATCCTCTCGGGTGGCAACGTGGATCTCGACCGCCTGCCCTGGATGCAAGCCCACTGAAGGCGCCGGGGCCAACGGCACGGATGGCGAGCGCTCCTCCGCAGGCAACGCCGACGGAGGGCGGGAGGGGGCGCCGCTGCCGCTGTCTGCCGGTACTACTCGCGCTCGTGATCTCGTGCGGCGCGCAGCCGCCGGGGCTCGCGAAAGACGTAGTAATACATGCCGGCAGCCTGATCGACGGTTCCGGCTCCGCCCCACGCACGCAGGTTTCGATCCTGATTCACGACGAGCGCATCAGCGCCGTCGAGCCCGGGATGGCAGCGCCGGCCGGCTATGAAGTGATCGATCTCGGGCAGGAGACGGTCATGCCCGGATTCATCGACTGCCACGTACACATCAGCACGCGGCTCCCGGGCCGCACCAACCCGGTCGAGGAAAGTCTCACTCACACCGACCTGGATCGCGCGTTCGATGGGGCGGTGTTCGCGCGCCGCATGCTGCAACAAGGCTTCACCGCCGCCCGGGACGTCGGCGGTGGCGAGGAGACCGTTGCGATCCGCGACGCCATCCGCCGCGGCCAGATTGCCGGTCCGCGCCTGTGGGTCTCGCTCGAGCCGCTCGGCCCCACCGGCGGGCACGCCGATCCGCGCAACGGCTTTGACCCGGCGCTGTCGCACACCGGCTGGGACAACGGGCAGGTCGACTCGCCGGAGCAGGGGCGCTATCGCGTACGCGAGCATCGCCGGCGCGGCGCCGACCTCATCAAGATCATGCCCTCGGGAGGCATCGCCTCCACCGGCGACGATCCCCGCGAGCAACTGATGAGCAACGAGGAGATGAGGGCCGTGGTCGAGGCGGCGCACGCGCTCGGCATGAAGGTCGCGGCGCACATCTACCCCGCGGCGGCCATCGAAAACGCGGTAACGGCCGGCGTGGACTCGGTCGAGCATGGTTCCTTCGCCACCGCGAGGACGTTCGCGCTCATGAAAGCCCACGGCACTTATCTCGTGCCGACACTCACGGTCTATGAGCTGTACTACGCCATCGCTCGCGACCGGCCGGAGCTGCTGTGGCCGGGCACGGCGCCCAAGGAGCTGGCCAACGACCCGCTGCCGAAAAGGAACCTGCCGCTCGCGATCCGCAGCGGGGTGAGGATCGCCTACGGCACCGACATCGGCGAGGGAGATCACAGCATGGAGTTCGGGCTGCTGATCGCCAACGGCATGGAGCCGATGCAGGCGCTCCTTGCCGCAACTCGCAACGCCGCCGAGCTCATTGGTGCCGGCGACGACATCGGCAGTGTCAGGCCCGGCCGGTATGCCGACCTGGTCGCCGTCAGCGGCGACCCACTCCACAGCCCCGCGCTGCTGCAGCACGTCGATTTCGTCATGAAGGGCGGAACCATCTACCGGGAGAATGGCAAGGCGACTCTCGGCGCCGTGGGGGAATGATCGGGCCGCCTGACGGACGAGCCCCCGCCGCTACCCGTGCGCGTCGGTCGCCAGTCCCGCGCCGGCCTGATATGTCAGATCGACTGCGCTGATCGAAGCGCGCCCAGATTACAGCCACGTGGCGGTGCCGCGATGCGTGACACGCGTCGCATCATGTTCCTCCCCGGTGAGTAGGCTCACTGTCGCTTGTCGGTCACCGCCATCACCACTGCCGGATGGATGGCGGAATGCATCTCGCATATCGGGAGGAGTCCCCACTATGTCCAATCCGTACGACACCGCGACGGAGCGCGTCTCCGTCCTCGGGCCCACACTGCATTTCAAAGGAGAGCTGCACGCAGACGAGGAGCTGTTGATCAAGGGCCGTATTGAAGGCTCCATCACCCATTCGCAGCGCATCACGGTGTGCGCCGAGGGTACGGTCAAGGCGAACGTGCACGCCCAGGTCATTGTGGTCGAGGGATCCCTGGAGGGTGACCTGCAGGCCGAGAAGTCGGTGATGGTCAGGGAAACCGCCAAGCTGCGCGGCAATATCACCTCCCCGAGCGTGAGCATCGTCGAAGGTGCGCACTTCACCGGCGGCATCGACATGGAAAAGCGCGTGGCCGCGGCCGCGGCTCCGGACAGCTCAGGCAGCACTCAGCGCCCGCAGCGGGCCGCCGGCGCTGGCAAGCCGTAAAGGGAGGATGAGCGATGTTGCACTCAAATCCGAATTTTCAGCCCGAGCCGTTCGCGGAGCGCCGGCCATTTCCGGGTGCGGCTTCCGCAACCGCCGGGCGCGAGAGTGGCGCCCCCGGCACGGAGGCCGCGCAGATCCCGGTCCTCGGGAAGACACTCCTGTTCCGGGGCGAACTCACCGCGGAGGAGGACGTCATTCTCCAGGGTCGCGTCGAGGGCTCGATCCGCCACGCGCGCAACCTCATCATCGGCACCGAAGGGTCGGTGCAGGGTGATGTGTATGCGAGTCATTTGACGGTCGAAGGACTGGTCGAAGGGGACCTGCACTGCACCGAGGCCTGCATCGTGCGTGCGACGGCCCAGGTGCGCGGCAACATCTTCGCGCCCCGCGTCGGGATCATGGAAGGGGCGACCTTCAACGGGCGCGTCGAGATGGACCCCGCCGCTGCTGCAGCGAGAGGCGGCGACTCGCGGCAGGGCCCGCGCCAGGGCGGGTCTGCGCAGCGCTCAGCGGGCGCGTCGTCCACGCGCTCCGGAGCGACTTCGGTGCCGCCCCCGACCTCGCCAGCAATGGCGGCACCTGGGGGTGCACTCGCGAGCGCTGACGTCGATCAGATGCTGAGCTCGCAACGCAGCGGCAAAAAGTAACGACCGGCGTCGGCTGCGGCCTCACCGCCGCGGCCGGCGGCCTCACCGCCGCGGCCGAAGTCGCGGAGCAAGCCAACTCGCAGGCCATCTTCGGCAAGGAGCCGCCCCACCCCCCGCCCGGCACTACAATAGGATCAACTGCAGGGTTACGGAGTCGCGCTCGCTTCCATGAGTGGCCTGAACGCATACGGCGACGCGTATCGCCGCGCGCTCGAAGACCCAGAGGGCTTCTGGGGCGAGCGGGCCGAGGCGCTGCACTGGGAACGGCGCTGGGAGCGGGTGCTCGACGCGAGCCGGGCGCCGCTCTACCGCTGGTTCAGCGGCGGACGCCTCAATACCTGCTACAACGCGCTCGACCGCCACATCGAGCAGGGCCGCGGCGAGCAGCTGGCACTCATCTACGACAGTCCGGTGACGGGGACCGTCGCGCGGCTGACTTATCGGGAGCTGCGCGAGCGCGTGGCGCAGTTCGCCGGGGCACTCGCCGCCCAGAAGGTGGCCCGCGGCGATTGCGTAGTCATCTACATGCCGATGGTGCCCGAGGCGGTGATCGCGATGCTCGCGTGCGCCCGCATCGGCGCGGTGCACTCGGTGGTGTTCGGCGGCTTTGCGCCGCACGAGCTCGCCAAGCGCATCGACGATGCGCGCCCGGTGATGGTGATCTCGGCCTCCTGCGGCATCGAAGTGCAGCGAGTCATTCCGTACAAGCCGCTGCTCGATGAAGCGCTGCGGATCGCACGCCACGAGGTGAGGCGCTGTATCGTGCTGCAGCGGCCGCAAGTGACTGCCACGCTCACTCTTCCCCGGGATGTGGAGTGGTCGGCCGCACTGCACGGCGCGCAGCCCGCCCCGTGTGCTGCGCTCGAAGCCACCGACCCCCTCTACATCCTCTACACCTCCGGTACGACCGGCAAGCCAAAGGGCGTGCTGCGCGACAACGGCGGCCACGCGGTGGCGTTGGCCTGGTCGATGCAGTCGGTCTACGGCATGAGCTCCGGGGATGTCTTCTGGGCGGCCTCGGACGTCGGCTGGGTCGTGGGACACTCGTACATCGTGTACGCGCCGCTTCTCGCCGGCTGCACCAGCATTCTCTACGAAGGCAAGCCCGTCGGCACGCCGGACGCCGGCGCCTTCTGGCGTGTGGTCGCCGAGCATCGCGTCAACGCCCTGTTCACGGCACCCACGGCCTTTCGCGCCATCAAGAAGGAGGATCCGGCGGGGACGCACATCGGCCGCTACGACCTCGCGAGCCTGCGCACGCTGTTTCTCGCCGGCGAACGCTGTGACCCTGACACCATCCACTGGGCCGAGGAGAAGTTGCGGGTCCCGGTCATCGACCACTGGTGGCAGACGGAGACCGGTTGGCCGGTCGCTGCAAACTGCCGCGGGCTGTCGCTGCTTGCGGTGAAGCCCGGCTCGGCGAGCCGGCCCGTGCCTGGCTACGACGTGCGGGTACTCGATGACGGGGGGGCGGCCGTGCCCGCCGGTACCATCGGCAACATCGTGATCCGTCTGCCGTTGCCACCCGGCACGCTGATGACATTATGGGAGAACGACGAGGGTTACCGCGACAGCTATCTCCGCCGCTACCCCGGGTACTACCTGACGGGTGACGCAGGCTTCATCGACACGGACGGCTACGTGTGGATCATGTCCCGCATTGACGATGTCATCAATGTGGCCGGACATCGTCTGTCGACCGGTGCAATGGAGGAGGTGCTCGCGGGGCACCCCGACGTCGCCGAATGCGCCGTCATCGGCGTTGCCGACGCTCTCAAGGGACAGCTGCCGCTCGGACTCGTGGTGCTCAAGGCGGGCGTCGTTCGCCCGCAGGCACAGGTCCTCCAGGAGCTCGTGGACCGCATCCGCCAGTACATCGGCGCCGTCGCCGCGTTTCGCCACGTTGCGATCGTGGCCCGTCTGCCGAAGACGCGCTCGGGCAAGGTGCTGCGCGCGACGATGCGCGCGATCGCGGATGCACAGGCCTACAACATGCCGGCAACCATCGACGATCCGCGCACGCTCGAGGAGATCGCGGATGTGCTCAGGACGCTCGGCTACGCGGCAGCGCCGGCGCACGGGGCAGGTCCCATCACTTCCGCACGCTGAGACCGGAGGCATCCCGGCGTTCGGCGGTGACAGCGGCCCGCTGCCCCGGGTACCAGTTCCAGCGGCCGGCGAGCGCGATCGTCGCCGGCACGATGAGTGCGCGCACCACGGTCGCATCGACCAGGACTGCGACGCATAAGCCCACCCCCATCATCTTCAGCACCGGGAGTGCCGCACCGACGAAGGCGCCGAAGACCACCACCATGATGAGCCCCGCTCCGGTGATGACCGGGGCGACGGCCGCGAGTCCGGCAATCGTGGCGCGATTGTTGTCGTGGTCACGGAGATATTCCCGCTGAATGCGGAACAGCAGGAACAGCTCGTAGTCCATCGACAGTCCGAAACTCAGACAGAACACCATCAGGGGAATCTCCCCGGGAATGGCCGTGACCGGGTGCTCGAGCCCGACGAGCGCGTTCAGCCAGCCGAGCTGAAACACCGCCACTACGGCGCCAACACCCGCGGCGACGGCGAGCAGATTCGTCAGCACGGCCGTGAGCGGCAGCAGGAACGAGCGGAATGCCGCGAACACGAGCAGCAGCGTTGCGCCGACGACGAAGCCGAAGATGTGCGGCAGACTGTGGAACATGTAGTCGTGAAAATCGTTGTGCTGCGCCGGCGTGCCCGCGACCATTACGCTGAAGGGACCCTCGGGGGCATGGCTCTGGAGCTCACGGGAGAGCAGCCCGATGTCCGGCACGCTCACGTGTCCGGCGGGCGTGATTTCGAAAAGCGCCGCCTGGCGGTCGCGGCTGACGAAAAATTCGGCGATCTCGGGATAGTCCTTGAAGGCTTGCTGCGTGTCGGCGTACAGGTCCTGGTAGTCCTCGAGCCCGAGCCCCTCTTCGAGACTGACGGGCGAGATCACACTGCCGATGCGCGGGTCGTGTGACAGGCGCTCGGCGTAGCCGACGAGTGCCCGCAGGTGGGGCGCGGCGAGGATCGGCAGCCCGTCGCGGCTGCGCACGATCACGTAGATCGTCTGCTCGGCGTTCTCGCCCCCGACCTCCGCCAGCAGGTCCGCGCCGGCACGCGACTCCATGCCGGGCGGCAGGAACCAGCGCTCGTCGGAGAAGCCGGTATTCATGCGCAGCGCCGGAGCTGCGATCGCAAGCAGAGCGCCGCCGGCGAGCAACAGCGTAACGAGCGGGTGGCGCACGACGAAGCCGCCGAGCCGCCGCCAGAAGGCGAGCAGGCGCGGCCGGCCGGCGCGGCGCGGCGTTATCGGCAGCCAGTCGATGCGCGCCCCGAGCAGCACCAGCGCGGCCGGCAGCAGCGTGAGGGCGGCGAGCACCGACACGCAGACCACCAGCGCGCCGCCGATCCCAACGCTGCGCGTCTCGAGCAAGGGACTGAAGAGCAGGCCGAGCAGCCCGATGATCACGGTGAGCCCCGACCACGCGATGGTTCGCCCCCCCTGTGCCACCGCGGACACCACGCTGTCGGCGACGCTCATGCTCGTGGAATGTTCGCGGTAGTGCGTCGCCATGAGCAGCGAATAATCGATGCCGATCGCCAGCCCGATCATGGTGACCACGTTGCCGAGCAGGTTGGAGACCGGCATGAGACGGGCGAGCACGAAGGCGATGCCGAGCGACACGGAAGTCGTCGCCAGCCCGGTGAGCAGCGGCAGGCTCGCGGCAATGAACGTGCCGAACGCGACCACCAGTATCGCGAGCGTCAGCGGCAACGCGCGCTTCTCCGCGCGTGCGCCGCCGGAGGCGCTCCAGGTGTTGACGTCGAGGTCGGCCGCCGCGGTGCCGGTCACCGCGACGCGTGCCGCAGGATCGAGCGCCACGAGTGCCGCGATGCGCGGCACCAGCGCGGCGCGCACTGCCACCACCGCCCGCTGCCGGGCGCTGTTGGTCTCGGTCGCGGGACCGACCAGCAACGTCGTGACGTGCCCGTCGGCCGAACGCAGTCGCGCATCATGCTCCTGCGCGAAGCTGCTGACCCGGCGCACCGAAGGCAGCGCCGCAAGCGTGCGGCTGGTCTGCTCGAGCCACGCGAGATACGGCGGTTCGTTGACGCGCAGGTGAGGAGCGCTCACCGCCACGACCAGCGGATCGATGAACGGGTTGGTGAAGTCGCGGTAAAGCGCCTCGCTCGCCCGCCGTGAGGGACTGTCCGGGACGCCCGCCTCGACGCCCTGCGTCACCTGAGCGAGGCGGTGCTCACCCCAGGCGCCCAGGAGTATCACCACCGCCCAGATCCCGAGCACCAGCCGGGGATGGCGTACAACTGCGCGGCCGAGGCGCAGGAAAGGCCCACTCATCGGGGGAGCGGTTTCCCGGGCATGGCAGGGATGGTCGCGATCTTCGAGCACAACGAAGAGTGTATCGCCAGCCCTCGCTCGCGGTCGTACCTATCGCTCAATGTTCCTCGCCAAGCGGCAACCGCGTTCGCTGCAGTTGCGCGCTGCGGTGACGGTGCGCGCTCCGCGGCATAGAATGCCCACATGCAGGGCACGGTGATAGATCAGCGACGCCGCAGCCTCGGCAGCTTCGAGGTCGGGCGCGTCCTGCCGCACGCGGGGCGCCACATGGTCGGGCCCTTCATTTTCTTCGATCATCTGGGACCGGTCGATCTTCCGAGGAACCTCGCGCGTGAAGCCGACGTGCGCCCGCATCCGCATATCGGGTTGTCGACGGTGACGTATCTGTTCGCCGGCGAGATCATGCACCGCGATTCGACCGGTGTGGAACAGGCGATTCGGCCGGGCGAGGTGAACTGGATGACGGCAGGTAGCGGCATCACGCACTCGGAGCGCTTCGAAAAGGCGCGGCGCGAGGGCGGCCCAATGCACGCGATCCAGGCATGGGTGGCGCTGCCGAACGAAGCGGAGGAGACCGCACCGGTTTTCTCGCACCACGCCGGGCGCGATCTGCCGCTGCATGAGGATGGCGGCCTCTGGCTGCGTCTCCTTGCCGGCGAGGCGTTCGGCGTGCGCTCTGCGGTGAAGACTCATTCGCCGCTGTTCTACGCGCACCTCGTTCTGCGGACGGGTGCGCGGATGACGTTGCCGCTCGAGTACAGCGAGCGTGCCGCCTACCTCGTCTCCGGCGCCGTGAGCGTCGACGGCCGTGAGCTTCTGCCCGGGCAGATGAGCGTCTTCGAGGGCTTTGCGCAGGCGGTGTTCGAGGCGGCCGCACCGAGCGTGCTCATGCTGCTCGGTGGCGAGCCGGTTGGCCGGCGCTTCATCGAGTGGAACTTCGTCTCATCCTCCAGCGACCGCATCGAGCAGGCCAAGGCTGACTGGCGCGCCGGGCGGTTCAAACTGCCCGACGCGGACAACCAGGAGTTCATTCCGCTGCCGCCGGACACTCATCCGAGCGCCGGGGCGATGTCCTGACCCGCGGCGCGACCATTACCACGATGCCGGTGTGAGGGGTCGCGGATCGGCCGACTGCGGCAGCGCCTCGGGCGGGGGTGAGGGTCGAGTTCGGAGAAATTCCCCGAGGGTCGCAAGGTAACCCGGGAAAGCGCTGATGTCGTTGTGGGTCGCGCCGGCGACCACGACGACGCGGCGAAGCTGCGACGGCATCGCGGCGATCAGAGCATCCGAGCGGGCCCGCAGGACTACCTCATCATGCTCGGCGATTACGGCGAGTACCGGTGCGTGCACCCTGCCGATGCGCGCGAGAGAATCGTAGCGATCCCGGATCAGCCAGCGGACCGGGAGCCAGAAGAAGTGGTCGGCGGCGACGTTGGCGATGCTGTCATAGGGCGTGATGAGGATCAGTCTCTCGATGGGGCGATGAGTCGCGAGCGCGGTCGCCACGCCGCTTCCGAGGCTGCGTCCCATCACCGCGATGGGCTCGTGACGCAGGCGGACCCAATCGTAGACCGACCCGGCGTCGGCGATCAGCGCGGCCTCAGAGGGGCGTCCGCTGCTTCCTCCATAGCCGCGGTAGTTCACCAGATAGATCGCCCGATCCGGCAACGCCGAGTCGAAATCCGCGAGATTCGCGCTGACGTCCTCGGCGTTGCCCCCGAAGTAGATGACGGCCGCCCGTTGCTCGGGATGCAGCTCCCAGAGCTTGAGGGTTGCCTCCCCGCACTCAAGCCGCACCGCCGTTGCTCCGCGACGAGCGACTTCCGCCTGCGGCAGATAGAGGAGCCGATCCTGCACCAGGTAGAGGAGCGCGCAGACCGCCCCGTAGGCGAGGGCCGCGAGGGCGAGGGCGTAGGGAAGCGTTCTCATGGGAGGAAGATCGGACGCGTGCGCGCAGTGGTCTGTGGGTGCTAAGCCGGTACTCGGTGTCCCTTGGGTCGCTCGCACGGGTAGCTTACGATCTGGCGGGAGGGGGAACCAACGATGTATCGTCGGGTGCTGCTGTGCTACGACGGGAGCCGTGAGAGCCGCGACGCATTACGGTTGGGCGGTGAGCTCGTGGCCGCTTTGAAGGCCGAGACGCATGTGGTGCTCGTCAGTAACGTCGCCCATCGCGCCGCTGCCCACGGCGTGACCGTAGACGCTCAACTGCAGTCCGAGCGATCCGCATGCGCTGCGATTCTGCAGGAGGGTCTTGCCTGGTTGCGCGAGCGCGGTGTGGAAGCGACTCCACACATCGTGCTGGGATCACCGATCGAGGTCATACCGCGCATCGCCGGCGAGCTCGAGGCCGATCTTGTGGTGGTGGGCCACGTGGCGCGGACGCGCCTCGCGCGCTGGTGGGCGGGGCCGGAAAATGCGTCGCTCCTGGACCGGGTGCGCTGCAGCGTGCTGGTTACGGTCGCCTAGCCGCTCGGGGCCGCTCACCCGGCGGCCCTGTACGATGTGCCGCTGCGGCGCGGCGCGCTGCGAGCGGAGCGGTTGACAGATGGCAAGTGACCTCGACTCCTTCCTGGCGACCATGGTCACGGACTCGCGCGTACCGCTCGCGCGCGCGGTCGCGGTGGCGCGCGAGCGCTACGGCTTTGAGGCACGCGCCGTACGGCTGACGGGCGAGCGCGATGAGAATTTCAAGCTGTGCGTCGCCGACGGCAGCGCATACGTCCTGAAGATTGCGAATGCGTCCGAAGAACCGGCGGTCGGGGATCTGCTCACCGCGGCACTCCGGCACGTGGAGAAGCGCGATCCGGGCTTTCCGTGTCCCCGCGTCGTGCCGGCGCGGGGCGGCGGCAGCTGTGTCCGCTTCGTGGATGAGCGGGGTGTCGAGCGGACGGCGCGCGTGCTGACGTACCTGCCGGGGAGGCTCCTCGGCGCGACGGCCCGCTCACGCGCGCAACGTGCTGCCTGTGGACGCATCGCCGGCCGTTTGGCCAATGCGCTGCGCGGCTTCGACCATCCGGGGGCGTATCGCGCGATGGTCTGGGACCTGCGCCACGTGTCGCAGCTGCACAGGCTCCTCGAGCAGCTGCCCGAATGCCCGTATCGACCGGCCGCCGCATCGCTCCTTGAGCGCGTGGTGCCGGAAATCGAGGAGCGCTTACCGCGGCTGCGCCAACAGGTCGTGCACAACGATCTGAATCCGCTCAACATACTGGTATCACCCGCGGATGAGGCCTGCGTGACGGGAGTCATCGATTTCGGGGACCTGACCCACACTGCGCTGATTGCCGATGTCGCGGTGACCGCGGCCGAGTTGCTGCCGAATGAGTGCCGCGCGACGCCAAGCGCGTGCGAATCGATCCGCGAAGTCGCCGGCGGCTACCACGAGAGCGTGCCGCTGCAGCCGCAGGAGCGCGCCGCGCTCGCTCCGCTGGTGGCGGCGCGGCTCGTGACGAACCTGGTCGTGCAGGAGTGGCACCGGCACCGCAACCCCGCGGGCGGGCACTACGCAGCGCTCGATCCGGCGTTCGCCGGTGCCCGCCTGGAGATCGCTCGCGGGTTGCTGCAGGAGGAGGGCGCCTTGTGACGGCCGCGCCAGGGGACCCTGCGGCGATTCTCGCGCGACGCACTCGCCTGCTCGCGCCCACCTACCAACTCTTCTACGAGCAACCGCTGCAGATCGTGCGCGCCGAGGGCGTCTGGATGTACGACGAGCGCGGTCGCGCCTATCTCGACGCCTACAACAACGTACCCATCGTGGGCCACTGCCATCCGCAGGTGGTGGAAGCCCTCGCACGGCAGGCGCGGACTCTCAACACCCACACGCGCTATCTGGCCGAGCAGCCGCTGCAGCTGGCTGCGGAGCTACTGGCGACCCTGCCGCCGCAGCTCGAAAATGTCATCTTCACCTGTACGGGGAGCGAGGCTAATGACCTCGCCGCGCGCGTCAGCAAGGAGGTGACCGGGGGGAGCGGCTTCATCATCACTGATTTCGCCTACCACGGGGCGACCGAGCTCACCGCCGGCATGTCGCCCGAAGATGGCGCGCCACTCGGGCCCGGCGTGTACACCGTGCCCTCACCACGGGCGGTTTCGGGAGCGGCCGCCTTCGGTGAGCACGTTCGCCACTGCATCGAGCGGCTGCGGGCCGACGGGCTGCGCGTTGCGGCCTTGCTCGTCGATACGATCTTCTCGAGCGACGGCGTGGTGGCGCATCCCCCGGGATTTCTCGCCGAGGCCGTGCGACAGGTGCACGCCGCCGGCGGGCTGTTCATCGCCGATGAGGTGCAACCCGGGCTCGGGCGGGTGGGCGAGGCGATGTGGGGCTTCCAGCGCCATGGCGTCGTTCCTGACATCGTGACGATGGGTAAGCCGATGGGTAACGGGCATCCGGTTGCCGCCGTGGCGGCGCGTTCGGCAATCTTCGCTGAGTTCTCGAGGCGCAGACGCTATTTCAATACCTACGGAGGTAACAGCGTCTCGTGCGCCGCCGCGCTCGCGGTGCTCGGCGTCATCCGCAGCGAGAATCTCCTCGAGAACGCGCGCCGCAGCGGCGAGTACCTGCAGCAGGGCCTGCGCGCGCTTGCGCAACGTTGCCCCGCGATCCGCGATGTGCGCGGAGCCGGGCTCTTCATCGGAGTTGAGCTCGGGACCAACCCGGCGAGCGGGCTGAGCGGAGCGGCCGAGACGACTCGGGTGGTTAACGGGATGCGCCGGCTCGGTGTGCTGTTGGGCGCTACCGGCCGCAGCGGCGACGTGCTCAAGATTCGCCCGCCACTCACTTTCGCGCCGCAGCACGCGGACCTGCTGCTCGAGGCACTCATCCGGACGCTGCAGAGCCCATGATGTGGGAGCCGCGATGAGGCAGATCGCGCTGCAGGCATTGGCCGCGATCCCTGTTCTCATCTGGATGTATCTCCTCATCGGGCGCGGCGCCTTCTGGCGGATCGCCGTACGGCCCACGCTCCGGCCCGATCCGCCCGGGCGGCACGTGGTCGTCATCATGCCGGCGCGCAACGAAGCGGAGGTGATCGGCGCGGCGATAACCTCGCTTGCGCATCAGGCGTTCGACGGTGTCATCGATCTCATCGTCGTGGATGATGGCAGCGCCGACGGTACTGCCGCTGCAGCGACCGCGGCGGCGCGTGCCGCCGGGACGCTGGCGCACTTCAGGTTGATCCGCGGCACCGCGCTGCCAGCGGGCTGGACGGGAAAGTTGTGGGCCCTGACGCAGGGCGTCGCCGCCGCGGCCCGATCCGGTGCCGATTACCTGCTCTTCACCGATGCCGATATCCATCATGGTCCCAAAAGCGTCGCGACGCTGGTCGCAACCGCGGAAGCGCAGCAGCGTGATCTCGTTTCGCACATGGTGAAACTCTCGACCACAACCGCGGTGGAGCGGCTGCTCATTCCGGCATTCGTATTCTTCTTCTTCAAACTCTATCCGCCGGCCTGGATCGCGGCCCCGCGACAGGTGCACAAGCTGGCGGCGGCCGCAGGCGGCTGCATCCTGATCCGCCCCGCAGCGCTCTCGCGCATCGGCGGTTTACAGGCGATCCGCTCGCACATCATCGACGACTGCGCGCTCGCCCGGGCGGTCAAGGATTCCGGTGGCCGCATCTGCCTGGAGCTCAGCAGCGACAGCCGGAGTCTGCGGCCCTACCGCTCCTCAGCCGAGATCGGCGCCATGATCTCCCGCTCGGCATTTGCGCAATTGAACCACTCCTACCTGGCGCTGGCCGCGACGCTGTTGGGCTTGTTCCTCACCTACCTGCTTCCGGTATGGCTGCTCCTCACCGGCGACGCGTCGCTCGTCGGCTTCGGCGCCGCGGCGCTGCTGCTGATGAGCCTCTGCTACCTGCCGATGGTGCGCTTCTATGGGCTCTCGCCCCTCTGGTCGGTGTGCCTGCCGTTGATCGCCGCCTTCTACATGGGCGCTTTGATTCACTCCGCGGTGCAGTACGCCCGCGGCAGCGGAGGCAGATGGAAGGGCCGGGTGCAGGATGCGTGACGCTGCGGACGTCGCGGTGGCGGGCCCGGGCCTGCGCACGCGCCAGGCGCCGCGTCGCGCCGCCGCGCCTGCGTAAGCGGTTACTTCGGACCGAAAATTTGATCGTGGATCAGCGTGCAGGACTGTCCGAGAAGGACCAGCGTGCTGCCCGCGATCGAGAGTGCGATTAACTCCATGGGCTGCTCCTGTTTTTTACCTCCAATAGCTGCCGATATGGGGCTGCTGCCGGCGGATTTCAACTGCCGCACGCGAAGCTCTGAGCATGTGCTGAGACTCGGTCGGGCCGATGGTGAGGCGGAACAGCTCGCGCGAGGGTGTGTCGGTTGCCTCGACGGCTACGTGCCGCAGAACGTCCGCAGTACCCGTTCCGAGGGTCGTGGAGGCTCACGGTACGCCTCGACGCCGGGCTGATCCTCGTAGGGGCGCTCGAGTATCCGGCGCAGCTCGTGGAAGGGGCCGTAGTCACCACTCGCGGCCGCATCGAGCGCCGCCTCGACGCGGTGATTACGCGGAATGAAGGCGGGATTTGCGGCACGCATACCGGCCTCGCGCTCGGCAACGGTCTGCGGATCGCCTGCCAGCCGCCGCTGCCACTCGCGCAGCCAATCATCGAGGTCGGAGCTGTGCTCGAAGAGCTCGCGCAGGCGGCTCTCTTCGCCACGGCTCGCCGCCGCCAGAGTGAGCCCGCGGAACGTCAGGGTGAAGTCGGCCCGAGCATGCTGCATCGCGTTGAGCAGGCGCTTCACGAGCGCGGCATCGCCGTCCGCAGCCGTCGAGAGACCGATCTTGCGGCGCATCCCCGCGAGGAAGTGCTCATCGAATCGCGCGACAAAGGGTGCAATGACCTCCGTTGCGAGAGCCACGGCTGTCTGCGGCTCGGGGTCGATCAGCGCGAGCAGCGTCTCGGCGAAGCGAGCCAGATTCCACCGGGCGATCACCACCTGGTTGGCGTAGGCGTAGCGGCCGCCGTCATCGATCGAGCTGAACACGGTCTTCGGTTCGTACTCGTCCATGAAGGCGCACGGGCCGTAGTCGATCGTCTCGCCCGAGATCGCCATATTGTCGGTGTTCATGACGCCATGGATGAAGCCGAGCAGCATCCAGTCGGTAACGAGGCTCACCTGGCGCCGCGTAACCTCCTGCAGCACTGCCAGCGCGGGGCGAGCGGCGTCACGCGCCTCGGGGTAGTGTCGGGCGATGACGTACTCGAGCAGCTCGCGTATGGCGTCCTGATCGTCGCGGGCCGCAAAATACTCGAAGGTCCCGACGCGCACATGACTCGCTGCCACCCGCGTGAGCACCGCGCCCGGCAGCGCCGCACCTTCGCGAAATACCGGCTGACCGGTCGTCACCACGGCGAGCGAGCGCGTCGTCGGCACTCCGAGGGCGTGCATGGCCTCGCTCACGAGGTACTCCCGTAGCATCGGCCCGAGGGCAGCCCGACCGTCGCCGTTGCGCGAGAACGGCGTAAGACCCGCACCTTTGAGCTGAAGGTCGCGGAGAACCCCATCGTGTCCTTCGAGCTCGCCGAGCAGAATGGCGCGACCGTCACCGAGCTGCGGCACGAAGTTGCCGAACTGGTGCCCGGCGTAAGCCATGGCGATCGGCTGGGCATCATCGGGTAGCCGATTTCCCGACAGCAGGTCCGCCGCGGCGGCCGCAACAGCCACCGGCTCGAGGCCCAGGTCGTTGGCGAGAGGGGTATTGAATGCGACCAGCTGCGGGTTCGCGACCGGTGTAGGATCGACTCTGGCGTAGAATCGGCCCGGGAGACTCGCATAGCTGTGTTGGAAGCCGAAGCGCATCGATCTCAGGAGCTGCTATGACGACTTTCGATCTGCGGCCGCCGAGCGAGGAACAGCGCCGGAGCATTACCGCGGGGCTGGACGAGCAGGAACGCCAGGTGTTGCTTCAGCACGGCACCGAAGCCGCATTCTGCGGGGTTTTCCTCGACAACAAGCAGGACGGCATCTACACCTGCCGTTTCTGCGGGCTGCCGCTGTTCCGCTCGAGCGCCAAGTTCGATTCCGGGACCGGATGGCCGAGCTTCTTCAGACCGTACGACGAGTCGCACATCAGGCGTCTTCGGGACACGAGCTACGGTATGGTTCGTGTCGAAGAGGTGTGCGCTCGATGCGGCAGCCATCTGGGTCACGTTTTTCCTGACGGACCTCCGCCCACCGGTGAACGGCACTGTTTGAATTCAGTCTCGCTGGCTTTCACCAAGCGCGGCGACAAGCTGCCCGACGTGCTGAAGCGAGGACCGCCGGAGGGCGAGCCCGATCGGGGATGAGGGCTGCGCCTCACGCCCAATCCGGCTCGCGGCCGGGCTTCCACTTGATGCTGCAGCCGACGCTCGGTATCTGCTCCGCGGGCAGTCGCTTATCGTGCAACAGCGCCTCACTGGCCGCGCGCAGATCCGCGCCGGTCACCGCCACGCTGTTTCCCGGGCGGCTGCCATCGAACTGTCCGCGGTACGCGAGCCGTCGCTCGCGATCGAACAGGAAGAAATCCGGCGTGCAGATTGCCTGGTACGCCTTCGCCACCTCTTGCGACTCGTCGTAGAGATACGGGAAGGTGAAGCCCTTCAGGGTAGCGAGCCGCGCCATCGCCGCGGGGGCATCGTCCGGATAAGCAGCGGCATCGTTCGAGCTGATCGCGACGACGGCAAGCCCGCGCGGCCCCAGGTCGCGTGCGAAAACCACGAATCCATCGAGAATGTGCTGCACAAAGGGGCAGTGATTGCAGATGAAGGCGAGCAGCAGCACCGGCGAGGAGGCGAAGTCCTCGAGTGCCACCGTTGCGCCACTCACGGTATCGGGCAGCGCAAATCGTTGGGCCGGCGTACCCAAGGGCAACATGCGGGAATTTCGACGTGCCACCGCGCAATGATAGTCGAGCCCAGGGGATTATCCAGCGGGCCGCCAAGGGCGCTGCACTCCCACAAACGACCCCTGACGATCGGGTACACTAAGGCCGCCATGCTTCTCTGCATAGAGCAGGGTTGCTGCCACGGAAGCGCGAAGTAGAGGTTCCTGCATGCACCATTCCCGCCTCTGCGCCGTACTGATCGATTGCAGGACATCCGACGTGGAGGAGGCTGCGCGCTTCTGGGCTGAAGTACTCGGGCGCGCCGTGGACCCCGAGCACCCGGGCAGCCGCGGCAATTACCGCATGCTCGCCACACCGCAGGACGAGGTCATCGTGGAGATCCAGCGCGTCGACCACGAGAGTCGCGTCCACATCGATGTCGAGACCGACAACATTCCCGCCGAGGTCGCCCGACTCGAGAAGCTGGGGGCCAGCGTAGTGAAGCGCCTGGAGCGGTGGGTGGTGATGCAGGCGCCGACCGGGCAACGCTTCTGCGTCGTACGCGTTCAGCGGCCCGGTTTCCCGAAGAACGCCAATCGCTGGGAATGAGTATGTCGCGCCTCATCGCCGCCCTCGTGGCTGTCGTGGCGTTGCCAGGCGCCGCCGCCGATCCGGTTGAGCATTCCCCTACACCCACCGCCCCCGGCATCGCGGCGCCCGGCGGGGGAGATGAATTCCGTTCGGCCGCAATACAGCACGGAGGCAACGCGTCGGACCCGGCGCACGCCGGCATCTGGAAGGCGGTGCTGCCCGCGGCGGGCACAACGCCCGGCGAATTTCAGGGCAATGACCCTCTGGGGTTGGCCGCGGGCGTAACGATCAAGGCGGACTGCTCAATCAACTGGGTGGATCCGGATTCCGGCAAGCGCTACTGCTTCGCGAGCGCGACGTCGATGCTCATGTTTCTGGATGCGCCGCACTCCTACCTCGCCCGGGCGATGACCAACTGGGAGCGGGTGCGCGCCGACACGCCTCGCTGAGGACCTGTCTCACATGTGATGGTCGCCACCGGTCCAGGCGGCCGCCCGCAGGTCCTTCAACACCGTGCACAGCAGGACCTGACCACGGTAGAGCCCCCGGTACTTGGTGATCTCGACCCGGTCGACGACGCGAAAGCCGTAGCGGTTGAACAGGCTCTCGGTGCGACGAGTCTCGTAGGTCACCATCTGCCCGTAGACCCGCTCGTGGCCATGAGCGCGCAGGAAGTCGAGGAAGGTGCGGATCAGGGCGCGGGTGTTCTTCACGCTGCGCGCATCCGGCAGCACGTTCATGTGGAAGTGCGGCGTGTTGCGTGGCGCCGCGGGGACTTCACGCCAGCTGTTGAGAATCACCCAGCGCATGAAGGCACGTGAGGCCTGGTTGTACGGCCGCGCGTAGCACCGATACAAGGCCCTGGCTGCGACCGCCAGGTTGGCGAACGCCTGATAGGTTTGCTTCAGCAGCGGGCGGCGACAGCCCATGAGGTAACCCCGGACTGCTCCGCGGACCTCACACACGAGCAGCGCGTCGGGCTCGAAACGGGTGTGATAGCGGGTGAGGTAGTCGGCGAACAGCTCGCGATCTTCGAACACCGGATCGATTGGCCGACCCAGAAAGCCCGTATCTGCGCAGATGCGGCGCACGGCCTCCAGGTCGCTCGGGCGGTAGGGACGGAAGTGCACCTCGGCACCGGCCCGGCCCCCAGCGGACGAAGCAGGCCCCGCTGTGTTGGAAGTTGTGCTCACGACCTGGGCCCCAGGGGGGCCGGGGCGGCGAGCGCGGTCAGCTGCGGCGTCAGCATGCCGGGGATGACAACGCGGGAAATCACGGCAAGGCGATAGGGCATCCGATGCACCACCGGCACCGCCGGTCCATTTGGTTTTTGCGCGGCACTTGCGTCCATGGCACCTGACAGGCCGGGCCATGTCAAGCCTCGCGTCCGAGGCGGTGCGGCCCCCCCAACGGGAACCTGGGATCAGGTCGCCGGCGCCGGCGGCTGACCGGCGACGGCGCTATACCACAATCGACTCGTTGCGCCAAGGAACCTCGTCGATGAGGTGTTGAAGCAGCGACAGCGGAGATTGGCCGAGCGGTATCTGCTCGGCATAGAACATCTCCGCGTCCGGAATGCCCAGGC
>Ga0187783_10000394_pt1 | contig 32159 bp, 26 predicted proteins | sample 1015_SJ02_MP02_2_FD_132471 | JGI IMG/M metagenome (GOLD analysis project Ga0187783, IMG submission 132471) | Tropical peat soil microbial communities from peatlands in Department of Meta, Colombia - 1015_SJ02_MP02_20_MG | ecosystem: Environmental > Terrestrial > Soil > Wetlands > Peat | place... | reverse complement strand
GGTTGTCTGGGATTCAATCGGCTGATGATCACACCTCTGATTCCCGGTAGCTTCAAGAGGAATGGTTCAGTAGAATTCATGGACAGCCATGGACCCTCAAGCCGCGGCCGGCGGAAATCAGCGGAAACAGATTTATGCCACGTTGAGCGGTCTGCCCTTGTCCATCCATTTGGAATGGCCGTTTCACAAGGCCACTTCGGGCGCAGATTTCTTTGTTCTGCATGGTGATGTGCGGCTGGTGAGCGCCGAGAGCCTGCACGCGCCGGTAGCCATCAATCTTTCCGCCACGGTGCGGGAGGTCTTGCCCTCTTTGGAACCGGAGCATGCCGAAGGGCCAGTGATCAACGCCTTACGCAAGGAGGTAGATCGGCGGCAGCTAGAGTTTGTGAAGTCGGGCAAGCTGGTGCCGGTAAATTTTTCCAGCCGGTACTGGGATTTCAAGCATGACAAATGGGTTTTTGGCAAGGCAAGCGACCAAGACCTGCGGCAGCTTATCGTGCGCAAGGTCTACTGGCAACAAAAAGTAAACCGAGACCCGGCGTGGGTGGGCGATCCTACCGAAGCGCTCTACGTCGAGAGTTCGACCGACCACCTGCTCGAAATCACCCGCGAGTTAGAAACACAGGGCTTCATCCGTTTGGCTGGCGCCTTTGCTACCGCGAGTCCCGCTCTCTTAGCGGAGGCAGAAAAGATCGAAGCCGACGCCTGTTCAGCCTTGGACGAACTCGAGAAAAAACACGCATTCGAAAGAGCGTAAGTTCACTCGCGATCAAGCCTGATCACCACCGGACTCAGCGGAACTCGACAGCCCAAACCGGCCCTCTTGAGGGCTATTAACATGGCATGGATTTCTATTGAAAGAAGCTTCGCGGGATCAACGTGCTTGCTTGAATCGGTATTACGAAACTCGGAACGGAAGGGGAGCCACTCGTTCAGCACAGACAATCGGCCTGATGAAGATGCGAATCACGGGCGGTGTGCCTCAGTTGGTGCTGACCTCGCCCGTGAGCGCTGATCCCGATTTTCGATGTTCGCGGCATCCCTCGGCGTTGTGCATTCTTGCCGAGCAGGCGCCCGATCACACCGCGCTCGTGTTCACCGAGCTCGACCCGATGCGGGGACGCGGACGCGAGAGAGCACGGTTTCAAATCCGGTCAACGCCGACGCCCAATATGACTGGGACCTGTCACCGGACGGAACCCGGATTGCGATTCTCAGGCAGTCAGAGGGGACAATCACCTTTTTGTCGCTGGCCGACAAAATCAACCCAGCACCTTTCGGTAAAAGCTTGGCCTAAGCTCTATAGTCTGGACTGGAGCGCCGACGGCCGGGCACTGTTTGTTTCCGCTCTGGCAAACAGAGGATCCGTCCTGTTGCATCTCGGCCTGAATGGCCACGCACAGAAATTGTGGTTCGTCAAAGGAGGCATCCGGGAGCCTGGCGATCTCTTCGATCGGCCTCTGGTTCCCAGTGCCGTGCCTTCGCCCGATGGCCGCCATCTGGCGATTCAGAGCCAGTCGGTTAGCGCCAACATTTGGCTGTTAGAGAACTTTTGATATGCGATGGGTCGTTTCGTCGAAATTCACAGATCGAGGTTTAACCTATCCAGGCCGACCGAAGCAGTCTGCTTTGCTCCTAAGCTTCTGGCGATAGCCTCTACTCTGCCTTCATCGCATCAATCAGCTGAAAGAGTTGAGTGCGGTCCACCACCTCGACGAACGGCTTGCCTTGGGTCCTGCTGCTCACCACATAGATCGTCGGCGTATGCTCGAGATGGATGGATTTGCCGAGATCACGATCTGCCGTTACTTCGGCAGCCAGCTTCCCCTGGGGGTCGACCGCAAAGGGAAGAGTGACCTTGTGGTCAGCGGCAAATCTCTCGGAAAAGCTGCGCAGATTTTCCGCCGTGATCTCAGGCTGGTGCTCGAAAATATAGCTGCGATATTCGTGGCCCAGAGCTTTCGATTGGGAGTCAAAATAACGCGCCGTTACCGCGGCCTCAAACGACCACTTGTGGAACGGTAGAGGAAAATCGTGGGTCACGAGAGGGATCTTGTAGGTCTTGGCAGCTTCGTCAAGCAGAGGTGCCGCGCGACGACAGTCGGGACACTCCAGATCTTCGAATACAACGATCGCGACCTGGGCACCTCTCGGTGGCCGCAGCACGGGATTGACGGGTTCTTGAGCAAAAAGGAGACAGGTCAAGCTCAGAAGGATCGACCCAACCGTTCGATAAGCTTTGTTCATAATGTCTGTTGGAGAATGACTCGGTCTCTATCTTACCCGAGCGTGGCGGCCAAGCTCAAAGGCAAAGGCCCCCCGATGGATCTTCGGGTTTCGGCGTCCTCAACCGCGGTGAGTGCAACCGAGCGGGACTTCACAGCAATCGCAGCTGGCCTCGTTCGAGGGCCAAGAGCTTTTGCTTAATCGCCAATCCGCCGCCATACCCGGTCAGCTTGCCGTCGCTGCCGATAACGCGATGACAGGGAATGATAATGGGAATCGGGTTGGCACCGTTTGCCAGTCCCACCGCTCGCGAAGCCTGAGGATTTCCAACCCGAGTGGCCAGTTCCTGATAGGAAATGGTCTCTCCGTACGGGATGCCACACAGCTCGCTCCAGACCTGGCGCTGAAACGCAGTCCCCTCGGGTGCCAAGGGCTGATCGAAACGCTTGAGTTCCCCTCGAAAATAGGCGCGGAGCTCACGAATCAGGGCGGTAAATGGAACCGGGTCCTTCGTCCAAGAAGGCTCTGGTCGCTCTTTCCGTCTTCCGTCCACGAAGCGGATGTGACGCAGGCCGGCTTCATCAATGGCGAGCAACAACGAGCCCACTGGGCTTCGAATCTCAGTGTACTGCATCCCTGCCACACCTTCATCCGGTGCTCGATCGGCTGGCAGCGGCGCATGAATCGCTGTCAACCGGGTAAACCCCACAGGTTGGTTCTGGTGTTTCATCGCGTTCCAAGGACGGCGGCTTGCTGTTTGCGGCGAGCCTGGATCTCGATATAGACATTCACCAACGACACCGCAGCCGGAGTGACCCCAGGAATTCGGGAAGCCTGGGCCAGCGTCCGCGGGCGGATCTTGCCCAATTTTTCCCGCATTTCGCGAGACAGACCGCTTACCGCATGGTAGTCAAACCATTCAGGAATAGCGCGCTGCTCCGCTTTCTTCAGGCGGTCGATGGCGCGCTGCTGCTGCAGAAGATAGCCTTCGTACTTGATCTCGGTCTCGACCGATTTAAGTTCGTTCCGCACCGCCGCCGGCAGAGAATCCATCCCGGGCTGAACCTGGCGATCGAAAAATTCCGGAGCGATACCACGAAGCGCCGGAACCAGATCCTCAATTCTGACTTCGGGACGCTTCAGAAGTTGCGCCAGGGTTTGCCCCACGAGAGAACGCCACCGCGGATTCTCGGAGCAGACGTTCGGGGCGCGATCACTGCCGTCTCGTTCTTCCTGCTCTCCTTTGTTCACGACGGGAGAAGAGGCCTGCGCAAGTTGAATCGGTACGGTCATGGCTTCGGTTAACTTGGTCTGGTTGAGCCACTGCGTCAGGTGTTCGAGGCGCTTCTGTTTCGCGAGAAACTCACGCCACGCGGCGTCGGAGATAAGGCCGATGCGATGCCCATGGGGCGTGAGGCGCCGGTCAGCGTTGTCAATTCGCAGGTGGAGCCGAAACTCGGCCCTGGAGGTGAACATGCGATAAGGTTCGTTGGTGCCTTTTGAAATCAGGTCGTCAATCAGGATTGCCGTATAGGCTTCGGTGCGATCGAGGACGAGGGGCGGCTCCTGCCTCACCTGCAAAGCGGCATTGATTCCGGCCATAAGGCGTTGGCAGGCAGCTTCTTCGTATCCGCTGGTGCCGTTAATCTGCCCCCCCAGGAAGAGGTTTCGAATCTTCTTGGTTTCTAGCGTGCGCTCGAGTTCTGTCGGATCGATGGAGTCGTATTCGATGGCATAACCGGGACGGAGCATTTCCGCGGTTTCAAGGCCGGGGATGGATTTTAGAATCGCCAGCTGGACCTCAACCGGCAGTGACGTGCTCATGCCGTTGACATAGATTTCGTGGGTGTTCAAACCTTCCGGTTCGAGAAAAAGCTGGTGGGTGATTTTATCTGGAAACTTGACGATTTTGTCTTCGATCGAAGGGCAGTATCGCGGTCCAATCGATTGAATCTGCCCGCTGTACATGGGCGAACGGTGCACGTTCTCCCGAATGATTCGGTGCGTCTCCGCGGTCGTCCAGGCGATGTAGCAGGGGACTTGGGAGTCGTAATGCGCGATGCGCTCGGTACGAAAGCTGAAGGGTGTCGGATCAGCGTCACCCGGCTGAAGCTGGAAGCGGGACCAGTCGATGGTTCGACCATCCAGGCGAGGCGGAGTTCCGGTTTTCAGCCTGCAGCCGCGCAACCCGAGTCGCTTGAGAGCTTCTCCCAAAAGCACCGCGGGCGGTTCGCCAGAGCGCCCGGCAGGATATTGCTCTTCGCCACAGTGGATGAGCCCGTTGAGAAAAGTGCCCGTGGTGATGATGACTGCCCGTGCGCCGACCGTGCGGCCATCACGCAGCTTGATTCCACGACAGACGCGGCGAGCGAAGTCGAGAGCAGGAGTCCCCCGATCATGCGCGAGATCATGGCAGCTGTTTGCCCACCGCTCGTCGCCAGCGACGGCAAAGGGTGCGCCCGCCGGCTCCTCCATGATCAAGTCGGCGACTTCCGCCTGCTTGATTTTGAGGTTCGGCTCGGATTCGAGGACCTCCCGCATCTTGAGGCGGTAGGCCTGCTTGTCGCACTGAGCGCGTGGTGACCATACGGACGGACCGCGCGAAGTGTTGAGAAGACGGAACTGGATGCCAACCGCATCGGTGATTTCCCCCATGATGCCGCCTAGGGCATCCACCTCGCGCACCAGGTGTCCCTTGGCGATCCCCCCGATGGCCGGGTTGCAGGACATCTGCGCAATCAGATCGACGTTCAGGGTATACAGCGCGGTTTTCAGACCCATGCGTGACGAAGCCATGGCAGCTTCACAGCCGGCGTGACCCGCACCCACGACGACCACATCAAACTGTTCGGTAAATGGGGCCACTCGAGCGAAAACCTCCACGGCTGCGACTGGCATTATTGTAGCAACTGGAGCGTCGTCCTTGGCCGGCCCACCCAGCTCTAGCAGAGTGCGGAAAAAGCCCCTCGACGAAGCACATTTTCCGGTCGAACCAGCGGAGCGCCAGGTTGGAGCTGCTATTGCGAACTCGTCGGAGGTGAATCGAGCAGACCAAGTACGCGTCCCACCTTCCATGATCCGTCCGACTGCCGATTGAGTGCGACGATCGTCGTGGAATGAATGTGCGTGGATTTGCCTCCGCATTGTGGTGTGAGCGTGCTTTCAACCTCGGCTATTTCAATAGCCCATCTACCACGAATGACTACTTCGGCTGAGGAGACATTCTGCTCAATCGAGAATGATTCGAGGCCCTTCAGAAAATCCGCCTTCAGTTCGTCTCTACCATGTATACAACGCCCGCTGCCATGCACCACCACGACGTCGTCCGTGACCATCGCGGCGAGTCGTTCAACGTCGCCGGCTCCCACAGCGTCCAGCCAAGCCTGTCGGAGAGCAGCAACGGACGAGGCGACAGAATTGCTGTCAGGTGTTCGAAAGTTGTGCACGAATCCCTCCTTTGAACCGGACGCATCTACATAATGTAACCAACGTGATTACCCGCCCTCGATGAAAGCCCAGTTACTCGTGTCCCAACCTCATTTTCCGATGCAGAATGTGCTGAAAATAAGGTTCAGAATATCGTCGCTGGTGGTGGCGCCAGTGATTTCATCCAGGGGACGAAGGCTGTTGTAGAGGTCCAGCAAGAGCATCTCATGGGGAATTCCACGATCGACGGCCGCCTCGGCCGCGGTGAGAGCCGCGATCGAATGGCGGACCAGATTTTGCTGTCGCACGCTGGTGAGAAATCCTGCCTCCCCTTGTCCGCCGTTTTCTCCCCCCACCTGCCGCAAGATCTCGGCGCGTAATTCGGAGATGCCTTCTCCGGTAACCGCAGAGGTGGGTACCGCCGGCAGCCGCAATTTGAGAGCTGCGGGGTCATACCTGCCGAGATCGGACTTGTTCTGGGCCACGATCGCCAGTCGCTCCTTGACTTGGGTCAGTAGTTCTTCATCTTCGCTAGTGATCTCCTGCGAAGAATCGAGGACGACGAGGACCAGGTCGGCGTCGGCAAGGGCTTCGATCGACTTGCGAATGCCAATGCTTTCGGCTTCATCGAGGGCTTTGCGGATGCCGGCCGTGTCCACCAACTTCACGGGAATTCCGCCGAGGGCGACGGTTTCACTGACCAGATCCCGGGTAGTTCCCGGGGTGGCGGTGACGATCGCGCGCTCACGCTCGACCAGGCAGTTGAATAGGCTCGACTTCCCCACATTGGGACGGCCGACAATAGCCAGGGTCAGGCCCTCATGAACCAGCTTCCCGTAAGAGAAGGAACCGGCCAGTGCTGCGAGCGGTTGCTTGACGGCGAGGATGCGGAGGCGAATCTCGTCGGCAGGCAGGATGGAGACATCGTCTTCGGCGAAGTCGATGCCGGCCTCAAGCGCGGCGATGAGCTCGACCAGCTTCTGCTTGAGTGGCTGAAGGCGTTTCGATAGCGCCCCGTCCAGCTGCTGGGCAGCGACTTTGGCCTGATAGAGCGTTTGCGACTCAATCAGATCTCGAACCGCTTCGGCTTGGGTGAGATCAATCCGGCCGTTCAGAAAAGCGCGCATGGTGAATTCGCCGGGTTCGGCAAGGCGTGCGCCACTGGCGATCGCCGTCTCGACAATATGCCGCAAGACCACGGGAGAGCCATGAGCGGAGATTTCCACGATGTCATCCGTGGTGTAGGAATGGGGCCGGGCGAAATACGTGACCACCACTTCGTCGATGCGTGGCGAGTCTCGGGCCGCTGCCTCTCGGCCGGGAGAAGCGGAATCGACATCCGTCGGCTGGGTCTGGGGTGGCGGAGAATTCGCGTCGAGTCCCGCGCGGGAAGGAGTTGGCTCAATCAGTTCCCCGAAGACCGCATGCCCGGGCTCGAGGTTGCGTTTGAGCCGTAACATCGGCAAAGCGATCGTTTTCGCGTCGGCACCGGCCAGCCGAACCACCCCAATGCCGCCCCGCCCCGGCGGTGTCGCGATGGCGACGATCGTATCATCCAGATTCACAACTCCAGTTTCAAGTTTCCGCTTTCGGCTTGCAAGCTGGAGATCCCGGGTTGAGGGTTGGAATTGCTCAACAACCTCTGGCATGGATCCAGTCCCGGAACGCCAGATCGCCGGGCTCAGGGAATTGTCTTAGGGGCCCGTGGAGAGGAAGGCGTATAGCTCTTGGGATAGACCACCAGGCACCGGTGCGGACCCTCGCCCCGGCTTTCCGTGCGCAGATCCGCGTGGTCGCGCAAAGCCAGATGCACAATGCGGCGTTCCCGGGACGACATAGGAGCAAAGGCATAGGGGATCCCGCTCGAGCGAACCTTCTCGGCAGCCACGGTGGCGGCCATGCGCAGTTCTTCGATCCGCATGGCGCGCTGATTCATGCAATCAAAGCAAAGTTTTTCGTGTTCATTGCCCGAAAGATGCAGCATCTCGATGGCAAGCAGTTCGAGCGCCCGCAGCAGTTCTCCGCCGCGCTCGAGCAGCAATGGCGAGTCCGGTCCCGAAAGCTCCACCAGAATCTCCGGCCGTTCCCAATCCCGTTCCTCCGCCAGGACCGGATCGACCGTGATGCGATACTTCAGGCGCAACCCGCCATGGCTCACCACCCCGCGGAGGAACTCATCGATCTTCTTGGCGGCTGCGACCTTATCGACCATGGACATTGGACCTAAAACCCCCCGTTGGTTGTCCTCACGTACGGTGACTTGCTATTTCTTCTGCTGTTTCCGAGCTCGCTTCAAAGCAATGGCGCGCATCTCCTGGCCCAGGCTGGTGCGGTTCATCAATGCCTGCTGCGCGATCGCGATCAGGCTACCTTCCATCCAGTAGAGACACAAGCCGGCGGCCAAATTGAAGCTAATCACGCCAAACATCACCGGCATCATCAGATTCATCATCTTCTGTTGCGAGGGATCAATGCCGGCCTGGGGCGTCATCCGCTGGGTGATCAGGCCGGTAATGATGATCGCGATGGGAAGAAGGTGGTAGGGATCGGGCGAGGAAAGATCCCGAATCCAGAGCCACGGAGCGTGCCGCAGGTCGAGCGCCGAGCCCAGCATGGCGTAGTAGGCAAACAGGAATGGCATCTGGATCAGCATCGGCAAACAACCCCCCACCGGGCTTACGCCTTCCTGCTTCATCAGCGCGCCGATTTCCGTGTTCATCTCCTGGCGTCGGGGGTCGCGGATGTTGTACTTCTTGTATTTTTCCTTAATAGCATTCATCTGCGGCTGAATTCTCTGCATCTTCAGCGCCGATTTCATACTGGAGACGCGCAAAGGCAGCAGCGCCAGATTGATGATGAGGGTTTGCACGACAATCGCCCATCCCCAGTTGTGGACGCCGATGTATCTTGCGTTGTACGTCCAGCGAAGCCAAATGAACAGGGGCCGGGCGATGAAGCCGAAGAAGCCAAAGTTGATCAGACCGCGCAAATTCGGTTCCGCGCCGGTGATAGTCGGAATCTCGACCGATTCGAGCGTCTTCAGCTCCTTGGGACCGACATACATTCGCCCTCGGGTGGGCCGACCGAGATCTCCGGCAGCCAAGCCGAGAGCCTCCACCTTGGTGGTATCTTGCGGGTTCCTTGGATCTTTCGGGACTTCGATTGGATTGCGCAGGGTGACGGCCGCGGCATCTGCGGCATCGTCGGCAATGAACACCGCGGCAAAGTATTGATCGGCAACTCCAATCCAGTCGAAGGGACCGCGCAAGGTATTGCCGCCGCTGACTTTCTTGAATGGGATCCGCTCGATCGTGCTGTTGAACTGAGACTCGATGCGAGCGGCGGCGTATCCCGCGGGCGTAGCCTGATCTCCGAACCCGGCGGGCCACATCGGGAATGCCGAAACTTCGCTCCCCTTAGCGACAACCGAGGTTTCCACCACCACCAGGTAAGTATGGTCGAAGCGAAACGCCTTTCGCACCGACTCATCCTGATCGGCGTATTCGAAGGTAAGGGTGGCGGGAGCGCTCAGCTGGCCGGACGCGGAGGCGACGTAGAGCACGCTGTTGAGCTTATTCCGCTGGCTTTCCTCATAGGTCCACAGGCTAAGCGGGAAGCCGTATTTCTCGGCCGCCAGGCGATTCACCAGTTCGAGGGGGCGACCGTGCTCGTCATCAAATTTCTTGAGGATCCAAGATTTCACCTGCGCGCCGCGGTTGGTGAAGGTAATGCGATAGAGATCATTCTCGATAATGGTTTCCGACTCTAGACTCGCCTGCTTCGAGCCAGAAGACTGAGCTGGCGTTGCCGCCTGGGCAGCCGCGACGGGATTGCTGACGGGCGCGGCACTGGCAGCCGGAGCATGGGTTTCGCCGGATGGAAGCGGCGCGGGCTGATACTTTTTCAGCACTGCCTGGAAAAGCACGATCACGGCAAAGGTGAGCAGAAAGACGAGCAGCACCCGCCGTTCCATGCCGGGTTCTTGCTGGGGATTTTTGAATTCGGGCAAGTTTCGTTCTCAGTGAATGCCTAGCCGGGAGAGGCTGCCTTTCGCTACCGGATCCAGTCCGCCTTTCGCCCAGGGGTGGCAACGAAGCAGCCGCCAGACTGTCTTGGCGCTCCCCACCGCAACCCCATAGCGTTCGACCGCCTCCATGGCGTATTCCGAGCAAGTCGGCACATAGCGGCATGCGGGCAGCAACCATGGTGACACGGCCCACTTGTAGCCGCGCAGCAGAACCAGCACGACGGTTTTCGGCCATTCGATCATGGTTTTCATGGGCCGGTGACCGCTCTTTCGACCGCCTCTAAGGCCCGCTGGATCTCCTTTTCTAACCCAGCAAAGTCGACCTTGAGCGCTGACTTTTTCGGGTGCACGATGACATCCACGGCACTCGACAGCTCCGAGCGGTGCAACCGCAGCGCCTCCCGCAGACGGCGCTTGATGCGATTGCGTTCTACCGCCGCGCCTAACACGCGCCCTACCCGCAATCCGATGCGCGGTCCGCCCCCTCTCTCCCGGTCGAGATAGAAGACGGTGAGATGGGCGGCGAAATGGCGCCTGCCATGCTTGTAGACCTTTTCGAAGTCGCCGCGCCGATTGAGCCGCAAACTTCGCGGGAACTTCATGCGCTTGCCGGGGCTGGGCACATCAGGACGACTCTCCGGACGAAGCCCACTCACACTCACCATCCGAACTCAAGTTACGGGACTCGCGCCCCCATCGCCTCGCGGGAAGGATCGTCTACTCACGAAAGCCAGGCTTTACGGAAACCCGTCGGCGTCCTTTGGCGCGCCGGCGGGAGATCACCGCGCGGCCGCTCTTGGTCTTCATCCGCACGCGAAACCCATGTGTCTTGGAGCGGCGCCGCCGGTTGGGCTGGAATGTGCGCTTGGGCATGCAACCAATCTACTCCCTTTGTCAGTAACCGCGATTGCTCGATGGAAGAAAAAGTATAAATGAGTAGCGCCATGGGAGCAAACCGATGCGTCAAGGCTACCACTCAACTGGCAGCCCCCTTGCGTGGTGTGTGCGAGCGAATCATCGCACGGAGAGCGTAAGCGGAATCCAGAAATGAAAAAGCAAAGCTGCACAACTCGCGCGGCAGTTATAAAGTCGCCACTTGACAGAGTTTTCCTTTCGCGTTTTGAATCGTTGAGTTCACAGAAAATCTTTGGCAAAGTTTTCCGAAAACTCTCGAGATTTGTGCTAGTATGCCGAACTGATCTTACGGCTACGGTTATCTCGCTCCAGCGAAGCCGCCACTCGGGCGCGGTTTGCTCCGCTGCACAACGAGACATGGTGGATCAGGGTGTTCTGACCGGGCGCTGACTTCGGCGGCAGGCCCACAAGAAATTTCATATGTCGGTTCCAACTCCAAGTCTTATTGCCAATCCGTGGTCACGCGTTCTTGACGCCCTGGAAAAAAAGATTAATCGGCCTGCCTACGACCGCTGGCTTAAGCCCACACGGTACAGTCACTCGAGCGGTGGAGTTCTGTTCGTGCGGGTGGAAACCGAGGAGGCGCGTCGGCAGAACGACAAGTACCTTGATCTCATCCAGGAAGCTCTCGACAACCTCGGGCTCGACTACCAGGAAGTGCAGTTCGTCACCCCGGAGAACGATCCCGCGGCGACCCCGGTTCGTCACGATGGCGGGCTGTCGGCCCCCCTCCTCCCGGCCGAGCATCCGTCGCAGGCCCGCTTCGATTGGGATGGAGCCGCGCAGCTCAACCCTCGCTACACCTTCGACGCCTTCGTGATTGGCAGCGGCAACCAGTTCGCGCACGCCGCCTGCCAGGCGGTTGCCGAACGTCCCTCGAAGGCCTACAACCCCCTGTTTCTCTACGGCGGGGTGGGCATGGGGAAAACCCATCTCATGCAAGCCATCGGGCACGAGATCTCGAAGCGCCAGCCGCAGGCTGCCATCTGTTACGTCTCCAGCGACAAGTTCACCAACGACATGATTAATTCGCTGCGTTACGACAAGATGACCAGTTTCCGGGATAAGTTCCGCAACATGGACGTGCTTCTGATCGACGACATTCAGTTCATCGCCCAGAAGGAGCGGACCCAGGAGGAGTTCTTCCACACCTTCAATGCCCTGCACGAATCGATGAAGCAGATCGTGATTGCCAGCGACCGCCCTCCCAAAGATCTGGCGGAAATTGAAGACCGCTTGCGCAGCCGCTTTGAATGGGGTCTGATCGCAGACATCCAGCCTCCCGACCTTGAAACCAAAGTGGCCATCCTGCAGAAAAAGGCGGAGCAGGAGAAGGTGACACTCCCCACCGATGTCGCGCTCTACATCGCTTCCAACATTCGGTCGAATGTGCGGGAACTCGAAGGGGCACTCATTCGCCTGATCGCGCATTCGTCCTTGATTGGGGCGGAGATTACCCTCCCCTATACCCAGCAGGTGCTGAAAAATTTCATCGATTCGCAAGCCCGCAAGGTCACCATCGAGTCGATTCAGAAGGCCGTGGCCGAGCAGTTTGGCTTGCGGCTGGTCGAGATCAAGGCCAAGAATAACTCCCGGGCGATTGTTTATCCCCGGCAGATCGCAATGTATCTGGCCAAGCACCTGACCGAAGCCTCGTTGCCCGAGATTGGACGCCAGTTCGGCGGCAAGCACCATACGACCGTGCTGCACTCGGTCGAAAAGATCGATGAGGTTCGCAAGACCGACAAGGATTTGAACCGGTTGCTCAACAAGCTGACCGAACAATTGGGTGGATAAGGCACTCGCGTTCCTCGGTGACTGGGTCCAGCCCTAGACCCGGGAACCAGGGTCGCCGCCACCGGTGGGGCGTTCTGCGGGTTTTTCTTTTAAGATAAGGGGAGTGTGAAACGATCCCTCTGCCCGGGAGACTCCGTGTATGCCGGTAGAAGCCATGGCGACAGCGGCGGGAACCACGACGATGGAAATTACCGTCAGTAAGTCCGAGCTCTTGCGAGAGCTTACGGCGACGCAGGGCGTGGTTCAACCCAAAACCACCATACCGATTCTGTCCAATTACTTGTTCGAGGCCGGCGGTGACAAGCTCTCACTCACCGCCACCGACTTGGATCTGAGCCTGCGTACCTCGTGCAACGTGAAGATCATCAAGGAAGGCTCCTGCACGATTCCCGCTCGCAAGCTGTTCGAGTACGTGAAGCTGCTGCGGGATGCCGATATCACCATCAAGCTACTCGAAAATCATTGGATCAGCATTCGCTGTGGACGGTCCCACACCAAGATGGTCGGCATGCCGCGCTCGAATTTCCCCAGCCTGCCGGCATTTCCCAGCTCGAGTATGGTTAAGATTCCCGTATCCGTACTCCGCACCCTCATCGAAAAGACCGGATTCGCGGTGGCCAACGAAGAATCGCGCTACACCCTCAATGGCGCGCTCATGGTGCTCAAACCCGAGTCCATCACCATGGTGGCCACCGACGGGCACCGCCTGTCCCATATCGAATGCAGCGGGACGAAATTCGAAGGCGTCTTTGGCGAGATGAAGACCCTGGTGTCGAAGAAGGCGATGGACGAGCTCGAGAGGCTTCTGGTTTCCCCCGATACAGAGGAAGTAGAATTCGCCAAAGACGAGTCCACACTGTACTTCCGCCTGGGCCCCCGCCTGCTGACCGCGCGTCAACTCACCGGACAGTTCCCCAACTATGAAGCGGTATTGCCGAAAGAGAACAACCGAGTCGTGACCGTGCACGGTGACGAATTGGCGGCGGCCATTGCGCGCGTCGCTCAGTTTGCCGACGAACGTTCCCGGGCCCTGCGCCTGCGCTTAGAAAAGGGAGAGCTGAAACTGTCGGCTTCTTCGGCAGATATGGGGGAGTCGGAAGATTCTCTCGAAACCGACGATGACGGAGAGGTTCTGGCGATCGGATTCAACGCCCAATATCTGCTGGATTTCCTGAGGGCCGTGGGCAGTGGCGATGTGAAGCTGGAATTCAAGGATTCGCAATCCGCCGGCCAGATGCGCCCAGCCGAGAGCGCAGAGTACAAATACCGCTACATTGTAATGCCCATGCGGATCTGAGGGTCTCGACGGTTCTAGCTCACGTCTAAAGCCTTCGTGCTTCGCTAGTTGGCCGCCGATACGATTGATGAGGCCGGCTTCGGGGTGGGACGGCTGTGTCGGTTTTCCTTGACCGGTCTGCCCGGTTCGCCTTAAAGTTGGACCCCACGGGGGGCTTCATGCTGAGCGGATTCAAGCAGTTCATCCTGCGGGGTAACGTCATCGATATGTCGGTAGGCGTGGTGGTGGGCGCCGCCTTTGCCGCCCTGGTTTCCGCCTTCACCAAAGATCTGCTCACTCCCCTGATCGCCGCCGTCGTGGGTAAGCCTGATTTCTCGGCCATCCGGTTCACTGTGAATGGCAGCACCTTCGCCATCGGTGATTTCATCAACGCCGCTGTGTCATTTCTGCTGGTCGCCGCCGCGGTCTATTTCTTTGTGGTGACTCCGGTCAATATGCTGCTGGCGCGCGTAAAAAAGGCTCCGAGACCAGCCGATCCCACCACCAAGAGATGCCCGGAATGCCTGAGTGACATTCCCATCGAAGCCAAGCGCTGCTCCCACTGTGCCCAGCCCGTTGCGGTAGGCTTGGCCGCCGACTAATCTGCCGTGCCCCTTGGAAGATGGAGTCCTGTACCATAGGGTTCATGGCTCGACATCTCCCTTTCACCTTGTTTGTTCTCGCCTTGACGCTTGGTCTCGAAGCTCAACCGACGTCCCGTCAACAACCTCCCGCTCAATCCACGCCGCCCGCCACGGTTGCCTCCATCGAGCCGGGGGAGATTGTGAATGGTGTTTACCACAATTCGACAGGCGGCTTCCGCTATACGATCCCGTTTGGTTGGGTTGATCGCACCGAGGAGATGCGCGAGACGGCAACGGATCCCGCGAAGGCAGGCGTCCTGCTGGCAATATTTGAGCGGCCGCCCGCAGCCCAGGGTGACACGGTAAACGCTGCCGTGGTCATCGCGTTCGAGGCAGCGTCCGCTTATCCCGGCCTGAAATCCGCTGCCCAGTATTTCGGGCCGGTGACCGAGCTCACCACCGCGAAAGGTTTCAAGCCGGTCGCCGACCCCTATGAATTTCCTGTCGACGGTCGGCCCATTGTGCGTCGCGACTTCGTTAGGACCATGTCTGCCATCAGCATGCATCAAAGCACGCTCGCCCTGCTGACCAAGGGGTCGATCGTCTCGTTCACATTCCTTGGCGGCAGCGACGACGAAGTCACCGCACTCATCGAGCAGCTGGCTTTCGAGCGAGCCCATAAGCCAGCCCATAAGTAGCAGAGAAGTGGCCGGGTTCGCGCTGCTTTGGCAGTGTGATCGGAGATAGAGAGTGACGATCCTTTTTCGCCATACTCTCGAACCGGGCCAGGTTTTTTGGGGGGGCTCGCCCGGTTCCTGGACAGCCTTAATTTGGGTGTACCCGCACTTCAACCCCTGGGCTAGCCCGCGCTCACGAAAGCCCTGCGAAGGGCTATCTAACTACTGGCAATACCGGGGTTTACCGGATCGGTTCCGGGTCGAAAAAGAGCTTCGGATATGCTAAAATTCTAAGTAGTATCTGTCGGCCTAACTATTAGTAATTTCAGCAGCTTGACTAAGGTTCCGTGAGGCGGAAACGGCCTGCAGTCGGGGTCTGGATTCCGGACGGAATCTCTTGGGAGCATAATGGTCACAAAAGAGATCGGACCACCCGCTGTCGATGCCGAGAGTAGAGACGGGAAGACGAGTCCTGCGGACGGAGGCAACGGCACCTACACCGCCGAGTCGATCAAAGTATTGGGCGGCATGGAAGCTGTTCGCAAACGCCCCGCGATGTACATCGGATCGACGGGAGAGCTCGGACTCCACCATCTGGTCTACGAAGTGGTCGATAACTCCGTCGATGAAGCATTGGCGGGTTTCGCCGACCGCATTGAAGTGACGATTCATATCGACAACTCAGTTACGGTCGTGGACAACGGCCGTGGTATTCCCGTCGATGCGATGGAAATCGACGGGGAAAAAATTCCGGCAGCGCAAGTGGTCATGACCCGTCTGCACGCCGGCGGCAAGTTTGATTCCTCTTCCTACAAGGTTTCAGGCGGCCTGCACGGGGTCGGTGTGTCTTGCGTGAATGCCCTGAGTCATGAGCTGGAGCTCGAGATCTGGCGCGACGGCTTTACCTGGGAGCAGCAATACTCCAAAGGCGAGCCCACCACCAAACTGAAAAAAGCTGGAGCAACCAAGAAGCGCGGGACCAAAGTCCATTTTCTTCCCGACAAGGAAATCCTCACCGTCACCGAGTATAACTTCGACACCTTGGCGCAACGGCTGCGGGAACTTGCCTTTTTGAACAAGGGGTTGCTCATTACCCTGACCGACGATCGCACGACCGATCCCAAGACCGGCGAGCCCAAAACCGTCGAATTCAAGTACAACGGCGGCATCGCGGAGTTTATTAAACACCTGAACCGCGGAAAATCTGTCCTGCATGATAAGCCCATTTACATGGAAGCCGAGCGCGACGGGGTAGCCATGGAAATTGGCTTGCAGTACAACGACGGTTATTCGGAGACAGTCTTCAGCTTCGCCAACAACATCAACACGGTGGACGGCGGAAGCCACTTGTCGGGTTTCCGAACCGCATTGACGCGAACCATCAACTACGCTGGCCAGCAAATGGGCTTGTTCAAAGATGTCAAAGAGAACCTGACCGGTGACGATGTGCGTGAAGGCCTGGTTGCAGTCATCAGCGTGAAGCTCTCGCAACCCCAGTTCGAGGGCCAAACCAAGGGCAAACTGAATTCCGATATCGCGGGAGTCGTACAGGCCTTCGTCAACGAGCGGCTGGGGGCGTACCTGGAACAGAATCCAACGGCAGCCCGCAAGATTATCAACAAGGCGGTGGAGGCGGCCCGGGCCCGCGAGGCGGCGAGAAAGGCGCGCGATCTGACGCGGCGCAAGGGTGCGCTCGACGGCGGTGGCTTGCCCGGCAAGCTGGCCGACTGCTCCGAACGCCAGCCCGATCGTTGCGAGCTGTTCCTGGTCGAAGGCGAGTCGGCAGGGGGCACCGCCAAGCAAGGACGGGATCGTCGCTTCCAGGCGGTCTTGCCCCTCAAAGGGAAGATTCTCAACGTCGAGAAGGCGCGTTACGACAAAATGCTCGGCCACGAAGAAATTCGCGCCATGATTACCGCCTTGGGCACGGGCATTTCGAAGGAAGATTTCGATGCCGCCAAGCTACGGTACGGCAAGATCATCCTGATGACCGACGCAGATGTGGACGGCAGCCACATACGAACCCTGCTGCTTACCTTCTTCTTCCGCCACATGCAGGAGCTGATCAAGCGGGGCAACGTGTTCATCGCCCAGCCCCCGCTGTTTTCGATCAAGAAGGGCAAGTCCTTGCAATACATCAAGGATGAGAAGGAATACGTGAAGGTGATGGTGAAACGTGCTTCGGAGGGCCTCATCGTGCGCCACGGCGAGGGTGCGGCCAAGCTGGAGGGCGCGGCCCTCGCCAAGTTCATCACCACTCTCGATGAATATTTGAAACTGTTTGAAAAAGTGGACAAGCGAGTCCGCGACGAGAAGGTCACCGATCTGTTACCCAAACTCGACCTCTCGAAACGCAGTGATTTCGAGGGCGACAAGAAGACGCCGCCAAAGAAAATCGAGAAGCTCGAAAAAGAGCTGAAAAAGCTCGAAAAGGAGCGTCAGTTCAAGGCAGTCGAGATGCGCTTTGACGAGGAACACACCCTCTGGGAGGTGCGCTACGTCAACTCGCAGGGTGCCGAACATCTGATCAATTGGGAGTTGGCATCGACCGCTGAATACCGCCAACTGTTGTCCAAGTTCAAGCAGATCGAGGCTTATCTGGAACCTCCCTTCATGGTCGAAACCGTTGCCAAGGGTGCCTTATCCGAGGGCAATGCCAACGGCGAGAAGGAAGAATTGAGTGATGCCGAGCGCGAGGACTGGGAGAAGGCGCAGAAGAAGACCGCCAAGGAAGTGCCCGGCAAGACCGCCAAGAAAAGGACGGAACCTGAAATCGCGGAAAAGGCCACGGCTCGTGACCTGCGCGATTACGTGCTCGCCGAGGGGCGCAAGGGGTATGACGTGCAGCGCTACAAGGGCCTGGGAGAGATGACTGCGCCGCAACTCTGGGAAACCACCATGGATCCGGAAAGACGGACGCTGCTTTCGGTCAAACTGGAGGACATCGCGGAGTGCGAAACCATCTTCACCACCCTCATGGGGGAGGATGTGGAAGCGCGCCGCAAGTTCATCGAAGACAACGCGCTCGATGTGAAGAACCTGGACATCTAAGTCGGTGGCGGCTGGGTGGTAGCCGCCGCGGTAGCGGGCGATCGTGGTTCCACGGCTCGCTCCCCGCAAACCTAAGCACTGGGTGACACCTGCAATGTAGCTAGCCTATTCGGTCCTTCCTTAGCTGGGAGCAAAAATGCGCGGTCGAGCCCTTGGTTGGAGGATGGTCCTAATTGCAGGAGTGTTGGTGGGCGCCGCCGTGATAGGGCAGAGCAAGCCAGAGATACCCTCCTACGATGTCAGAGAGCATTACACAAAATCCGAATACCGAATCCCGATGCGCGATGGTGTGCGTCTGTTCACGGCCATCTATGTTCCCAAAGACATTTCTCAGCCTTACCCCTTTCTGATCAACCGGACTCCTTACGGCGTGACTCCTTATGGAGTGGATCGCTACCCCAAGCGCCTGGGCCCGTCTTCCGAGTTTGACGAAGCCGGATACATTTTCGTGTTTCAGGATGTCCGCGGCCGCTATCTGTCGGAAGGGAACTTTATCGAAATGCGTCCTCATATTGATACCAAGAAATCCAAGGAGGACGTGGACGAAAGCAGCGACCTTTACGACACCATCGAATGGCTGCTGAAGAACGTGCCCAACAATAACGGGAATGCGGGAATTTGGGGCATCTCCTATCCCGGCTTTTACACTTCGGCCGGCATCATTGATTCGCATCCCGCGCTCAAGGCGGCATCGCCACAGGCGCCCATGACGGATCTTTTTATGGGCGATGACGCCTATCATGGCGGGGCCTTCATGCTGGCGGCGAACTTCGACTTTTATAGTTCGTTCCGGCCGCAGGCCAATCCCGAGCTCCCGCCGAATGCTTCGACCCCCTTCGATTACGGCACACGCAGTGGTTACGATTTCTTTCTCAACACCGGAACACTGGCGAATTTGACCAAGATGCTCTCCAGCCAGAGTCTCTGGCTCGACCAGGTGCGTCATGATACCTATGACGATTATTGGAGGGCGCGCAATCTGGCTCCTCACTTGAAAAACATCCACTGCGCCGTCTTGACCGTGGGCGGCTGGTTCGATGCGGAGGATCTCCAAGGTCCGTTCTCCACCTACCAGGCGATTGCCAGGAACAATCCGGGTATCTTCAACGTGCTGGTGATCGGCCCATGGGCGCACGGCAGCTGGGCTCGGCCGGAGGTTGACCGTCTCGGCCGCCGGGAATCTCCCTCGAGCGCGGGTGAGTATTACCGCAAGCGCATTCTCTTCCCATTCTTCGATCGATATTTGAAAGGTGGTGAGAAAGCGACGCTTGCCGGAGCGTATGTCTTCGAGACCGGCACCAATCGGTGGAGGCAATACTCTTGCTGGCCTCCCCAATCCGTCCGGCAGAAAACTCTGTATTTTCTCGGCCATGGCGGACTTTCTTTCGATCCCCCCGCCGCAAACTCCCTGGCATTTGACGAATACGTGAGCGATCCCGCCAGGCCCGTGCCCTTCGTTGCCTACTCTGTTCTCGATGTTCCGCCAAAATACATGGTCTCTGACCAGCGGTTTGCCGCTTCCCGAAACGATGTGCTGACTTATCAGACGCCGGTTTTGCAGCAAGACCTGGTCATCGCCGGGCCGGTTTCGCCGCACCTCTTCGTTTCCACCACGGGCACCGATTCCGATTGGGACGTGAAGTTGATCGATGTCTACCCTCCCGAGGATCGCGGGAGCATGGGCGGATACGAGCGACTGGTACGCGGCGAGCCCTTCCGCGGAAAGTTTCGTCACAGCTTTGAAAAGCCCGAGCCATTCACCCCGGGGAAGGTCGAAGAAATCAACTTCGTTATGCCGGACATCAATCACACCTTTCGGCGCGGACATCGCATCATGGTTCAGGTCGAGAGTACGTGGTTTCCCCTGACGGATCGTAATCCGCAAACTTTCCTGAATATCCCCGATGCGAAACCGTCTGACTTTGTGGCCGCGACCGAGCGTGTATATCGCTCGAAGGGGCAAGCTTCGGGAGTTGTCGTCGAAGTGTTGCCGGAACCACCAGGGTCAGAGTAGCAGCCTACGTTTTTACCCTGACTCAAGACGGATGAGGAGGGAGGACTGGCTGCGGGCTACCCGGATTCCCTCAGAGAACTCCTCACATCGGCCGAGCCGGATGCCCCCGGGCCTTCGGGGCCCGGTTTTTCGCCGGGATAGATTCGATCAAACGCCCACCAGCTCGCTGCGATCACCACAAACGCCAGTACGCTCCCCTCCGGACCCACGGTCCCCCCGGTCAGCCACTGGGAACCGTGAAAGGAAGAATTCAGCAGATGCCCCGCAACCCTGGCGCCACTATCCGGGACAGAGTACAGATAGCTTTCGCCCCAATCCCAGGAGGTATGCATTCCCAAAGCAAACCACAGGCTTCCGGTGCGTCGTAGCGTGAAACAGAAGAACAGGCCGATCAGTGCCGCGCACAGAGAACCCACCGCGGACTCGCCCATGTTTCCCCATAAGTGAGCCGCACCGAAAAGGAACGAGAGAACGCCGGCGGCTGGCCAGAATCCGATCCATTCGGCCAGGGTGAACTGGCTATAGCCGCGAAAAGTGAACTCTTCGAAAACTCCCACCAGAAGGAAGAAAAACCCCCAAAACAGGGCGAACCTCAAAATGCGGGGACCACCGAGACTCAGGCTGCCGTAGGAGAAAACACCTACCATCCACAACAGAAACATCAGCGCGGAAAGAGCCAGGATTCCCCAGAGAAGTCCGACGGCGAACAACCGACTGACCCCGCGAGCGCGGACGAACCCATAGCTCGAGAATGAGCGTTTCTCAATCGCCGCCATGACGTAAGCCGGCACCAAACAGGAAAGAGCGAGCGCTGCCTCGATAAACAAGTCGCGCCACAGCCGGCCTGAACCCTGCCCCGAAATCAGAGGCTCAAAGCTCGCGAGAATCAGGAAGAGGATGATCCCCATTCCCAGATACAGAAAGACGCGCCAGGCGGGTCGCAGTCCGTCCTGGCCGAAAAAGATGCGGTGCGTCGGATTCGGCGAGCTCGAGGAACGAGACAGAGGCATGGAGGGAGGTTCGCTCCCGGCGGCCAGTCTTGTCTTGGTATCGAGCTCTGGTTTCAGGTCATGCATCGCGGGATTTCCCAACAGCCTCGGAAAATGGTAAAACACTCGCTCCCCAGTGCCATGGGTAAATTTCTCACCGGCGAGCGCTTCGGTCAGCCGCAAGTCCTAGCAGGCTCACTCCTTTTGATCTTCCTGGGCCAGTGTCTTTGGCTACTCGCCCGCGGCAGTTCACCATTGGATGTGGACTCAGCCCAGCTTTTCCGGGTACAGGAAGGAGTCCGGCAGTGGCAGGGCAATGGGATCGCAGGAACACCTGCGCCGGAAAGGTTAGAAGCTGCCAGCGGTCCACCCGCCGAGATTGAGGAAAACCAGGGCTATGATCCACACCACTCTCCTCTGTGGTATCTGCTGGCGTCGGCTGCGTTCGCGCGCTCCCCCGGCTTATCGACGATCCGATCGATGCGCTATTGGAGTTGGCTAGCACGATTGCCCTACATCGTCTGCGGCCTCCTGCTGGGCGCTTCCCTTTGGTACGTCGCTCGCAGGCTCTACGGGAACGCAGGCGGATTTATCGCGCTGTCTCTTTATTGCTTCTCACCTGCGATCATCGAAAGCAGCACGCTCTGGCTCGCTCAGCCTCATATCGTCGCAACCTGGGGTACGTTCGGCGCAGTCTTCACGGCGATTGCGGTAGCCCACACCCTGTATGCCCCTCGCGAGGTCGTGCTATGGAACTGGCGTCGCATCCTGCTGTTGGGCCTGTCGTTGGCGCTGGCCGTGGGATGCCAGTTTTCACTCATCCTGCTGCTTCCGATCTCGCTCGCCCTCATGTGGTACGTTGCACCCAGCCGGTGGCTTGCCGCTTTGGCGATCTGGATAGCGGCCTCTGGAGTGGCATTCGCGCTTCTGTTTGCCGCCTACGGATTTAACGCGCAGGCGGGTTGGCAGGGAATGCATCACGTTCGCTGGCTCGACATCAGCCGACGAGCTTTCGCCATGGGCCCGGCGTACCAAACCGCAGGGGCCGCATTGCTCAAGGGCGGGCCATCGCTCATTCTCGCCCTGCCCATCGCCATCGTAGCGTATGTCCTGTGGCCACGGTCCCGTTATTTTGGAAACACCGTACCTTTCGTCTTGGCGCTATTTTTCCTGATCATGAGCGTAGCCGCCACCCACGCCGGAACTGGTTTCGAGCTTGTAGCCCTGCCGTTCCTGTTCATATTTGTTGCGGGCATGACCGCCGACTTGCTTGAGACCGAGCACCGCAACCTGCTAACGGCATGCGTCTGGGGGTGGCTGACAGGCAGTGCCCTCTGGAACCTCGTGCAGTTGGCCAAAGTAGGACGTGGCTGATGGGGAGCTTCCGACCGTCGTGGCCGACACCGGGCCAAGTTGGCGAGAGACGCAGGAATGATCTCCAAAATGGCTTCCGAGGCGATAGATTAGGCCATCTCCGTAGAGTCTTGTTGGATCTAATAGGGGGTTAGAGGAGGGCCCAATGTCTTCGAAACAGGAGTATGATTACCTTGTGGCACGCCCGAATTGGACGATCGTCGTGCTCTCGGCGCTGCTCGCGGTAGGAAGCGCAGGAGCTCAGATCAATGCCGCTCCGCCTTCGGTCACCTCGGTTGGATTTGGCGGGCGTCCGTTCAGCCCTCTATTTCCCAGCGTCACCTCCCTGGGGCCGCAGGGGTACACTCCAGGTTTCAATCCGGCGTTCCCCAACAGCCGACCGATGTTTAATCTGCATCCTGTCCCGTCATTGAACGGTCATCATCACCACCATCCAGGCGACGGCTTCGTGCCTCAGGGCGGTATCTATGTGCTGCCCTATTATGCCTATGCCAACTACGATCCAGGCTACGAAGCTGAGGCTGACCCCTCCGAGGATCCGTACGATGGTGGTCCCACGGTCTTCGATCGACGTGGCCGGGGCACACCCCCTCGGCCCCAAGCGGCGGAGACTGAGGACCCGCCGGCTGCATCTGTTCCCCCGCCGGCGGCTGGCGAAACCGCTCCGATCGCGAACCAGCCCGCTACCGTGCTGGTCTTCAAAGATGGTCGGCGCCTGGAAATCGAAAACTACGCCATCGTAGGCAATACGCTTTATGACCTGAGCGGTGGTGCTCGCCACAAGATTCCGCTTGCCGACTTGGACCTCGGCGCCACCACGAAGGAGAACGACAAACGTGGAATTGACTTCCAGGTGCCGGTAGGCACTTGAGGGGTTTGCCGTGCGCAAATGTCTGATCATCCCGCCGGTGCTCCTGGCTTTGGCCGTGGCTGCATGGCCGCAAGTGCGAGGTGGCGGTTTTGGCGGCGGATTCGGTCGTCCCGGATTCGGTAATCCCGGATTCGGAAACCGATTCGGATTTTTCGGACGGCAGGGGTTCCCGGCAAGCTTGGTCTTCATCGGTGATCCCTTGATTTATCCAGATTACTCTTCTCTCGCGGCGGATCAGCCGGTGCCGTCGCTGATCGTCGTTCAATCGAACCCTAATCCCGCTCCTTCCACGCCGCCGTCCGAGCCGCTGATGATCGTCTGGCAAGGGGACAGGTATGTGCGCTACGGCGGCGGTACGAAAGCCGACCAGGTTCCCACCCTGGCGGATTACGCCGGCTCCAATTCGTCCACCGGACAAGGGCGATCGTCGGCTCACTCTTCTTCGTCCGGGGAAGTCAAGCCACCTCAGCTTCCCCCTGCCGTGCTCGTTTTTCGCGATGGGCACCGAGAACAGGTACATGACTACGTCATCGCCAGCGGCAAATTGTATCTTCGCGGGAATTACTGGCGAGACGGTTATTGGACCAGGACCGTCGAGCTGGCAGCACTGGATGTACCTCAAACCCTCAGCGCCAACCAGCAGAACGGAGTCATCTTCGTCTTACCGACGGCCCCGAACGAGGTAGTCACCCGACCCTAGGTTCTCGGGGCGGATCAACAACCTTGGTGAAGTTATCCTTTCGGCACCCGAGCTCCAGCGAAAACCGGCTTCGAGATGAAAACCGTGTTATAATTTTATTGGCGCGCTTCTATCTAAACCCAATATAAACAATTACTTAGATAAATCTAAGCGCAAGATCCAGGGACCCAATCGAGAGCGAACCCGATGGCTGAAGAGCAAAATCCTCAACTTCCCCTAACTCCCCCCGGCGGGGGAGGTGGCGCGGCCAACATTCAACCGGTCAACATTGAAGAGGAGATGCGGCGGTCGTATCTCGATTATTCGATGTCGGTAATTATCGGCCGCGCGCTGCCCGACGTGCGCGACGGGTTGAAGCCGGTACATCGGCGTCTTCTCTATCACATGTACGACATGGGCTTGCTGCATAATCGCAAGTTCGTGAAGTGCGCCAAGGTTGTCGGCGAGACCATGGGCAAGTACCATCCCCACGGTGACACCGCTCTTTACGATGCCCTGGTGCGCATGGCGCAGACCTTCTCCTTGCGTTATCCGCTGGTAGACGGACAAGGGAACTTCGGTTCGGTGGACGATGATCCGCCCGCCGCCATGCGATACACCGAATGTCGCCTGACTCGTCTGGCCGAGGATCTCAACGCCGATATCGACAAGGATACGGTTGATTTCGTTCCCACCTACGACGACTCCAATGTAGAGCCGCTGGTTCTGCCCACGCGCATTCCGAATCTCCTGGTCAATGGTTCGAATGGAATTGCCGTGGGCATGGCCACCAATATTCCGCCGCATAACCTGACGGAAATCGTGGACGCAACCATCATGCTGGTGATGAATCCTGCCACGCCGCTCCCGGAAATCCTGAAGGTTGTCAAAGGGCCGGACTTTCCCACCGCGGGCATCATTCACGGAAAGAGCGGGATTCTCGAAGCCTACAAGACGGGGCGCGGTCGTTTCATGATGCGGGCCAAGGCCGCCATTGAAACCTTCAGCAAAGACCGTCAGGCCGTCATCGTTACCGAAATTCCATATCAGGTGAGCAAGAAGCGGCTGCTCGAGCGCATGGCAGAGTTGGTCAATAACAAAACCATTGACGACATCTCTGACCTTCGCGACGAGAGCGATCGCGACGGGATGCGCATTGTCATCGAGCTCAAGCGTGGAGCCGAGCCACAGATCGTTCTGAATCAGCTCTTCAAGCACACCCAGATGCAGGAAAGTTTCAGCATGATCCTGCTGGCTGTAATCCACGGCCAGCCCCGGGAAATGGGGTTGATCCAGGCGATTCGATACTTCATCGACCATCGCGTGGATGTGGTTCGCCGCCGCACGGCCTTCTTGCTGGCCAAGGCGAAGGAGCGGGAGCACATCCTCGAGGGCTATAAGATCGCCCTCGACCACCTGGATAACGTGATCACGATTATCCGCGGCAGTGCCAACCGGGCTGATGCCCGCGACAACCTGGTTCTGTACTTCGCCGCAAAGAAGATCGATATCAATACCAGTGGCCGGGCGCCCAAGGTCGATCCGGAACGGCCGTTTACCACTACTCAGGCCGACGCCATCCTCGAGCTGCAACTGCATCGCCTGACCAGACTCTCGATCGACGAAATTACCAAGGAGCTCACCGTCACCCGAGAGAACATCGCCGAGCTCGAGTCCATCCTTGGCTCGGAAAAGAAACTTCGCGGGGTGATCATCCAAGAGCTGGAAGAAACCAAGAAGCTCTATGGGGACGAGCGCCGCACCCGTATTGAAGACGAAGCTGCCGAAATCCAGCTGGAAGACCTCATCGCCGATGAGCAAGTAGCTGTCACCGTGAGCCATGGTGGCTATCTCAAGCGTACCCCGATCTCGACCTACCGCATGCAGCGCCGTGGGGGCACGGGTCGAACCGGGATGAAGACCCGCGACGAGGATTTCGTCGAGCATCTGTTCATCGCTTCGACACACGCATACATTCTGGTTTTCACCAACACCGGCCGAGTGTACTGGCTGAAGGTGTACGAGATTCCCGACGTGGGGGCCGCTGGCAAGGGTAAACACATCGGAAATCTGGTCGGCCTGCAGCCGGGAGAAACGGTGCGCACGATGCTGGCCGTGCGTGACCTCGAAGAAGAGGGTAAGTTCATCTTTTTTGCCACGCGCAACGGCACGGTAAAAAAGACGGAGCTCAAGGACTTCTCCCATGTCATGTCGCGGGGAATCATCGCCATTGGCGTCGAAACCGGAGACGAGCTCGTTGGAGTCACCCTGACCGACGGCGAGCAGATCGTGTTTCTGGCGTCACACGATGGTCAGGCGATTCGCTTCGGCGAAGATGATGTCCGCCCGATGGGACGCCCGGCCTTCGGGGTTCGCGGGATGAAGCTCGACCGCGATGACTATATCGTCGGCATGGCTACCACACCCAAAGACATACAAAGAGCGGAAGAACAGGCCAAAGCCCGCGGGGCCGTCCCTGGGGCGACGGCCACCGACGAGACCATTCCGATCAAGGGTTCCCTCATCCTCTCGGTCACCGAGAATGGCTACGGCAAGCGCACTCCCGCAGACGAATACCGTCTGCAAGGACGCGGCGGATCGGGAGTGATCAACGTCAAGACCACGGAGCGCAACGGCAAAGTCGTTGGCATTGCGCAGGTTGCGGAAGACTCCGAAGTGATGTTAATCAGCCAATACGGCAAGATCATCCGCATGGATTCAGGTACGATCCGCGAATCCGGCCGCGCCGCCCAGGGGGTGCGGCTGCTGCAACTCGAACCGGGAGATCGCGTCGCCGCCGCCGTGGTGATTCCACCCGAGGAAGAGGAGGAGGGAACGCTGATCCACTGAAATCCTCCTACCCCTGAAAGCGGCACTCCTCAGCTTCGTTCGAACCCAGCCTTGCCTTCGCCAAGCGCGGATTCCTCCGTCGTTTTCACCAGCTCCTTCCGGAGAACCGGCACCGGATATTTCCTTGACAACCGACTAAAAACGAAAGTAAAAGTAAGCATTCGTAACGTAGCGAACTCGACGCGCTCCGAACGCGTCAGGTCTTGGCTGGCAAGGAGAGAAGCTCATGCCTCCCAGAAGCATTGCGCAGGCTACAGTCCTGGCGCTTGTCCTGCTGGCGGCGCACTCGCTGAGCGCGCAAATCGGCGCGCGCTTCTATGTATCGAAAAAAGGCAGCGATAGCAATCGCGGCACGATCCGCGCACCCTGGCTCACCATCCAGCACGCAGCGAATTCGGTTTCGGCGGGCGCCATCGTACAGGTCTTGGCTGGGATCTACCACGAGTCGGTAAATTTTCCGAGGTCGGGAACCTCATCGGCACCGATTATCTTCGAGAGCTATCCCGGACAGACGGCGATCCTCGATGGCACCGGCGTGAGCTGCTGCTCATCGAACCCGCCGTCGAGCGGGAACGTGACTCAGGGCCTCATCAATATCGCGAACCAGAGCTACATCATCGTCCGCGGATTTGAGATCCGCAATTACACCACCGATCGAGCCGCATACACTCCGACTGGCGTCTGGATCACGGGCTCGGGCACAGGAGTCCAGATTCTGAACAATCGAGTGCACAACATCACGACCCAGTCGGAGGCAAACGGCAACGCCTTCGGCATCTCCGTTTACGGCACGTCGAAGGTTCCCATCACCCAGTTGGTCATCAGTGGAAACGAGGTCTATGACCTAAGGACTGGGAACAGCGAATCGGTGAACGTGGACGGAAACGTGACTCATTTTCAGATCACCAATAATCTCGTTCACGACAATGACAACATCGGCATCGACGCGATTGGATACGAAGGGGTCGGTCCGGTCGGCTACGACGAGGCGATGTATGGGGAAATCAGCGGGAACACGGTCTACAACATCAGCGGGATAACCAATCCCGGTGAGGGCTATGAATATGATGCCGACGGACTTTACTGCGACGGGTGCGCCTACGTCACCTTCGAGCGGAACGTGATCCTCCAGGTCGACTACGGCATTGAAACGACCAGCGAGAATCAGGTCTGCCTCAGTAATGGCACCGAGTGGACGGGTCCCGATAATACCGGAACGGCGGCGAAAGGCAAGTTTCCCTGTTACGGCAGGTATGCTACGGTGCGCAACAACCTCTTCTACAACGCGAACGCCTGTGGCAACTCGATCGGTGGCTATGCCGCCGCGTCCCGTGAAGGTGGCCAGAGCAATGGCGGAGGCAGTAGCTATCGCGACGTCTTCGTCAACAACACTCTCTACAACAACGCCACCCAACTCGGCAACCAATCCGAGGGCGGCTCGACCGGCGAATTCCAGATTCAGTGGCAGGTGGGTAGCAGGCAAGGGGCCATTTTTGAGAACAACATTGTCTATGCCGGCGCGTTCAATACCTGGATCTTCAGCTACGTTCCCTTTGCGGCCTTGTACCCTCCCCCGCCGGCGACGCTCGATTGGAACCTGTACCACTCGGCAGCGGGTTACGTCGAAGGCACGTCCATCTGGTGGGGGAACGTCACCAGCTATACGAGCTTTTCCAACTGGCAGAGCTCCAGCGGCGAAGATGCCCACTCCTTGGACACCGATCCGCTCTTTGTCAACCTGGGCGACTGGCCGCCCAACTTTGACACCATTCCTTCTTCTCCAGCCGTCGGTGCGGGCAGCGCCAGCCTTTCGTGCCGGGTGGGCTGGTGTGATCCCCATGGCAATTCTCCCGACTCGATCTATGGGAGCACCGACTTCATCGGGAATCCTCGTCGGCACGGCTCGAGGATAGACATGGGTGCCTACGAAAATACCGGGGTTGCCGTCGCCAACGAATTGGCGGTGTATCTGAGTGCGGGCAAGTACACTCTCAGGCCGGGTGAAACCACCACTCTGACCGTCCGGGTGTCCGCCAATCCCGGCGGCGGGGGTGTGCCCAGCGGTACGGTGAAGTTCCTGCTGGGATCAACCTTGCTCGAAGAGCGAGCCCTGCTGCCGGCCAGCGCCACCGCGTCTGTGGCCAGCCTACCGCTGGTGGCATCACGACTCACACCCGGCCTGCACACAGTAACCGCCGTATATTCGGGAAATTCAATCAGGCCGTGTTGTCCTGTGTCAGGACCAGCGATTGCAGTCTACGGAAGCTCAACCTCGGTGCCCATCACTGTGACCAAACAGCCGTAAGTCACCCCTCCACGAAAGGGAGATGTCACGGTCCGAGGGATCGAACAGGATTACAACAGCTACCCTTTGGAGCCGGAAAAGGGACTGGATCACGGCGGCTCAAAGAATATGAAAGGCGTGGCGACATTTCTCCTCGGGTGCGGATCGACTGTGATGCTGCTGAACTTGGCCACCGCTCAGACCCCAGCCGGAGAGTGGTTTACGGTCAGCCGCGATGACCTGTGTGTGACCGAAGGCGCGATCGAGAAAGCAGGGAGCGATCGCATGTCGGTGGATGATGCCAAAGTGCGTGCCTACATCGTCGCCCCAACGGCGCAATCGATCGAACTTCGCTTTCGCTACGCCGGCCCGACGGGCAAGGAGTCGGCTCTCGGTTCGGGTCAGATGCGCCGCCAGTTCGGGCTGAAACTGCGCGCCCAGGACCCGTGCAACCTGGTGTACGCCATGTGGCGCATCGATCCCGAGTCGAAACTGGTCGTTTCAGTGAAGCGGAATCCATCCGAGCACACCAGTGCGCAATGCGGCAATCACGGGTATACCAACATCAAGCCCCGGAAAGCGTCGGTCCTTCCGCATCTCGAGCCCGGTGAGTCTCACACGCTTCGCGCAGAAATGAAGCGAGAGGAATTAGGCGTGTTTGTGGACCACCGCGAGGTTTGGCAAGGAGACATCGGAACGGACGCGGCCTCGCTGGATGGACCGGTTGGAATTCGTTCTGACAATGCAGGGCTCGAATTCGATCTCAAGGCTCGCGAATCGGGAGATCATCGCCGCCCCTGGCCTTGCCGATCAGGTGACTCCGATTGACCTCAAGCCCGTGTGCGCGTGCGAGAAATGGTATGCGCCGAAACAATCTTGGAGGGGGATGGTTCCAACACCACAACGCCGCTCGAATCAACGGTCGTGGTTCACGCTGGTAACCGTCCGGGTGGAGTTCTATTGCAGGGGTGTCGATTCATAAACTGTCTGCCCGGCAATGAGCGTCTCGAGCACGTGCACATTCGCGATATCTTCCGCGGGAATCTTCCGCGGGTCGCGATCCACGACGATCAAATCGGCGAATTTGCCAACTTCGATGGAGCCGGTGATGTCGTCTTGATGCAGTTCATAGGCGGCGTCGATCGTAGCGGCGCGCAGAACAGCATCGCGCGAGAGGCCGGGATCATCGCCCAACCTGCCGTGGAATTCCGGCGCGGCGTTGGGAGCGTTCGTGCGCGTCACGCCGACCTTCAAGGCAAACCATTCGTCGAGCGGATCCACCGGCCAATCACTACCGAAGACGACGCGTGCGCCCGCGCCTGCCAGCAACCCTGCGGGTTCAAGGATCCTCATGCGTTCCGGACCAAAGTAGTTCGTCAAACCCAAAGTATCACCCGCCGGCTTCTCCCACTGGAAAGAGAGAACCGGCATCGTGCCGAGCGCCTTGAATCGGGGAAAGTCGTTTGGGCTGACAATCTCGTCGTGTGCGATCGCGGGACGGATATCGACTCGACCAATCTCTTTTCGCATCACTTCGACCGCATCGAGGCCGGCACGCACGGCGGCATCTCCATCGGCGTGCATGTGGGGGTCAATGCCGGCGCGGCCCAGCTGCACCAGAATTTCCGCGAGTGGCTGGGGCGGAAAATACACGGCCGGACCCCGGCTCTGGCCGGGCACCCAGCGGGGATGCTCCGGTGTTCCCGCGTTCACACGGTACGGCTCGAGCACGGCACCGGTTAGCGCCGGAGCAGCGATCACGCCATCGAGAAAGAGTTTGGCGTTGCGTACCGTGATCCCAGGCTTCGCATGGATCGTGCCCTGGTCGTACTGCTTCTCATACTTCACGACCTTCGCCACTGCGCTCGCCGGATCGCCGGCCTCAGCAACCGCGATTTTCGGGGCGAAGTGTGCGCGGACAGTGAGTTCTCCCGCGGCTTGAACTGCGGTGAAGGCTGCCATGTCCTCAGGAGCCGCATCCGCATCGAGGAACGAAGTGACGCCCTGGCGGTTGAGGGCCTTCTGCGCCGCCTTCGCGGCAGCGATGTTCTCTTCGGGAGTCGGCTTGGGAATCAACTCGGAATACACCGCATAGGCTGAATCTTCAAGCACGCCGGTAGGATTGCCGTCGGCGTCGCGCCAAATCTTCCCGCCGGGTGGTTCGGGTGTGGTTTTGGTGATTTTCGCGAGGGCCAGTGCCCGCGAGTTTACTAGCGCCGTGTGTCCAAAGGAGGAGACGACGATGATAGGCCGCGATGTTTTCAGCACATCGAGCGTGGCACGGTTCGTCTTCACACCTGCCGGACGCATGCTCTCCTGGAACCAGTTCACCACTTCCAGCCAGCCGTCGGGCTCCTGGCCCTGTGACTTGTCGAGGCAAGCCTGCACCCGCTCCTCGAGTTCGGCTACGGTGAGTGACTGATAGTCGAGGCTGCAGTTCGCGAGCTTCAAGCCGGCTTCGAGAGGATGCAGGTGGCCATCGACCAGTCCCGGCATGAGGAAGCCGCCTTGAAGGTCGGTGACTTTCGTGGCCGGACCGATGTACGACACCACCCCCGCATTGTTGCCAAGGTAAACGATGTGACCCTCACGGATGGCGACGGCTTCGACGATCGAACCGTGGGCATCGGCTGTGTAAACCGTGCCGTTGCGATACACGCGGTCGGCCGTGGGGCTGGCGGCGAAACACAAGGACAAGACGAGCGGAACGGCCGGCAGTCGGAAGGTGAGGAATCGGGTCATGGTTGTAGGTCCATAAAGCGCAAGACTAAATCATCCGGGTGCAACCGTACACTGATACGACTTTGCCCTCCTCCCCGCCGTCCTGCAGAACTTTTGAGCTGGGAGCTGACGAGGATTTATGGCCGACGGCCTGCGCTTTGAACTCGCTCGTTGGATGGTTCGGGCCGCGGAAAACACCCGGCTGTCGATCACCACACATCGCGTCGCTTAGCGGAAAGTCCTGGCCAGCCGGTTCGGGAACAGCAGCGGGTAAGAGGACACCGTACGGTTCCCGGCTTCTCAGAAAAACATGGCTAGGCTCGCGGGATTCACCCAGCGAGCCTGCCATCTTGTACCAGCAAAACCGTACAACTAGAAACCATACCAGCTGTTATCGC
>Ga0187783_10000393_pt1 | contig 32161 bp, 41 predicted proteins | sample 1015_SJ02_MP02_2_FD_132471 | JGI IMG/M metagenome (GOLD analysis project Ga0187783, IMG submission 132471) | Tropical peat soil microbial communities from peatlands in Department of Meta, Colombia - 1015_SJ02_MP02_20_MG | ecosystem: Environmental > Terrestrial > Soil > Wetlands > Peat | place... | reverse complement strand
GTCGTGCTCGGGCGAGCGGGGATCGAGCGGATCGTGGAGGTCGACCTCACGCCCGTCGAGCGCGAGGCGTTCGCCGCGAGCGTGGCGGCCGTCCGCGCCGACCTGGCCCTGCTGGCCCCCCCCTCCGGTGCCGGCGGGGGCGTGCGGTGAGCGCCGACGCGGCGCCCGCCGCGGTGACGTTTGTCGAGATCAAGCGCCGCCTCGGCACGCTGCGCTTTTCCACGGACTCCCCGGAACACGCGCACATCACGACCACGCCGGCGATCTGCGCGAAGTGCCCGCATTCGTTCTGTACGTTCGTCTGTCCGGCCCAGTGCTACCAGCGGATCGACGGTCGCCTGGTCTTCCGCTACGAGGACTGCGTCGAGTGCGGCGCCTGCGCGATCGCCTGCGACCAGGGCTCCGTGACCTGGAACCTGCCGCGCGGCCCGTACGGCGTCCGCTACCGCTACGGCTAGGGCCGACCGGGCCATCGGGCCGACCCCGGCCGCGTTCGCGTCGACCCGCATCTTAAAGCCCCGGTCCCAGGGTCCTCGGGACGGAGCGACCACGACGCCGTCGGCGAGCACCGCCCCGGAGCCCCCCGCCCTGTTCCCGTACCGGGTGCGACCGGGTCAGGAGGCCGTCCTGCGCGAGGTGATCGCGCTGGCCGAGCGCGGCGGACCGTTGCTGCTCAACGCGCCCACGGGCAGCGGCAAGACCGTCGCAACCCTCGCGCCGCTGCTGGAACATGCCGAGCGCGCCGGCCATCGGATCGTCTACCTCGTGCGGACCCACTCCCAGGAGGTCCAGGTACTGCACGAGGCCCGGACGATCGCGCACCGGCTCGATCGGCCGTTCCTCGCCATCGGCCTGCAGGGGCGCGCGGGTCGCTGCTTCCTGCTCGAGAACGTTGCCGAGGTCAAGGGCGCCACCGCGGAGGAGCACGGCAAGCTGTGCGCGGACCGCAAGCGGGCGACCGAGCGCGCGATGCAGGGGGAGGCGCCGCTCGCCCCCCCACCCGAGCTGCCCGAGGGCGGCGAGATCGACCTCACCGACCTCGACGGGTGCCCGTACTACGCCCGCGTCCTCCAGACCGAGCTCGAGAGCCTCGTCGAGCGGTTCAGCGCCCGGCTGCCGAACCCGACCGAGTTCGAGGGGTTCTGCCGGGAAGAGAACCTGTGCCCGTACGAGCTCTCGAAGAAGCTCGTCCCGCACGCCCGGCTCGTGACCGCCCCGTACGCCTTCTTCTTCCACCCTCACATCCGCCGCTCGCTGTTCTCCTGGCTGGGCGTCGGCCCCGAGCGGGTCGATCTGGTGATCGACGAGGCCCACAACCTGCCGAACCACCTGCGCGAGCTCTCGACGGTCGCCCTCCCCCAGGAATCGGTCCGCCGGGCCCGGGCGGAGGTCGACGAGCGCGGGGACTTCCAGCTGCCGGACGGGCCGAGCGCCACGCGGTTCTTCGACATCGTCGGGGCCGCCGTGGAGGAGCTCGTCCAGGCGCTCGCGCGGGACGACGATGCCGTGCTGCCGCCCGCGGTGTTCGAGGAGGCCCTGTTGACCGCGCTCGGCGGCACCAGCCACCGGCTCGACACCTGGCTCGGCGCGCTGGCGACCTGGGGCGAGAACCTGCGCGAGGAGCGACGACGCGAGCGCCACCTCCCGCGCTCCTGGGTCCACACGGTCGCCCTGACGCTGCTGTCCTGGCCGCAGCTCGAGCCACCCGGGTACGTCAAGGTCGTGACCCGCCGCCCGCGCCCCGCGCTCGAGGCCTACGCCCTCGACGCCTCCGCGCCCGCCCGTCCGATCCTCGACTGCCACCTGTCCGTCCACATGTCCGGCACCCTCGTCCCGCTCGAGGAGTACCGCGACTCCCTCGGCCTCGGCGCGGGGGCCCGCCTCGTCGACGTGCCCTCCCACTTCCCGGCCGAGCACCGGCGGTTGCTCTACGACCGGTCGATCACGACCCGCTTCGAGGAGCTCCACGCCGACCCGCGGGCGGTCGGACGGATCGCCGACCGCCTGGTCGAGGTGCTGCAGTCGCTGCCCGTGAAGACGGCCGTGTTCTTCCCGAGCTTCGAGCTGATGCAGCGGGTGCTCGAGGCCGGGCTGCAGTCGCAGCTCCCCGGGAACGTCTTCATCGAGTACGCGAAGCTGCCGATGGGCGACCTCTGGCGCTCGATCGAGGGCTGGAAGAAGGACCCGGAGGGGACCGTGCTGATCGGCGTCGCCGGCGGCCGGCTCGCCGAGGGGATCGACTACCCCAACGAGGAGCTCGAGGCGGTCGTGCTCGTCGGGATCCCGTATCCGCGGCCGACGGCCAAGCGCGAGGCCCTGCGCCGCTACCTCGACCTGACCACGGGCAAGGGCTGGGAGTACACGGTCGAGGCGCCGGCGACGCGGATGATCCTGCAGGCGTGCGGGCGGATGATCCGCTCGGAGCACGACCGCGGGATCGCCATCATCCTCGACCGTCGCGCGGCGGCGTTCGCCGCCCACCTGCCCGGCCTCGAGCCGATCGAGAACCTGGCCGAGACGACGCACCGCTTCTACGGCCGGCGGGCGCGCTGGTCCCGGACCGCGAGCCGCCCCCCCGGCACCCCGAGCGCCGCCAGCGCCCGGGACACCGAGCGCAACTCCTAAGAGCGCGCCCGGGCGCTCCATCGCGCGTGATCATCACCCGCACGCCGCTGCGGATCAGCTTCATGGGGGGCGGGACCGATCTCCCGTCGTTCTACCGGGCCTACGGTGGCGGCGCGGTCGTTGGCGCGGCGATCGATCGCTACATCCACGTCCTCGTGAACGAGAAGTTCGACCGTTCGATCCGGGTCGCCTACTCGCGAACGGAGAACGTCGAGCGGCGCGAGGACCTTCAGCACGAGCTCGTGCGCGAGGCGATGCGGATCGCCGGCGTCTCGGAGGCCGTCGAGATCCACACGGTCGCCGACATTCCGGGCGAGGGCACCGGTCTCGGCTCGTCCTCCAGCGTGACGGTCGGCCTCCTCCACGCGCTCCACGCCTTCATGGGCCGCCTCAAGGACCCCTCCGAGCTCGCGAGCGAGGCCTGCCGGATCGAGATCGACATCCTGGGTGGGACGCTGGGCAAGCAGGACCAGTACATCGCCGCGTTCGGTGGGATCCAGCACTTCGAGTTCCGGCCGGACGACTCCGTCGGCGCGACGCCCCTGCCCCTGTCGACGGCCGACCGCGAGGCGCTCAGCGACCACCTCTCGCTCTACTATACCGGCATCACGCGGCGGGCGGCGGGAATCCTGAAGGACCAGGAGGCCCGTACCGCCGCGAACGAGGAGGCGCTCGTGCGCCTGCGCGCGCTCGTCGGCCCGACGCGCGCCGCGGTCCTGCGAGCCGACTGGGCGGAGCTGGGACGCCTGCTCGACGAGGGCTGGCAGCTGAAGCGGGGGCTCTCCGCGTCGATCTCGAACCCCGAGATCGACGCGCACTTCGCGCGGGCGAAGGCGGCCGGCGCCTTCGGCGGCAAGGTCACCGGCGCGGGCGGCGGCGGCTTTCTCCTGCTCGTCCACCCGCCCGAACGCAGCCGTGAAATAGCGGCCGCCCTCTCTCCGATGCCGCGCCTCCCCGTGCGGATCACGCCGGAGGGCTCGCGGATCCTGGGCGTCCATCGATGAGCGATCTCCCCGGACTCGACGCCTACGCCCGGAGCTACCTGGCCGAGGCGCGGGAGGCCCTGCGCGACGACTACGTGATCGCCGCGATGCGGCGCATCGTGCCCATCGTGCTCGAGGCCCGCGCCCGCGGCCGGCACGTCTTCCTCTTCGGCAACGGGGGGAGCGCCTCGACCGCCTCGCACTTCGTGACGGATCTCGCCAAGGTCGCGCGCCGTGGCGACGCCCCCGCGATCCGGTCGCTCGCGCTCACCGACAACATCCCGAGCGTGACCGCCTGGGCGAACGACCGGGACTACGCCTCGATCTTCTCCGAGCAGCTGCGGGCCCTGGGGAGCGCGGGCGATGTCGCGATCGCGATCTCGGGCAGCGGCAATTCCCCGAACGTCCTCGCCGCGGTGGCGGTCGCTAGCGAGCTCGGCCTGCGCACGATCGGGCTGACCGGCATCGGCGGCGGGAAGCTGAAGGACCTGGTCGAAGTGCCGGTGGTGGTCCCGTCGGACAGCATGCAGCACGTCGAGGACGTCCACGTGAGCCTCCTCCACCTGTTGACCGCCTACCTGCGCGACGAGGGGCCGACCTCGTCCCGATGATCGTCCTCGTCCGGGACTACATGGTGCTCGAGGTCGAGCACCTGCGGGACACGGCGACGATCGGGGAGGCGATCGACCGACTCTCGAAGAGCCGGCACCACGGCCTGCCCGTCACCGACGCCGCGGGCAAGCTCGTGGGCTTCGTGAGTGCGAAGGAGCTCCTCCGGCACGCCACCGAGCGCGCGCAGCCGCTGAGCGGCATCCTCCGGCCGGGCACGTACACGGCCCGCCCCGAGACCGGTCTCGACGACGCGGCCCGCATCATGTTCCGCTTCGGCCTGCGCGACCTCCCCATCATCGACGTCGACGACCGGTTGTGCGGGATCCTCTCGAATCTCGACATCGTGCGCTCGCACTTCGAGCGGGCGTCGCCGGCCAAGGCCGATACCCTCAAGCACCTGTTGAGCGAGCGCTACGGTCTGCCGTTCTCCTTCCACCGCGGCCGCGTGACCCTCGAGCGGCTCACGCCGACGCAGTGGAAGGTCTTCGAGGACGAGCTCGAGGGCCGTCGCTACGAGCTCGAGCGCGGGTTCGCCGAGCCCGTGCTCGTCGTGCAGAAGGGCGACGCCTGGATCCTCGTGGACGGACATCACCGTGCCCTCGCGGCCCGCGAGATGGGCCTCCCGCAGCTCCAGGCGTTCATCCTGACCTGCGACCAGCCCGAGGCGTTCGGACGGGTCGAGACCGGCTTCGAGCGCCTGGCCCGCGAGCACCACCTGCGCACGATCGACGACATCGAGATCGACCGATCGGCCCACCACCCCCTCATCGAGGTGACGACCCAGTTGATCCGGCGCTTCGAGGCGGGCGCCGCGCACGACGCCCCCTCCGCCCCGTGAGGGCGGGCGCCGGTCGGTCCTTACCGATGCGATAAGAGCGGCGGCGGGGCTCTTGGCCCCGGTCGCGAATGCCGTTCCCCCTCCCGCCCCTCGGGGTCAACGCCTCGCTCGTGCCCTTCGCCGTCGTCGCGCTCGCGATGATCGCGATCACGATCTTCGTCCTCGGCCAGGTGCTGCCGCGCGACGGCCGCTCGCCGCTCGTCACGCAGATGCTGCTCGCGCTCGCGGTCCTCGGTGGCGGCAGCGTGCTGCTGCTCGCCCTCGTCTTCGTGTTCCTCAACCCGGACGGGACGAGCGCCTGGACCTGGGTCCTGCTCGCCTTCAACTTCATGATGATGGCACCGGCCGGGATCTGGTTCATCGGCCTCGTGATCTTCCGCGACCGCCGGGTCACGGTCGACGACTGGGCCTGGCCGGTCAGCCTCGGCCTCGTCACCACCGGCTCGGAGGTGCTGATGGGCCTGCTGTTCGTCGTCGGGGACGCGAACGGTGCCTCGGCCCTCGCGCCGATCTTCGCGCTGGGTCTCTCGTCCATCTGGTTCTTCTGGTCGATGGCGGCGATCATGGTCGCGTTGTTGCTCTGGGCGCCGCTCGATCCGATCGAGCGCGGTGCGCTCGTCACCCTCACGCTCGCCGCGGTGATCGGACCGTGGGTGACGGCGTTTCCCATCGTCGGCGGGATCGCGATGACCGTGCTGATGGCCGGCGCCTTCGCCGTGATCGTGCGGGCGATCACCCAGCGTCGCGCCGTGCGCGCGGAGGAGGCCGGCCTCCTGCTCGGCCTCGCGGCCGCGTTCCTGGCGACCGCCCTCACGGGGCTCGCCCTCGTCGCGACCGGCGGCACGGTCGCGGCCGTGCTCGCCTTCGGCAGCGTGATGGCCGTCGTGATGGGCGTCGAGATCGCCTACCTCGTGCGGCGCTTCTACCTGGGACCGCCCTCGCCTGCCTGGGTCCGCCGGGCCATCTCCCCCGAGGAGGGGGCGCGCCCGGACCTGCGGCGGGCGGTGACGCGGGCCGACGGGCCGGCCTCCGAGGCGCCGACCGGGCTCTCCGGCGCGGCCGGCCGATAGTGGCGCCCGCTCCGGCGCGGGATTCGTACAACACTCATATCAACGGCGCCAAGGTCGCACCGCCGTCAGGGGAGACCGTGACGGAGCCGCGGGCGCGCCGACTCTCCGGGCCCGCTCGGCGCGCGATGCCCTGGTTCGTGGCCGGCCTCCTGCTGGCGACCGTCGGGCTCCCGTCGGTCGCCGCGATCGGTCCACTGCCGTTCGCCCCCTCGGTGGGGTTCGGTCACCCCGCCGCGCGGAACTCCTCGGCGCTCGTCGTCCTCACGGATCGCCCGCGCTTCGTGCCGGACGCGCTGAGCGCGAACGCGAGCGCCACGATCTCCATCGAGCTGTCGAACGCCGGCGCCTACGACCACACGTTCACGCTCTCCAAGGTGCCGAACGTGATCCTGAACACCTCCTGGACGCCGACCGAGCTCGACGCGTTCTTCAACGCGAACGGCTCGCTCGCCAACGTCACCGTCGCGCCCCACGGCCTCGCGTGGGCGAACGTATCGTTCAACGGCTCGGTCGGCGGCGACTCGTTCGAGTTCGTATCGGTCGTGCCGTTCCAGTTCCAGGCCGGGATGTGGGGGTTCCTCAACGTCTCGGCCACCGGCCCGGGCATCCAGCTCTCGGAGAACACGACCGACAGCTACCAGTTCGTCCCGGCGGTCCTCTCCGCCACGCCGACCCACTACCCGGCGGTGCTCGACGTCCTGGTGACCAACACGGGCCAGCTCGGCCACTCCTTCACGGTCTCGCCGCTGTCGAACTACACGCTCTCGCCGGGGAACTTCTCGAGCACGTTCGCCTCGAACCCGCCGCTCGTGAGCGCGCCGGTCCCGAGCGGGCCGGGCAGCACCGTCTGGGGGAACTTCACCGTCCACGCCCCCGGCGTCTACCAGTACATCTGCACGATCAGCGGCCACTTCGCGAACGGCATGACCGGGCTGCTCTACGTGGGCGTGACGGTACCGCCGCCCCCGACTCCCCCGTCGACCGCGATCGTGGAGACCTGGGTGCTCATCGGCTCCGGCGCCCTGCTCGGCATCGGCATCGTCGTCACGGCCGTCGCCTCGTTCGCCGGTCGCTTCCCCGCCACGGGCGGTGGTCACGACCGGCACGAGTGAGGCGATCGGGGCCCGGGACGTCGGGCGTCCTAGGTCACGACGAGGAACGAGCGCATCGTTCCGTGGAACTCGCCGCAAAACTCCGTGCACTGGATCAGGTAGTGCGTCCCCGCGGCGACGTCGGGCACCGAGAAGGCGAACATGTTCGTGCGGCCGGGGATCGCGTCGATGCGAACGCCGAGCTGCGGGATATTGAACGAGTGGATCACGTCCGCGCCGGTGACGTTGATCTGGACCTCCGCGCCCGGAGCGGCCCATAAAGCGCCGCCGCTCACCGTGTTCGTGCTCGCGTCGTACGTCGTGTTGAAGCAGCCGGCCTTCGAGGCGTTGGCGTAGCAGAACTCCCACCACCACTGGTGGCCGATCACCGTGACGTACTCCGTCGGGTCGCTCGGGAGCGCGTCGAGCTGGTAGAGGAGGATCGTCGAGTAGGCCGCCACCCCGGCGAGGAGTGCGACCACCGCGAGGGTCCAGGCGACCTCGAGCTTGTTAACCATACCGGCGGTTCCTCATGCCCGGATCGCGGAACTTCCAGACGGCGTAGACGAGGTAGGCGAAGGTCACGATCGCCCCCGCCACGCTGATGCCGATCATCACCCAGAGCAGCGGGTTGGTGAGTTCCAGGTTCGATTCGGCGGCGGCGATCGGGCCCAGGAGCAGCGCGACCGGCACGGCGGCTGCGACGGCCGATCCCCCACTACGGGGATCGCGTTCGCTCACGCGTCGCACCGGGGAGCGAAGCTACATATCGCCCGCGTACGAACCGGGCACCGGCCCCTCCACCGACCGGGGTCCGCGCCCTGTACGTACGGAGGGGCTTTAGAGGGCGGGCTCCGTCCTCCGCCCGTTTCGGTCGACGGTGGAGCGATGAGCCTGCGAGGTCCCGAGCGCGCGGCGGTCGCTCTCGCGCTCGCGGTGCTCCTCGTGGGCGGTGCCGCGATCGCACTCGTGGACAGCGCGCCCGCGCGCGCGGCGACCGCCGTGCGCACCGACGCGAGCGACGCGGTCTCGGTCACGGCCGTCTCGGGCTTCTCGTTCACGCCCAACGCGGTCCAGGGCCTTCCGACGAACGCGACGATCACGCTGACGTTCACCGACTCGGACTCGCTCGACCACACGTTCTGGATCATCGGCAAGCAGGGCTGGGTGATCCCGCCGTCCTACTCCTCCGGCCAGCTCGAGGCGCTCGCGTTCGGCCACCTTCCTCCCGCGCTCGTCGGGGCGAACGCGAGCGCGAACGGCGGGCAGAACATCACGACCTTCACGTCGCCCTCGGCCCCCGGGTGGTACGAGTTCGTCTGCACCGAACCCGGCCACTTCCAGAACGGCATGTACGGCTTCATCGCGTTCGGGATGAACCTGCCCGGGAACCTCACCGTCTCGGCCGCGAGCACCAACCCCGGTGCCGCGGTGTTCATCATCGTCGGGGTCATCGTCGGGCTCGTCGTGATCGCGCTCGTGCTCGGCTTCGTCGTCGGCCGCCGCCGGGGCGCGACCTACGAGATGCCGCCGGAGCGCCTCGGCTACCCGGAGCCGGAGTCGCCGTCCGAGCCGGAGTCGCCGACCGGCGCCCACGAGCCTCCCGGCTGACGCGCCACCGCAACCCTCAAATCTCGGCAGTCGCATAACCTACGGACCTCGTAGTAGGTTCGGGGAGACCGAGATGGCATGGGGACAGCCCAACCGGGAGCGCCGCGTGCTGAAGGCGGGCCACTCGTCGATCGCGGTCACGCTGCCGAAACCGTGGGCCGAGGCGATGAACCTGCGACCGGGCGACCTCGTCGTCTTCGACCAGAACGACGACGGGACGCTCTACCTCAAGCCGGCGCCCGTCCCCGGGGCGGCGAGCTCGGGCGCGCCGTTCCTCGTCTCGGCCCGGTCCTTCGACACGCCCGGCGTCCTCGAGCGCCTGGTCGTGGGCGCCTACCGTGTCGGGCACGACTCGATCGAGATCCGCACGGACCTGCCGCTCGCGCCCGACCGGGTGGAGGAACTCCTCGCCGCGGCGCGGGGCCTGCTCGGCGTCTCGGTCGTCGCGCAGGAGCCGACCCGCGTGGTGCTCCAGAACTTCATCGACCCGTCGAAGTACGGGCTGCCGCAGCTCGTCCAGCGCATGAAGATGATCCTCGTCGCCTTCCTGGAAGAGGCCGAGGAGGTCATCGCCCGCCGCCAGCGCAGCCGCCGCATCTCGACGCTCGAGGAGGAGAGCACGAAGGTCCTGGCGCTCCTCGTGCGCCAGCTCTTCCTCGCGAGCCGCGACTGGTCGCTCGCCCGCCGCATCGGCAGCCCCGATCCGCGCCAGCTGCTCGAGTGGCGCGTGGTCGTGCACTCCCTCGAGGAGCTCGCCCAGCTCTTCAGCGCGAGCCTGCGTACGCTGAGCGACGAGGCGCCGAAGCGCTCCGCCGCCGGCCTCGACGCCCTCGCGCTCGGCCTTCCCGAACTCAAGATCCAGCTCAAGGCGGTCGTCGAAGCGCTGATGCGGCCCTCGCTCGACCACGCCTGCGAGGTGTACCATGCGACGGACCGCGTCGGCGCCGAGGTGCGCGCCGCGGCCGACCGTCGCGCCGGCCGGGCTCGCACGTCCGGCCTGCGCTCGGCCTCGGTCCTGCTCGGCCGGGGCGCGACGTGCCTCGGCGTCCTCGCCGAGATCGCGATCGATCGCGCGGTCTCCTCGGGCACTGAGACCGTGATGGTCGAGGCGGCCTGAGGCCGGTTTATCTACCGGCCGTAGGGACTTTCGGTACGAGTCCGGTCGTCCCGTACGAACGCCATATCGGCCGAGGGGCCGCTCGCAGCGGCGAGGCGCCGATGTTCGATTCTCTCGACGATTGGCTGATCATCGCGGTGGTGGCGGGGATCCTGTTCTACGGCTCGAGCAAGATCCCGCAACTGGCCCACAGCCTGGGGCGCTCGGTGGGCGAGTTCAAGAAGGGCCGGATCGAGGTCGAGCGCGAGCTGAAGGCGGAACAGGCCGGCGCGGCCGCGCCCGCCGCCTCCGGGCCGGGCCGCTAGGCGCGAACGCTCCCGCGCGGCATGCTCGAGGAGTCGAATCCCCGGTGCGATCGAGCCCCCGTGTCGGCGCCGGGCCCCGGGGGCCGGGGGGAGGCGGCCGGGTGACTGATGGGCGAGCTCGATCGGATCCTCTCGGTGCTCGGCGAGGTCCGGCGTCGCGCGATCCGGATCGGGGTCGTGCTGGCCGGCCTGTTCGGGTTCCTGCTGTTCTTCGAGCTCATCCCTGTCTCGGTGCGGGTCCTCGGGGTCCGCCTGCCCCTCGCCTACCCCTGGCCGAACCCCTTCTACAACGTCACCGCGCAACTGTTCATCGCGATGCGGCAGTGGATGCTACCGTCCAACGTCGAGCTGCTCAACGTCGGTGTCGGCGACTCGATCCTCGTGCAGATGGAGATCGGGCTGCTCGTCGCGCTGATCCTCGGGATGCCGTGGATCGTCCACGAGGTCGCGGCGTTCCTGGTGCCCGCGCTGCGTCGCAACGAGCGCCTCCTCCTCCGGCAGATCGGGATCCCGGCGACGGCGCTCTTCGCGATCGGTACGGCCGCGGGGATCGTCTTCCTCACGCCGTTCACTTTCCGACTGCTCTTCCGCTACGTCGCGGCGATGGGCCTCGCGCCGGTCCTCGGCGTCCAGGACTTCGTGACGTTCGCCCTGCTCTACTCGCTCGCCTTCGGCGTGGTCTTCGAGCTGCCGGTCTTCATCTACGCCCTCACGCGGCTCGGCGTGGTCAAGGCCGGGGCCTGGCGCAAGCACTGGCGCGGCGCGGTCCTGGGCTCGCTCGTCTTCGGCATGATCGTGACGCCGGACAACTCCGGGATCACGATGCTCATCATCGCGACCCCGATGATCGGCCTCTACCTCGGTGGCGCCTACTTCGCCGCGCGCTGGGAGGCCCGACAGGAGCCACCGGCGGCACCGCCACGGCTCGCCGCGGGCGCGGGGTGAGCTGATGGCGCTCTTCTCGGACATCGACTGGCTCATCGTCCTCGGCGCGGCCGGCCTGCTCCTGTTCGGCAAGGACAACGGCGCGACGCTGCGCACGCTCGGGCGCTGGTACGGGCGGGCCGCGCGCCTGAAGCAGGAGCTGCTCGAGGAGTTCTCGAAGGCGGCCGATCTACCGGTGGCACCCGCCGGCGCCCGCTCGATCCGCGGCGCCCTCCTCGGTCTCGACGCTCCGGCCGCCTCCGTCCGCGGGATTCCCGCCGCGGTGACCGTCGCGCCTCGGCCCTCCGCGCCCCCCCTCGCCCCCGCCTGGGGGCCATGGACGGGCGGGGCGCCGGTCCCGACGTGGTCGATGACCGTCCCCATCGAGGTGCCCGAGGAGGCCGCCCGCCCGTGAGCGCGCTGACGCCCGAGCAGGTCGTGACGCTCACGGAGATCCTCGTGATCCTGATGGGGTTCGGGATCACCTGGGCGGTCTACCTCGGCAGCGATCGGGCGGAGCTGCCCGGCGATGCGACGGTCCCGGACCCGAACGACGTCGACGATGCGCGGCCCGACACGCGCGGGAGGACCCTGCGGTGATGGGCCTCTCCGACTGCCCGGCCTCCTGCCCGTACCTCGCGGACCGCCCGGCGGCCCTCGACTTCCCGGTGGGCCAGATCCGGCGCTTGGCGGCGATCGACCCCGAGGACGACGTCGACGAGACCAAGCGGAACGTCCTCAAGCTCCTCGCGGTCGCGGGGATCGTCGGGGCCGGGGTCGGCGGCCTGGTCGGCGGGACGCTCCAGTACGTCCAGCCGCCGACGGTCGGCCTGACGAGCTACCCGAAGACGCAGCTGCTCGACGTCGACGGGAGCCCGCTGTCCGTCTCGAAGGTCGAGAGCGAGTACAACGTCGACACCGCCGATCTCTACCTGTTCAACTACCCGCTGCGCAACGAGCCGAACTTCCTGCTCAACCTGGCGCCCGCGAACGGACAGGCGCCCTCGCCCACGAACCCGGGGGCCTGGCAGGTGCCGAGCGGCGTCGGGACGAACGGCTCGATCGTCGCTTACAGCGCGATCTGCCAGCACCTCGGATGCCCCGCGCCGGCGATCTCCTTCTACCCGCCGGGCACCTGCTCGCGGACCTTCAACGGGCAGCCGTTCTACATCCACTGCTCCTGCCACGGCTCGACCTACAATCCGGCGAACGGGGCGTCGAACCTGACCGGACCGGCCGTGCTGCCGCTGCCGCAGGTGATCCTGACCGTCGAGGACGGCGACCTCTACGCGACCGGCATCACACCGTCGAGCCCGCCGGTGAACGGGCACCTCAACACGCTCCAGGGCGACTACGGGGTCGGGTCCTCCTCGCAGCTCGCCAAGGAGAGCCCCGTGATCCTCTGCAGCTTCCCGTCGTAGGAGGTCGCCGGACATGTCGTTCACGAACTGGTACAACCGAACCCTGAACCGGCTCTGGGGGTTCGTCGAGGACCGCACCGCGATGCGGAAGTGGGCCCTGCGGCCCCAGCCCGAGTTCACCTTCAAACCGTCCTACTGGACCGGCGCGTTCGTCGCGGTCGCGTTCTTCTACCAGGTCCTGTCCGGGCTGCTGCTCCTGCTCTACTACCAGCCGAGCACGAACACGACCCTGACCGCCTGCGGCCAGCCGGTCGGCACGCAGTCGATCGCCCCGGCCGCCTGGTGCTCGACCTACTACATCGTCCACTCGGTGCCGATGGGCCAGCTCCTGCTCTCGAGCCACCTCTACGGCGCCTATGCGATGATCTTCCTCATGTTCGTCCACTTCTACCGCGGCTACTACCTCGGCGTCTACAAGGCGCCGCGCGAATTCTCCTGGATGCTCGGCACCCTCCTGATGATCACGACCCTCGGGATGGGGTTCACCGGATACCTCCTGCCGTACACCCAGATCTCGTACAACGCCACCAACGTCGGGCTCGTGCTCGCGCTGCGACTGCCGACCGTCGGGCCGCTCCTCGGACCCCTGATCCTGTCGGACGGGACGAGCCAGGGCCTGCTCTCGCGCATGTTCGCCGCGCACGTGCTGCTCCTGCCGCTCGCGCTCGGGGCGCTCCTCTACGCCCACATCGCCTTGTTCGAGTCGCACGGGATCGCGCCCCCGGCCACCTCCGACCCGCTCCAGCGTCGGCGCTACACCGAGAAGGAGGACAAGCAGCACGTCCCGTTCGTCCCCCACATCCTGTGGTACACCCTGAAGTGGGGCCTCCTCTACGTCGGGGTGCTGTTCGGGATCGCCGCGCTCTGGCCGTGGACCCTCCCGACGTACGTCGGCAACGTTGCGGCCGCCGCGGTCGTTACGGAGCCGGACTGGTACTTCCTGTGGCTGTTCAAGTTCGTCGATTTCCAGGGGGTCACCCCCGTCCTCGCGGTCGGCGTGACCACCGTGCTGATCGCCTACGTGCTGTTCCTGCCGTTCCTCGACCGCTCGACGCGGACGCACCCGCGCGATCGGCCGTTCTTCATCTGGCTCGCGACGAGCCTGCTCGGCTTCTTCATCCTCATGACCGTCTGGGGCGGCGAGACGCCCGGGGTCCAGATCGTCCCCATCTCGATCGCCGAGACGATCGGGCCGGTCTTCGCGGTGAACGCCCTCGTCACGCTCCTGTTCTACTGGCGCTACCGCCGCAGCTACCAGCGCCGGCTCGCCGCGCGCGAGAGCGCCCTCGCCGGGATCGCGCCGGCCCCACCGCTCACCCCGATGCCCGCGCCCACCCGGGCCTCCACGGAGGCGACGGCCGTTGAGTAGCTCGGAGGCGCCGCGCTGGCGGACCGGCTGGCTGTGGGGGATCCTCGCCGCGCTCCTCGTGGTCGGGACCGTCGGCTCGGCGACGGTGGTCTACGGTTTCCTGGGCGTGGAAAGCGGGGGCGTCCTCTTTGCGATCCCCCTCGTCGTCGGCGCGCTCGTCGCCGCGCTCGCCTTCCTGTTCCTCGCCGGCATCCTGTACCGCGTCGACCGCTACCGCGGTGCGACCGCTCGGAGGATCGAGTTCTTTGAGTAGCGAGGTGGTCGACCGCGCCGCGATCCGTCGGCTGCGCCGGCGACTCCTGGCGATCTACGACGGGGTGACCTACCTCATGCTCGTCGGCATCGCCGTCCTGCTCGTCTACTCGATCGAGCTCGGTTCGCTGACGAGCCCCGGAGCGCAGGAGTCGTTCGGGATCGCGCTCGCGCTCATGTTCCTCATGTCGACCGTGATCGTCCACATCGTGGACCGGACCTACCGGGTCTGGCCGCTCGGCCGCCGGATCCATCCGACCCCGCCCGGGCCCGTGACGGTCGAGGCGCAGGTCCGCTTCGTCAAGGTGCTGATCTTCGTGATCGCCGCGGCCGGGATCGCCTACTTCCTCGGGGCGCTGCTCGCATGACCGATCTCACCGAGCCGGTCACCGCGATCGTGCTGAACGCCGGGCTCGCGACGTTCCTGCTCTGGGTGTTCACCTACCACGGGACCTGGCTCGTCCCGACGATGAAGAAGTGGCTGTTCACGACCGATCACCAGCGCATCGGCCTGATGTACATCGTCACCGGCATCCTGTTCTTCTTCATCGGCGGGATCTACGCGGTGCTCATCCGCACCGACCTCGGCCTGGTCCAGGGCCTCGGGTTGGACCCGCAGACGACGCTCGGCATCACGCCGGACGTCTACTCGACCCTGTTCACGATGCACGGCGTGCTGATGATCTTCATGTTCATCATGCCGACCCTCGCCGGCTTCGGCAACTACCTCGTTCCCTCGATGATCGGCTCGCGGGAGATGGCGCTCCCGCGGATCAACGCGATCGCCTTCTGGATGCTCCCGCCCGCCGGCGTGATCCTGATCCTGTCGAACGCCTACGCCGGCTGGACCGGCTACGTCCCGCTCTCGATCGAGACGTTCGGGCCGAACCCGTACGGTGTCGATCTCTGGATCCTCGGCCTGCACATCCTCACGATCTCCTCGATGCTCGGGGCGATCAACTTCCTCGTCACGATCCTCAAGCATCGCGCGCCGGGCGTCCACTACTGGAACATGCCGCTGTTCGTCTGGGCGACCCTGATCAACTCGGTCCTCCTCATCTTCGCGCTGCCGTCGCTCTCGATCGCCCTCACCTTCGTGCTGTCCGATCGCAACTTCGGCACGCACATCCTCGCGGCGGTGAACGGCACGCCCCTCGGCGGCGCGCTGCTCTACCAGAACATCTTCTGGTTCTTCGCCCACCCCGAGGTCTACATCATGGTCCTGCCGGCGTTCGGCCTGGTCTCCACGATCATCCCGAAGCTCGCGCGCAAGGACATCTTCGGCTACGGCGCGATGGCGATCAGCCTCGGCGCCTTCGCCGTGCTCTCCTTCGCGGTCTGGGAGCACCACATGTTCGTAACGGGGATCGCGACGAACGTCCGGTTCGTCTTCATGCTCGCCACGATGGCGATCGCGGTCCCGTCCGCCGTCAAGACGTTCAACTGGATCGCGACCCTCTGGGGCGGCCGCATCTGGATGGCGGTGCCGATGTGGTTCTGCGTCGCGTTCATCACCGGCTTCGTGATCGGCGGGCTCTCCGGCCTCCTGCTCGCGTCGATCCCGATCGACTATCTCTACCACGGGACGTACTTCGTGGTGGCCCACTTCCACTACATCCTGCTCGGCGGGACGCTGATGGCGATCTTCGCCGGGATCTACTTCTACTTCCCGATCATCACCAAGCGCTGGTACAGCCAGCGCCTCGGCCATCTGCACTTCCTCCTGACCTACGTCGGGATCAACCTGCTGTTGTTCCCGATGTTCATCCTCGGCGCCGAGGGGATGCCGCGGCGGGTCTACACCTACCTGTGGGCCGGGAACTTCCAGGCGCTCAACTTCCTCTCGACACTCGGTGCGTACATCCTCGGGATAGGTCAGCTCGTGTTCGTCTTCAACATGGTCTACAGCTACTTCGCGGGCCAGCCCGTGACGAGCCCCGATCCCTGGGGCGAGGAGCTCGCGGTCCGCATGAGCGGGCCGGCCCACCCGCTCCCCTCACGCCTGCCGACCCCGGGGCCGACGCCGACCGCGGCTTCCGCCGAGGGCCCGTAGAGGACCGTGCGCGGCCACGACCTCTTCCGGATCGCCGCCCTCGTCACCGTGGTGCTCTGCTACACGACGATCATCCTCGGCGGCAACGTCATCACGACCGACAACGGACTGGCCTGCCCGTCGTGGCCGACGTGCTTCGGGAACGGGAACTACCTGCCCAGCGTCTCGGGGGGCGCGGCGATCGAGTGGAGCCACCGGGTCTCCGCGTTCTTTCTGAGCGTGAGCTCGCTCGTCCTCTCCGGGCTCGCGCTCGCCTACGAGCGGGGCCGTCGGGTCCTCCTGCGCCTTGCCGTCGGGGCGCTCGCGCTCGTCGTCACCGAGGCGCTCCTCGGCGGGGTCGTGATCCACTCCTCCCTCGACCCCGGCATCGTCCTGCTGCATCTCGGGATCGCGACGGCGCTCTTCGGCATGCTGCTGGTCCTCGCGCTGCTCGCCAACCTGAAGGAGATGCCCCGGCGCTGGATCGATTGGGCCCGCCGCGCCGCCGAGGAAGGACCCGCGGCCCGGGTGCGGTCGAGCGGCACGGCCGATCGCGCCCCCGCGGGCCCGGCCGAGCCCGGCCGGCCGGCCCGCGTCCCGGGAGGCTGAGCGGCCCCCGGGCCGGAACGGCGATGGCCGACGCGACCGCGACCGGCCCGCCCTCCTCTCGCCGGGCCCTCTTGGCGGACGTCGTCGCGCTCACGAAGCCCGGCATCACGGCCCTGATCTGCCTGGTCGCGGTCGGCGGGTTCCTGCTCGCCGCGCCGGGCGCGGTGGCGTTCGGTCGCCTCGGGCTCCTGGTGGCGACCGGCGCGGCGGCCTCCGCCGGCTCGGCGATGCTGAACCACTACCTCGACCGGGACCTGGACGCGCGGATGCGACGCACCCAGCACCGCCCGCTCCCCGAGGCGCGGATCGCGCCCTCGGGCGTCGTGGCCGCCGGCGGGATCGCGCTGCTCGCCGGCGGCGTCGCCGCCGCGAGCCTGCTGCTCAACCCGCTCACCGGCCTATCGATCCTGCTCGGCGGGCTCACCTACGTCGTCGTCTACACGGCCTGGCTCAAGCGCCGCTCGAGCTGGAACATCGTGATCGGGGGGTTCGCCGGCAGCGCCCCGGCCCTCGCGGGCGGAGCGGCCGCGCTCGGGACCTGGAGCCCGGCGGTGATCGCGTTCGCGCTGCTCGTCTTCCTGTGGACGCCGCCCCACTTCTGGAGCCTCGCGCTCCTCCTCAAGGACGACTACGCGCGGGCCGGGCTCCCGATGCTGCCGCGCATGGACGACGCGGCGTACTCCGCGCGCGTGGTCGTGGTCTCCGCGGGCCTGCTGGTCCCCGCGACGCTCGCGATCGGGCTCACCGGGGCGCTCGCCTGGCCGGTCCTCGCGGTCCTGCTCGCGCTTGGCGCCGGCTTCGTCCTGGTGACGAGCCCGCTCTGGCACGGTGCGAGCCGGGCGGTGGCGCGCCGGGGCTTCCTGTACTCGGGACCGTACCTGCTCGGCGTCGTGGTGGCGATCGTCGCGAACGCGCCGCTCCTGCGGCTCGGGCTCGGGCCGGCGTTCTAGCCGAGCGCTCCGGTGCGCACGTCGAGCTTATCTCGGGAGCCGGACCTCACTGCGTCGATGCCCGAGACGGAGCCCCGGAGCTCGGAGTCCGACCGGCTCCGCGCGGCCGAGAACGTCCTCAAGCGCCTCGGGTTCTCCCGCGTGCCGCCCGCCCGCCGCGAGGGCGAGGGCGGCGCCGCCTTCTGGGTCCAGGAGGCGGGGGTCCCTCGCCGGACGTTCCCGGTGTTCGTGCCGCTGGCGAGCCCGGCGAGCGACGACCGGATCGAGGAGTGGGCGAGCGCCGCGAGCGGCGCCCACGGCCTGGGTCGCCGCGCGATCTTCGTCGTGCCGAGCGACCGCGCGGCCGACGAGGCGTGGGCGCGCCTCTCCCGGCGCCCGGGCACCACGATCGACAACGAGGTCTCGGTCCTCGTGGTCCCGACCGGCGTCCGTGCCCCGCCCGAGGCGGGCCACTTCCATCTCCGGATCGCCGAGCCCCGCGAGATCCTCGCGCTCGCCACCGGGATCGTGGTCGGCCTGTTCCGCCGGGCGCGGGCGTCGGACGAGCCGGGCCAGGTCGACTTCGAGGAGCTCCTCGCGCTGTTGAAGGCCCGCTTCGGCGTCGACGTCCACCGCTCCCTCGGCGTCAAGAGCGACGAGGACGCGCTGTACCTGCTCTACCAGCTCGCGCTCCGCGACGCCTACGCGCCCGGCGACCCCGGCACGAACCTCCACCTGCTCGTGCTCAAGCCCACGGGGCCCGCGGCCCGGCTCCCGTGGTTCGCCGGCTAGCCCGGACGAACCGAGCCGATATGAAGCCGAGACCGCTCGGCCCGACCGGGGCCCGATGAGCGCGCCGGCCGGCTTCCGCACGCCGTACGCCCGCTCGCCCGGGAGCTCGATGCCCGGCCCGGAGGTCGGGCCCGAGGAGGGTAAGCGCGACCTGTGGGGGTTCTTCTGGCTGACCCTCGCCAACACGGCGATCATCTCGGCGGCGGGGATCGGCGTCTGGCTGTACCTCCACCACTAGCGCGCGGGGCGCGGCGCGCGCACCGCTTCGGGAAACCATTATCAGCGCCGTCCGGGTCCGCGCGCCGCCGGCGCGGCACGGGGCCGTGGGGTAGCTTGGACCATCCTTCTTGCTTGGGGTGCAAGAGACTCCGATTCAAATTCGGACGGCCCCATCCTCCCCGCCGGTCCGGCGCCCGGCTCATGTAGCCGGTCCCGTTCGGCCCGCGATGCCCCGGCGGTTCGTCGCCGAGCGCCGTCGCGACCCGTACTACCGCGCCGCGCAGCGCGACGGACTGCGCAGCCGCGCCGCGTTCAAGCTCGCGTACCTCGACGACCGATACCACCTGCTTCGCCCCGGCGCCCGGGTGCTCGACCTCGGCGCGGCGCCCGGCGGCTGGTCGGTGGTCGCCGCCGCGCGAGTCGCTCCGCGCGGGCACGTCGTCGCGGTCGACCTTCGGCCGATCGAACCGATCGCCGGCGTTACGGTCGTGCGCGGTCGCGTGGGCGACCCCGCGCTGCGGGCCCGGCTCGGTACCGAGCCGTTCGACCTCGTCCTCAGCGACCTCTCGCCCCGGATCAGCGGGGCGTACGCCACCGACCACGCCCGCAGCATCGGGCTGGTGCGGGAGGCGCTCGCGCTCGCGAACGAGGTGCTGCGCGCGGGCGGGGCGTTCGTTGCGAAGGCGTTCGACGGGGACCTGTTGGCCGAACTCGAAGCCGAGCTCGCCCAGCGCTTCGCCGAGGTGCGCCGCACGAAACCGCCCGCCTCCCGCGAGCCTTCGTCGGAGATCTACGTGGTCGGACTCGGTCGGCGCACGCGTCGTGCCGCACCCCCTTCCGGGGGCCGGGACCCCGTCCCTCCGGGGGCCGATATATAGGACCGCCTCTTCCCGCGGGTCCACCGTTTTCGAGGTCTGGTTACTCGTGATCCGGTTCGGACCTGCGGGGATCCCGCTCTCGTGCAAGGGGCGGACGCTCCGGGACGGGATCGCCGACGTCCACCATCTCGGGCTCACCGCGATGGAGGTCCAATTCATCAAGGTCAACCCGCTCACGCGGATCGCGCTCGACGAGGAGATCGGCAAGCTCCCGCGCGAGATCCCGCTGCAGCTGATCATGAACGTCGGCGCCGGCGACCACGATGGCGGGACGCCGTCGCTCGGGGCCTTCGCGACGCCGGTGAAGAAGCGCGACTCGCTGACCACGCTCACCTGGAGCCTCGCGAAGGACCACGCCGACCTCGCGCAGACCAAGGCGCTCGCGCGCGCCCTCGACGTCGACCTGACGCTCCACGCGCCCTACTACGTCGACTTCTTCGGCTCGAGCGACGCGCGCGAGCAATCCACGCGCCAGATCCAGTGGGCCGGGGTGCTCGCCCAGGGCCTCGGCGCGCGCCTCGCCGTGACCCACCTCGGCTTCTACGGCGGCGGGGAGCGCGCCGACTCGATCCAGGAGCTCACCCACATCGTGGGCGACCTGTCCGACTGGCTCGCCAAGTTCTCCCGCGGCACCGTGCGCCTCGCGATCGAACCGAGCGGGCACCCCGACGTCTTCGGTTCGCGCGAGGAGGTCCTCGACCTGGTGCGGCGCGTCAAGGGGACGGTCCCGGTGCTGAACCTGCCGCATCTCGCCGCGCGGGAACGGCGACCGTTCGACGAGGTCGGCGACCTCGAGCCCCTGGTCAAGGAGTTCGTCGCCGCGACCAGCGGCCCGCTCTACCTCAACTTCTCGGGCGTCGAGTTCTACGGGTCCGGGGAGTTCCGCCTCACCCCGATCAAGCGCGGCCTGCTGCGCTTCGACCCGCTCGCGGAGCTGCTCGCGGAGCGGGACTACGACGTGAGCGTGATCTCGAGCTCGCCGCTCCTCGAGCACGACGCGATGTACATGAAGCTGCTCTACGAGCGGGCGCTGACGCGCCGCTACGCGCGCCTGCACGCGCCGCCCGCGCCCAAGCCGGCGAAGAAGCCGGCGGGCGCGTCGCCCGCGCCCGAGCGGGCCCGCCCGGTCGTGCGGGCCGCCGCGAAGCGCGCCCGGCCGGCCCCGCGGCCCCGGCCGGCGGCCGCACGGCCGGCGCGCCGCCAGGAGGGACGCCACCGTGGCGCGCGCCGCCGATAGCGCTCCGGCGTTCTCCCGCGCGCAGCGTTACATCGCCGAGCGGGTCTCCGACGCGCTCGACCGCCTCGATCCCGCGACGATCCACCGGGTCGTCGAGCTCATCGCGCGCGCCCCGGCGACGTTCGCCTACGGCGCCGGGCGCAGCGGCATCGTCGCGCGAGCCTTCGCGATGCGCCTCGTCCAGCTCGGGCTCACCGCCTACGTCATCGGCGAGAGCGTCACGCCGATCGTCCGCCGGGGCGACGCGGTCGTCATCCTGTCGGGGCGGGGCGAGAGCTACTCGTCGATCCAGACCGCGAACATCGTGAGGCGCGAGGGCGCCGAGCTCATCGTGATCACGGGCCACGCGACCTCCAAGCTCGCGCACATCGCGACCGCGCTCCTGCCGATCGGCTTCCCCGAGGATGCGGAGCGGCCGCGCTGGGCCCCGCTCGGCACCCTGTTCGAGTCGGCGGGCCTGCGCCTGACCGACGCGATCGTCGCCGAGCTGATGGTCGTGCGCGGCGAGACCGAGGAGTCGATGCGCCGGCGCCACGCGATCATGGTGTAGGGCGCGCGGTCGCGACGCCGCGCGCCCCAAGGGTTAAGGGTCGACTCGTCTCCTCGCGCGCGTGCCCGCCCGTGCGGCGCCGGCCGCGCAGACCCTCGTGCCCGTGCCGACCCGCTTCTTCGTCACCAGCGGCAAGGGGATCAACAAGACGAGCGAGCTGAACGCCTTCGATCTCGCGCTCCTCCAGGCCGGCATCGGCGAGCAGAACCTCGTCAGCGTCTCCTCGGTCCTCCCGATCGGGATCCGCCAGATCGATCGCGTCCCGATCGCGCGCGGCGCGATCACCCACGCGGTGCTCGCGCGCTACTCCGGCGGCGAGGGCGAGGTGATCAGCGCGGGCATCGCCTACGGGTTCCGCACCGACGGGGAGGGCGGCTACGTCGCCGAGGGGCACCTGCACGGCACCCAGAAGTCGCTCAATGAGTTCCTGCGCTGGCGCATGCAGGAGATCGCCCATTTCCGGGGCGTGGAGCTGCGGCGGATCCACTACCGGACCGAGGAGCTGTCGATCCCGATGGACCACTACGGCGTCTGCATCGCCGCCTGCGTCTTCCTTCCCTAGCGCGCCGGGCCGCGCTACAAGAGCTTGCGGAAGAGCAGTTTGTCCTCGAGGCTACCCTCGATCGCGAGCCGCCGGGTCACGAGCGCCTTCATCGGCCCGATCTCCTTGTGCACGAGGCCGTTGAACGTCGCGACGTCGGTGACGATCGTGACGTCGGCGCCGTTCGCGCCGCCGCTGCGCAGGTTGGTGAGGCGCCCGTCCCTGAGGTCGACCGCGTAGCTCCCCACGTCGGTGAGCCGGATGCGGATCGTGCGGGCGAGGCCGTGGAGCTCCTCGGCCATCGCCGGCGTGGCCGCGGCCTTGCGGTTGAACCGGTCGACGAGCGAGGCGAGCGTCTCCTCCACCGTCATGGCCCGAAGCGATCGAGGGTCCGAGCCGGCCGAGCGCGTTTAACCCTTTGCACCGTTTCCCAGGACCGGCGCATCCACTCCGGGATCGACCCGCCGTCGCGGGCATGGCGCGCCACGCACGCCTGCGTGACGGGGTCGGACGGATAGCCGCTGCCCATCGGTTCGTCGACGGCTCGGCGCAGCGCCTCGAGCGCGGCGTCGCGGCGGACCTTCGCGACGACCGACGCGGCGCTCACGACCGGGATGTCCTGGTCCGCGTGGTGCCGGCTGACGATGCGGGTGGGCGCGCCGACCCGGGCGGCGAGGCGGCGGCCGAAGCGCGCCGCGTCGACGTCGCAGGCGTCCACGTACGCGACGTCGGGGCGGAACTCGCGGACGAGGTCGGCGAACGTCTCGAGCTCGAGCTCGTTGAGGCCGCCGCGCGCGACGTAGCGGTCGATGGCGCGCGGCGCGAGCTCGACCGCGCGCTCCTCGCCCACGCCGCCCAGCCGGGCATAGACGTCCGCGCGCGCGACGGGGCTCAGCCGCTTGGAGTCGCGCACGCCGAGCGCGCGCAGCGGCCCCTCGCGATCCTCCTCGCAGCAGAAGCCGCCGACGACGAGGGGCCCGAGGACGCTCCCGCGACCGGCCTCGTCGATCCCAAGGACGCGGCGCCCCGTCGTCCGGCTCCCCCGCGGGCCGTAACGGCCTGAGGGGTTAAACCCGCGGGCGCTTGACCTCCGGCGTGCGGCTCGACGGGCTCGTGGTGCCGGCCCTCACGCTCTTCTCCGCCGATGGCGAGCTCGACGCCGGCCGCAACGCGCGCTTCGCGCGCGAGTTGGCCGACGCCCGGGTCGACCACCTCTTCGTGTTGGGCTCGGCCGGTGAGTTCCCGTCGATCACCGACGCGGAGCGCGCGCGCTATCTCGACGCGGTGGTAGACAGCCTGCCGGGCCGCACCGACGCCTGGGTCGGCTGCGGCGCGCCGTCCACCCGCCAGGCGGTCCGCTTCGCGAGCGATGCGGAGGGCGCCGGCGCCGCGGCGGTGGTCGCGGTGCCCCCGTACTATCTGCATCCCACGCCCGAGGCCGTCGACCGTTACTATCGGGCGATCCGGGCGGCCGTGAAGATCCCGCTCTTCGCCTACAACATCCCGTCGCTCGTCGGGTACGCGCTCGATCCGGCGCGCCTTCACGCGCTCGCCCGCGACGGCACGCTCGCCGGTACGAAGGACACCTCGGGCGCGCTCGGGAGCGTCACGTCGTTCCTCGAGGGAGCCCCGGCCGGCTTCGCGGTGTTCCCCGGGGACGACGCGCTCGCCGCTGAGTCGATCCGCCGCGGCGCCGCCGGGGCCGTGATGGGGATCGCGAACATCGTCCCCAAGCTCTGCCGTGAGCTGGTCGGCGCCGACCGCGCGGGCGACTGGGGGCCGGCTGCCGAGCGCCAGGCGCTGGTCGACCGACTCGTCGAGGTAATCCGCGCCGGGCCGTTCCCCTCGGTCGACAAGTTCCTCGCCGCGGAGCTGCGAGGCGTGGACGTCGGCTACCGGGCGCCGTACGACCCGCTGTCGGCCGTCGAGGAGCGCGCGGTCCGCGCCCGGCTGGATCCCCTGCGCGACGCCCTGCGACCGTTCCTGTCCGGGTGAGCCCTTGCGCGCGATCGTCGTGCGCCCGCCGGCGCCCGGGGCCTCGCTCGAGGACGTGACAGGGCCGACGCTCGGGCCGGGCACGCTGCGGGTCCGGGTCCTCGAGGTCGGCGTCTGTGGAACCGACCACGACATCGTCGCCGGCAAGTATGGCCAGGCGCCGGCCGGCGCCGGCTACCTCGTGCTCGGTCACGAGAACCTCGGCGAGGTGGCCGAGGTCGCCGACGGGGTGGTCGGGTTCTCGGTCGGCGACACCGTCGTCGCGACCGTGCGGCGCGGCTGCGGACGGTGCCGCTTCTGCTTCGCGAACCGCTCGGACTTCTGCGAGACCGGCGGCTTCACCGAGCGCGGGATCTCCGGCGCCCACGGCTACATGGCCGAGGAGTACGTGGAGGTCCCCGAGTACCTCGTCGCGGTCCCGCCCGAACTGCGGCGGGTGGCGGTGCTGCTCGAGCCGCTCAGCGTCGTGGAAAAGGCGATCCTGATGGGCCAGCGCGTGCTCGACCGCAAGGAGCCGAGCCCGGGGTTCCCCCGGACGGCCGCGCCGACCGCGCTCGTCGCCGGGACCGGCGCCGTCGGGATGCTCGCCGCCTTCGTCCTGCGTCTCCGGGGCTACGAGGTCACGGGCGTCGACCGGCACGATGCGTCGCCGGCGGTCGACCTGCTCGCGACGATCGGCGCCCGGCACGCGAACGTCGTCGGAGGGCTGGGCACGCTCGGCGGCGCGCGCTTCGACCTCGTGGTCGAGGCGACCGGCTCGGTGCCGCTCGACTTCGACCTGGTGGACGTGCTCGCCCCGAACGGCGTGCTCGTGCTCACCGGCATCCCGGACGCCGACGCCCCCCCGACGTCCGTTCCGGGCGGGGCGATCTTCCGCGGGATCGTCCTGCACAACCAGGCCGTGGTGGGCTCGGTGAACGCGAACCGCACCTACTTCGAGACCGGGCTCGCGGACCTCGGCGCGTTCGAGGCGCGCTGGCCCGGCGCGGTCGACCGGATGATCTCCTCCCGTCGCCCGCTCGAGCGATGGGCGGAGGTACTCCTCGGCCGCGCGGGCGGGACGGTGAAGAACGTCCTCACCATCGCCGGCGCGGCGCCCGCGCCCTCGAGCGCGCGATAAACCTCTTATACCGCACCCCGCTCGCACGGCCCTCCGGAGTCTGATGGGGATCTGGCAGGGCCGCTCGCGTCGCAAGCGCACCGGCGGACGCCTGCGGCCGATCCGCAAGAAGCGCCGGTTCGAGATCAGCCGCGAGCTCCAGCACGCGACGATCGGTCCGGGCACCGTGAAGCCGTACCGCATCCGCGGGGCGAACTCGAAGCTGCGGATCCTGACGACGCAGACGATCAACGTCTACGACCCGGCCACGAAGTCGATGCGGCCCGCGAAGGTGATCACGGTCCGCGAGAATCCCGCGAACCCGAACTTCGTCCAGCGCAACATCATCACCCGGGGCGCGATCCTGGAGACCGACGTCGGCCTGGTGCGCGTCCGCTCTCGGCCGGGGCAGGACGGCGTCCTCAACGGCATCCGAATCGGCGCCGCCACGCCGCCGGCGTAAGCGACCGGCCGGGGCCGCGATGCCCGACCATTTCTACGTCTATCCGGCCTACCTCGGTCGGGGCCTCAGCCGGCGGGCGGGCCGCCGTTTGCCCGAGAGCGAGGCCGTGGCCGACGCGACCGCCGAGGAGATCGCGCAGGCGGCCCAGCGGCTCGGCTACAGGGCCGAGCTCGAGTCCGCGAAGCAGTACCCGCGACGCTTCTTCGCCTACGAGGGGCGGGTCAAGGTCACGAAGCGGGCCGGCACGACCAAGACCACGTTGTTGCGGGCGCTCGCGGCGGAGGTCCGCCGCCACCGCCCGGCCTCGGCGAAGAAGTGACGATGGACGAGCCGGGCACGATCTACTTCGCCGGCACGGCGGGGGCGGGCAAGACCTCGTTCGTCCGCGCGTTCGCCGACTGGATGCACTCGGCCGGGTACGAATCGACGATCGTCAACCTGGACCCGGGCAGCGAGTCGAAGAGCCTCGAGCCGGCGGTCGACATCCGCGAGTGGGTGCGCCTGGACGACCTGCAGGACGAGTACGGGCTCGGGCCGAACGGGGCCCAGATCGCGGCCGCCGACATGATCGCGCTCAAGATCTTCGACGTGAAGCAGGCGATCGACGAGCTACGCACCGACTACGTGCTGGTCGACACGCCCGGCCAGATCGAGCTGTTCGCCTTTCGCGAGGCGTCCCGGGCGATCGTCGACGCGCTGAGCGGCGACCGGTCCCTGATCGCCTTCCTGTTCGACCCGGCGCTCGCGCGCTCGGCCTCGGGCTTCGTCTCGCTGCTGCTGCTCAGCGCCACCGTCGAGTTCCGCTTCCGGCTGCCGATGCTGAACGTGCTCGCGAAGGCGGACGTCCTCACCGCCGAGCAGCTCGCGGAGATCCGCGGCTGGGGAGAGGACCCCTCGGCCCTCCACGATGCCGTATCGCGCGACGCGCCGACCCCCGACGTGCAGCTCTCGACCGAGATCGTCCGCGCGATCGAGGTGCTGGGCCCGCTGAGCGGCCTCGTCCCGACCTCGGCGAAGGAGGGGACCGGCCTCGAGGCGTTCTACCAGGGCGCCCAGCGCGTCTTCGGCGGCGGCGAGGACCTCGAGCCCTCGCACGCGCCCGCGTCGGACTGAGCGGATCAGCCCTCCGTGAAGAACAGGCCCATGCCGGCGGAGGCGGACTCCTCGTCCTCCTTGATGCGGCGGTAGACGCGCTCGGCATCCGCCGGCTTCGCGCCCAGGGGGCCGAGGAGCTCGTCCGCGCGACGGACCGCCTCGGGCCCGCCCTCGAGCAGCACGTACAGCGAGTCGGCGGGGCCGCTCAGGGTGCTCGCATCGCGGATCGTCTGGCTCTGCCGCGAGAGCTGGTCGTCCCGCAGCGCGGCCTCCAGCGCGCCGCGCTGCGCGCTGGGGAGGAGGTACAGGGTCCAGGCCATGCGGCGGGCGACCGACCCGGCCTATATGGGTTCGCGGGGCCGTTAGGCAGATACGGGGCTCCGCCGGTCCTCCGGGGGTGTTCGCCTCGACCACCGAGGGACCGGTGCTCCTGATCGGGGTCGCGCACGTCGTCGACCTCGAGAGTCCGCTGCGCCGTCTGCTCGCGGACCGGACGCTCGATGCGATCGCGATCGAGCTCGACCCGGAGCGGGCCGCCTCGCTCCTCGGCGATGGCGCGACGTCGGGTCCGTCCCGCGGACCCGCCTTCGCCCGGCTCTGGGCGCACGTCCAGCGTCGCCTCGGCGATCAGATCGGTGGCGGGCCGCCGGGGGCGGAGATGAAGGTCGCCGCGCGCCTCGCGGCCGAGCGGCGCCTGCCGCTGTTCCTGATCGACGACCCGATCGGCACGACCCTGGCGCGGCTCGTGCGGTCGATGCCGCTCCGAGAGCGCGTGGCGCTCCTCGTCGGCGCGTTCGTCGCGCTGTTCGTGCCGGCCCGGCTCGTCGAACGGGAGATCGACCGCTACGTGGAGAGCCCCGAGGCCTACACGGAGGAGTTGCGGCGGGCGAGCCCCACGATCGCGCACGTCCTGCTCGACGAGCGCAACGAGCACATGGCCGAGCGCCTCGCGACGCTGCGGGGCCGCGGGTACGGTCGCCTCGCCGCCGTGGTCGGCGACGCGCACCTTTCCGGGCTCGGCTCGGCGCTGCGGCGTCGCGGAGTGCCGATCGAGTCGATCCCGTTCCGCGCCCTGCGGGAGCCTACAGTACCGTCGATGCCTTCGACGTGATCGCGTCGACGGCGGCGCCGACCGAGTCCGCGAGGGCGGCGAGCTCGGGGGAGGCGTACTGCTCGAGTCGGCCCTCGTCGGCGAGGGCGGAGATCGCCGGGGCGAGCGGCAGCCGGGCCAGCAGCGGGATGCCGTACTCCTCCGCGACCGTCGCGACGTGGCCCTCGCCGAACAGCGGGATGCGCTCGCCGCAATGCGGGCAGGTGATCCAGCTCATGTTCTCGACGACGCCGAGGAGGGCGACGTGGAGGTCGCGGGCCATGTTCATCGCCTTCTTCACGATCAGCGCGGCGAGGTCCTGCGGGGTCAGCACGAAGACCATCCCGTCGATCGGGATCGTCTGGAACACGGTGAGCGGCACGTCGCTGGTCCCCGGCGGCATGTCGATGAGCAGGTAGTCGAGCGGCCCCCAGTGGACGCCCCCGAAGAACTGGGTGATGAGCCGCGTGACGAGCGGACCCCGCCAGATCACGGGCGCCTGCTCGTCCTCGACCATGAACTGGGAGGAGACGATCGGCATGCCCGAGCGCGTCCGCACCGGCTCGATCCCTTCGCCGCGGTCCGTGAGCGGGCCCTTGAGCCCCAGCAGCTTGGGGATCGACGGTCCGGTGATGTCCGCGTCGAGGATTCCGACCGCCCGGCCGCGGCGCCCGAGCTCGGCGGCGAGCAGCGCGGTCACCGATGACTTACCGACCCCGCCCTTGCCGCTGCCGACCGCGACCACGTGGCGGATCGCCCCCTTGTCCATCCGCTGGAGGAGTCCACCGGGGCGGCCCCGGGGGGGACCCGCCGCCGACGGGCTGGAGGTCGGGCGCATCGCGCCCGGGCCCGATGGCGCGCTCACGTTCGAAGGACGCCGGAGTGGCTATATAACGGGCGGCTGGGTCGCCGCCCCGCGAGGTCGCGCGCGATGACCGTCGGGCGATCCTCGGCGCTGGACGAGATCTTCCGGCCGCGATCGATCGCCGTGATCGGCGCGTCCAACCGCCCCGGCACCGTCGGCGCGAGCCTCTTCCGCAACGTCCTCGGCGCCGGCTACCGGGGCGTCGCCTACCCGGTCAACCCCCGATGGGAGAGCGTCTCGGGGGTCCGCTGCTACCGCCGGGTGGCGGACCTCCCCGACGTCGCGGAGCTCGCGGTCGTCATCGTCCGCGCACCGGAGGTACCGGCGATCGTCGACGAGCTCGGCGCCGCCGGCACGCGCGGCGCGATCGTCATCTCCTCCGGTTTCGGGGAGGTGGGCGCCCCGGGCCCGCGGCTCGAGGCCGAGCTGGTCGACCGGGCCCGGCGCCACCGCATGTCGCTGGTCGGCCCGAACTGCTTCGGCGTACTGAACACGGACCCCGAGGTCGGGCTCAACGCCACATTCAGCGAGGACCTGCCGCCGCGCGGCAACATCGCCTTCGTCTCGCAGAGCGGCGCGCTCTGTGCCGGCATCCTGCAGTACGGCATCGCGGAGCGGATCGGCTTCTCCCGGTTCGTCTCCGTCGGAAACCGCGCCGGGGTCGACGAGAACGACCTGCTCGCGTCGCTGGCGGACGACGCGGCCACCCGCGTGGTCCTGCTCTACATGGAGAGCCTCGCGAACGGCCGACGCTTCCTCGAGGTCGCGCAGGAAGTAACGGAGCACAAGCCGGTCCTCATCATCAAGAGCGGGCGCACGCCGGTCGGGGAGCGAGCGGCGCGCAGCCACACCGGCTCGCTCGCGCAGTCCGGCCGGGACCAGCTCTACGATGCGCTCTTCGAGCAGGCGGGCGTGCTGCGGGCGGACACGATCGCGGACCTGTTCCGCATGGCCAAGGTGTTCAGCTCGGGTGTGCGCCTGGACGGACCGCGCCTCGCGATCCTGACCAACTCCGGTGGGCCGGGGATCGTGGCCGCGGACGCCGCCGCGCGCCAGCACCTCGAGCTGCCGACGCCGTCGGCCGCGCTTCGGTCGGCCCTCGCCCGGAGGCTCTCGCCGTCCGCCGCGCTCAGCAACCCCCTCGACATGACCGCGGACGCCGGACCGGAGCAGTACCGCGAGGCACTGCACCGGCTCCTGTCCGAGCCGACGATCCACGGCGCGCTCGTGATCGCGACGCCGACCGGCACGCTGACCGGCGCGGAGGCCGCCCGCGCGATCCGCCAGGGCCGCGGCGCGAGCCGCAAGGCCGTGACGGCGTGCCTCTTCGGCCTCACCGACCTGTCGAAGGAGGTCGCCGATCTCGAGGCCCACGGCATTCCCACGTTCACGTTCCCGGAGGAGGCCATCCAGGGCCTGGGCAGCCTCGCGCGCTACCGGGCCTGGGGCGCGCGGCCCCGGACGCCCGTGCGCTCGTTCCCCGTCGACCGCGCCAGGGTGCGACGTGCGCTCGCCCGCGCGCGCGCCTCGGGCGCGACGGTCCTCCCGGAGTACCTCGCGCGCTCGATCCTGTCGGCCTACGGCCTGCGCTTCCCCGAGTCCCACCGGGTCCGAACGCTCGACCAAGCCCTCTCGGCGGCGAAGGAGCTCGGCTACCCGGTCGTGCTGAAGGTCGCCTCGCCCGACATCTCGCACAAGACGGACGTCGGCGGCGTCGCCCTCGGCCTCGAGGGCGCGGAGAGTCTCTCGGAGGCCTGGACGCGGATGGGCGCGACGCTCTCGACCCGGGCCCCGCGAGCGCGGATCGTCGGCTTCGAGGTCGAGGCGCAGGTCCCGTCGGGCACCGAGGTGCTCGTCGGCGTCCAGCGAGACCCGAACTTCGGCCCGATCCTCGTCTTCGGGCTCGGGGGGATCTACGTCGAGGTGCTGCGCGACGTGACGTTCCGGCTCGCGCCGCTGCGGGCGCTCTCCGCCCGGCGGATGATCTCCTCGGTGCGCGGCTTCCCGATCCTCGAGGGCTTGCGCGGCGGGCCGCCCGGCGACCTCGCGGCGCTCGCGGAGGCCATCGAACGGGTCAGCCAGCTCGCGACGGAGCTGGACGCCGTGAGCGAGCTCGACCTCAACCCACTGATCGTGCGACCCGTCGGCGAGGGCGTCGTCGCGGTCGACGCGCGGCTCGTGCTCGCACCGTCTTCCAGATCGGGACCGTCCGCTTCAGCCGGTCGATCAGGAAGCGGGTCGCCGCGAACGCGGGGGCGCGGTGGGCGGCCGCCGCCCCGACGATGACCGCGATCTCCCCCGAGGCGACCCGACCCACGCGGTGCCACAGCACCGTCCGCTCGACGCCGTAGCGTGTCCGGGCGGCGCGATCGAGCGCCGCGAGCACGTGGAGGGCCGGGGCGAGATGGACCTCGTAGTCGAGCGCGAGGACGCGCCGGCGACCCGTACCGTCGGCGCGCACGCGCCCGGCGAACAGTACGACGCCGCCGAGGCCCGGGGACTCGAGCTCCCGGGCCGCGGTCGCGAGCGATAAACGGCGTGCGGTGAGGCGGTGCGACACGCTAGCCACCGCCGTAGGGGGGGTGGACCGCGAACTCATCCCCCGCGCGCAGGCGCTCGCTCCCGCGGCCGAGGTACGCTCCGTTGCGGACGAGGCGGGCGGTGCGCAGCACGCGAGAGAGGGCCGGATAGGCGACGCCGAGCGCGCGCACTAGCTCGTCGGCCCGCACCCCCTCCGGGGCAACGGGCCAGTCGAGCTGGGCGCGGCCGACCGCGGTCCGCGCGGTCGAGAAGAGGAGCACGCGCACCGTGCCGACCATCGCGCCGCCAGTCCGACGGCCGTCTAAGCGTTCTCGGCGGCGCGCGTGCCGCACAACCGCTTAATACGCACGCCCGATAGAAGCGCGGATGCCGGATCTCGCGGTGCGCGCCGGCGGCCAGGCCGGCGATGGGATCGCCTCGATCGGCGAGTCGATCGCCCGGTGCCTGTCGCGCATGGGCTGGCACGTCTTCGCGCTCAATGCCTACCAGTCCGTGATCCGCGGGGGCCACGTCTGGTTCCAGGCCCGCGCGTCGGACCCGCGTCCCTACTCGCAGGGGGACCGGGCCGACGTCCTCTATGCGCTCGACAAGCAGACGGTGTCGATCCATGCGCCGTCCCTGCGCGCGGGCGGCACGGTGATCTACGACCCCGAGAAGTTCGCGGTGGCGGAGTCGGATCTGCCGGCGGGCGTGCGGGCCCTCGGGGTCCCGACGCTCGAGATCGCCCGCAAGTACACCAGCCAGTCGATCCTGCAGAACGCGGGCGGCATGGGGGCGGCCGCCTTCCTCGCCGGGATCCCGCTCGAGCTCCTCCAGGAGGTCCTGAAGGACTCCTTCGGCAAGAAAGCCGGCGAGATCGCCGACTGGAACCTCGGCGCCGCCGCAGCCGGCTTCGCGTTCGCCGCGTCGCATGCCTCGGCGAGCGAGCACGCGCTCGCGCGCCGGGGGGCCCCGAAGCTCCTGATGAACGGCAACGCCGCCATCGCGCTCGGCGCGGCCGCCGCGGGT
>Ga0187783_10000392_pt1 | contig 32164 bp, 31 predicted proteins | sample 1015_SJ02_MP02_2_FD_132471 | JGI IMG/M metagenome (GOLD analysis project Ga0187783, IMG submission 132471) | Tropical peat soil microbial communities from peatlands in Department of Meta, Colombia - 1015_SJ02_MP02_20_MG | ecosystem: Environmental > Terrestrial > Soil > Wetlands > Peat | place... | reverse complement strand
GCTTGAACTCGACTCTATCCTCGGAGACAGCGCATAGAGGCCAGGTCATCACCGCACGTATCATGCAAAACGTTCCACTGCCCGGCGGTCTCTCGATTCACGCCGGTGCGAGCGTGCTCGGCCGTGTCGTGAGTGTGACGTCGGCTTCACAGGCTTCTCCCGCGAGCATTTCCGTCGAATTCGATACGCTAGTGATCGGTGGCAAGACGGTTCCCATCACCACGGACCTGCGAGCGATCGCCTCGTTTGTGGCCGTCGAACAGGCACAGATCCCAGACACGGGTCCAGACCGCGGAACACCCGACGCCGCTTTCACGACGGTTCAAATAGGCGGTGACATTGTTTATCGGGGAGGTGGCCATGTCGAAGGAGTCAACGGAAGGGTCGGTGAGCCCGTCCCAGGAGGTGTGCTCAGCCGCGTGTTCTCGAATCCAGAAGAAGGGTGTCGCGGCGCGATCAGCACAAATGAGGTGCTGCAGGCACTCTGGGTGTTTTCCTCGACTGCGTGCGGAGCCTATGGGCTGCCCAATTTGACGATTCGCCATGCGGGGCGCAGCGATCCTACTGGCCCAATCACTTTCGATTCGACGAGCGGCCAAGTGATCATCCAAGCGGGAGCGGGCCTGTTACTGCGCGTGAGCGCGTCTGAAGCTTCCGGCGCGTAGCGTCGCCCTGGACGCTTGCCGCCGGATGAGTCCGGAGTCCCGGCCGGTTTGCAACCGGGACTCCGGAGATTCTTCCGGTTGTGTGATGGATGCAAACAACGTCGGTGTGAAACAGTGGCGTGATGTCCGCTGGTGAAGAGCCCAGTGTTACAGCGATGATTTTGTCGATGGTCACCCGGATTTAATCGTGGGCTTCCGCTTCAGTAGGCAAACTAGCTCCGCGCTGCGGCTTCCTGTTCGAAGGCGTGATAAGAGGAACGAACCAGCGGTCCAGCCTCAACATGCTTGAATCCCATCTGCTCGCCGAGGCGCTTGAATTCCGCAAACTCATGGGGATGAACGTATCGCTCGATCGGTACATGTTCCGGTGTGGGTTGCATATACTGACCGAGCGTCAGGATGTGCGTTCCTTCCGCGACAATCTCTTCCATCGTCTTCAGGACCTCGTCGCGCGTCTCGCCGAGTCCTAGCATCATTCCTGTCTTCGTCGGTGTATCGGGAGACGCTCGGCGCGCGCGTCCGAGCAGCTCGAGCGACCGTTCGTAGAGCGCACCCTTCCGCACCCTCCGGTACAGCCTTGGTACCGTTTCCATGTTGTGGTTTAGCACGTCCGGACGCGCAGCCATCACCACCGCGAGGGCGTCCCAGTCGCCTCGAAAATCCGGGATCAGCACTTCGACTCTGCAGCCCGGCACCCGCCGCCGGATCTCCTCGATGGTCCGCGCGAAAACTCCTGCCCCGCCATCGGGCTGATCGTCGCGGTTCACCGACGTCACCACGGCATAGCGCAGTCCCATTTGGCGAACCGCGTCCGCCACCCGTTCTGGCTCATCTTGCTCCGGCGGGCCTAATGGCTTGCCGCTCGGCACGGCGCAGAATCCGCACGATCGCGTGCAGATGTTTCCAAGAATCATAAACGTTGCGGTGCGATGTTCCCAGCACTCGCCCATATTCGGGCAGCGTGCGCTCTCACACACCGTGTGTAGGTTGAGCCTGCGCAAGATGCCATCGAGTTCTAGAAAGTTCCGCCCTCCCTGGAATCGGACCTTCAGCCAAGGCGGCCTCCGGCCGAGAGAAGGGGTCTGAAAGGCGTCTGGCAGTATGGGAAAGGGACTCGTCATCCGTCGACTCGCATTCATCTTACGCGTACGCCATCGTGACGACAACTCCGGTCTGACATCTCGTGTGGGTGTTTATGGCGAGCCACAGGGCTATCAGGAAAGATGTTGCTTTTTTACAACAGTTGTTCTAAGGGGTAACGCAGGGTCATTGTAACTTACTAAAAATAGGGCGATAAAAGGAGATGTCTCTGGCCCGTCAACTGCCTCATAATTAATGCATCTCTCGCATGTCCTATCAACTTACGATTCAGCGCCCGGTCGAGATCGAGGGTATCGGCCTCCACACGGCCGTGCGTTCGCACGTTCGCTTGCTGCCGGCTCCCGCCGACACCGGAATCGTTTTCCGGCGAACCGATCTTGACGGTTTTGAGATTGGTGCGCATGCCGACAACGTCGCTCGCGTGAGCTACGCGACCAGCTTGATGCGACAGAGCGTATTGATCTCAACTACTGAGCACCTTTTGGCCGCCCTGTACTGCTGCGGGATCGAGAATGTGTTCGTCGAGCTAGATGCCTTGGAGCTTCCCATTCTAGATGGCTCGGCGAGGCCCTTTATCGATATCCTCACACAGGCGGGCACGCGCCGGCTGAGGCGCCGGCGGAGGTACATCCGCGTGCTCAGGCCTTTGGAGTTCGCCGATGGCGACCGTCGGATTGGCATCTATCCGGCGGACGAGTTTCGGGTGCGCTGCTTTGTCGACTACCGTCATCCCGCTGCTGGTCCGCAGGAAGTCGAAATGATCGTCAATGCGGAATCGTTTGGCCGTGAACTGGCCCCGGCGCGCACATTCACCTTCGTGAAGGAGCTTCTGGCTCTGCAAAAGATGGGGCTGATTCGTGGCGGTTCTCTCGCGAACGCAATTGTGATGGACGATCAGTGCATCCTCAACGGCCCGTTGCGCTTCCCAGACGAATTTGTCCGTCACAAGGCACTGGATTTGATTGGTGACTTGGCGCTGGTTGGCCGGCCGTTGCTGGCGCGAATCGTGGCGCACAAGGCGGGCCATGCGCTGCACACACAGCTGGTCACGCGCCTGCTTTCTGACCGATCACTGTGGGAGGAAACCACGATGGACCGCCCTGTAACGGTATCGGAGGAGAAAGCGCCTGCCGTTTTGTCGGTCCACTCGCCTGTCGAAGCGGACTGAGCCTATTCGGAATACGCTTGATTCGGCCAAGTCCGCGTGACAGCCATACCTTGGGCAGGGAATCGGGAAACTTCCGCTGCCAACATGATTGCTGAAATCGAATTCTTGACTGGCTTGAGGTTTAGGCACGAAATGTCGATCCATTCCCTGATTGCCAAAGCATTAAGCCGGCGCGACAATAACTGCATCGATGCCTGCTTCCGATATTTCCATCATCATTCTGGCCGCAGGAAAAGGGACGCGCATGCGTTCCAATCTGGCGAAAGTCCTTCATCGCGCCGGTGGCCGTACACTTCTCGAGCACGTTTTGGGCGCCTGCCAGCCGCTTAAGCCCGCCGAATTTTTAGTCGTGGTCGGCCAACAGGCCGAGGACGTTGCGTACGTCGCGAAGAAACTCGGCGCCGAAACGATCCTCCAGCGGCCACAGCGCGGCACAGGCCACGCCATGCAAATGGCCCGCCGCGCGATCCGCAAAAGCGCCAAGCTGGCCATCGTGCTGCCTGGTGACGCACCGCTGCTTCGCGTTCAAACGCTCACGGCGCTGGTGGAAACGCACCGCCGTGGCGAAGCCGCCGCGACAGTTTTGAGCGCTGAGCTTGCCGATCCCTCTGGCTATGGACGCATCGTCCGCGATTCCGAGGGCCGTGTCGAAGCGATTGTCGAGGAACAAGGCGCGACACCCGAACAAGCCAGGATTCGCGAAGTCAATTCCAGCATCTACTGCTTCACGCTTGAAAAGCTCTGGCCCAGCCTCGCGGCGCTGCGTCCGAATAATGCACGCCACGAACTGTATCTCACCGACGTCATCGCCCTGCTGCGCCAGCGCAATGAGCGTGTGCTTGCGCAGGTTGCTGAAGATGCGGAGGAGATCATCGGCTGCAACACGCGTGCGCATCTTGCCGAGGCGGACCGCGTGCTGCGAGCGCGCAAAGCGGCCGAGCTCATGGAGTCCGGCGTCACGATCTATCTCCCCGAAACGGTCGTGATCGATCCCGATGTTACGATCGGTCCGGATACGGTCGTCGAACCCGGCGTGCAGCTTCTTGGCAAGACGCGCATCGGAGTGCAGTGCGCGATCGGCGGCAACAGCGTGCTCATCGACATGCGCGTCGCTAACGGGGCGGAGATTTTGCCACATTGCCATCTGGTTTCTTCGCGCGTCGGGGAGCAGGCGCAAATCGGACCGTTCGCGCGCATGCGTCCGGGCACCGACATCCGCGCCGGCGCTCATGTTGGCACCTTCGTCGAACTGAAAAAGACAACCTTACACGAAGGGGCAAAGGCGCCGCACCTGAGCTATCTCGGTGATGCCACTGTAGGTGCCGCCGCCAACATCGGCGCCGGCACCATCACTTGCAACTACGACGGTTTCGGGAAGTACGAGACGAGAATCGGCAGGCGCGCTTTCATTGGAAGCGACACGGCTCTGGTGGCTCCCGTTCGCGTCGGAGACGGCGCCTACATCGCCGCTGGTTCCGTTGTCACCGATAACGTTCCCGCTGACGCCCTCGCTGTAGCTCGAGGCCGCCAGGTTAACAAGCCCGGTTGGGCTCGCGCCCGCCGCCGAGAACTCGAAGCCGCCGCAAGGAAATCGACGAAGTCTGTTAGAAGGCGCTTGTCTGGCAAGCGTACGCGCCGCCGCCCAGCGAAATCTCGCCGCTAGTTCGACTGGCCGAGGATCACCGGCCCTGATTGAAAACCACCAGTTCTGCGCCGCTGGTGGAGAGCGCCGGATCCCTTCAGGCGGTTCGTATCCAATTCAAAATGAGGGGGTTGTCAAATCTCGGCCCAGCCTGTGCTTTTGGCAATGCCTGTGCACTTCTGTAGGTTGCAGTCGCGATGAGCGTGACGTGAGTTTGAGATCGATTCTAGATCTCGAGGAGTAGGAAGATGAAATACCTTAAGATTTTCGGAGGTCTCGCGGTCGTTGCGCTGTTCCTGGTTGCGGCAACTCCCGCGCATGCCCAGGGATTTTCGGTCGGAATCGGAGTGGGCCCGGCCGTTGTGGGTCCTGCCCCGGTTTGCGCCTACGGCTACTATCCGTATTATCCGTATGCCTGCGCACCCTATGGTTATTACGGCCCTCAGTGGTTCGTCGGTGGCGTGTTCATCGGCGCAGGCCCTTGGTATCACGGCTATTGGGGCCATCCAGGTTATTGGGGCCGCCCCGGGTACTATGGACCACGTCCGGTGCCGTATAGCCACGGGCCGGTAGCAGGTGGCGGTGGATTCCACACCTTCTCTGGCAGCGCCGGATTCCACGGTGGAACGAGCTTTCATGCAGCAGGCGGTTTTCACGGCGGCGGACGCCGATAAGTTTCATACATACCTTCATACCCGAGGGTGCAGTAAGAACGGCCAGCGGCACAAACCGCCGGCCGTTCTTTTTTGGCAGCAAAACCACGAATCATCGCTGTGCTAAAATCGCCTCATGAAATTCGGCGTGGTGCAATTTCCTGGCTCGAATTGCGACTCCGACGCTTGCTACGCCATCAGTTCGGTGATGGGCGAGCCGGTCGAACTGATCTGGCATCAGTCCGGCAAACTTTCTGGCTTCGATGCGATCGTCCTTCCCGGTGGCTTTTCCTATGGCGACTATCTTCGCACCGGCGCGATCGCGCGCTTTTCGCCCGTGATGGGGGCGGTCAGCCGGTTCGCCCGTTCCGGAGGGCTCGTCCTTGGCATCTGCAATGGTTTTCAGATCCTCCTCGAAGCAGGCCTCCTCCCCGGGGCGATGCTCCGCAATCAGGGTCTGCGATTTCTTTGCCGCCAGGCGTACGTCCGAGTGGAACACACTGGTACTCCGTTTACATGTGACGCGCGCCACGGCCAGATTCTGAAAATTCCTATCGCGCACATGGAAGGCAACTACTTTTGTGACGCGGACACTCTCGCCGCGCTCGAGCGTAACCGTCAGATTCTGTTCCGTTACGTTCACGCAGACGGGCGCGATGCCGGCTCGAGCGATTTCGAAGCGAATCCCAACGGTTCGCTAGCAGCCATCGCAGGCATCTGCAGCCGCGAACGCAACGTGGCCGGGCTGATGCCGCATCCCGAGCGTGCCGTCGAGTCCTCGCTTGGCTCCTCCGATGGCCTGGTGATTTTTCGCTCCATGGTTGACGCTCTCACCCGTCCCGCCGAGCGCGCAGCCATTTTGGAAGCTTGACGAAGGGCCTGTAAGCGTCACCCCAGGCTGTCCACTCTTGTCGAGGGAGTTCATTCGTGGCTATAATAGCCATGAATGGAGGGCGGGGTGCGCACCGTCAATGTGGCAAAATTGAAGGACCAGCTGAGCAAGTACCTCACGTTTGCAAAAAGCGGCGAGCAAGTGGTGATCCGCGACAGAAACCTTCCCGTAGCCAAACTCGTCCCCTTCCTAACGGAAGGAGCGGACGCTCAGGAACTAAAGCTAGTCGCCGCCGGAAAACTGCGACTGCCCACGTTGCAACTCGACGTAAAAAAACTCTTCAAGATCCCGACAGGCACAGTGAAAGGGAACACGGCTATTCGAGCGATCACCGCTGAGCGAGAAGAAGCAGGACGTTGAAACAAGTAACGGCGTTCTGGGACGCCAGAGCGCTAGTCCCTTTGTGTATTCACGAAGCGGCGAGTCGCCAGGCGCAGATCTACCTGAGGAAATTCGCTCCGGTTGTCTGGTGGGGTAGCTTGATCGAAGTGTACAGTGCGCTCTGTCGACTTCGCCGTGACAAGACTATTTCCGAGTCCGACAAACAAGGCGCAGTAACCCGTTTGGGATTGCTAAGCCGTGGTTGGAGGGAAGTCCTTCCCGACGATCAGCTTCGAGATTTGGCGACCGCGTCGCTGGACAAATATTCGTTGCGCGCGGCCGGCGCTCTGCAACTTGCATCCTCGTTGGTCTGGTGCCAACAGCACCCATCCAGGCGGAACTTCATTTGTGGGGACCGGCGATTGGCGGAAGCGGCCGACCGGGCCGGGTTTTCAGTCCTCGAACTTCCCGTTGCAGGGCTGTAGGCTGGAGTCTCTGTCGAATTCCTGCGTGGGGTTGAGCCTCCAGTCTGTGAAGAGTCGTTTACTGGTTCGGGCGGTAGAAGATCGGCTGAGGGCCATCCACAATCTTGAAGTCCGAAGGCACCGTGAACAGCGAAGCATCCGGTTCCGCACGCACAATGTTGGTAAGTTCGAAGGTTTGCTCACCGGTGCGCGGATCACTCCGTTTGCTATAGACGACTGTTTTTAGATCCGGTGAAGTCCACACCTCGGTTACGATACGGATTGGTTGGTCGTTACCGATTTGACCTGCTGGAATCGTAAGCGTTGTTCTTGTCCCATTCACTAGAACGCCTTCCATGGTCTGCGATCCGAGATCTTCGCTAGTCCCCTCTTCACTGCCAGCAAGTCCTGCGATCGCGATCGGGCGTGGTAGGGAGCCCGCGATGGGCCCAGGAACTGGCATTTGAATGAAGAATTTGCCTGAAGCTGACCCACCAGGGCCGTTAGCATTCGCTCCTGGGCCAACGCCGCCCAGTTCGACTGCAGGCGCCGGAATTTTTTGAGCGGTCTTGTCGGTCAAGTTCAGTGTGTAGGAGGCCTGGCTCACCGGATCCTGTATGAATACCAGATGCGGGGCATTGGCTGCCGACAGATTTCCAAGATTTGGCAGCGGCGCGTCCTGACGGGTGCGACCCTGCGAGTCGCGCGCCGTGCTTCCGCCAAATGTCTGCACGATTCGATTGCCGTCAGCCAGGGTCTGGACCGATCGGTCGGTTATTGTGGCCGAATAGGGCGCCCCGACTACTGGAGGACCGGGTATTGTCTGGAAGGCGGCGATTGTAGCGGTTCTAGAGGCCGGCCCGCTTGTTTGAGCGAAAATGGCGTTTCCCGCGCCTTGTGCGAACACGCACGACGAAAGCACCAGAACAGAGGCAACTACGATCGGTGCGCGCTTCATGGCTGCGTTGCCCTCCTTTCAAATCCGGCGAGTTGTGTACTCAGACGAATCCCCTGTGCCGATCCGTCCGGCGCGATGTTGAAGTCCACTACAAAATTCTCCCCTGCGGGAGCGGCGCCCGGCGGAAGCACCGCCTCGGCCGGGATCGTAATCTGTACCGCAGGTCCCGCTGGCAAGGAATTGGCGTCCTGATTTTGTACAGCCGCGCCAACGTTCTGGTCGGCTGTCCTGATGGCCCTGTGTTTGCCCGAACGAAATTCACGTGGACTCGCTAGCGGTGCCCCTGCTCGGACCGGCGCCTCCAAAGAGATCACGTGTGATTGCGGCTGCGTAATTTGTACATGCGTGGACGGTACTAAAAGCATCAGCGCCAAGACGGCCGCGGCAGCGGCCGCCCCTACCAACTTCGGATGGAGCCTTCTCTGGCGTCGGTTCGCAGCGCCCAGCGCATGGCAGTAAGCATCGAACAGAATGCTCGCGTGCTTATAGGCGTCCGCGCGCTTCCGGCATTCGGAACAGATCTTCACGTGCCGGCCGACATCAGCAGCTTCATCTTCCGGCAGCTCCTGATCGAGCCAGGCTACCAATCGTCTATCCACGTCACACATGGCATTTCTCCGCCAATTTTTTGATCGCGCGCTCCACCATGTCGCTTACACTCGAGGTTGGAATCTGCAGGATTTCACCGATCTCGCGATAACGCAATCCTCCCGCACGCAGCAGCAGGCACTCGCGTTCGGCATTCGTCAGCGTCCGAATAGCCTCTGCTAGCTGTCGGACCTTCTCCTTCTTGAGCACAGCCCGCTCCGGTGAGGCCTCCTCCGCCATGGCCTCCATTTCCGAATCTAGGGGCGCGCTGAAGCGACGCTCGTAGCTGTTCTGACGATTCCTTGCCCGGTTGTGCGCCACCCGAAAAAGCCAGGCCCGGATGTTCTCCTGGGACCGGCCCGAAGCGAGATGCCGCTGCAAACTCACGAAAGCGTCCTGGACCACATCTTGTGCTTCGTCGGGAGACATCCCCAGGCACACCAGGTAGCGAAGCAGCGGCTCCCGCAGTTCCTGGTACAGGGCAGTTGCCTCACGGAGATTGCTGCCTAGGCGCGAGAGCGGCAGGGCCAAGGGTAGGCTGTCGCCACTCATAAATTCCTCTTCATTTGCGCCTCTACTACATATAACAAGCGAAGGTCGCCTTTTTCCGGTCGCCCCCGTCAGAAACTGGGCAGAATTGACTCCTTCTTTCTACACCCACGAGGGTAATCATGGACCTGCAAGTTCCACACCTCAGCCGCTGGCCCTTCCTAGAACCTTCACAGCGATGAGACGGCACCGCCTTGCGCTCTACCTAATTTGCTGCGAAAATTTCCGCTTCGAGCCGGTCGCTTGTCTCGATGATCGATACCGAGGTCAAAGTCACCCCACAGATCGCCGCCGAGCACGGCCTCACCTTCGAGGAATACGCACGCACGCAAAAAATCCTGGGCCGCGATCCGAATCTTACAGAATTGGGCATTTTCAGTGTGATGTGGAGCGAGCACTGTTCTTACAAATCCTCACGCGTGCACCTGAAAAAGCTGCCGATCGCGGGCTCCCGTGTCGTGCAGGGGCCTGGAGAAAATGCCGGGGTCGTGGAGATCGGCGATGGCTGGGTCGCCGTCTTTAAGATCGAATCGCACAATCACCCAAGCTTCGTCGAGCCGTTTCAGGGGGCGGCGACAGGAGTGGGTGGAATCTTGCGCGACATTTTCACGATGGGCGCACGGCCCATCGCCATCCTCGATTCGCTGCGCTTCGGCCCGATCTCATCGGACCCCTCGGCGGGTCGCCTCACGTCGGCAGAAATCGAGCGAAACCGCCGCATTCTGGATGGCGTCGTCCGCGGTATCGGTTCTTACGGCAACTGTTTCGGAGTCCCGAATGTTGCCGGCGAAGTGCTGTTTGAGCCGTGCTATTCGACCAACCCGTTGGTGAATGCTCTGGCGCTAGGAATCGCACGCCGCGAGGAGCTTTTCTTTGCGCGTGCCAGGGGCCTCGACAACCCAGTCCTTTATGTCGGGGCGAAGACCGGCCGCGACGGCATTCACGGCGCCTCGTTGTTGGCTTCCGCCGAATTCAGCGATGAATCTCAGCAAAAGCGCCCCAACGTGCAGGTGGGAGATCCATTTCTCGAAAAACTCCTGCTTGAGGCGTGCCTCGAAGTGATGCGCACCGGTGCGGTGGTGGCCATTCAGGACATGGGCGCTGCTGGGCTGACCAGCTCGAGCGCCGAGATGGCATCGCGCGGCGGTGTGGGAATCGAAATCGATCTCTCTCGCGTCCCGCAGCGCGAGGCCGGAATGACTGCCTACGAAATGATGCTGAGCGAGTCGCAGGAACGTATGTTGCTGGTCACCCAGCGAGGCCGCGAGAAGGAGCTGTTCGCTATCTTCCACAAATGGGGGCTCGATGCCGTGGAAATCGGGCGCGTCAGGGGAGACGGGATGCTGCGCGTCATCTACCAAGGTCAGGTCGCCGCCGAAATTCCAGCCCACGCTTTGGCCGAACAGGGCCCACGCTACGAGCGTCCGATCCTGAAACCGGCAGCTGGGCCTGTCGGGGTCACCTCGCTCATCGAGTTCGTAAGGGAAGGAAGTAACCTTACCGACAACTTTTGCCGGCTGCTCCAGTCGCCGGTGATTGCATCCAAACGGTGGATCATCGAGCAGTACGATTCGATGATTCAAACCAACACGCGCGTTGGGCCGGGCGCGGGCGATGCCGGCGTGCTGCGGCTGAAAGGCACCAAGCGCGCGCTGGCGATCAAGACCGACGGCAACGGCCGCTGGGGGTTTCTCTCGCCGCGCGTAGGTGCGATGCACGCGGTAGCCGAAGCCGCGCGGAACGTGGCCTCGACGGGGGCGCGACCAATCGCGGCAACCAATTGCCTCAATTTCGGCAATCCGGAAAAACCGGAGGTCATGTGGCAATTTAGCGAAACGGTCGAAGGAATGGCGGAAGCATGCCGCGTGCTGGAGACGCCGATCACGGGTGGAAACGTCAGCTTCTACAACGAGACTCTCGGCCAAGCGATTTATCCGACGCCGATTGTCGGTGTGCTGGGGCTGCTGGAAGATGCCGATTGTGCCTTGGGCTTCGCGTTTCAGAACGAAGGGGACCTGATTGTGTTGCTGGACGGGGGTCGCGCGACACCACGTCGCGACCAACAGAACGAGTTTTCATCGTCTGAGTATGCCAAGGCGATCTACGGTATTGTTGCAGGAGCGCCAGTTCGGATCGACCTGGCTGCCGAGAAAAATCTGATCGAGTGCCTGGTGGCGCTGGCGAGCCAAAAAGCGATCCTTTCAGCTCACGATGTGAGTGACGGCGGTCTCGCCGTCACCCTAGCCGAGTGCTGTTTTCTAAGCCACGGTTTGTCGGCAGACATCCGTCTCGGGGTTCCAAACCCGAGTTCGGGCTTTTCGGCTGCAGCCGCAGACACGGCTTCGGCCTGGGAGGATGAACCGGCCGAAGTCGCGCTGTTCGGCGAGCGAGGTGCACGCGCTGTCGTGTCCGTCCCGCCTGGATTGCTTGCTCGCATCAATCCAATTGCGGCAGAATGGAATGTGAGGGCTCAGCACATCGGTTCGGTCACGCGCGGCGATTTTCGCATCCAATTGAACGGGGCTTTCGCGATTCAAGGCGGAGTGGATAGGTTTCGCCAACTCTGGGCTGAGTCTCTTGCGAAAGCGCTTGAGGTAGGTTCGTGAGCCAGAGGATCGAAATCGAGGAGGATCGTTTTCACGATCACTGCGGCGTCTTTGGGATCCTCGGCCATCCCGAGGCTGCCAAGATTACCTATCTCGGCATCTATGCGTTGCAGCACCGCGGACAGGAATCAGCCGGTATTGCCGCCTCCGATGGACTCGAGGTTCGCAATCACCGTGCGCTCGGACATGTGCAGGAAGTTTTCACCCCCGAGGTGATCTCTCATCTTTCTGGTTCGGCAGCCATCGGTCACACGCGCTATTCCACGGCGGGCGACAACACACTGATTAATGCCCAGCCCATCATGATCGACTGTAACAAGGGCAAGCTGGCCCTTGGCCACAACGGCAATCTGACCAACGCCCTCGAGCTGCGCCGCAAACTGGAACACCGTGGGTCTATCTTTCAGACAACCAGCGATACCGAGGTGATTGTGCATCTGGTGGCACGAAGCACGGCGCGGACACTTCCAGGCGCTCTGGCCGAAGCGCTCGGTCAGCTGGAAGGCGCCTACTCGCTGCTGCTGCTGACGCGCGACGAATTCTACGCCATCCGTGATCCGCGCGGCTTCCGCCCGCTAATCCTGGGCCGGCTGGACGGTGCCTGGGTGGCGGCATCGGAAAGCTGTGCGTTTGATCTGATCGATGCCGAATATGTTCGCGAGATCGAGCCGGGCGAGATGGTGCGCATTTCCCGAAGTGGAGTCGAATCGATTCACTTCGCCCCCGAAAGGCAGCATCAGTACTGCATTTTCGAGCATGTCTATTTTTCGCGTCCGGACAGCGTCATTTTCGGCCGTCCCGTGAACCAGAGCCGCGAACAACTGGGGCGCTTGCTGGCGCGCGAGCATCCGGTCGAAGCAGATGTCGTCACGCCGGTCCCCGATTCAGGCGTCCCCGCGGCCGTTGGCTATGCTGCCGAGTCCGGGATCCCGTTTCGAATGGCACTGATCCGCAACCATTATGTGGGCCGCACATTCATCGAGCCGGAGCAGGCCATCCGCGATTTCGGCGTGAAGCTGAAGCTCAATCCCGTGCGGCGGATGCTCGAAGGGCAGCGCGTCGTGCTGGTGGACGATTCCATCGTGCGCGGCACCACGAGCCGCAAGATCGTTCGCCTAGTGCGGGAAGCGGGAGCCGCGGAGATTCACGTCCGCATCAGTTGTCCCCCGACGATTTCACCCTGCTACTACGGCGTCGATACGCCGCGGCGCGACGAACTGATCGCGGCGCAGCAGTCGGTTGAAGAGATTTGCAAATTCCTCGGCGCGGATTCACTGGGCTATCTGTCGCTTGGCTCGCTCCGCGCGGCGGTCGAAGACAACCAGCAGAAATTCTGCACGGCTTGTTATACGGGCAGTTATCCGACCGAGCTAGTGCAACTCGAAGTGGAGGCTCATCGTGAAAGCTGACGTAGAGGCCGTGGCCGTTGGTAAGGCGAGACCAGAACCGACGACGACGAAAGACCGCGTCTGGCGGGAAGTCGTCTCCTGGTTCTGGGTGATTGTCGCCTTCATGCTGATCGAAGGGACACTCGTGCAGGCACGTGTGATCCCCAGTGGTTCGATGGAAAACACTGTGCTGGTGGGCGATCATTTAATCGTCAGTCGCATCGGCTACGATGCCGGTATTCCGTTCACCAACATTCATATGCCGCTTTGGCGCAATCCCAAGCGGCAGCAGATCATCGTCTTCCGCGCTCCTTTAGACGATCAGGGCAATCCCGATTTCATCAAGCGCTGCATCGGCGTTCCGGGCGACCATCTCAAAATTGTTGCCGGTCAGGTCTACATCAACGGGGTGCCCTTGGACGAGCCCTATGCACTCCACTCGGCCGGTTACGCCGATTTGGCTGTAGAGAACTTTCCTGCACGATTTTCCGAATTGGCTCTGAACGACCGGCCGGAATGGGCGACCGAGCTGCGCGAGCACACCGTCAACGGTGAGCTCGTGGTACCACCGGGCGAATATTTCATGATGGGCGACAATCGCGACAATTCCAATGACAGCCGCTTCTGGGGATTCGTGCCGCGTGACGACGTCATCGGCACACCCGTCATCATCTACATGTCCATCAACGCGCCGGAATCGGTCTGGGGCCCGGGATTTGCCGCCGAGCGTTTCGAGACCTACGCGCTGGCGCTCCTGCACCCCAGCGAGATACGCTGGCGCCGGCTGTTCCGCACGTTCTAGAATCGACGGGTCGGCCCTGCCCGTTTCCGAAGCGAGCTTCTCCGATGCGCTATGCCGACGCTGGTGTTGACATCTCCGTTGCGGAGGAAGTCAAACGGCGCATTGCCGCCCTGGCGGGCAAGACATTTCGGCGCGGCGTTCTCGCCCCCATCGGCGGCTTTGGCTCGCTGTTTTATCTCAACCGCAAGCGCTGGCGCGATCCCGTGCTCGTCGCCAGTTGCGACGGAGTCGGCACCAAGCTCAAGGTTGCCTTCGCCGCCCGTATCCATTCGACCGTTGGTGCCGACCTCCTCAATCACTGTGTCGACGATATTCTGACACAGGGCGCTGAACCGATTTTTTTCCTCGACTACATCGCCATGGGCAAGCTCGATCCCCGCGTCATCGAGCAGCTGATCGAAGGCATAAGCCGAGCAGCCAAGCAGGCTGGTTGCTCGTTGATCGGCGGCGAGACGGCAGAAATGCCCGATGTCTATGCACCTGGTGAATACGACCTTGCTGGCTTCATCGTTGGCGCCGTCGAACGGAAGAAAAGGCTCGACCCGAGCCGTGTGCGCCCCGGCGACGTGCTTTTGGGACTCGCTTCGAGCGGGCTGCACACCAACGGTTACTCCCTCGCGCGCAAGCTCCTTTTCGGAGTTGCCAAACTGGGGCCCGATAGCTACGTTGCCGAAATCGGCAACAAGATCGGCGCCGAACTGCTGAAGCCGCACCGCTGCTATTGGCCGCTGCTGAAAAACGTCCTGGCGCGTGGGTGGGTCGCCTCGATGGCGCACATCACCGGTGGCGGTATCACGGGCAATCTGCCACGCGCACTGCCTCGCAATGTGCGCGCCGTCGTCGAGTTGGGGTCCTGGCCCGTGCTGCCCATTTTCCGCTTTCTGGCACAGGTGGGCCGTATGGAGCGCGCCGAGCTACTTCGGACGTTCAATCTCGGCGTGGGGATGATCCTCGTGGTTCCTTCGCGGGATATCTCGCGGGTTGAATCGGAGCTGAAACGCCGCCGTGAAAAATTCTTTCTGATCGGGCGCATCGAGCGCGCCGCGCGAGGAAACCCCAACGTGTTCTATTCCGGTGAACTGCCTCTCTGACTATTGGCTCTGGTTTGCGCTTGTCACGATCTGGTTCCCAAGTCGAAGATACTGGCTTCTGACTCTGAGACTGGTGATTATTTTCCTGACAGTGTGAGCAGGAAAATAAGCAAAGCCACTCCGCTCAGGACACTCCGAACCACGTGCAGTCGACCCCAGCGGCGCAGAGGTCGTAACGCTTCGTCTGAGGACAGGTCGAGATCATTGCTCTCCAGGCGTTGGTTGGTCGGCAAAATGACGACGAGTGTAAACGGGATCACCAGGCCGAACAGCAGCGCGCCGAGCATCCATCCCCGATCGTGCCTGGTTCGCCACGCCATCAGCGCCGAAGCAGATCCGATCAGGGCGAGCGGCGCCTGTAAAAGTGTCCCTCGTCGGTAACTCAACCTCCACTCGGTTACTGCGAGCCGTCCGGCGCAGGAAAGCCTGGCAGGATGCTCGACAAGAAGGTTGATATACACGGCCGCGCCGAAAAAGGTGGCTACCGCCAGCGTTGCTACAATCTCCGCAATCACGCCTCAGCATACGCCTCGGCCGTTTTGCCGCGTTCCGGGAACTGTGCTAATTTCGCCTTCTCATGAAAAACCGCATTGGCGTGCTCCTGTCCGGGCGCGGCTCGAATTTCGAAGCGCTTGCCGATAGCGTTGCCCAAGGCCGCATTCCTAATGCTGAAATCGCGGTCGTCATAAGCAACCGCGAAGATGCACCGGGAATTGAAAAAGCTCGCCTCCGCGGGATCCCTGCGCGGGCCATCCCTTCCAAGGGTCTGGAGCGCGAGGCCTACGACAGGCTGGTCGTTGCCGCCCTCGGCGAGAGAAACGTCGATTTGGTCTGCCTTGCCGGATACAAGCGCCTGCTTTCCCCCTATTTCGTGCATGCCTTTCCGGGACGCATTTTGAATATTCACCCGTCGCTGCTGCCCGCATTTCCAGGCCTTGAATCGCAGCGGCAGGCTCTCGAACACGGTGTCAAATTCTCGGGTTGCACGGTGCATTTCGTTGACGAAAATCTCGACGCCGGCCCCATCCTCTTGCAGGCTGTTGTCCCGATCGAAGACGACGACACGCCGGAAACGTTGGCAGCGCGCATCCTCGGCGAAGAGCACCGTATCTATACCGAAGCCGTGCGTTTGGTTCTCGAAGGGCGCGCGCGTATCGAAGGCCGGCGTGTCCGGATCCTTCCCCTGGAAGATTGGGTGAAAAAATCGTGATGGCCGGCGAATTCAAAACGGTCGAAGAACAGTTCTCGTACTTGAAAAAAGGCAGCGCGGAGATCATCCGCGAGGACGAGCTGAAAGCCAAGCTTGACGAGTCCTGCAAAACGGGAAAACCTCTGCGCGTTTATCTCGGGGTTGATCCCACCGCGCCCGATCTTCATCTCGGCCACACCGTCGTCCTGCGGAAGCTGAAGCATTTTCAAGACATGGGCCACACCGCCATTTTTCTAATCGGCGATTTTTCCGCTATGATCGGTGATCCCACCGGGCAATCGGAAACGCGTCCGCCGCTGTCGCGCGAACAAGTGGACGCGAATGCCAAGACGTACCTCGAACAGGTCTACAAGATCCTCGATCGCTCTAAAACGGAAGTCCGCTACAACAGTGAGTGGCTCGGGAAAATGGTCAGCTACGATGTGGTCCGCTTGTGCGGACACTATCGCCTGGCGCGCATGCTGGAGCGCGAAGATTTCCGTTCGCGGCTCGATCGGAACCAGCCGATTTCCGTTCACGAGCTGCTGTATCCGCTGCTCACAGCTTACGACGCGGTCGTATTGCGCTCCGACGTCGAACTAGGCGCCACCGAGCAGAAGTTCAACCTGCTCGTGCATCGCGATATACAGCGGGAATATGGCTTGCCTTCCGAGACCGTTCTGACGATGCCGATCCTGGTCGGGCTCGATGGCGAGCGAAAAATGTCAAAGAGCTTTGGCAATTTCGTCGGCATCAGCGAACCGCCGAGTGAAATGTTCGGAAAGCTGATGTCGATTTCCGATGACCTGATGTGGAGGTACTACGAGCTGCTCACCGATTTTCCTTGGCCCACGATCAGTCGTCTGCGGGAGGAGGTTCGCAGCGGAGTCCTGCATCCGATGAGCGCAAAAAGCCAACTGGCCCATACGATCATTGCCGGATTTCACGGCGAGCAAGCCGCGACGAAAGCGGCCCACGACTTTAAGCGCGTCTATAGCCAACACGAGGCGCCCGCCGATGCCCCGCGACTGGATCTCTCGATCAGCGCTCCCAAGCGTTTATCGCTGCTGCTGGTGGAGGTGAAGGCCGCGCCCTCACGAAGCGAGGCCGAACGCCTCATCAAGCAAGGCGGCGTTGAGATCGACGGCGTTCGGGTGGACGACGTGAAAAGGGAGATCGACCTGTCGAAGCCGCGCGAGTATCTGCTACGGGCAGGTAAAAAGAAGTTCCTGCGTCTGGTGATTGCCTAGCGTTAGCCCTGAGATTGACCGGCGACGGAGCGAATCGGAATCATCACGGCCTTGCCTGTTTCTGCGGGTGCGGGCATGTGGCAGTGCCCGTCGAAAATGGCTCCGGCTTCGATCACCACGCACGGGCAGTGAATTTCGCCGGTCACAATGGCGCTGGGCTGCATTTCGACTCTGGCCTTTGCCCGAATCAGTCCGTTGAAGCGGCCGGCGATGATGACGCGGTTGCCGTGGATCTCCCCTTCGACGGTCGCATGCTCTCCCAAGACTAGGGTATCCTGCGACAACAGCGTTCCCTTGATGGCCGAGTCGATGCGAAACGTGCCGCTCGACTCGAGCTTCCCTTCCATCTTGACCCCTCGCTCGAGGAAGCCCGTCCATTCGGTGGGGTCCTGCCGCTTGCGGTCGAACCAGCTCCAGGCCATCGCCTTATTCTCTCATCAGTTGGTCATAGAGGCGGTTCAGATCACTGGCATCGTAGTATTCAAACACTAACTGACCTGGGCGCCCGGGCCGCAGGGGATGAATCGCTACTTTTGTTCCGAATTTGCGCTGAAGCTCATCAACGGCCCACTTCGTGTTGGGGTCGAGTACGGCGGGGGGCGCCTCTGGCTTTTTGCGGGCGATACGAGCGGCAGAGCGCTCCACTTGCCGGACGGTCATGCCGCCGCGTGCGATGCGGCGCGCCAGTACCAGTCTGTCTTGGGCTTCGGCGATAGCCAGCAGTGCCCGTCCGTGCCCAGCCGAAAGGCGTCCTTCCTCGAGCAAATCCTGGATTGGACGCTCGAGTCGCAACAGGCGAACCGAATTGGCGATCGTCGCGCGGTCTTTTCCGGTGCGCTCGGCAACTTGTTCTTGCGTTAGGTGGAATTCCTTGGTTAAGCGCTCAAAGGCCCGCGCCTGTTCGATGGGATTGAGGTCTTCGCGCTGGAGGTTTTCGACGAGCGTCATCTCCAATGCCATTTCATCGCGAACGTCGCGAACCACCGCGGGAACGGTAGCGATCGCTGCCCGCTGCGCCGCTCGCCAGCGTCGCTCGCCGGCAATTAGCTGATAGCGCTGCCCCATCCTTCGGACCACCAACGGTTGGACGATACCGCTGGCCCGGATCGACCGTGACAATTCGTCCAGGGCCTCTTCCCGAAAGCGGCTCCGTGGCTGAAAAGGACTCGGATCAATCAAGTCGATGTCGACCTGGATAAGTCCTTCAGCTGGGGCCAGTGCTGCCGCCGTCGCCGCTGCTGGTGCCGTTACCGTCTCCGGTCGGGCCACTACTGGCTGGGAGGGGGCTGGAACTTGCCCCGGCGCGAGCGGCACTGGCGGCGGTTCCGGCTCCCGTATCAGTGCGCTCAGTCCCTTGCCCAAGGCGTTTCTGGGCATTGGCGATAACCTCCTTCGCAAGCTGGATGTAGCTTTCTGCTCCTCTACTATGAATGTCGTAGAACAGGACGGGCATCCCGTGACTGGGCGCCTCGGCCAAACGGACATTTCTGGGGATGACTGACTCGAAAACCTGCGATCCGAAGAAGCTCCTAAGGTCCGCCGCCACCTGCTTGGAGAGTGTGGTGCGGTCGTCATACATCGTGAGGAGAATACCCTCAATCGCGAGCGATGGATTGATCGTCCGACGGAGGCGCATGAGGGTGTCTAGAAGCTCCGACACGCCTTCCAGGGCCAGATACTCGCACTGAATCGGAACCAGAACGGAGTCGCTTGCGGCGAGGGCATTTACTGTCAGCAGGTCGAGGGACGGTGGGCAGTCAATCAGGATGTACTCGTATTTGTCGCGGGTGCTCGCAATTGCGTCCCTAAGCCGGTATTCGCGATTTTCCATCGAGACCAGTTCGACGGCCGCTCCGACCAGGTTCTTGTCCGAGGGGATCAGATCCAGCTGGTCCATCTTTGCATCGATTGTGATCCTATCGATAGGCTCACCAAGCACCAGCGTCTGATAGAGTGTCCTGCGGGCTGGATCCCTCGGGAATCCAAGGGCGCTCGTGGCGTTGGCTTGTGGATCGGTATCGATGAGGAGGGTGTTCTTCTCTGAGGCTGCTAGTGAGGCTCCGAGATTGACTGCTGTCGTGGTTTTCCCGACACCGCCTTTTTGATTGGCGATGGCAATGACTCTCGCCAAGAAGACGTCCCCCAGTAAAAAGCGGACTCTAGCAGAGGGGCCTTGCGCAAGGCAAGATGTTTCACGTGGAACAGTTGGACCTGGAGTGTTCCACGTGGAACAGTCAATTCCGAGATCCGATGAGAAGGCGTCTATGTCGCGAGCCAGGTACGGAAATGGGCCGTTCCCAGGAGAACGCTACTTCACACGTGAGCGCCTCCACATCACCGGCGCCCACCCACAGAACAAGCTTCCCCGAGGAAGCGAGCGACCGATAGGACCACTCGATGAGCTCTCGCCCGAGGCCAAGTGCGCGAGCCGTGATGAAGTGAAAGTCAGCCCAGTCGAGGTCCCTCATGCGCGCTCTTGCAACAGAGGCGTTATGAAGGGCCAGTTTTCGGATAACCTCCGCCAGAAATGCTGCCTTTTTCAGGTTGGCCTCGACCAGGGTGACCTTCAATTGCGGAGCAAGCATCGCGATGGGTATGCCGGGAAATCCAGCACCCGACCCAACGTCGGCGAGCCGACCATTTTCGAGCGGTACCTTCGCCACGGCGAAGAAGCTCTCGCCAAAGTGAAACCGGATGATTCTGTCTGGGTCCACCACTGCCGTTAGCGAAATCTTCTGATTCCAAATCAGAAGCAGCGACGTGTATTCGCGAATCTGACCAAGCAGCCGAGCATCTGGCCTAACTCCATACCTGGCAAGACCGTCCGCGATTTGCGCATCCGAGACCATTAGAGCTCGTTCTTGCCATCGCGCAACGCCGAGCGGCCTATACCTAGGTGGGCGGGTGCAAACAGGCCCGCCGTTAGATCGGCCGTGAAATGCGCCGCGATTGGCGCGAGCAGGCTTCCCGTGTAGCTCCGAACGGACGCAAAAAGCACACCAACTACAAACGTAGCAATAACCCCTCGGCTACCCTGATACAAATGCGCCAACGCGAACAGGATGGCCGAGCCAAAAATCCCGGCGAGAGCGCTTCCCCACAGGGCGGTTTCAAGCACATGCTGAGAAAACCCGCGGAAGATAAACTCCTCACAAAGCGAAACTGTGAGGACGACGCCAAGAAAAGCCAGACGCTCCCCGTGATCCTGAGGAAACACCTTGCGCGCCAGTTGCAGGAGGATCGATCCGGCATCGGTCGGTTCATGAGCCAGGCGGCGAAGACTTAGAAGCTGATTGGCTAGGACAAGCGCCGACAACACCATGGCAGCCACCACGGCGAGACGGGCCTGAGGGATCGCCAGGCCCAAACCCGAAGGTGGGACCCGATGGGCCGTGGCGCGCCAGAAGATGAAGGCGGCGCCGACCCACTGAGAAGCGACAGTCGAGCGGTACAGAGCCAGACGGTTGGCTTTCGTGGTTTGCGGCATGGCCATCAACTGGCGGGTGCGGTGGCGTCCCAGCAAGGGAACGGCCGAGGCAAGAAACAGAAGGATGAGTGCGAACTCCCTGGGCATCGAGCCCGATGAAATCACGTTTAGGAGCCGGGGACAAGCGACGCGGCAAAAAATCTGTGATGGGAGGAAACGCACAGTTTCGATTCGCGCGACAAAGGCGGAAATTTCTGGTGCAAAATGTGGTTGTTTCGTGCATAGTGGCGAGCGTCCGCCGGGAATCCGCCTTCACGCCAGAAACCCCGAAGAACAACAAGCTATTGGCACGCCCGCAGAGGGATGGTAGCCGAACCATGCCCGACAACCGTTAGCGGGATTCAGGGCAAGAAAAGCGAGAGCGATGAACACAGCTCACCACCTGAGAATTGGTCCGTTTGAAGTTTTCGAACCCGCTCAAGAAGTGGGTGAGCAGCCGCGGCAGAATGGCGCCCAACCATTTCCGGGGAAGCTGTTCGTTGTCGAGGGAATTGACGGTTCGGGTAAATCCACCCAGCTCAGCTTGCTGCACAAGTGGCTCGAGTCGCGGGGCTATGGAGTGGTCTTCAGCACCTGGAACTCTTCACCGCTCGTGAAAGATACGACCAAGCTGGGCAAGAAAAAGAAGATGCTGACGCCTGCTACATTCTCGCTGATTCACGCGACCGATTTTGCCGATCGGATTGAGCGAAGCATTCTACCGCTGCTGAAAGCCGGAGCAGTCGTGTTATGCGACCGCTACATTTATACAGCGTTCGCGCGCGATGTGGCCCGTGGAATGGACAGCACATGGGTGCGTGACCTCTACGGGTTTGCGATGAAGCCGACCGTGGCGTTTTATTTTCGGGTGCCGCTCGAAACCGCGATCGGACGGCTGGTCACCGGGCGCGACGGATTCAAGTTCTACGAAGCGGGGCTCGATCTTGGGTTGAGTGACGATCCGACCGAAAGCTTTGGCCTGTTCCAGGGAAGAATCCTTCAAGAGTACGAACGGATGATCCCAGAATTTGGACTGACGGTGATTGACGCGACCCTGCCGGTTGAGGTCCAGCAGGCGCAGGTGCGACAAATCGCGACGGCCCATCTAGATCGAGCCAAAGAACTGAGGGTCAGACCATGAGACAGACATACGGAAAAACGTTGCCGGGCATGAAGCTCAGCGACCTTACGGGGAAGCTGATTGTTGTCGAGGGAACTGACGGCGCAGGACGCACCACGCAGATCAATTTGCTGAAGGGGTGGCTTGAGGAGCGTGGGCATGCGGTGCTCGACACGGGCATGACGCGCTCTCCGCTTGCCGGCGAGGGGATTCGCCGGGCCAAGGAGGGAAACAACCTAGGGCGGGTGACGCAGAGTCTTTTCTATGCGACGGATTTTGTTGACCGGCTGGAAAACGAAATCGTCCCGGCACTCCGTGCGGGATTTGTTGTGCTGACAGACCGTTATATTTATTCCTTGATGGCCAGAGCGATCGTTCGCGGCATGGACCCTGCGTGGATCCGCAGCATTTACAGCGTGGCCCTGGTGCCCGATGCGGTGATTTATCTGCGGATCGGCGTAGACGAACTGATTCCGCGCGTGATTTTTTCACGGGGTTTCGATTATTGGGAATCGGGGATGGACGTTTTCCCGGGCCAGGATATGTATGAGAACTTTCGGAGCTATCAGACGGCCTTGCTGGCGGAATTGGAAAGGCTGAGCGTGGAATTCCATTTCGAAACCGTGGATGGGGCAGCGGACGTAAAAGCAGTGTTTGAGGAACTTCAGCGAAAAATTCTCCGAATTATGGAGACTGACTCGCGAACGGAGTATACCTCGAGACGTTTGGGCGAGCTGGAAGCAAGCACCCAGATGAAAGCAGAAGAAAGCTGGGGAAGTCGGCCACATAGATTGAGGTCGAAGGATCTTGACCTTCTGCTTCGGAGTGCGGCGGCGCAGGTGCCCGCCAATGGAAACGGGCACCACAGAGCAGAGACGAACCGAAGCGCGTGAAATTTGCAAACAGAAAGCGCTTCTGTTGGCTTCGACGGTAGATCGACTTCGGGCACCCGTCGTGAAATCCGCGCCGGGTAGCTATTCTTGGGAGGTCCCATGTGGACTAAGAACGGAAAACAGAAAGATGCAGTCCAAGCAGCAGACCTGACGGCCGATCGCCTGCCATCGGGCCTGCATGTCAAAGGCGACATTACCTGCACCGAGGACCTGTTGATCGAAGGCACGGTCGAAGGACTGATCCAGTTGGATCAGCGGAAACTGACGGTTGCACCGACGGCGAAGCTAACGGCGGACATCAACGCCCGCGACGTCGTGGTGTACGGCTACGTGAAGGGCAACGTGCGCGCTCAGGGGCGGATCGAGATCAAGCGAAAGGGCGCCGCGATCGGGAGTCTAACGGCGCCGCAGATCGCGATTGAAGAGGGCGCGGACTTCAAAGGTTCGCTCGAAATCGAAAAGGATCCAGCGATCGAAGCCGCGCCAAACGTCGCTGCGCGGGCGGCGTCTCGATAAGGCTGCCGCGAAGCCCCGAAACACGTGACCCTGCGATGCCCCGCGCGGGTGTGCCTGAGCACCTAGCGTGAACACTCATCTGGTCGTCCCATTCTGAATTCCAAGCTCGCTCGTCTCATCCAGTGGTATTTTCTTCATGTTGGTGTGATGACTGTTTCGAGCGAAAGGCGTGAAGATACTCGTCATCGGTAGTGGTGGACGTGAACACGCGATCGTGTGGAAGTTTCGGCAGAGCTCCTCTGTCGAAGAAATATGGTGTGCGCCAGGGAACGACGGAATGGTCCCGGACGCGCAGTGCGTGCCACTGGATGTGAAAAACGTGAGAGCGGCGGCGGATTTAGCTCAGAGACTGGGCGCTGATCTAACCGTCGTCGGGCCGGAGGTGCCGCTGGTTGCGGGAATTGCCGATGAGTTTCACTCACGGGGCCTCGGGCTTCTCGGGCCGAGGAGGGGTGCGGCGCAGCTCGAGGGCAGCAAGATTTTCGCCAAGCGGTTCCTCGAGCGGCATTTGATTCCCACGGCTCGCGTGTACGGAATCTATGAGGACCCGCGGGCGGCGCGGGTCGCGCTCGAGTCGATGAACTGGCCAGTGGTGATCAAGGCCGATGGCCTGTGCGGGGGTAAAGGAGTACTTGTGACTTCGTCTGCGGACGAAGCCGCGGATTTCATCACCCGCGTGATGGAAAAAGGTGAGTTCGGGGAAGCGGGGAAACGGGTGCTACTCGAAGAGGCGTTGGTGGGCGAGGAACTTTCCTACATTATTGTGACGGACGGGGATCATTTCATCCGCATGGCACCGGCACGCGACTACAAGCGTGCGTTTGACGACGACCAGGGGCCGAACACTGGCGGAATGGGCGTTTATTCAACCGATGAAATCGTGCCGGAGGACCTCGAGCGGGAAATCATTCAGGCGGTCGTGCGACCGACCCTTGCCGGGCTCAGGCGGGAAGGGCTGTCGTATCGAGGATTCCTCTATTTTGGGCTGATGCTCACAGCGGAGGGGCCGAAGGTCCTCGAGTACAACTGCCGACTTGGGGATCCAGAGACCGAGGCAACCCTGCCGCGCGCCGGTTTTGATTTCGCTCAGGCGTGCAGAAAGGCAGCCGCCGGCGACCTGGGGAATTTCGAAGCGAAATGGCGTGCGGGTGCCAGCGTGAGCGTGGTGATCGCCTCCAAGGGCTATCCGGGAGATCCCCAGACGGGAGTTCGGATCGATGGACTGGAGCAAGCGGCGAAGGTCCCGAGCGTCGTTGTGTTCCACGCCGGCACGCGACGAAGCGGCGCCGTCTTCGAGACCAGCGGCGGTCGGGTGCTGGTCATTAGCGCTTTGGGCCGAGACACGGCAGACGCGCGGGGGGCGGCTTACGAGGCGGTCAGTCGAATCAAGATCGAGGGGTCGCACTTTCGCGGTGACATCGGCATCAAGCACCGAACAGAGGCGGAGGCCGTCAAAGGCAAGGTCGCCGACATGCGGCGGAGCTGAAGGGCCGGTCCGGCAACTCATGGGTAGCAACCTTAAGGAGAGGAAGTGACGACTGCGGCAAAAAGGCGGGCACTTGTAGGAATCGTTATAGGTTCGGATTCAGATTTTCCCGTGATGAGCGAGGCGGGAAAGACGCTGAAGAAATTCGGGATTGCGTATGAGATGGAGGTCCTCTCGGCTCATCGCACGCCTGCGCGGGCGCACGAATATGCGACGACGGCTGCCGAGCGCGGATTGAAGGTCGTGATCGCGGCGGCGGGAGCGGCGGCCCACCTGGCCGGGGTGATGGCGGCGAGCACCTTGTTGCCCGTGATCGGCGTGCCGCTCGGCACCAGTCCGCTCAGTGGCCTGGACGCTCTGCTGGCGACGGTGCAGATGCCGTCGGGAATCCCGGTGGCGACGATGGCCATCGATAAGGCCGGCGCCGTCAACGCTGCGATTTTTGCAGCGGAGATCATTGCGCTGTCCGACGAGGAAATCGCGCGCAAGCTTGTGGCTCACAAAGAAGAGATGGTGCGCTCGGTCGGGGAGAAAAACGCGCGGCTACAGAAGCAGATCGCCGAAGAGCCATGATCCTCATGGCGATCCTTTGAGGAGGCTGGGGGCATCGTCAGGTCGATTAGTTCGCTCGGTTTGCTCCAACTTCACCTTGGGCTCGATCGGCGGCGCGAGTATCCAATCACAACCCTTGTCCTCGGTGATGATGGCCATGGTTTCGCGAGCGCTCGGCGGGGCCGTCGCATCGAGGGTGGCGCGAAGGAACTGGGTGGCGTCAGCGGCCGAGACCTTGTTGCTTTCACCTCCTAGGAACTGGCTTGCGACCTGGGCCATCTTCGCGTCGGAACTGAGAATCTTCTCCAGGCGCGGGTCCCGTTGACGCAGCAGATCGAGCAGCGGCGCAAGTACGTGATCCGGGTATGCGAACTCGACCAGCGTGCGCGGCTGACCCTTTTCCGGCGGCCAAAACTGAAGGTACGCCGGCCTAAGAACGCGCGTGGTCCAATAACCGCCCTGTTCTTCCTGTTGTTTGATCCTGTAATCGAGCTCCCAAATTTCCGGGCCGTAGCCGGGAAGGTAGTCGGCGACGACGAGCCGAACCAAAGGCTCGTTTGCCCCGAGGTCTACCTTGCTGTGCAGATTTTGCACGACATCACTGAGTCGCTCGAGCAGGCCCTGACCGATGCCTTCCACGTCGGCTGCCTCTTCACCGCCTTGTGCGGGCTGAAGATGCGGGCCCTGAGCGACGAGGCGGCTGTGCAAACCGGGAAGTTCTTGATCCAGACTGGCAAAGGCAACCTTTGATGTAGGCGACCACCAAAAGACCGGTCCCAGGAGGATTCCCAGCCGAGCGCCTGCGAGCTCAACCGGCCTCGGCGGACGCGTCTCCACTTCGACGGGGTTTTCCACAGTTGCTACAAGGATCGCATTTCTTACGACCGCAACAATCACGCGGCCTGCGGCGAGATTTGCGACGGTTTCGTCGGTAGGAGCAGAATTGTCTTGTGCAGCTAAAGGCGGGAGATTTGCACAAAATACGACAACAAGGAGGATCAGCAAAAACCGTCGGTCGAGACTCATGACGAATGCAACCTCCAAGCCGAAGCCGCCGCTCGCCTTCCGACGCCGGAGGTTACCCTCAACGTTACCACGGAAGTGAGTGTGCGGAGATGGTTCCAGCACTGCCATCGCATTTCTAGTAGAATTTGGACAGCCACAATGCATGCGAGAAATTTCTCATGGGTATTCTGAGCGCGCTCAAGGTTGGGGGGTTGCGGTCGCCGCGCGCGATCCGCCACAACGGCCAAAGGTTATCGGAGATTCTGGCGAGCCATACCGAGTTCGTGCGTGGCGATCCCGCGGGGATTCGCGCCCATCTGGCGGGAGCCAACCTTTCGCGCGCGAATCTTGAGCGCACGAACCTAGCGTACGCCGATCTTGCCGGCGCAAATCTCGAAGGTACGAATTTGCGCGAGGCAAAACTAGGGTCGGCGGATTTAAGCAAAGCCTGTCTGCGAAAAGCGGACTTGCGAAAAGCAGATCTGACCGAGACGAACCTTTCCGGCGCAGATTTGACGGAAGCGCAGGCAGGGGGAGCGGAGTTGTTTCGCGCCGACCTGCAAGGGGCGATCTTGAGACGCGCCGACTTCGGAGCGACGAATTTTCGCGAGGCGCGGGTTGCTGGCGCTGAATTTGAAGGCGCCCATCTGAGGACCGCCATTCTCAGGGAAACGAAGCTTGATGGCGTAGATCTTTCGCGTGCGGACATCTCCATGGCGCTGCTCCCGCGCGGCTACAGCAGCCCGACTGGCAAATCGTGAACCTTCCCTGGATTGTAGTGGAGGATTATCGCAAGGGCGTCGGCTGGGTGAATCCTCAGCACAGGGATGCGCGGTCGCGTAGCTATTGCGAATCGCTTGAGAGCGGGCAGATCTTGCTGTTTCGTGAACTGCCATTTGCTCTACCAGAGGAGGATCAGGAGTTTTTGCTGGCGCAGCAGTGGACCGAGTTGCGATTGCATAAGAATGTTTCCTACAGGCCAACTGAGGACCTGCTCAAAGGTGTTTCCGCAAGTGCCGAGACAACCGATCGTCTCCGCAGGATCTTTCGAAACTATTCGGCGGCGGTCGTCGATTTCGTCGGAATGCTTCTCGAGCCTTATGCTGGGAAATGTACGACTGATTTTGCGAGCTTTCGCCCCTTTGCGGAAGAAAGGCGCGGCTTGCCGCTGCACAAGCGCAACGACTTGCTGCACGTGGACGCTTTTCCCAGTCGGCCCACGCACGGCGGGCGCATTCTGCGCGTCTTCACCAATTTAAATCGAACCGAAGCGCGCGTGTGGCACACCACCGAACCCTTTCAAATGCTCGCAGAACAATACGCCGAACAGGCGGGCTTGCGCCGGGTTGCCGAAGAATCCTGGGTTGGTCGGACGGTTCAGGATTGGGGAGCGAAACTCGGCTTCCGCAGCATGGGTCGGACCCCCTACGACATGTTCATGCTGGGTTTCCACGATTATCTGAAGGAGAACGCGGACTTTCAGAAAGGATGTAGGAAGATCCGTTTGGAATTTCCACCGCGGGCGACGTGGCTGGTTCTGACCGATGGAGTGGCCCACGCGGTGATGTCAGGCCAATATGCGCTCGAGCAGACGTTCCTGGTGCCTGCGGAAGCCCTAGTTCTACCCGAACAGGCTCCTTACCGAATCCTTGAAAAGATTGCAGGCCAACCGCTGGTCTCCTGATCGCTGGACCCGCGTGCGCTTCTGAACAAAAAGCAAAAGAGCCGATATACCTTGATTGACTCTTTCGCGTTTCGCCTCCGATTCTAAAACCGCATCGCTGCGCAATCTGGGCGTCCAATAATGGCAGAGGCCTCCCTGCGATGGCGAACCCTCTCATGGGCCGCTCCAGGCTGTACCTTCGGCAAAAAGACCTGATTGCCATGGCTGTGATGGCGGCGGCTTATTTTGCGGCGGGAAAGCTTGGGCTCAGCACGGCTGTGGTACACCCCAGCTCGACGGCCGTGTGGCCACCATCGGGAATCGTACTGGCCGCACTTCTGATCCTTGGCCCTCGGGTGTGGCCTGGGGTTGCGTTGGGCGCTTTCCTGGTGAACATCACGACGGCGGGCTCTGTCTGGACTTCCCTTGCCATTGCAGCCGGAAACACGCTGGAAGGGCTTGTGGGAGCGTATCTGGTGCTGCGATTTGCCAACGGCGTTCGATGCTTCGATCGCGTGCAAGATACGCTCAAATTTGCCTTCTTAGCGGGCCCGGTCTCGACCGCTATCAGCTCTACGATGGGCGCAACGGCGCTCGCCTGGGCTGGCTTCGCCAGCTGGGCTGATTACAAACCGATCTGGTTTGCCTGGTGGCTTGGGGATCAAGCGGGCGTTCTGATCCTCGGGCCGCTCCTGCTGCTATGGAGTGCGAATTTCCGCGTGCGGTGGAGCTGGAGCCGTCTCGGCGAGTTTTCCATTCTCCTCGCTTTGCTCGCAATTACGGGGCAGATCATTTTTGGTCCTGTAGCACACAGAAGTTACCCGCTGGAATATCTATCGATTCCGTTTCTCGTGTGGGCGGCGCTTCGATTTGGGCCGCGGGAGGCGACGACGGTCTCACTGGTGCTATCCGGGATCGCCGTCCGGGGCACACTGCATGGTTTTGGCCCGTTCGCCGTGGGCACCAAGGATGAGTCGCTTCTCCTGTTGCAGACCTTCATGAGCATTGTCGCCGTCATGACACTGACCTTGGCGGTGTTGACGGCCGAACGCATGCGCGCCGAAGAGCAGATTTTGAACCTGGCGGTGACCGATCCACTGACGGGCCTGGCCAACTATCGCAAACTCCTAGAAGTGATCGATCTGGAGATCAAGCGGTTCGGGCGCACCGGAAGACCGTTTAGCATTCTCTTGATCGACATGGATGGGCTGAAGGCCATCAACGACGGGTTTGGCCATTTGATAGGCAGCCAAGCTTTATGTCGGCTGGGCCATATTCTCCGCGTGCATTGCCGCGACATCGACACAGCGGGCCGCTACGGCGGGGACGAATTCGTATTGGTGATTCCCGAGACCGGCCGCAAGCAAGCTCAGCAGGTGGCAGAGCGCATCCAGCAGCGCGTTCTGGAAGATGACGAGAGGCCAGCGATTTCTGTGAGCTTCGGAACGGCCGTCTATCCACGGGACGGCGCAACCCGAGACGAGTTGCTCGAGGCGGCAGATCGTGCGTTGTATCAAATGAAGCGGCGCCCGCTCGAACAAGGGCGAACAGCCAGCCGAGAAGGGGGCAGCAAGGCGTAGACCTACGTCTATTTGCCAGCGGAAAACTCGGCGGGTCCTTCGCCATAGCCGAAGGCCGCACCTCGGGTCGTGCTAGGTCGCCGGCGCGTCTCGATGCCGAGGCGCTTGATCTTCTGATTCAGAGTCGAGAGCGGAATCTGAAAGCGCTCGGCGGCCTCGGTTTGGTTCCAATGGGTGCGCTCGAGCATGTCCACAATAATCCGCCGCTCGACTTCCTCGAGGATTTCAAACAGGGATGGAGGCGGGGACGTGCCCCCACCTGCTTCTCCCGGCAGAGGCGGCAGGAATTCAGCCAGTTGGAGATGAACGCCCTTCACGATTTCGCGTGTGCGCACCGCTTCGGGCAGCAAATCGGCGTCCATCCATTCGTGCGTGGAAAGCACGACGGCACGCTCGACCGCATTTTCCAGCTCACGGATGTTTCCGGGCCAATCGTAATCCATCAAGAGCTTCATGGCTGCGTGCGTGAACATGCTCGGCGGCTTTGCGTTTTCACGGCAGAACTCCGCGAGAAAGCGATCGACGAGCAAGGGAATGTCCTCTTTGCGCTCGCGCAGCGGCGGCAGATGCAACGAGATGACGTTGAGGCGATGATACAAATCCTCTCGGAACCGGCCGTCACGCACCAGCTTGCGCAGATCCTCATTGGAGGCGGCGAGGATGCGGACGTCGACTTTGACGGTGTCGGTGCCGCCCAGGCGCATGAACTCCCGCTCCTGGATCACGCGCAGCAGCTTGGCCTGCGTTTCCGGGCTGACGGTAGAAATCTCGTCGAAGAAGATTGTGCCTTGATCGGCCACCTCGAATAGCCCTTTCTTCGATGCGACGGCGCTGGTAAATGCTCCCTTTACGTGGCCAAAAAGCTGCGATTCCAGCAGATCAACCGGAATCGATCCGGTATTGACGGGGATAAAGGCTTTGTCGGCGCGCGTCGATGCGGAGTGAATCGCTTTGGCGATGAGTTCCTTACCCGTTCCGCTCTCCCCAGAGATCAGCACGGTCGAGCGTGAGGGCGCGATCTGCGCTACCAGATCGAGTACTGCGAGCATTTTCTCGCTTTTGCCCACGATATTCGGAAAGTTGTAGCGCTGCTTCAGGGCTCGCTTGAGATGGACGTTTTCCTCGCGGAGCCGACGGCCTTCAACGGCCAGGGAGATTTGAGCGATCAGCTCGTCGTTGTTCCAGGGTTTGGTGATGTAGTCTTGCGCACCGCTCTTAAATGCTGCCCGGGCCATGTCAATCGAGCCAAAGGCGGTGATGAGAATGATGGCAAGGTTCGGGTCACGCTGGCGTAAATCGCGGAGCATGTCGATGCCATTGCAGTCCGGCAAACTCACATCGAGCAAGATCAGATCAAAAGGACGCTCTTCGAGTTTGGCCAGACCCGCCGCGCCAGTTTCCGCAAGCGTTACCTCGAAGTTCTCGGAAGTCAGCAGCTCCTCGAGACCTTCACGAATTTCCACTTCATCGTCGACGACCAGGATAGACCCTTTAGGCATGGACGGCTTTCCGGGCAACGGGAAACTCCAGGCGGAAGGAAGTGCCCTTACCAGGTGTGGAGCGTACCTCCACCTTTCCTGCGTGCTCCTTAATAATCCCATAGCTGACTGAAAGGCCCAACCCGGTGCCCCGGCCGGTGGCCTTGGTGGTAAAGAAAGGATCGAAGATGCGATGGAGATTCTCGGGAGGTATGCCCGTTCCGGTGTCGCTCACTTCGATCTCCACCGAGCCATTGTGCGCACCGGTCCGAACCTCGAGCATCCCTCCGTTTGGCATGGCGTCCCGAGCGTTCATGAACAGATTCAGGAACACCTGCTGCAGGCGCGTGGCCGAGCCGAGCACTGGTGGAAGCTGTTCGGTATAGTTGCGAACGACGCTGACCCGTGCTGTCTTGAATGGATGCTGCACCAGCGTGAGAGTTTCCTCAAGCAGAGCGTGCAAGTCTACGGCCATGGGTTCGGCGCCGCCGGTGCGCGAGAAATTCAGCAGGTTGTTGACAATTTCGCTCGCGCGGAACGTCTGCTTCACGATGCGCTCGATCGTTCGCTGGCGTGGATCGTCGGCAGGAATCTGCTTACCCAGCATCTGGATATGGTTGGAGATGACCGCCAGCGGCGTGTTGACTTCGTGCGCCACGCCGGCGGCTAGCAGACCGAGTGAGGTCAACTTTTCCGTCTGCACCATCTGGTCTTCCAGGCGCACACGCTGTGTGATGTCATCCAGAAGAACGAGGTGGCCCAAGCGCGCTCCGCTCTTACCGAGTAGCGGAGCGATCGAAACGTTGACGACGCGGTGCTGGTCCGTGCGGGTCTTCATGTGAAAACGGTAAATGCCGGAGACGTGATCGCTCGGAGCGCGAGCTGCGATTTCAAACGTCAGGTCACGCGGCAGAACTTCATCGAGGCGATGACCCAAAGCTTCGCTCTGCGGAATTCCGACAAGCTCTTCCAGCTGTGGATTCCACGATTCGATCCGATCCTCGAGATCAATCGTAAGAACTCCGATGCGCAACGACGCCACGATATTTTCGCTAAAGTCCTTCAGCCGTTCGACCTG
>Ga0187783_10000391_pt1 | contig 32184 bp, 22 predicted proteins | sample 1015_SJ02_MP02_2_FD_132471 | JGI IMG/M metagenome (GOLD analysis project Ga0187783, IMG submission 132471) | Tropical peat soil microbial communities from peatlands in Department of Meta, Colombia - 1015_SJ02_MP02_20_MG | ecosystem: Environmental > Terrestrial > Soil > Wetlands > Peat | place... | reverse complement strand
TCGAGACCGGTACCTTTCACGGCAAGGTCCATCAGACTTCTGGTCGCGCCACCATTTATCAGGAGGCGAACGGAAAACTGATTCTTCGTCTGACGAATTTCAAGACGTCCAACGGACCTGATGTTCACGTAATCTTGATCGCGGCGAAGGACGCCGACGACGACGCCAACTTCCTCAAGAACGACACCGCACGAGTCGAGCTCGGGAAACTCAAAGGAAATGAGGGTGATCAGAACTATCAGATCCCCGCGGGCACCGACCTCTCTAAATTCCAGACAGTTTCGATCTATTGCGAACGTTTTAACGCAAATTTCGGCGCGGCACCCCTGGAGAAGTTCTGACTACGGGAATTGATCGGACGTGGAATCGGGCTGCCTGAAACTTCCCGATTCGGACATCCAAAAGGAGCGAACCATGACTACCAGCGTTCATTCATGGGTTTCAGGCAAGAAGTGGATCTTGGCAGGCGTCGGGGTGCTGGTCCTCGTGGCAGCCTGGTGGGCTTTTCGTCCAGAAAAGCTGTGGGTCAACGTGAAGGTCAATGAGCCAGCGCCGTTCGGCTCAAGCGCTGATTCTCAGCCTCTCTACACCGGGGTGCTTGCAGGTAGAGCGCATCCGACGAGCGGACGTGCTTCCATATACCAAGCTCCCGACGGCAAGCGCGACCTCCGGTTCACCGATTTCACCACGTCGAATGGTCCGGACGTTCATGTGGTGCTCGCTCGAAGCACGGACGAAAATCTCACGCGAGACTTTGTGAAGGGCGAGCTGAATAGTGTTGAGCTGGGTCTGTTGAAGGCCAACCAGGGCGACCAAAACTATGTTCTTCCTGATTCGGCCGACTTGGGTAGATATGATGCCGTCGTCATTTATTGTGAACGATTTCATGCTGTATTCGGAGTAGCGAAGCTCGATAAGTTCTGAGCGGATCGTCAATTCCGCGAAAGGCGAAGGAACCGAGGAGAGGTCTTATGAGTGAGCCAACGTCACGACCAGTTACGAAAAGCCCAGCGCAAAGTCAGGATGCCCCGCCTCGCACATCGATACACAGGGTTAAAGCCGATGGTGTGCAGGTATTTTATCGTGCGGCAGGCGAAGCAAACGCGCCCGTAGTGCTCCTCCTGCACGGATTCCCAACCTCATCTTTCATGTTCCGCGAGCTCATTCCGCGCTTGGCCCACGACTACCGTGTCATCGCGCCGGATCTGCCAGGTTTCGGGTTTACCGAGGTTCCTCCTGAACGGAATTATGCATACTCCTTCGATCAATTGGCCCTCACAATCGAAGCGTTCACACGGACACTCAAGATCGAGCGCTACGCAATGTACGTGTTCGATTATGGCGCGCCAACCGGCTTCCGTTTGGCGGTGAGCCATCCAGAACAAGTCACGGCGATTGTTTCACAAAACGGGAACGCATATGAACAAGGTCTTGGTGACGCTTGGGGCCCAATCCGGAAATACTGGGCTGCACCTACGGAAGAGAACCGAGAGGTCATCCGGAAAAATATTCTGACATTGGAAGGAACGCGTTGGCAGTACACCCACGGCGTAGCGAACCCGGACAACGTTGCGCCCGAGTCGTACACGTTGGATACGGCTCTGCTCGAACGTCCTGGAAACAAAGAGATTCAGCTGGATTTATTTCTGGACTACGCCTCGAACGTAAAGCTCTATCCGAAATTCCAGGAATATTTCCGCCAGTCAAAGCCACCCCTACTCGCAATCTGGGGCAAGAATGACCCCTTCTTCGTTCCGGCAGGAGCCGAGTCGTTTCGAAGGGATATTCCCAATGCGCAAGTCCAGTTTCTCGACACCGGGCATTTCGCGCTTGAAACCCATGTGACCGAGATCGCTGCGGCGATGACGCGGTTCCTCGAAACTACGCAACGCGTCAGTGCGAGGGGTTCTTCGCATTGAGCGTGTTTCTTGATAACGCAAAAAGCGTTCCGGCGAGACGTCAATCAGGACGGGGAGGGAGACATGGAACGTCGTGCCTTTCTAGGGACGTTCACGGTGGCATCTCTGGCTGTGGGGCTTGGGGGTTCCTTAACTGAATTAGCGAGAGCCCAAAACGGGGGACGAGCCCTCGCGAGTTCGCCTGGACGCGTTACAAAGTCGACCGAATTTCCCGAGAACTCAACGATAATCTTGGTACATGCGGCCTGGGCCGACGGCTATTGTTGGAGCAACGTTGTTCCTCCTCTGGAGCGCCACGGTCTTAAAGTGATCTGTGCGCCAATCCCGCTCACGTCATTAAGCAACGACACTGCTGCTTTGAATTGGGCACTGGAACGGACAACTGGCCCGGTAGTCCTGGTGGGACACGCATATTCGGGAGCTGTGATCGCGGCGGTGCGGGAGGACCGGGTCAAGTCTCTAGTCTATGTCGCGGCGCTCGCGCCGGATGAGGGCGAGACGGTAGCGAAGGTGTTCTATCGCGACACGCAGAGTCCGGAAGCGCCAAAGATGGTTCCCGATTCCCATGGTCTTGTCTGGATGCCGGAAGACGCGTTTCACCGAGCGCTTGCACCGAAAGCGTCACCGGACCAGGCAAGGATCGCGGCTGCCGTGCAACGGCCAATTGGGGTTCAGTGCATTCAAGAGCCAGCGCCAACGCCGCTCTGGAAGTCAAAACCATCGTGGTACTTGATTGCAGAAGAAGACCGCATGATCAATCCGAAGACTCAGCAATTCATGGCCGATCGTATGGGCGCAACCGTTCGGTCACACCGTGTGGACCATACCCCCATGTATTCAGAGCCGGGCCTCGTGGTCGAGGTGATCCTGGAGGCCGCGCGAAAGACTCTTCAGCGATAGCTCTTCTACTAGAAAAGCACATTCGAAATTCCCCGAGCGGGACTCCAGCTCCCGAGAATTCACGTTTCCCGATAAACGGAAAGAGGTACTCGCCCGGCCCAAAACGACAGCAGCTCAGGAGGCACAAATGCAGACTACAACTTCGAATGGTGTGGGAATCAATCAGTCCAGATCCAGCTTGCTCCGTGCGCAGAGTGCGCAAGAGAAGGAAGGAAAAGTGGAACGTCGTGATTTTCTGAGTGTGATTTCAGCCGCATCTCTCACAGCGATGCTCGACGGAACCTTCGTCGACCGCGCATCACCTCTAAATGTTGCAAGCAGTACCGCTGAACACGGATCGTTCGATGGATTGCAGGTTGAGGTTTCAGGAAACACGGTATTCGTGCGCCGCTACGGAAATGGGCCGGCCATTCTGATGGTGCACGGCTTTCCTCGCACAAGCTTAATGTGGCGGTTCCTCGCGCCGAAGCTTGCCGGGAATCACACCGTCATCTGCGCGGACTTGCGGGCCTACGGCCAGAGTGGAATACCAGCTTCTACGAATGACCACTTCCCGTATTCCAAGCGCGCGATGGCGACCGAACTGGTTGAGGTGATGGCTAAACTTGGTTTTCAGACATTCACGCTGATCGGCCACGATCGCGGAGGACGCGTCAGCTATCGTCTGGCACTCGATCATCCGCAGAATGTGGAGCGTCTTGCTGTCTTCGACGTCATTCCGATTCTCGAAGCTTGGAGCCGATCGGATGCGCGCTTTGCCCAGACATACTGGCCTTGGATTTTGCTGTCACAACAGCAGCCGCTTCCCGAGAGCTATCTGATGGGCGCTCCCGAAGTGGTATTCCATAATCCCTTCGGGGAAGGTTCCTTCGGCCAGGAGATCCTGCAAGAATATGTTTCAACCTATCGTGAGCCAGCTCGCGTTCACGGAATTTGTGAGGAGTACCGCGCCGCTGCAACGATCGACGTGGAGCACGATCGCGCTGACAAAGAAGCATCCCGGCGCATCGATTGCCCGATGCTGCATCTCTGGGCGAAGGGTGGGCCACTCGATAGGTTCTATGCGAAAGACGGGGGTCCACTAGGCATTTGGCGGCAATGGGCTCCGCACGCGCAAGGGCAGGCGATGAAAGGCGGCCATTTTTTTCCGGAGGAGAATTCGGACGATACCGCCATTCTCGTGAAGGAGTTTCTCTCTGCGTGATCCATCGTGGGGTTTTTCCGGACTATTGACTGGACCGCCAATTTTCAGCGGGGTTTGCGCCGGACCCTATAACTGCACCCACCAGAAAAACAACGAAGCCATAGCGTCAGAGCTGCAACTATTCGCTGCCCTATCGGAGCGGTGATGCGCTGTTCGGCAGGCGCGTGAGGAGGACACTCTTGCGCTTGCGACGCAAAAATCTTTCTTGAGCCAACAGGTATGTAAGCATTCTGGAGATTCGAATTCAGAGGGATGCCGTCGTATGCTGTTGAACCGGGTGCCCTGGTGCGATTGAAAAACACGATCAAGTGAAGACGTCCACAGAGTAAGGGGGCCGAAAAGGGCGGAGCTTTCCATCCAGAGTTCCCCGGAAACCGCACAGGGTTAGCCCTGTAGCTGCGCGAAAAATCGAGAGTTACGACGCGGCGCAACCCAGTGGGTCACAGCATGCGCAACATTCACGAATCACGCCAAGGACAGTGCTCAATCAGACTGTGAGAACTTCGGCTATTTTCTGCCTCAATACTTCAGGGCTATCACTTTTGAGCACGTAAGCGCTGGCTCCGGCCTTCTGTGCCTGGTCAGCCATTTGGGCTGAGTCGTGCATGGTAAGAACCACGATTTTGGTGTTCGGAAGGTACCTGCGTATCTGACGTGTCGCGTCGATGCCATTCATGACGGGCATCCTAACATCCATCAGGATCAGGTCAGGTTTCAATTCAATTGCCTTTTCGACTGCTTGCTCTCCATCCGAGGTTTCGTCGCAAATGAATCGGCTCAGGACAGTTTTTAGGAGAGTCCGGAGACCCTTGCGTACCATTTCGTGGTCGTCTACAAGGAGGACGCGAACGGGCGTGAAGTTCGCTGCTGGCAGTTCTCTGCCAGTTAATGGATTGTCCTCGCCCATTACGATCCGGAATCTTGGCATACATTGAGACTAGCGCTGAGTTAGTCTGGTACTTCTAGTTCTACACAGCGCGTCGCTCCTAGCCAGCAACATCACCTTAACGTCATGCGCGTGCAAATCTAGGCTGCGGCCATTCACAAGATTTGCTTTGTTTAGCTGAACACTAGCAACGGGAAGGTAGATGTATGGGATGTTTCGACGGCGCGATACACTCCTCGCAGAACCATCTTAAACATTGAGAACACCAAAATGCTTTCTCAGTCAGCTTGAATATCTTTCCGCAGAGTGCGCAACGCTCAGCGATCGGTATTGGTGGTGTACCGAGCACTCCAGTGCTCGCTTAGAGCATTTCGGAAATCACCATTACGCCGATCAGTCTGAACGAGTTATCTCAAGCAAAGAACAACCGTGCCCTGTATTTCCCGCGAGCCGCATACTTGGTGGTGCCGTCTGGCATCAATGGCTGGTCAAATACTTACGCCTATGCGAGGCGCACATTTTGATGTCAGAGACGGCCCAACAAAACCAAGACGAGAAGAATCACCAAAACTAGCCCGAGCCCGCCGCTTGGATAGTATCCCCAGCCTCGGCTATAAGGCCATGTCGGTAATCCACCAATCGCCAAAATGAGCAGGATGATAAGCAGTATGATCATTGATACCCCTTTCCTGCGCCTGAAGAGCGTCCAAATAAGTTTTGAGGACTTTTAGTTCTGTTAGCGACACAATTTCGTTCCGGATAACAACATCCAAAACCTCGGGTTCCTACCGCTAGGATCGACGCGAATCTTGACATTGCTTTCCCAATACAAAAATACAGGCGAATCGCGATTTGGCGCTCCAGAGTTGTGTATGCACCGAATCCTCGCCCGCGCCGAACAATTCATTCTCGGTCAGGCACAAAAATCAGTGGCTGGGGCCAAACTGTCGCTGTGACCTGCGGAAATCACCAACGTGCTGGATACAGTGACCCTGAAAGCCATCTTAGGATTTCGCCTTATATGGCGTCAGGACTCGCATGCCTGATCATGAGTTCGATCCACCTCCCGCAATCTCATGTTGCTGATGGTTGCAGGTTCGACTCGACGCGTTGCCAAGAGGGAGTAGAGAAACATGCGCACAAAGGCTTGCACGCTCGTCTTAGTGATGGCTGCAATGAGTTCCGTGTGGTTGTTCACGGTGAGCTGCAACACCTCACAACCACCAAATCAACAGGTCAGAGACGCACAAATCACGACACAAGTGAAGGAAAAGCTCGCATCGAGTGTTCGTGCTTCCAGTCTGGCCAACATCGAGGTGAATACGACCAACAGTGTCGTTACGTTGGCGGGTCAAGTGGAGAATGCGGGCGTCAAACAAAGCGCAGAAAAAGTAACTGCAGCTGTGCCAGGGGTTTCGCGGGTGAATAACAATCTGCAGGTGGCCTCACCTTCCGCCGCAGGAGGTCACTAACCTTCTTTGACAGCTTCATGGGCGGAAGCCGACAAATGTTCGGCTTCAAACGAAAGGCAATTCAATATGAATAAAAGCAATATGCGCGGTTTTTTGGTGTTTCCTATCGTCGCGAGCTTCTTTCTCTTGTTCTCCGTACCAGCACATGCTGACGATCGAACCAAAGACATCGAACGCCTTCACAACGCAGGCCAAGTCATGACAGAGATCATGGCGATCCCTGACAATATCCCACAGAAGCTTCTGGACAGAGCGAAGTGTGTCATCGTCATACCGTCTGTTTTGAAGGCAGCGTTCATTGTGGGCGGTAGTTATGGTCGCGGAGCAATGACCTGCAGGCGCGGCGACAATTTCCAGGGGACGTGGGGTCCACCTACTATGATGGCGCTCGAAGGAGGTAGCTTCGGTCTTCAACTCGGTGCACAGGCCACTGACTTTGTGCTACTCGTAATGAACCCTCGCGGGGCTAGTGCGATACTAGACAGCAAAGTAAAGCTTGGCGGAGATGCGTCTGCTGCCGCCGGGCCCGTGGGGCGGGATGCTGAAGCCGACACGGACGTAACAATGCGAGCGGAAGTGCTTACTTATTCTCGCTCACGTGGGCTTTTTGCAGGAATTTCACTCGAGGGTTCGACCCTCCGCCCGGACAATGACGCGAACGAACGCATCTACGGCAAGAAGGTAAGCGCAAAGGAAATCGCTCTGCACAGCGAAGTGGCGGTACCGCCATCGGCGCATCTACTGATCGCGACATTAACCAAGCACAGTCCGCGATTGAGAGCTTAGCGCCCGGAACGGATGCCCGGGATCTCCACGTGGCATTCGTCTCGCACGCAGTCAGCAGGCCAAGGCGATATCCGATTCCCTCTTCACGACCAAGATGCTGCGCAGTTCGGTACTACGATGCTTTGGACGATGCCTTTTTCCCTTCGCGCTGATGGCCGCTTTGCTAAATCTGAGCGCGCCTGGGAAGAATTACCGGAGCTGGCATTGCGGCAAATCTCCGGAAGAGGCAGCCCGCGATGGATCAGGGGCCTTAGAAGCGCTGCCTTAAGACAATGCTGGCTTCGCTCTCCCTAGGAAGCGCTCGCAACAGCTAGGCGGCCCGGCGCTCCGTCAGAATCTCTTCACATATATGCAAATCGGGATGTTTTCTGCTCGTGGATCGTGGGCACAATCGTTTTCAACTCGAGTAGGTTGTTGGAAATCGGCCGCCTCGCGCACCTAACCACTTCTCGCGCAATCGCAACGGCAAACTCAGTATGATCCCCTATTTCTTATGCGAGTCTAAGAACCAGTCGTCTGCCGAAGCGGCAAAATGAGAGTGAATCTTTCCGACCACGGATCCGACCACTAACGCCGTATACTGCATTGCTTCACTTGATTGAATCGAATCCAAGCTGCGAGCTTTTGTCGACGGTCGCGAGTTCGAGTGCGCCGACAAATACGCGGTCGTTGAACCAAGGAGTGAACCTGGTAGTTTCGAAATTGGGCCTGGTGAGTGGTGAACAATTGCGTGACGAAATCCCTGCGATCGCTGCCGAGGTAAGGTAGTGCCGCGATACTGTCTGGTTAGTTTAGGAATTGGCGTAGTGTCTGGGTTGCTGCTCTGTTTCGCCTTTCGATCTCACGCGCAAGAGCAGGCTTCACCACCTTCCCAGACATTGACGACAGAGATGGCTTTTGGAATCTTTCAGAAAAACTGCATGACCTGCCATGGAAATCCGGATGTTCCGCGGGCCCCTGCAGTTTCCGCGCTTAGGCAGATGTCGGCGGAAGCGATTTATGCGGCCCTTACCTCGGGGCCGATGAAGTTACAGGGTCAGACATTAAGCGGCGAGGAGAGGCGCGGAGTGGCGGAAGCTTTGAGCGGCGAGACGCTGGGACTCGGAGACGCCGGGGATGCCAAGTCCATGCCGAACCGCTGCCCGTCGAATCCCCCCATGAGCAATCCATCTGCTGGACCGGCTTGGAATGGGTGGGGAGTCGATGAGTTCAACACACGATTTCAACCAGAGAAAGCGGCCGGCATCACTGCGGACGATATCCCTCGGTTGAAGTTAAAGTGGGCTTTCGGTTTCCCGAGAGGAGTATCGGCTTGGGGGCAGCCGACGATTGTCTCCGGGCGAGTTTTCATAGTGACCGATATCGGATACCTGTATTCGTTGGACGCCGCAACGGGATGTGTGTACTGGTCGTTTCGCGCTAAAGCTCCGATGCGGAATGCGGTGAGCGTCGGTCCGGTGGCCGGGTTTAGCACAGCCAGATATGCGGTCTATTTCGGCGATACGAAGGCGAATATGTATGCCGTGAACGCGGAGACCGGTGGCCAATTATGGACCACGACTGTCGATTCCCACTTCGCCGCGCGAATCGTTGGCGCGCCCAAGCTTTTTGATGGCCGCCTTTATGTTCCTGTTTCTTCCTGGGAAGAAATGTCAGCCAGCAGCCTTGCCTACCCTTGCTGCACGTTCCGCGGTAGTGTGACGGCTTTGGATGCAAACACAGGCCGCGAGGTCTGGAAGACCTACACGATTGCAGACGAGCCCAAGCCGACCAGGAAGAATTCGCAAGGGACGCAATTGTGGGCTCCAGCCGGAGGCGCGGTATGGAATACGCCAGCTGTCGATATCAAGCGCCATGCCATTTATTTCGGGACGGGCGATTCGTATACAGATTCAGCTGGAAAGACCACTGACACCTTGATGGCGCTCGACATGAACACCGGCAAGCTTCTTTGGGATTTTCAGGACACTCAGAATGATGCATGGATGGTCGGCTGCGACAAAAACCCAACCGAGAATTGTCCAAAATCTCTGGGACCTGATTGGGACATGGCTGATTCTCCCATTTTGAGAACTCTGCCGGACGGCAAAAGGATATTGATTGCGGCAGCGAAGAGCGGGAACGTGTTCGGCTTGGATCCCGATCACGAAGGCGCATTGGTATGGAAAGTCTCGCTTGCAGAGGCGCGACCTGGAATTGATGGCTTGCTCCGGTGGGGTGGTGCGGCAGACATGGAAAATGTTTATCTTCCGCTTCAGTCAGGTGCCATGGTCGCACTTCAACTTGAAACTGGGAAACGTGTTTGGTCCGCGCCCCTATATTCTCCTGTGATCCCAGAATTCCCTGGCGTAAATGCCGCTGTGAGTGCAACTCCAGGCGTTGCCTTCGTAGGTGGTTGGGACGGAGTGCTGCACGCCCTGTCGACGGCGGATGGCCACGTTCTCTGGCAATTCGAAACGGCCCGAAGTTTCCCAACTGTGAATGGCGTGCCGGCGCATGGCGGCTCTTTTGGCGCGCCAGGGCCGACGATCGCGGGCGGAATGCTCTTCACGACTTCGGGTTACGCCTTTTTTGATGGGATCAAAACGGGGAATGTCCTGTTGGCTTTTTCGACGAACTAGATGGCGCTGATATGACGCCTCCTTTCCTCCTCCCGGGGGACCCACTAAACGCGACCGAACCGCGGCTCTGCGCTACGGTGCAGTGCTTCTGGTTCAGCTCCGTGAATTTCTCTCAGCGGTCAACCTTGAGCCATCAATCGCGGTTCACGTTCGGAGTACAATCCTCACCTGAATGAATCCACATCGATCGGACGGCTCTACTAGCGCGAACTCTAGGTTGCATTCCTTCTGCCAGGTCGTGTTTCAGACATTCAGCTTCGTTTTGGTCGCCATTTTAGCGGCACTTCTCGTCGCCAATTCAGATGAATGGCAGCCACGGCACGCGCTTGTCCCACCAACCGGCGTGCTGACTTTGGCCGAGCCGGGCGGACCGGCCGATGTGTTGCTTCCCGGGCCAGAAGATCCTCAAGCGGCGTCGGCATGGCGTACGAACATGAAACTTTGGCGCGCGGAGCGGCTGAAACGCATGCGATACGAGGGAACGGAGTATGAACGGCCCGAGCTGGCCTGGACCCAAAAGGTATATTCGCAAGTCCAGGTGCTGATTTGGGATCGCATGCTTTACGATCCAGAAACGAATCGTTATACGGTCGATCAGTTCCTCGGCGATGTCGAGGGCCGTCTCGGTCCTATCGACGCCGCGCTGGTCTGGCCACTCTATCCCAACATCGGCGTGGATGACCGCAATCAGTTTGATCTCATTCGCGATATGCCCGGTGGAGTCGCCGGCGTTCGGCGCATGGTGGACGAGTTTCACGCCCGCGGCGTGCGCGTGTTTTTTCCCACACTCTCCTGGGATACGGGAACGCGCGAGGAAGCCGCGCCGAACCCCGCTGTCCTTGCTCAGCTGATGGCTCAAATCGGTGCGGATGGCGTCAATTTCGACACCCTCGAGGATGTTCCTGCCGCGTTCCACGACGCGGCCCGGGCAGTTCACCATCCTCTAGCACTCGAACCCCAGTTTGCCATTCGTGACGAATCGCTCGCCTGGAGCACGATCAGTTGGAATGATTGGGTGACGTGGGAGGACACGCCCTATCCCTTCGTGCCCATGGTGAACCAGGCAAAATGGCTCGAACGAAAGCACACAATCAATGTCACGGATCGTTTCACACGCGATAAGACCAATAGCCTCCAGCACGCATTCTTCAACGGGATTGGCTATGCGACGCTCGAAAATCTGTGGGGCTTCTGGTATGGGATGACGCCACACGACGCGGAAGCTGTGCTTCGGTTCACGCGAATTGAACGGACCTTCGGAGAAGAGTTGCAAAGTACCGACTGGGAGCCGTATACCGAGACTCTTCAGGCTGGAGTTTTTGCCAGTCGGTTCCCCAGCAAGAGCGAAACGCTATGGACGATCGTCAATCGAAACGAATACGACGTCTCGGGCGATGAGCTTAGAATTCCGCACGTCAGCGGGATGCGTTATTACGACGTGTGGCACGGTACGGAGCTGATCCCTGATGTTGCCGGGGGGACAGACACGCTGCACTTTTCGATCGAGGGTCTCGGCTTCGGTGCGGTGCTCGCGACACCCGAACGCCCACCGAGCGATCTCCTGGCATTCATGGCGGAGCGCGCTCAAAAGCCTCTCAACAGCTATTCAAAGAGATGGGAGTATCTGCCGCAGAGCATGATTGACATTCCACGAACTAGGCCGGCTGCGTCGCCTCCGCCAGGCATGATTGAAATCCCAAGGGGCGAATTTGATTTCGTCGTCCACGGAATTGAAATCGAAGGCGGGAATGATCCCGGTGTCGACGTGCAATATCCTTGGGAAGATGCCCCGCGTCGCTTTCACCGCGAGCGCTTGCATATGAAGGCGTTTTACATAGATCGCACCCCCGTGACCAACTCCGAGTTCAAGAAATTTGTCGACGCATCACATTATCAGCCCGCGGACGATCATAATTTCCTGCGTCACTGGTCAAACGGGACCTTTCCCAATGGCGCGGCGAATCAACCCGTTACTTGGGTTTCGATTGAAGACGCACGAGCGTATGCAGCCTGGGCGGGAAAGCGGTTGCCGCACGATTGGGAGTGGCAATATGCCGCGCAGGGCTCCGACGGTCGACTCTATCCTTGGGGAAACCAATGGACTGAACGGGCACTTCCATCACCCGACCATGGGCGAGCGATGCGCGCACCAACCAACGTGGATGCGTTTCCCATGGGGGCGAGCGCATTCGGCGTACTCGACATGACGGGGAATGTTTCGCAGTGGACCGACGAATTTCGCGACGAACATACGCGCGCGGCAATTCTACGAGGCGGCGCGTTCTATCAACCACGAGGATCAATCTGGTATTTTCCGCAGACCTATCGCCTCGACGAACATCAGAAATTTCTCCTGGTGTCGCCCGGTCGCGATCGTTCCGGAACGATCGGCTTTCGCTGCGTGGTTGATACACCATGAACAGCCGGAAGACTCTGTTGGCTGAGCTTGAAAGGCGAGCGTCTGCCTTCGGCCTTACTGGGTTATGGTTGTACTGGCCGGGTCATCAAGTCGACAAAGAGCTTTTTGAAGCGAGCGTGATCGACTTCGAGCAGTACGTTCACTAATCCGGCCGAAGGTGGCGGCCCTAAATAAAATTGGCCCGGGGCTACGAAAATTCGCCGGTCAGCGGCACTAACCGAAGGCTTCCCCGCATCGGGAACCTCTTGCCAATCCCGCGGCCAGAACATCGAGTCGCCATAACGCGGACCGGGCGTGCAGCAGATATCGACGTACATCTGAGTAGATTTCGTAAAAACTGATGGATCGATAATCTGCGCGGCAATCATCTCATCCGCCATTCGGAATAAGGGCTTGTTCGGGTTCTCTTGCATTGGCCCCAATGCATACGTCCGAAAAAGGTCGGCAATAGGACTCTGGCCGGCGCTCGCGATTTCCGCCGCCATGGCGCGGCCGGGCGCGATTTTATCGCTTTCGTGAATCTCCTCGGCGAGATCCACGGTCACAACAGTGCATTTCGGCCAGGGTGCTCGCAGAACCTTTCGTGCCGCCTCGGGATCGAAAAGCATGTTGAAGGTATTCGTGAACGTGTGGAAACCAGTGCCCATGACAATGAGTTCCGGGACGAGGGGGATGATGTCCGGCGCCAGTGCAATGGCCAACGCCACGTTGGTGAGCGGGCCGCCGGCACAAATCGTCACTTCACGCGGATTTTGACGCACGGTCTTGACGATGAAATGAGCGGCGTGTTCCTGCTGAGGTTTAAGATCCGCGGCCCGGTCATAAGGCGGCGGCATCGGTTCAAGCTCGTCCGGGCCCGTGTTCAAGTAATTGAAGGCGCCGAGCCATGGGTCGAGGCGGTGACCACCAAACAGCTGCCGACGCAGTTGGGTTTCTTCTTTGGTGTTGAGCATCGGGAATTCCGCGCCAGCGAAGACAGGAACATCCGGACGCCTCATTAGTTCGAGTAGCCGCAAAGTGTAGGCCATTTCCTGCTTTAGCCAAGCATCACCGGTCACGAGAGTAATTCCCAGCAGATCGATGTTGGGGGCCTGCAACATCATCAGCGTGGCCAGAATGTCCGTGCCGAACGGACCACGATTGTCCTGATCGTAGATAACTTTGCGTTTTGCGTTAGCGGAGGCGGATGAGATTGAATCATCCGATTGCTTGATGCCAATCGGCAGTGCACTCCCGAGCACGGTCTTCGTGGCTCGCGAGGAAGCGATGGCGGCTCCGACGCTCTTCATGAATTCTCGCCGAGTGGGGGTCATTGTGAATCACGCACTCCTGATGGACCGTGTCATCAGCTGGACGAAAAGTTCGCGAAAGCGTCCCTTGTCGATGTTCTTGAGCACCTGCACGCGGCGCGCTTTGAGAGAGGGATTGTTCTGGCCGGCAAAGGGCGTGCCCCTGTTCATTTGTTCCCAGTTTGCATCCCAAAATGAGGTGTCCCCATAGTGTGCATCGTTGTTGGTCACAACATCGACGTACATTTCATCGTAACCGCCGAAAATGGTGGGATCGATCGCGTGTGCCGCCATCATTTCATCCGGCATACGAAATGATTGCCTTTGTGGATTCTCGCGCTGTGGTTTCTGCTCATAGAGGCGGAATAGGTCTGCGATTGGCGCGTCTGCGTGATCGACGATGTAGTCCACCTTGCCATCGTCTTGCATGTGCACCTGCTCTGCCAGATCAGTGGTAACCAGGCTGAATTTGGGCCACGGCGCTCGAAATCCTATTTTTGCAGCCTCTGCATCGAAATAGACATTGACCGAACTGGTGGAATGGTGCACTCCCCCGCCCATAAAAACGACTTCCTTCGTGATGGGGACAATATCGGGCGCGAGCGTCACGGCCAGCGCGAGGTTGGTCATGGGGCCGCCGCAATACATCGTGACTTCGTGCGGATTGGCGCGAATGGTGCGAATGATGAAATCCGCGGCAGGTTCCGGTTGTGCCTTGATGCGCGCAAACCGATCGTACGGCGGTGGAAGAGGTTCGACGAGATCGGGACTGCCGCCATCTTCGGCAAAGCATCCTAGATAGCCTTCGTTGCCGAGGGATCGCGAACCGAACATCCGATAGCGCATCTGGGCTTCGGATTTCGTATTGAGCAAAGGCTCCTGGGCGCCGATAAAGACCGGCACTTCAGGGCGGCCCATGAGTTCGAGAAGGCGCAGCGCGTAGGCGGTTTCTTGCTTGGCCCACATATCGCAAGAAACCGTGCATATGCCCAGGAGCTCGATGTTTTCGGCTTGGAGAAGCATCAACGTAGCGGCTGTATCGGTCGAGAGCGGCCCCCGGTGATCCTGATCGTAGATGAGTTTCTTCTTGGGAGCTGGAGAGGGCGCGTGGGCTCGCGGTGCAGAGAAAAACATGGTGTGCAGTAAATCCGGGGAATTCCCCATGCAGTCCTTATCATTTCGGGCGGCGGACAACGGCACGCAGCCCGCACTTCAACGAGCTATGCGAGTATAACTGAACCCGCTCCCTCAATGACGACACGCGGACTCTGCCAACTCGAATGATTTGGTCATTCTCTCCTGCCTCCTCTTCTGATAGGCTCGCGGCGGTGAAATTCCTCATACTCTTAACGCTGGCAATCTTCGGCGCTACAGCTGAAGAGCCTGGTCTTCCGCAGGCTCGCGCGGGATCGGACGCACGGGCACGCGAGTTGATCCGATTGCTCGACCTTCATGTGTTGTCGAAGGAATCTGGATATTTGGGAATCATCGGCCGTTCGGCGCAGATGGTGGTGATTGACGGCCGGCCGCTTGCTGTGCAGAGCCAGAATTATTATATGCTCACTCGTGACCGTCCGATTGACTACCTGCACTGGCTAGCCTCAGACGACACGCATATCCTCATCGAGGGTGGCCCGGCTGACTACTTCATATTTCATCCCGATGGTCGCGCTGAACAAGTGACGCTCGGTATGGATCTTACCGCCGGGCAAAAGCCTGTCGTGGCAGTACCGGGCGGATGCTGGAAGGCGATCCGGCTGCAAACGGGCGTGAGTTACGCATTGATGGCAAATTCGCTGTCGCCTGAATTTTCACGTGACCGCGTGAAAATCGGAGCTGGCCCCGAATGGCTGCGGCGTTACAAAGGAACAGCACCATGGGCTACTTCCTCAACATTGCGAGAACTGATCGGCCCCAATTGGATGCCAAAGTGAGTCTCACGAGTCAAACTCTGATTCAGAGTTCTGGGAGAAATGCTGCACATCGAAGCGTTCGCCGCGCCGTCGGCCACCGTAGGCTAGCCGGTTCGAAATACGAGCACGCCGGGCAGACCGGCCGGCCATATAGCAATTCTTGATCGTGACGATCCAAAAATTAAGTTTGGCACTATGGGCCCCCTGGCGTACGTTCCTCCAATCCACTGGCAAATACCTCACGGAAGCTTGAGCGGAAATGGTCTTTCGACCGTTGGAGGTGAAAAAGTGAAACGGCACGCACCGTATTTCAAATGGGTTTTCGTTCCCTTGCTGGCAGCCCTGTTGCTCGCTATCCCAAGCACTCGCGCACAACAGACACTCGGAGCTATCACAGGCACGGTCACCGACAGTTCGGGGGCCGTCGTCGTCGATGCAACCGTATCGTTGGTCAGCAACGACACGAGTCTCACCCGCGTGGAAAAGACCAACTCCAATGGTATCTATCTCTTCGTGAATCTGCCCATAGGGTCGTACACGCTCACCTTTACCCAGCAGGGTTTCCAGAGCCAAAGCATTCCGTCCATCCAAGTGCAAGCGAGCCGCACGGCAACCGTGAACGCGGAGCTGAAGCTCGGCAGCGTTAACGAAACGGTGACGGTTGCCGAAACACCGCTCCTCAACGCCGTCGATACGACCAACGGCTACGTGATGGACAAAGCGCAGATCGACGCGGTGCCGCTACCCACGGGTTCGTTTACAGGCTTGGCGGTCCTTTCCCCAGGCGTTAGCGCGGAACTTCCAGGCGGAACCGGCGCAAACGCCGGCTTGGGAAATGCACCCGTATGGGCCAACGGGGAGCGCGACACGAGCAATACCTACCTGCTCAACGGGGTCGACGCGAAAAGCCTTTTCAACGGCAAAAGCACGAGCCAGGTGCTCTCGGCCCGCATCGTGAACAACACTGGCAACGCGAACCCGCTCGAGCTCAGTGCCCTTCCAGAACAAAGCAGTGCGGCAGTTTATCTCGCGATCGGTGAGTCGATTCCGACGCCAGCACCGGAAACAATCTCGGAAGTTCGCGTGAATACTTCAATGTACGACGCCCAACAAGGTTCAACGAGCGGCGCGCACATTGATATGAGTACGGCTTCCGGCACTAATGACATGCACGGAAGCTTGTACCTGCACCGGGGAACTAACTGGCTAAACGCCGCTCCGTACTTCTACAATGCGGACCCCAATATTCCTGCCGATGAGAAAAACCCCGGACTACACCGCGACGTCGCAGGCGGCACGTTTGGCACACCCATCATCAAGAACAAGTTGTTTTTCTACGCCGGTTATCAATACACGTATGCATCGGACGCCGAGATCGGTATTTCACGGGCGGTTGTACCAACAACGCTCACCAATGATCGATCTCCAACGGGGCTTTCGACAGCCGCAAACAACGCGGCTGGGTTCGGCGATCCAACGATTCTGCCGGTGATCGGGACCGCTTCGGGTCCGGCAGGCAACGACATAAATCCGATTGCTTATACGCTGTTCAATTACAAGTTTCCGAACGGCCAATATCTGATTCCGTCGGCAAATCCAAACGCCGTCATCGCGAATCCAGCGGCCTACAGCTCGAATCCGGCGATTCAATACGCGCTTGTGACGGCGTTTCCTGAAAACGCCGAGATTCCTGGAACGGCCGTTTTCCACGCCTATCAAGGTGTCACGAATCTCGACTGGAACCCCAGCGCCACGCACTCGTTCTATGCCAAATATTACTATCAACACGACCCGACGACCGCTCCCTACGCATTTTCGATGTACCAGGGTTTCCCGCAAAGCCTGGACGCCGGAAGCCAAGTAATTTCTCTCACTCACACCCAGACCGTAAAACCCAATCTGAGCGTGTCAGAAACCTTTGGCTTTATTCGGGAGAAGGCTTACAGCACAATTTCTCAGCCGTTCACTCCGTCTCAGTTTTCCTCCGCGTGCCAGAGTCTCACCGCGGCGGCCGGGCAACCGGCATCTGCTGCTGATTGTACGATTAATACGTTCGGCTCAAATGTATTCCCCGGTATGAGCATAGTGAGCGCCAATCCGCTTCCCTTTACACTCGCCTATCCGAACCTAATGGAAATCGGGGCCACCGCCCAGTACATGGGTGCCTTTACCGGCGCTTTTCAGAACCGGTTCAATCCCTCCGTCGATGCCATCTGGACTCGCGGCAAGCACACGATCACCTTCGGAGGGGCGTTCTCCTACACTCAGCTCAACACGCGTGACAGAAGGAACGAACTCGGCATGGTTGCTTCGACCGACTTCACTAGCTTTACCGGCGGCGTCCTTGTGCCCAATTATTTTTACAACGTTACTACTCTGCTGGTTGGGAACCCGAACCGCTATTGGCGCGCCAATGAATGGGGCACTTACATCCAGGATAAGTTCCAGTTCAAATCGAACCTTAACATCACGCTCGGTGTGCGACTTGATGACGATCGCGGCTTGGATGAAAAATATGGGCACCTACTCAATTTCGACCCCGCCCGGTATTCCTACGACCCAACCACGGATACCATCAGTTCGAGCGGTTTGATTGTTGCCGGAAACAATGCGCAGGCTGGGACACCCGGCGTAAGCGCTTCGACCCTGACAGGCCGGCAGTGGGGGTTGGCACCGCGCGTTGGCGTCGCGTGGAGCCCGGCAAAGTTCAATAGCAAGATAGTCGTCCGGGCAGGCTGGGGCATGTACTACGATCGTGGCGAGCTTTTCAGCTATCTCTCCCCGCCGTTTACTCAAAACATCATCGCGGGCGGACCCTTCGGCATCAATCAACAAGAACCCTTTGTGGCAGCCCTGACCTGCGGTATCACGGCTCCTTGCGCGGCGAATGGCGGCGTGCCCACGCTTGAGAATCCCTGGGGAAGCGCGGCAGACCTTGCTTCTGTACAGCCGTCAGGAAATCCGGCGACGATCGTTTTGCCCGACGCCGGCGCCTTGGTGGGTGGCGCGCAACCCTTCTATCTGGGAGCCTACGCACGGAACAACAAGCTTCCCTACACGATGAACAGCTCGCTCGACATCCAGTGGCAGCCGCGCAATGACTTGGCCCTCGATATCGGCTACATCGACGGCATTGGGCGTCATGAAGTGATTCCAATTCCATTCAATCAGCCAAACGTTGCATCCCCCACCAATCCTTTGTGCGGCTCGGCGAGTCCTTGTGCCAGCCCTTCCGCACCATTCGTCCAGACCTATACATACGGTTACACCGTGCAGAGTGCTTCTTGCCCGGACTACAACCCCTATGCGAATAACTGCCCCATCAACTTGCCAAACGGACAGCCAATGCTTGTTACTCCCGAAGGCGGAAATGGGGACTTGCGCGTCCCATATATCGGCTATGCCGCCGAGTCGATCGAATACACCGCCGCGGGAATCTCGAACTACAATGCCTTAGTGGCGCACCTTGAAAAAAGGCTTAGCTTTGGACTGCAGGGAGGTGTCTCCTACACCTACTCGAAGTCGTCGGACGAACAGAGCGCCATGGGCTTGTTTTACACCGGCAACAATCCGCACGATCTTAAGGATGGTTACGGCCCGTCGGACTTTGACCGCACCCATGTCTTCAACGTCGACTATCTCTACCGATTTCCAAAGCCCTTCGCAGACTCCTCCTGGCGCGGGAAGATCGGGAACGGCTGGGGCCTGCAGGGTCTCATCGTGATCCAAAGCGGCCAGCCTTACAGTATTGTCGACTTCTCGGGTGCTGTCGGCAGCATCTTCTACAGCATCTACGACGGAGTCACGAATCCGATCGTGCCGCTCGATTATGCCGCTGGTTGCAACCGGCAGAACGCATTTACCGGAAACGTCGGCGAAATTCCCGGGGAGCCCGCGCTAAAGTCGTCTTGTTTTACGGTGCCATTGCTCGCGCCCGGAGCTTTGAATGGAGCCATTCCCGCAGGCGACACGTTTGAAACCAACTTTACGACGGGGCAACGCAACATCTTTCGCCAGGCTTGGCAGAAGCGGGCCGATATCTCGCTTGTGAAGGAAACTCATCTGTCCGATAGGTTCGGGCTGAAATACACCTTCGAAGTCTACAACCTGACGAATCACCCGAGCTTCGACATCCCCATCGTCAACGTGGACCAGAACCTGGGCTTCAGCCAATACCCGCAAGTGTCTTCGACTAGTCCGGTCCCCGGCCCTGCGTTGTGTTCGGCTACCAACAACGCCGCCGGCCCAGACACGACCGGAAACTTCTATAACTGCCCCGGCGGCTTGGGCCAAGTGACCAAGACGATCGGCAGCCCTCGGCAGATCCAGATGTCGCTGGGCCTCACGTTCTAGCGAGCTTCGAGGCGAGGTGCCCTAGAGAAGCCGACTGTTCGAGCGCCAACGAGCTTCAATAGCTCCCTCATGTGGCATGCCACATTGGTTGCCCACAAAGTTGCGAGTGCCCTCCTGGAATGATAAGTTCTTGCAGAGCTGGCGTGAAATTCAAAGGTTTTCTGATATGACGAGACGAGAATGGTTGCAAGATTCTAGTGTGCTGTTGGGAGGCGCGTTCCTGACGGGTTTTGCTCGCGGCGGGGTTGCCCGAGGCGCACGGCGGGTTGAGACCTCGGTCGACGCGGTCGCACGATCCCGCGCCCGCATGGGAGTGATCCCGATCCAGACGACAAAACTGAGTGAAAGTCTCACCTTGCTTTCGGGTCCGGGCGGCAATGTTGTGGTCTTAACCGGCAAAGACGGCAAGCTCATGGTCGATACCTTCGTGACCCCAGCGTGGCCCGCTTTGAAGCGAGAGCTGGACAATCTTGGGAACGCACCGCTTAGCCACGTCATTGACACGCACTGGCACTTTGATCACACCGACAACAATGCGCACGTTCGAGCGGCGGGCGCAGTGATTCTGGCTCACGAGAACACCAAGAAGAGGCTGTCAGAATCCCTCGACCTGGTGCCGCTCGGCATGCATTTCGATCCTTCTCCAGCCGACGCTCTGCCTCAGAAAACTTTTTCGGCCACCGATACGTTCGCCTTCAATGGAGAAACGCTCAAGCTCGGATATATTCCCCCGGCGCACACTGATTCCGATATTTTCATTCATTTCGAGCGGGCCAACGTCTTGCATGCCGGCGACGTTTTCTTCAGTAACTACTACCCTTTCATTGATAGCGGCACGAACGGAAGCGTTCACGGGATGATTCGGGGCGCCACGAAGTTGATCGCCATGTCCGATCGTGAGATGCGGATCGTGCCCGGGCACGGTCCGCTCGGTGACAAAGCGTCTTTGACCGGTTTCCGCGACATGCTTGCAGAGATTGGCGATAAGGTCGGAAGACAAAAGGCCGCGGGCAAATCGGCAAAGGAAGTAGTCGCCTCAAAACCGAGCGCTCGGTTTGACGCTGCCTGGGGGCAGGGTTTGAATTCTCCCGACTTCTTCGTGGAACTCGTCTACAACACCCTCTGAACCTTTTTTTCTTTGCCCATAGCTCGGCCTCAGGCGTTTGAACGTGGAGACCAGGCGACGGTATGTGCCGCTCGACCGCGCTATGAGGGGCCTGAGCCGAAACCCTGCCCAGACGTGTCGAGAGCGGAGCGGACTTGAGCAGCGATGGCCGCGAATTCAGCCATGCCAAGAAGCTGAACCGATCGTGGGCGAGCGAAGGGGACATCGATTATGGCCGCGACGCGTCCAGGACGCGGTGTCATAACGACGACGCGATCACTCAGAAACGCGGCTTCGGGAATCCCGTGGGTTACGAAAAGGACGGTCTTGTGCTGACCGGCCCAGATGCGCTGAAGCTCCAAATTCATTATCTCGCGCGTCATCGCGTCGAGAGCAGCGAACGGCTCGTCCATCAAGAGGATCTTCGGGTCATGAACCAGGGCCCGCGCGAGAGCCACACGTTGCTGCATCCCACCCGAAAGCTCGCTCGGCAGCCGTTTCTCGAATCCCCCAAGTCCGACCATGCGAATAAGATCGCGCGCCCGGTCCTGATAGTCGCCGATTCCCCGCCCTTGCACGTCGACAGGCAGCAGCACATTCCGCCAAACGGACAGCCAGGGCAGCAGCATCGCCCGTTGGAAAACCAATCCGACGTCCGGTCGCGGGCCAGAAACTTCGCCCTTTCCGAGCAGAATTTGGCCTGAACTTGGGGCGAGCAGTCCGGCGAGCAGACGCAGCAGCGTTGTCTTTCCGCAGCCGCTCGGGCCCACAATTGAGACAAATTCTCCGGGCTTGACGTCAAATGAGACGCCTTCCAAGGCGAGCACTTGCTGTCCCTCGCGTGTCAGAAACCCGTGTCTGACGTCCAGGAAAGTGATCCCTTCGGCGAGCGAGGACCCAGCGGCCGTCGCGGTCACGTCATTTCCAGTTTCGCGCCTGGCTTGCGACGAGGGAGTGGTCAAACTGGTTGTACTGGTCGGCGAAGGCGTTCGTAAAGAATTCGGTGGCGCCAATGGGCTTCGAAATCTGTCCAGCATCCATCAAATAGGTTTCAATCGTTTCAAACGCCGCAGCCTGTTGGCTGCCCCACAGGAAGTTTACTGGCAGTTGATCGGCCGCCATATCGTGAATCTGGGATTTGAGAATGTCGAGGTCGTTCTGGAATGCTTTGGGATCTTGTGTGTTTTTGGGCGCGCGATCGGGGTACTGCTGCCAAAAAACCCGAACGGCCGCCGCCGGATTTGTCATCAGGAAGACGGTGGCCTTCGCTGTGGCGCGTCCGATCTTGGCGATTACATCCGGGTTCTTGGCGATGAAAGACTGGGTCGCAAACAAGTTGAAGCTGTATTGGTCGGCTTCATTAGACGCGACAGGCAGTACGCGCACCGAATACCCTGCAATGCGCTGGCGCACAATTCCTGCGGTGAAGCTCACTTCCGCATCCACGAGTTTGTTTTTTAGAGCTTCAAACGAAGGCGCTCCGTAGCCCACACTTATCACTTGCACTTGGCTCAAACTCAGGCCTGCTTCCCGGAGCCGAGCCCTGAGGTAGATCACTCCACCACTCCCGAGATCATTCACACCGACTCTCTTGCCCTTGAGGTCTTGCACCGACTGGAACGGGGAGTCGGGGTTCACCACAATGCGGTTTGTCCCTCGCCGGCAAACTGCGTAGAAGGAAACCAGCGGAAGTTGATTGTCAACGCGTTGGATCACTACAGGGGCCGGCTGCACCAACCCTACATCGGCTCGCCCCGAGAGAATCAATTGTGTGGTCGTCGCAGACGACTGGCCAGGGACGACCTCGACATCCAGGCCTTCCTGCTGGAAATAACCAAGCCCCTTAGGGAGAGTTGCATAGGGGTAACCTACATTTAGATCAGCCGTCGCCACAGCATACGTCACCTTCCTGAGCGGTCCGTTAGCGGTCACCCGGGATGCGATGGTGATACAGCCGCACAATGCGATTACACAAAGGCGAAGGATTATCCACCGTCGTCTTAGATCTGGCGCCATTTCACCATCCTTAAGAGCGGCTCATTTTCAGGCGCCACGAGCGCCGTCGGGCTGACGGCCCCAAAAAACCAGGCGCTGACCGACGAAACGAATAATCGCGTGCAGAACGAATCCGGTCACGGATAGAACTGCCAGTGCGGCAAATTCGCCGGCCATGTCGAGATTTGTGTTGTAAGTGAGAACGCGATAGCCAAGCCCGCCCACAGCACCGAGAAACTCCGCCACTACCGCAGCAATCACCGCGAGCACGATGGCCAGCTCGAGGCCGGCGAACAAAGCCGGCAGAGCGCTCGGAAGCTTGACCCGCAGAAAGACACGCCAACGCCGCGCACAATAGGCCCGCAACATCTCGAGCAGATCTCGATCCGTTTGCTCAATTCCCGATAGCGTGTTGATCAGAACAGGAAAGAACACCGTCGAAATGACCAGCGCCACCTTCGATTCCATCCCGAAGCCAAACCATATCAAGAACATCGGCGCGAGCGCAGTCTTCGGCACCGACTGTAGACCGATTACATAGGGATACACGATCGTCCGGACAGGCTGAAATTCGGAAATAACCAGAGCCAGCAGGAAGCCCAGCAGGCTGCCAAAGAAGAAACCAATCATTACCTCGCGCATGGTCACGAGAAGGTCCCCTAGCAAGGGCCCGTGCGCCAAATTTGCCCACAACGAGTTTCCAACTTCCAGGGGACTCGGGAACAAGGCGGGCGACACATTGAATTTGGTCGTGTACCACTGCCAAAAGGAGACGACGAGAATAGCGCTGACGACCCATGCGGCAAAGCTCGTCAGTTTGCCGTAGCTCGCCCCGCCGCGGGTTGCGGCACGCCGCGAAAGAAATCGGCTCTTCTCGAGTGCCGGCGTACTCATTCTCAAAAGGCCCCCACATCGGAGAAACGTCTATTTTGCCACTTTAGCGCCGCGGAGACTCCTTGCTCCTTTGAGATTTGTGTGAACTCGTTCGCCTCCGCTGTACTCAGTCCTATTACAGAAGCGTCCTGCGCAGCCTCGAGAAGCGTCGTATATGCCATGGCGCTGTAAAACCGATTGAGAAGGCGCTTGTTCTTGGCCAGCGTGCCCGGCGGCAGCAGGCACATGTGACGTACGACCTTATCGACCCGCTCATCGAGTGCCTCGGCGCTTACCACCTCATTGACCAATCCCCAGGCTTCTGCTTGTTTTGCACTCAGAAACCGACCAGTAAGAACTAGTTCTTTGAATTGGTGAGGGGGCAGGGCCAGCGCCAAAATCGGAGACATGGTGCTGCCACCAAATTTCACCTCCGGCTCTCCGAAAAAAGCATCTTCGCTGGCGTAAGCCAGGTCACAGACCAAACTCAACGCAAATCCGCCGCCCAAGCAGGCCCCTCGCAGCTTGGCGACCACGGGCTGCGGCAGGGACCACACACGTTGTAGGGCTGCATAGGCCAGCCGGAAATGCTCTGCCCATTCGGCCGGAGTCCGTTCCGAAACACTCACGTCGAAACCGGCCGAAAAGGAGCGGCCCTCACCGGCGAGCACTACGACGCGGATCGAGCTGTCCGTAGCAATACGATCGAACGTGGTCAAAAGCTCTTTCATAATTTCATCGGTCAGCGCGTTCAGCTTATGAGGACGCGCGATCGTGACCGTTGCAACCGCATCGACGGTCTTCCATTGGACGAGAGGTGCGTTGCTGCTCATGGTCGAAGCTCCGGAAGCAGCAGCAAGCGCGCGTCGGCTATGACGCCACCCGGGTGCTGTGTATTGACAATCAAAGGATTCAATTCAAAGGCCTCGAGTCGAGGGCCAATCGCAGCTGCAAATGATCCGACCCGTACGATGATTTCGGAAAGTTTTTCGAAATCAGCTCGGGGATTGCCGCGAAATCCATCGAGGAATGGACGGAGGCCAGCGAGCTCAATCACCTCGCGCGCATCCTGCTGATCGAACGGAGGCACGAGCATCGCAGTTCGGCCGAGGATTTCAAGCAAACGACCGCCAAGCCCAAAAATCACCACGAAACCGAAGCTTTCGTCTCGCTTCACACCAGCAAAAACCTCTACGCCGCTTTGGATTTCGGCCGCTACGACAACTCCCTCACCCGCGAAGCTCCCCAAGGGCGGGGTGAGACACGCGAGCAGCCGTTCATACGTCGCCCCGGCTGCCTCTGGCGTTACGCCGAGCGCAACACCACCCACGTCGCTTTTATGAACGACGCGGGACGTATCAATTTTCATCACTACCCGTGGTCCGAGATCTCGAGCCGCACGTTCAGCTTCCGCTTTGCTACTAACGACCGCCATTGCCGGCGCCGGGAACCCGGCTCCGGCCAGTAGCTTGAAAAGCGTCGCCTGCCCAACGCTCGACTCTGTTTCGCCGATGGCAGAAAGGCCCTCCAGCGCCGGAAGTGTGATAGGCAATTTCGAACGCTCCTTGCGACGCAGAAGACGCTCCGAGTAATTATTGAAGTGACCTATGGCCCGCAGAGCTTCGCGACTTCCTTCGAGGACGGGAATCTGGGACGCACGCACCTGTGCTAGAACTTCTGTGTCGGCAGAGCCAGATCCGCTCGACATCACAAAAATTGGCTTTTGAATCTCGGAGGATTCCTTGGCCGCAGCGCTCAAGATCTCATAATTGAGTGAATCGGAAAGATTCGCGCTGTCCCGATGAAAACCCTGCAGAATTCCGACCACGTCTACCGAAGTGTCGGCCGCAACGCTCCGGATCGCGGCGCGCATGCGATCGTGGTAGCTACCCGGCGTTGTGAAGCCGATTCCGACATCTACAGGATTGCGGGGTCGGACATCTGCCGGGAGATGCAGCAAGCTCTGCACGGCGTCCAGGGTCTGCTCAGAGAGCGTGGGAAGTTCTACGCCAAGCTCCATGCACTGGTCCGTGACCGTCGAGAGTTCGCCGCCTGAGGTACCTAAGAGGCCGACGCGAAAGGATCTTGGACGCACCTGCCAAGACGCCATCAGCTCAACCGTCTGCGCTAATTCGTCGAAGTCGTCGACAAGAACGAAATTCGCCTGCCGCAGCGCCTGTCTGTAAACGGCTCCCGATCCCGCTAGCGCGCCCGTATGTCCGCGAGTCACCAGGCCACCCTGCTGCGTGAGTCCGGCCTTGATTAAGATGATAGGTTTTTGGGCATCGTGCGCTCGTTCCGCAAGCTCGAACAAGGCCGACGGCCTGCGGAAACCTTCAACGAAGGCCACGATGAGCCGCGTCGCAGGATCCTCAATGGCGTAAAAAATCAGGTCTTCTACACCCGTGACCGCTTCGTTCCCGCTCGAGGCTAGGAAAGAAAGACCGTGACGCCCTGCGATGCTCTGCAGCAGCGAAGCGACGGACCCACTTTGACTGATCGCTGCAATGGATCCCGCCGGTCGATGAGCCGAGATTTTGAAGCTCGACACCGATACCCTGTTGGTGAAGCTGAGGAAGCCGAGGCAATTAGGACCGAGTGCTGGAATGCGCGCTTCTGCGCAAAGATGTTGAAGCTGTTTTTGTCGCTCGGCGCCTGCCGCACCCCTTTCGAGGAAGCCGCCAGAATGGACCATAAGTGCTCTCGCACCGTGAGCAATCGCCTCCTCGACGGCCGGCAAAACCTTTTCGTCAGGAAGATTGATCGCAACGATGTCGACCGGTCCCGGCAACGAGGCTAGACTGGGCCAACATTTGCGCCCCATGATCTCGGTTCGACGCGGATTGACGAGAAAAATCTCGCCTGTAAAGCCGAGCGCTTCGTTGGTCTCCAGAAAACGAGTCGTGAAGCTCACACTGCTTTTCCGCCCACTTGCTCCCAGAAGCGCGATTCGGCGCGGATTGGAGATGGCCTCCCATCCCGCGCGGCTCAGGCTTGGAGGCCAGCGATCGCCCGGGCGGGGCTCGCTTGAATGATCCTGGTCTTTAGTAGCGAACGAAGGTGTCATAGCGCAACGTCACTAGACCCGCTGAGGCCCAGAAAGCTGCTCGGGCCAGGCGACCTAGAGTTTTACCATTTCGACTCTATTTAGCGGAAACACAAAAACCGGATGAGCCTTGATCGATTTCATCGATGGAGGTGTAAAAGGTGTAGCACTGCCCGAGGCCCTTGTTACTGGCAGATCATTTTCGACTCAGCCGCGACCTTTTCCCCGCGCTAAGAATTTCTACCTGGGCAGTTCCACTGTTCGTCCGAAAACCCAGCTCGCTGTGGCAAGCAATATCGAGATCGACCAGATATCGTCCGTTGACGATGGATTTGCGTGTCACCCGTCCGCTGCAGATTATTTTGAAACCCACGAGAACCCATTCTTCATTGCGTTGCGAGATCTTTGTCACAAACGCGTTGGGCCCAGCCCAGCGAGTGAGCATCGCTCCGAACCATGGGATGCGCAAAACACCCGGGGCGAACGCATCGGGAACGTGATCCGTTCGGCCAATCCGATCAAAACCTGTGCCAAGCGTAACGGCGTCGAAACAACCGATATGAAAGGCCATTACGGGCCCAAGCTCCCAGGGAGTGACCTGTTCACGCTCGCCGATGTCCTCGAAACATCGCGATTTATCCTGGCGCCGCTCCGGAGTGGGAACCGTGCCTGGCAAGGCGGGCGGGGTGGGCACATTTCGCGTGAACTGGCCGGGAGCTAATGCCGGATAGGTCTGCGCGATTGTACCGGCATTCGCGACTCGCCGGGCGTCGAAGCGGAACGTATAGGAGTTCAGGCCGGCAACCATCTCTCCCCGCTGATTCGTGAAGCGCATCTCCTCATTCACGAGAACTGCATCGCCGAGCTTTCTTGACTTCTTCTGCTCGATTCCCGCGATTTTTCCGTTCGAGAGAACCGTGTCGCCTGGACGCACAGGGTGGAAAAACTCCCAAGACTCGGTGGCATTATCACTACCGGTTAGTTCATGGCCGTCCGAATCTGTGATGCCAGGCATTTTACCCAGCCAGGCCGGCGATCCGTGGGAATAGAGATAGCCTGGAGGTGCAATGATACCGCCCCAATAAGTTTTCGAAGCGTATTCCTCGTCAAGATACAGTGCGTTGGGATCCGGGATCGAATAGGCGAAGTGACGAATGCTGTCGCGAGTCACTTCGTAATTGAATTGCTCCGGCTGAGGAAGGTCCTTTCCAATGAGAGCCGCGTACTCCGACACATCTAGTCTCGTATCGCTCACCGTGCGCATCTTTCACATTTCGGCGCGGAGTATAGCACGGCCACGGAATAGACACTTCCGCAGCGAGAACTACTCCCTATCGACTGGATCGGATGGTGGAACTATCGTTCCTAGCTCATCCGAGAAAAGAAGACCACTCCTGAACCGCGCCAGCAATGAAACCCGGGAAGCATACGTCCGCTTCCTGATACGAAATTCCCTTCTTCACGCATACGGCGGGTAGACGTTGCTTTTTACGCTGCGAATCTCAGGACTATAGATATCTCAGCCACCACGAGGTCTCGTGCGACAGCTTCATGCGCGCATACCATTTGCAAAGCGGGTACATGAATAGAACGACTCCAAACCACATGGCGTAGACAAACGGGAGACCGTGGCCGTTCGGCACACGGTGCAGCATAAAACCACCGTAGCGGAGCCAAGCGACATCTTGCTTGCTGATGAGAGCGGTATATACCGCGCAAGCCCGAATCACGTAGATGTGGACGATGTAGTAAAAGAGCGGAACTTGTCCATAGACTCGAATCGCTCGCGCAGGCCACTTTTCTGGATTGATGTCGCTAAGCCATGCAAGCGCCATCAGGATAGGTCCCAGGGTCATCAAGAGGAACTGGAAGGAGGCTGGATACTTTAGTGTGTCAAAGAACGACACAATAGTCAGAGTTAAGGTTGGCTCAATTCTCCATCTGCCGGCACCCGGGCCAAATATATGGTGGTGACTATTCCCATAGAGGTGAAAAATCCTGAAGATCACAAATGTCAGACTTACGATGACGCCGACGGTGAGGATGGACCTTCGTTTCAAACGTGGATCTATGAGATGCCCTAGCGCGTAGCCTACCGCCATCACTCCGACCCAGGGAATTATCGGAAACAGGACAAAAAACCAAACCAATATCTTTGTGGAACCGAGACCGTTGGTCTGAATCCAAAAATTCCCGTGCCCATACAGGATGAGCCACAGCCACCCGAAGTTGCCGAAGACGGCCGGCCTAACTCGGTCTAGCAGGTTATGGCCGACAATGACCACTAGCCCGAAGGCGGCAATCCATCGCATCGGAAGACGCATCAGGAACGCCATCGCGACCATTGACCACCCAAGCGACCAAAGCACGTCGCTGAACAGGAAAGGAAACACCGATGTCCAGCCGAAAGCGACCACAGTCAGGTTCAGAAACACCAGCCACAATCCCCGAGTCCAAAAGAATCGCGAGACCTGATCAAAAGACTTACCTCGCGACAGTGAGAGATAGCCACTAGTTCCGGCCAGCAGGAAAAACACCGGTGCGCAGAAATGCGTCACGAATCGCGTGAAAAACAGGTACCCCGTCGTGTGTGCCAAGTCCTCGGGTATAAACGGTGATCCTGAGAAGAAGTCGCGCGTGTGATCCAGTGCCATCAATATCATCGCCACACCGCGCAACAAATCGACGGAGGCTAGGCGGGATGACTTGGCCGGTGACTGCGTGGCGAACAAATTCTCCGGAAGAAGGGCAGGCCTAGGTTCCCAGGACGTACCGCGATCCGTTTCTTGAACCGGCAGATCTACTTTATCGACTGGCAAGGTTGCTACCTCAACAGACGCCGCCAGTTCTGGGTCGACGGATCCGAAAAGTTGTGTGTACTTCCTCTCTGAACATGAGCGGACGACCCCGTGCGCTCGCCGCGGCAATCGAATGTAACCCCAGTTTCAATGGTGAATGGCAGGTTTACGTACAACAATAGTACTGTGCTCATAAAGATAAGACATTAACAATGTATATGGACATACCTGTAAAAACATTATGCTGTGCTTTAGGCCGCCATTTCCGACGCGATCTCACTCGCCGAAAACGGGCGTCGACGCAGGAGAGGTTACCCGAGGCCAGTCGATGACTCCATCAGCGGAGGCGTATACCGATACAGTAGCACCGGGAATGGAGGCATTCCCGCAATTCCTCCAACCGCCATGGACTGTCCTGCGTTTTACGAAAAACGGGTCAGATGGGAGAGGCTTCGATGATCAATATCACGTTTGTTGTATTAATACGTTCATCCGAAAACCAGCAGGGCCAATAAGCTACGATACTCCTACTCGGTCCGCTCGCGGCCATTCTGCATCACCGCGTGGAACTCGTGTTGCACGCAGTCAGCGGCCCACGGCGAGATCCTGGCAGAAGACGCTGCTACGAATGCCTCATAGCGCTATCGAATCGCGCCGCAAAAAAGCACGCACGCCACCAACAGCCTAGCGTGCTGTCGCGCTTCTGTCCTGCAGCCTGACGCTGAGCCCGTTCGAAGCTGCGAGTTTCTAGAACAGATATTTCAACGCGAACTGAAAGACGCGCGGCGTGTTAGCACTGGATTGAATCAGGCCGAACGTCGCAGGTACGTTCACGTTGTTCGCCGGGGGATTGAATTGCGGGTGGTTGAATAGGTTGTAAGCTTCCGCCCGGAATTGCAACGACCCGTGCTCCCAAATCTTGGTGTCCTTGACGAGCGCCATGTCGAAATTGACCTGGTCAGGTCCGAAGATAGTGCCCACCGAGGAGTTTCCGTAGCTGGTTCCCGCCCCCGGGAACGTCGAGTCAAATGCTCCGCAAGGAGCAGTTGGACTCCCTCCGGGGTTCGGAATGCCACCAAGGCAGTAGGGCGAATCCGCGGGAAGTGGAGTCGTGCAACCCAACGGCAGCAGGCCAGTCGAGCCGACCGTGCACATGGGCTGGAATGCGCCAGCGTTCACCCAGTGCGTGGTCACGCGCTGGTAGGCGCTTCCGCTCGTGGCAATCGGTATGGCGGACTGGCAATTGTCGAAAGCGTTGCACTTGCTCGGATCAGCGAGAAGAGCCCTAGCACCGAGGAAGCCATAGATTGATCCGCCCGCACTGTCGGTAATGGTAAAGGGCTGGCCATCCTGGATGGTGGTGACGCCCGAAACACTCCAGCCCCCCAGAATCTTACCTGTGACACCCTCGGTGCGCTTCCAAGGCAAGTCGTACACGTAGGAGATCACGACGCGTTGGGGCCGTTCGAATGCGGCCAGTCCATACTGCTGCGCCAAATCGAGGGGGTTGTTGCTCGTGGATCCGCCGTTAAGCACGCCTCCGTTTGGCTGCAGGAATCCGCCCGACTCCGCGGAATTCACGTTTGTAAACTCCTTGCTCCACGTGTAGGCCACCTGGAGGAGAAAACCATGAGAGAACTGATGACGGAGTTGCGCCTGCAGGCTGTTGTAGAGTGCATCGCCTTGGGTGGTCGTCGTGCTCAAGGCCCCTGCCTCAAACCCCAGATACCGGGAGCGAACATCGGCATTGTTCGTGGCATTCGGCAGAAAGATTCCGCAGGGGAAGCATTCCACCACGTTCGCGGCAACTGGGGTGGGGTTTCCGGAATCGTTGAACGGTACTCGCTGGACCATTTCCAGGTTCTGGAATCCGGAAGCGGCCGTTGGATTGTTTGGAGCGCCAGGCACAAGATAGCCGAAGCTGTTGTCCTGCGCATAGTTGTAGAGGTGGATGCTGTGGGTGCCGACGTAGCCGATGTCGGCGACCCAGTTGTGGGCGAATTCGTACTGAAAGTCGAGACTGTACTGCTGGATCAAAGGAAGCCGGTTACCCATGAGCGGCGAATCCGACGTGTATCCGAGGTCGGAATCTGTGAAACCACATACCAAGCCACCGCACATGGTGGGTGGCCCGGTGATAAACCGTGGTGTCCAGGAAAGCGGTTGCAGGGAGCCGGCGTACCAGGGGTTGTTCAAGGTGTTGCTGAGTGTGAACGGAGCCACCCCGCCTGCAGTACCTGCGTATGGAGGCAGGTTAAGTTGATTGTCGATGAGTAGGTTACCGTAGACACGGTCGTAGAACCAGCCGTAGCCTGCGCGGACCACAAAGTTGTTACCGAGAGGCTGCCAAGCTACGCCGATGCGCGGGGCGAAGTTGTCGGCCGGCGTGCCGGGAAGCAGCGTTTTGTTACTGTTGAGATAGACGCCAGTAGCGCCGTTCGGAGCTGTAAAGCCGGCTGTCCGATCGAAGTTCGAAGGCACGATAAAGCCGGTGAGAGTGCCGATCGGATTGCCAAGGAAGTAGGACCCGGTATTGGCCTTGTCGAGGAGGTTCAGCCAGAGGTTTGTAAACTGGCCGCTGACGTCATCCGGGAATCCGTCGTAC
>Ga0187783_10000390_pt1 | contig 32199 bp, 21 predicted proteins | sample 1015_SJ02_MP02_2_FD_132471 | JGI IMG/M metagenome (GOLD analysis project Ga0187783, IMG submission 132471) | Tropical peat soil microbial communities from peatlands in Department of Meta, Colombia - 1015_SJ02_MP02_20_MG | ecosystem: Environmental > Terrestrial > Soil > Wetlands > Peat | place... | reverse complement strand
TTGTCGGTCCAACCGGGTCGCGAGGGGGTACCGTGAATCATGTTTCACTCGAGAACGTGCACAGTTCCGTGGAGGTGCCGCACCCTCAGGCCGGGTTCTGGGAACAGTGGCGCGCCTTCGTGGGCCCGGCAATCCTTGTCAGCGTCGGCTACATGGATCCTGGCAACTGGGGCACAGATCTCCAAGGCGGCGCTTGGTTCAAATATAACCTGTTGTGGGTGGTCGGCCTGGCCAGCCTGATGGCCATTTTCATGCAGGTCATTTCCGCCCGCTTGGGGGTAGTGACCGGCAAGGATCTCGCCCAATGCTGCCGCGACTGGTATCCAAAGTGGACGCGCTGGCCCAACTGGCTGATGAGCGAAGTGGCGATTGGGGCCTGCGATCTGGCAGAGGTGCTCGGCAGCGCCGTAGCCCTGAACCTCCTGTTCCGCATACCGCTGCTATGGGCGGTTTTCATCACCGCCTCGGATGTGCTTCTGCTCCTGGCCCTGCAACGCTTTGGGCTGCGCACCATCGAAGCCGTGGTCCTGCTGCTGGTCGCAACCATCGCCGTGTGCTACTTCATTGAAATCTTCGTTCTCCCCCAGACGCAACCGAGCTTTCGCGAGATGGCAGGAGGCCTCGTTCCGCGCTTCGGTCGGCCGGGGATGCTCTACGTGGCCGTGGGCATGATCGGTGCGACGGTGATGCCGCACAATTTGTACCTCCACTCCGCCCTGGTGCAGAGCCGGCGCTTGCAGAGGGACGTTTCCTCGGTGCGCCGCGCACTCCAGTTCAATACCATCGACTCCACGGTTGCCCTCACCGTCGCCTTTTTTGTCAATGCAGCCATCCTGGTGCTGGCAGCCACCGTGTTCTTTGGCAAGGAGAGCGTGCTGACCCCCAGCGGCCGGGTCGAGTTCAGCGCGAACAGCGACTGGATTCGGGTCGCCTATCTGACATTGGCGCCGCTCCTCGGTACGACCATCGCCAGCACGCTGTTCGCTGTGGCCTTGTTGGCCTCCGGCCAAAGCAGCACCATTACCGGAACCCTCGCGGGGCAAGTCGTCATGGAGGGTTTCATGCACTGGCGAATCAAGCCGTGGGTGCGCCGGCTGATCACCCGCACCTTGGCCATCCTCCCGGCGGTTTTGATCATCGGCCTGCGAGGCGACAGCAGCGTTACCGATCTGCTGACGTTGAGCCAAGTCGTGCTGGCGCTGCAGCTTCCGTTCGCCATGTTCCCGCTCCTGCATTTCACGAGCTCCCGCCGACGCATGGGGACGTGGAAGAACGGCAGGTTTCTCCTCATCGCCGGTTGGACCAGTGCTATGCTGATCACCGTGATGGACGTTTACGGCCTGCCCGAGTCGATCCGGATAGCCTGGCAGGTCATCGTCCGCAGGTGATGCGGAGTCGCCAGAACCAGACCCTTCATGTACGACACCATTCTCGTAACCCTGGACGGCACGGCGACCGACCGAGCCATCCTTGAACATGTCAAGCAGCTGGCCAAGCTAGCCGGCAGCCGTTTGGTGTTGCTCCACGTTGCCGATGGATGGGCGGCCAGAACCTACGGGCCGGATGCGGTCAGTTCGGAAATCGCCGAAGACACCGCCTATCTGGATAAGGTTCGAGCGGAGTTTCAATCCGCTGGCATTCCTGCCGAGGCCGAACTGGCCTATGGGGAACCGGCGGAGGAGATCATCAAGTGGGTCAAACGGAGGGGATGCGACCTGGTGGCAATGAGCACCCATGGACACCGCTTCCTGGCGGACTTATTTCTCGGCTCCACGGCCACCCGCGTCCGGCATAGCATCGGGGTCCCGATCCTTCTCCTGCGGGCGAAATGACTCCCTCATCCCGGATTCTTTGATGATTGCCGTACCGGCTGTCCCCTTCCCATCGGCCTCATCCATCGGTCGTGAGCCGCAAACTCCAGCCAGCGCCACCTCGGTGTCTAACGGCGGCAGGCCGAGCAGTAGCCTCCAACCTCCAAGCGTGCCACGAGAATATGGAAGCGACACTCCTGCTCCAGCTGGCGCTTCAGCGAGTCGAAGCGCTCGCTCACAAATTCCGTGATCTTGCCACAACTCAGACAGGCGATATGCACGTGACCCCGGCCCAGCTTGCGTTCGTAGTAGTGGCCCTCGCCTTTGAGATGCATCAAGTCAAGCTCGTCAATCATTCCGTGGCGTTTCAAAAGGCCCAGGGTGCGGTAGACCGTGCTGCGGTCGACGGAAGGGTCCAGTTTCTGGGCATGGCGCAAGATTTGGCTCGCGTCCAGATGTTTGTTCGCAGTTTCGATGACACTCAGGATGGCGCGGCGTTGCTCGGTCATTCGCACTCCGCGCTCGGACAACAGGGCCTGCAGACGGCCCGGAATCTCGGTTTGCGGAAGGGGCATAATTGGTCCTGCTGCTTGAAGTTGCCAAGAATCGCAAAGAGATTGCGACAAAATCTTCTCGATCCGTATTGACCACGAGTGGCCTAAAACCCTAAGCTACAAGGATAGCACTTGTTGCGACTGAGTTGCAATAGTTGTATTTGTTGCGACTCAGTTGCAACAACCACTCTCCGGTGTCGCTGAGCACCCGGGAGAAACGCACTATGGTTGGCGCGCATCTCCCAACTCGTCGTGGGTTCCGCCTTGCAGGCGCGAGGCTGGCTGCGCCCTCCGTCTTGGTGTTGCTGACCCTCGGCCTGCTGTTCGGCTCCCGATCGTGGGCGGCCTCGGGTGGCAGGGTGTCTGGAACCGTACGGGACTTGAGCAGTGCGGTGATCCCCCAAGCCACGGTCAAGGTCACAAATACCGAGACCGGCGCGCAGCAGCAGATGATGACGGACGGCAAAGGAGGCTATTCCTTCCCCGACCTTCCCGTGGGAAAGTACGACATCGTCATTGAAAGTCAGGGGTTCAGGTCTTATCGACGCAAGGGAATCGTGATCGACGCCGATACCTCGCTGATTGTGGACGCTGTATTGGAGATTGGTGAGGCAACCGAGGTTGTGAGCGTGAACGAATCCGCGGTCCGCGTGAATACCTCTGACACCGAGATGGGCGGGATCATCAGCGCCGCAAAGATGACCACGATGCCCTTGAATGGCCGCAGTTATACCGACCTGATTGCCCAGCAACCCGGCATCGTACCCGAGACTTCGATCACCTCGAGCACCCTGCAGGACGTGGGCGTCAGCACCCTTTCCCCCTCCGGTGGACTCAATCCCGGGACAATTTCGATCAATGGCCAGCGCGAGTTCGCTAACGCCTTCATCGTTAACGGGAGCGATGCCGAAGAGGACGTCAACTCGGGAACCGCCATTATTCCAAATCTCGATTCCATTGCTGAGCTTCAGGTGTTGACCAGCAACTTCGATGCCGAGCACGGGGAATATAGCGGCGGCCAAATCAATGTGGTCACGAAATCGGGTACCAACGAATTTCATGGCGACGCCTTCGAGTTCTTGCGGAACACGAACCTCGACGCGCGTAATTATTTCTCTCCGACGCGGGGCACCTTTGACCAAAACCAGTTTGGCGGAACCTTCGGCGGGCCGATTCGAAAGAACCAGCTTTTCTTCTTCGCGGATTATCAAGGCACTCGCTCGCGCCAAGGGGTGGACACGGGGCAGATTCCCGTTCCTTCCCTGGCGGATCGAGCCGGTGATTTGACCGACCTCGAAAGCTCTCTGACCGGCAAGGTAACCGGCGATTTTTGGGCAAACCTGCTCTCCCGGGACCTGGGGTATTCGGTTGTCGCGAACGAGCCCTACTACACCTCCGGATGCACCAGCTCTTCGCACTGCGTCTTCCCCCATGGGGTGATCCCCACCGCGGCATGGTCCACGCCCGCGAAACATTTGCTGCAATACATTCCACCGCCGAACGTGGGTCCCAGCGTATTTTCAACGGCGGCCGAAAACGAGCGCCTGCGGGACGACAAGGGAGCGTACCGTCTTGATTGGAAAACCGGTTGGGGCCTGCTTTCCGCCTACTATTTCCTCGATGACTACACCCTCAACAACCCCTATCCCGTGGCCCAAAGCGGGGCGAGCGTACCGGGTTTCAACGCCCTGTACCTGGGTCGCGCCCAATTGCTCAGCTTGGGAGACTCGACAACCATCGGCACGAAAGCAGTCAATGAGCTCCATTTCGCGTACGTGCGCGACCACAATGACCTCGGTAAGCCGGTGGGCGGACTGGGCCTCAGTCTGGCTTCGCAGGGATTTGTAACCGGCGCGGATACGCCGGGCATCGTTCCCCTCAACCCGCAGGGGGAAGGGGTGGAAAACATTGTCTTTAACACTTTCTCGATCGGGACGAATGCGAACCAATTGCGGCAGGTGAACAATACTTTCCAGTGGACCGACAGTTTTTCCCAGGTGGTCGGCGGCCATGCCATGAAGGCGGGGTTCGAATTTCACTACGACCAGATCAACACCAACCCCATTGCCCAGTTCAACGGCAATTTTCTGTTCACCGGCAGCCAGACCGGGTCCGACTTCGCCGACTTCTTACTGGGCGTTCCCAGCCAGTTCAATCAGAGCCAGCTGCAACCGTTTTACGGCCGCAACCAGTATTGGGGCCTTTACGCACAGGACAGTTGGCGCCTGCGTCCCGACCTGACGCTCAATTACGGCTTGCGCTGGGACCGCATCGAGCCCTGGTATGAAAAAAACAACGGTATCTCTACCTTTGAACCAGGGAGGTCGTCGCTCGTCTTTCCCGGCGCACCTGCAGGCATCCTGTTTCCAACCGACCCCGGCATCCCCCGCACTCTCGATCCCCCAGGGAACCTGGACTTTGCCCCGCGCGTGGGCATTGCCTATTCGCCGCAAGCGAGCCCGGAGACGATTTTTGGGAAGATCCTGGGTGGTCCCGGCGATACCAGCATCCGAGCCGGTTTCGGAGTGTATTACACCGCCATTGAGGCCTTAAGCGTCGGCATTCTGGCCGGGAATGTTCCCTTTGGTATCACCTATTCGAGCCCGGCCCCTCCCTTGTTTGCCACGCCGTTCATCACCGCAGCGAATGGCCAGAACCAAGGACAACCCTTTCCTGCGGCGCTCGCTACCGGAGGAGCTTCAAGCCGTACTCCGGATTCGGCCATCAACTGGTCGCAGTTTGAACCGATAAGTGGCATTCCTGGCTATTCGGCAACCAACCGCATACCCTACACCGAGGAGTACATGCTGTCGCTCGCACGACAGCTCGGACCGAACACGGTGTTGAGTGCAAGCTACGTGGGCGCCCAGGCGCATCGGCTTCTCGTGCTGGTCGAGGCCAACCCCGGCAATCCCGCGCTCTGCCTAAGCCTCAGCCAGCCGCAAGATGTCGCTCCGGGGAGTCCTACCTGTGGACCCTTCGCAGAGAGCAACGTATTCACGACGTCGGCGGGGCAGGTCCTCCGAGGAACCCGCGGCCCGCTCGGACCGAGCTTTGGCAGCGACACCAACCAAGCGACCATGGGTGAATCCAACTACAATGCCCTCGAACTCAGCCTGCGCCATGTCAGTGGCCGACTGCAACTGTCGGCCGGGTATACGTTGAGCAAGTCATTCGACGACGCCTCCAATCTGGGGGAAGAGGTCAATCCGATCCGCCCCTCTCTAAGTTATGCCCTCTCCTCCTTTGACCTGCGGCACAACTTTGTCGCGAGCTACAGCTATTCTGTGCCGGTGGAGCGTTTCTTCCGCGCCTCCAACCGCTGGACCGAAGGCTGGGAGATCTCCGGAATCACCCGTTTCAGCACCGGGCTGCCGGTAAGCCTGGTCAGCTATGGGGACAATTCGCTGCTGGGGACGGAACCGAATGGGATTAACAACTACAGCGTTGACGAACCGGACTTCACGCCTGGTTCTCTCGAGCTGAATCACCATCCCCGCGACGGGCAGGCGTATTTTAATACTTTCTTGTTCAGCCAGAACGCCCTAGGCACGCAGGGCACGGCAAGGCGTCGCTTCTTCTACGGTCCCGGGATGAATAATTTCGACATGGCCCTACTCAAGAACTTGCGCCTGCGGGAATCGAAATCCATGCAGTTCCGGGTCGAAGCTTTCAACATTTTCAACCACGCACAGTTTTTCGGGCCGCAAGCCGTCGACGGAAACATCGACAGTTCCACCTTCGGCCATATCGTCAACGCGGCGGCGCCCCGGCTGATGCAGTTATCGGCAAAATTCTTTTTCTAGACTCCGCCCGCCCGACGATCGAGCAAGATCTTCCCTGCTTGACAAGCACGCGTTGCTCGTGGACCGCCCAGGTCCGGCAAATCTCGTTTCACGATATTTGAACTGCAACCATCGAGTGGACGAGAGCATCTTTTCAAATAGGTTCCTAGCAACCGATGGCGGTTGCGGCCGAGTAGTCGGGGCGGGTGTGGCCTCGGAGCTAGTGCGCAGTTTGGACTTGGTGGGGGCGGTTTCATCCCCAGGCACTTGCCGGAGCCCTGCCCCCTGTTGGCAAATCCCCATAGGAATCTTAGGGACCTAGTTACAAACGCGGAGGTTGGAATGGTTGCCCTACGGTTGGTTCGCCTGATCGAAACCAAGTCGGAACGAATTACCCGAGATTTGGTCAGGAAAATTCAGACCTCGCCGCGGACCAGCGACCTGCAGAAGGTCCCGGATCTGGAACTGCTCGCAGCTATTCGCGACCTTCTGCAGAACCTTCAGGACTGGCTGCTGGCCAAGACAGAATCCGACGTCGAGACTCGCTACCGTGAGATGGGTGCCCGGCTGGCCAGACAAGGCGTTGCGCTCGCCCACGCTTGCTGGGCTGTGGTCATGATCAAAGAGAACCTCTGGAGCTTTCTCGAGAAGCAGGCGTTTCTACGCAGTCCGATCGAACTCTACGGCGAGATGGAACTGCTCTGGGTCCTAAATAAGTTCTTTGATTGCGCCCTTTGCTCGATCGTGGGCGCGTATGCCGAAAGCCAGGATTCGCACGTTCCCGACGCCCCGTCCCCTCAACCGAGATACACCGAGGTCAATCTGGCAAACTTGGTCCCGTAATCGGTGGTCCGAGGTCCTTCCTTAGGCTCATGTTATAGAATTGGAGTCGTTCCACCATGCCCTAGGGATGGCGGTAACATGACAGGTTCCTTCCCCACGCGTAGGCCGGCACTTCTGTCTCCCTTGCCGCAGGAGTGGGTAATCGCGCGCTTTACGGTTGCGCTGGTGACGGCTGTGCTCGCGGTCTTACTGCGAGGGCTCCTCGACCCGGTTCTCGGGCATGTCGCCTTTTACACTACGGTTTACATGACCGTCGCGTTCTGCGCCGCCATGTGCGGTGTTGCTCCCGCGGTGTTGAACGGCCTAGTGGGTTTTGCGGGCATATTCTATTGGTTTGTGGATCCGCGCCACTCGCTTTCAGTCTCCCGCCCGTCGGAAATTCACGGTGTCATCGGCTTTTTTCTTTTGTGCGCCGTTCTCACGGCGCTTGGCGCCGCCAACCGTAGAAAGCAGCTGCAACTGGATCAAACCGTAGCGGCGGTGACGAAAGAGGCCAGCGAGCGCCAACGCGCGGAGGAGGAGCTTCAGAAGGCTCACGACGGGTTGGAGCGGCGAGTGCAGGAGCGTACGGCAGAGCTCTCGCGAACCTTGGACCGATTGGAGTCTGAGATCAAGGTGCGGGAGCGAGCCCAAGAGCAATTACGCCTTTTATCCGTTCGCCTGATGACCCTGCGGGATGAAGAGCGCCGCCGCATTGCGCGCGATTTGCACGATACCACCGGGCAAAGCCTTGCTGCCATCAAGATGACTCTGGCTCTCCTGCAGCAGACGGGGACGCGCGGACCAGATCTTTCCCGGCTGGTGAATGACCTCAATGCGCTGACGACCGAAGCGTTGCAGGAGGTTCGCACGACCTCGTACTTGCTCCACCCGCCGCTGCTCGATGAAGCCGGTATCGCTTCGGCCGCTCGATGGTTTGTCGAGGGATTCGCCAAGCGCAGTGGGATTCGAGTGCATTGCGATATCCCCGAACAAATGGAGCGCCCGCCCAGAGATTGTGAGCTGGTGCTGTTCCGAGTGTTGCAAGAAAGCTTGACCAATGTTCATCGCCACTCGGGGGCCACCGCCGCAAACATCATTCTCAAGGTCGATAGGGATAAACTCAGGCTTGAGGTGGACGACAACGGGTGCGGAATCTCCGAAGAGCGCCTGCAGCGATTCAACGCCTCGGCCGGAGGAGCAGGAGTTGGGATCGCCGGCATGCGGGAACGGGTGCGGGAATTGGGAGGTCGCCTCGAGATTCAGTCGGACACAACGGGCACATCCCTAAGCGCCACTTTGCCCATGTCGAAATCCATCGTGGCCTCCGAAGTCAGCCTTAACCTCCCGGCCACATCGGTCGCCTAAGGTCAGCCTCTGCAGAATTCATTGCCTGCACCGAGCCCGCGTTCCCATCACAGAACGGAGTTTGTACAGGTTACGCCGGTCATGTCCAGAGCTGAAGAGGGATTTCCCGGTCGCTTGGGCTCTGCCAAAGTGCAGCGCAGGCGGAGGATCTTCACTTGGACGATGATTCGATGAGCTCGATAAAACGTTGGATCTGCTGTTGGTGCTGCGGACTGATCTGGGTGAATCGGATTCCCTGCCGGCGGTCCCTCGCCCATATCACCGTACCGAAGGCATCAATGGCATCCGCGGTGTTGGGTAATTTGACCGAGATTCGCACCGTATCGTCCGGGCGCAGGGATTCCACCTCCACCTGCATGCCTCCATGACTGATGTCCCAACTTCTGCCGCGGAGCGTTCTCGGGCCCACCTTGCAGGTTACCTCCGTTTGCAGCGGCACGCGAACAAAGCGTCGGCGATTTTCGACGATTGGCCCGCGCACGGTGCGAAATAGGCGGGTTAGCTTCTGCCGGTCTACCGGCTTATAGACAAAGAAAGTGGCGCCGGTTAAAAAGGATTGATGCATCGTATCGTGCTGGTCCGTTCCGGTCACGATCACGATGGGTGTTGACTTGTTCCACGAGGATTCCCGGATCCATTGCATGAGCTGTAAGCCGCCCAGTTTCGGCAGGTTGAGATCTAGAAAAATCCCGTCAAATTTCTCACGCCCGAGCCGCGTGGCGGCTTCCTGGCTATCGTCGAGGGCGCAAACTTCTGCCTTGAGAGAAGTAAACACTTCCGTCATCAGATCCCGACTTTCAGCGTCACCTTCGACAACCAGGAGCTTAAGGGGTGCCACACGTCTCTCCGCTTCTTGCCGAAGCAATCTATCTGTATCTTGGTAGTACGTTCGTTTCATCGGCAGCAAGAGCCCTTTCGTTCATTGAACCCTTGCGCGGGGTCAAGACGACGAAAATCAACGGGCAGTGACTGGGCGCGCACGTTGATACCTGGGAGTGGCATCCGGAACGTGGTACTCGGGAAGTTTCTCAAGATTCTCATTCCAAGAGGAATAAAGTCGATGCTCGAAGGCGGGGGGGGTGGGTAGATTGCAGTTGATTCTGCCTGATTCAGACAACCTATGGAATCAAGGGTAACGAGGCCAAACCGTTGCTTCTTTTCTAGCCCCTGTGACACTCTCTCGGTCCCAAAAATGGACGGCTCAATCGCCGATGCCTTTGCCGAGGGATAGGCATCGGAGGTCCGTCGAGGTACGCCAGTTGAGTTTTACAGGTTAGGGATGTTCCCTCAATCACGGTCTAACCAGCGCGACCAAAGCCCGCAGCACGGCGCCCGCAGCCTCCGGTCCTACGGAGTTCACTTCGCCATACCAGGGTTGCGGGGCGTTTGCCAGCCAGGGAGGTTCTTCATCCCATTCGGCTTGGGGGATTAGGTAACCGATCTCGTCATTACCCAGGCCGAGGATGAATTGATACCTCGTTTGTAGCTGTTCGCGCAGGACGGGTTCGAAGAGCGCTTCCGGATAGTCCGCTCCGACATAGCGTGCCACGCCGCCATTGACCAGCTCAGGATAGATCTCTCCGGGAATGGTGAGGATTTCCGCCAATGCCGTGCCGCCTGCGCGTAGTTGAATGTAGTCGACTTCGGTCTGAATGTCGTGCCCGGTAGCATACTCCACACGCCCAACTCCTGGTAAATCGCGCTCTTCTTTGGCCGGATCGAGCTTGCCATCGGTGTAAAAGAGCTTGCGGCCAGCGAACACGCCCGCCGCCGCGGCGGCTCGGAACTGCCGGTTATGCATAGGGACGAATACGATCTCGGTGCGGATGGAGAGCGAGTCGGGGTTGATCCGCGTGGCGCTCTTTAACGCGCGTTCGGCAAGTCGCCCGATTTCGGTCCCCAAAAGCTCGGCTTTACGCCAGGCACCATCCTCGGCGATCTTGCCCGTTTCGGGATCGAGCAGCGAGACCTGCTCACCAAGCGGTGAAACCTTTCCGATCGAGCCGGGAAAGAACAAAGCTGTGCCGCCGAATTGCATTTCCATGTAGTTGCGCACCCAATGTGGGTAGTCCGAGGTGATCAGGCTGTTCTTCCGGCCGAGCACTTCGGGATGGTCGCTCCAATTGACCATGGTGGCAATCGTCCGCCGGCTGGAGGGCGCAACCAGGCGCAGGACGAAGAGGAACGGATCTTTCACCCTCGGGGGTCGGTCCACCCCTTGCAGCGACTCCAGCAGGGGATGGTCGTCTCGCCCCAACTCTAGGAGCGCGGGCTGCATGGCACGTACGGCATCGGCGGCGGTCGAGGCGATGCGCTGGTCCACCCAGTCCAGGTATTTCCCGTCAATTCCCGTTTGCAGCGGTTTGGGACCGTAGAGCCCCAACGTGTCCGGTCCGGCATGGGTGTGGGTGGAAGCTACAACGAGGAAGGAGGCTGCAGGCGCCTTCTCGTGAAACGCCCGCCGCATGCTTAGCACGTCATCATAAAACAGGCCGATCAGATCGGCCGAGCAGAGCACGAGCGTCTGCGTCGCAATTCCTAGCGCCAGGCAGCGTGCGTAGAGATCGTCGTGAACACCGGTGGCCGCTCGGTTGTGCCCAAATCCGGCAAGGTACACCACATGCTCCCTCAGCAACCCAGGAGTGATCACCGATTGTGCGGCGCCGGCCCGCAACCCCTCGGCCGAGATCTGCGGCACAAGGATGATCAGCAAAACCGTCAGGGTGAGCCACCTCGGCATACCAGTCAACCTAGAAGCTCCATACGCGCCACTCGCCTCGCGGACGATGAGTGCGGATCCTAAAAGCATATCCTGAACCGGATCGTTCGCTTGCCCGCCGGCACGGTTGGCGCACAAGTGTGAGCGATCTCACACCCGGCGCTTCCGGCCGCGGATTGACCCCCCTTCGCGAAGCGTCCTTCGGTACTGTGGCCCGATAGTACAGGGAATTTTCGGAAGTTCGCAACAACCACACTCGCCTCATCCGATCCAATTGCCAATCAATCCGTGCAAAGTGCCAGATTGGAGCATCGCCGCCGCCGTCGCTTTCCGGGGCCCAAGAAGACGGAGGTTGGTTCCTGCGCCAGTTCTCGACGGAACTTTCTCTGCTAGAGGCTTGACGAGGATGGGTTCGAGCTCTACGCCGGCAACCTAGCCTTCTTTGATGACTGGGCAGCACGAGTTCGATTGCTCTATGATGAACCTCCAGAACATGGGCTGCGGGAAATGTATAAACTGTTCGAGCGTGCACCGCCCATCCTCGAAGAACCCGAGAAAACCGCCTAGCACGGCTGCGAGCATGAAACGAGCGTCATGGCCCACTCCAGGGTCTGGCTGATCCAGCAGCTTTTGCGGGGAGCAAACTCTCTGAGGATAGAAGGTTGAGGCGGCGGGGCATCGGGGCAAGCCGGCCTGCAGCGAGGCTTTCACCCCGAGAAAACCGAAGGGGCGCCAATCCGACGTGATCGAAAATGGCTCAGAAACCAACTCTGCTTGTAACTCGCCGATTGCCGGATGCGATCGAGTCGCGGATCAGGCGGGGCTACGAGGCACGTTTTAATGCAAACGACAGGCTTTATTCCCGAGAAGAACTCCTCTCCCTGTCGAACGGTGCCGACGCTCTACTGATCACCGTGCAGGACCAGCTGGATGCTGGTCTGATCTCTTGTCTGCCCGTCTCCGTCCAGATCATCGCGACTTTATCGGTGGGTTTCGATCACATCGACGTACGGGCGGCGGGAGCTCGCCGCATTGCGGTGACGAACGCTCCGGGCGTCCTCACCGACGCGACGGCAGATATCACGATGTTGCTCCTGCTCGGAGCCTCGCGGCGAGCCACGGAGGGACAGGAGCTCGTGCGCCAGGGGATGTGGAGCGATCCCAGGCCGACAGAACTGCTGGGGTGGCAGCTAACCGGCAAACCGCTCGGCATCTATGGCATGGGTCGTATCGGCCAGGCAGTAGCCGAGCGAGCGCGAGCCTTCGGAATGAAGATCCATTACTGCAATTTGCATCGCCTCGAGCCGGAAGTGGAAAGAGGTGCCGTCTTCCACGCGGACGCTCATGAACTGCTGGCAGTCAGTTCTTTTCTCACACTGCATGCACCCGCCAACCGCCAGACGAAGCATTTTCTGAATGCCAAGTCCATTGCGCTGCTGCCGCCAGGCGCCATCGTGGTGAACGCCGCCCGCGGCAGTCTGGTCGATGATGAGGCGCTGATCGAAGCACTGCGCAAGGGACACATCGCGGCCGCTGGTCTTGACGTCTACGAAGGCGAACCCAACCTTCACCCCGGTTATCGCACCCTGCCCAACACTTTCCTGCTACCGCATCTGGGATCGGCCACCTTCGAGACGCGTACTCGCATGGGAATGATCGCGCTCGACAATTTGGATGCGCATTTTGCCCATCGACCTTTGTTGACTCCGGTTCTCATGTAGCATCGAGTCCGGAGGGAGCCAAGCGGGAAAAAACGGAAGATTAGGGACAAACCATCAAGACTGCGGCCGAGGATGCATGACTCACACCTCGCCTTGTCTGCTGCTCTTGGGTTAACATTCTGTCGATATTGCAAAGTCAATTGTATCAATTGGTTAGATGTACCTCATGTTTCACATGACATGGTACGCCGCCCGTTTGGGCCTGTGCTCCGATCCCGAAGAGTAGGTAATGCCGGCCGCGCCCAACGTCCTCTGGGTTATCTCAAGTCAGGGCAGCATTTGACGGCGCAGGGCTTCGTCGATGAGCGGCATGGCCCCGTGTTGAGAGGCTACCCACGCCGCCCAACGGTTCGCCACCACGCTGATTCTCTCGAGTCCCAGCTGCTGGGCCCAGCAGCAAGCGACAGCAGCCGCGAAGGCGTCGCCCGCACCAACCGTGTCCACCACCTTGACCGGAAAGCCAGGATGCTCCACCGCCCGCCGCGGCGTAGCCAGCAGGCTGCCGCGGTCGCCTCGGGTGACACAGATGAGTTCGACACCAAGATGGGTGGCTAAGATCCGCACGTCGTGTGGCGAGGCGCACCCCGGAAGCCCCAGCGTGCTGCAAACCTCGGTTAATTCTTCTTCGTTAAACTTCACAATCCCAGCCAAACGGATCGAGTCGAGGATCATGTCGCGAGAATAAAAAGGGGGTCGCAGGTTCGCGTCGAAGATGCGAACACATTGCGGACGAGTTGCTTGCAGAAAAGCAGCGATGGTTGCACGGGATTGCTCGGAGCGCTGGGCGAGGGTTCCGAAACACACCACGTCGGCCTGCCGGGCCAGTTCCTTCCATTCCGCCGTTGACTCCAGTGCATCCCACGCCACCTTTTGCCGTATTTCATATCTCGGTTGCCCGTCGGCAGAAATCCTGACCTTTGACGTTCCCGTCGGAAGTGTCGTATCCCGTTGGAGGGAGCCGGTTGCGATGCCACGGGCAGAGAGGGCACCTTGCAGTTCATCACCCAGGCGATCGGCTCCAATCCGGCTGGCGATGACAGCCCTTCCGCCGAGTAAGGACGAGATGTAGGCAAAGTTGAGGGGCGCACCGCCGATGTGCTTTCCAGCCGGTAGCAAGTCCCACAGGGCTTCGCCCAAGCCCACAACTCTGGTGGACTGCGAAGGGGTTTGCGGCTCAAGACCTCTGCCGGGGATCGTTCGATTCAGTTTCGACTCCACGTGACGTCCGACCGACCCACCAGCCTCTCCACGGATGGGATGGGCTGAGTCTGATGTTGCCAGGGTGTGACACGGTTGGGCGCAAAAATTTTGGGCTTGCCTCCCTCCGCTCTACGGCATGACTTCACCAGGGTTGCGCGGCGAATTCGGCCATAGCACAAAGGTTTCGCCAAAAAAGTCCCCCGGTTTCCAGGCCGCTGCGGAGCTTGCGCGATGTCCTGTCCGACGAGAAAATCGATCTGCATGAACTGCAGGGAGGCGCTGAGATCCATCGTCTGGATCATATCGTCGGAAGGTGCGTGATAGCGAGTCGCGATCCATCAAGAGAACCTCGTAACGTAGTCGGCTTTCATACTTCTCCAGTTTTGACGGCGGTTGGTCGCCGGTACCGCGGATATCACCGCGCGATTCGGTGATGTCCCTCGAACTGATGGCGAGCGCAATGGCGAGCAGAGTCGAGAACAGCCGAACCACGCCCAACGCCGAGTGAAGCGACGCTTCCGCAAAACGCTGATCGCCGGCGTCGCTCGCTGTGCTAGTCGCAGGAACCACCCATCGCGGGGGGAGTAAAATTGCGATACGCTCTCGTTCTCCGTGCGACCGTGGATGCATTCGATCAATTTAAGCAGAGTCAAAAGGAAGGCTGGGCCAACTTCGCGCCTTTGGAAGCATTGACAACACCCCCAGCGGCGCGCCTTGTGCATTTCGCTTCGGTTCAGTCTGGTCAGCGGCTGCTCGATGTTGGATGTGGCACCGGCGTCGTCGCCATCACAGCCGCGCGCCGGGGAGCACGGGTTAGCGCCATCGACCTCACTCCGCAATTACTCGATCGGGCTCGTGAAAATAGCCGTATCGCTGGCGTCCAGATAGACTGGCACGAAGGCGATGCGGAGCAGTTGCCCTTTGAAGATGCGGGATTTGACGTGGTCGTGAGTCAGTTTGCCCATATCTTCGCGCCCCGTCCCGACGTGGTCACGGCGGAGATGTTGCGCGTTCTCAAGACCGGTGGGACCATCGCCTTTTCCACCTGGCCGTCCGAAGAACTCGTTGGACGGACGATGGCGGTCGCCAGCCGCTACTCGCCTCCACCTCCTCCGGGGATTGCACCGCCCACGCTTTGGGGCAATCGCGAGATCGTCCGACAGCGGCTCGGATCCGCGGTGAGGGACATGACGTTCGACAACCAAAGCATGCTGTCTCCTGCGCTCAGCCCGCAACATTACCGCGCCAGTGTCGAGCGCAGCGCGGGACCGATCCTCAAGCTGATCGAACGATTAAGTACAACAGACCCTGACTTGCTGCAAGCGTTTCGTCAGGAATTCGATGCCATTGCCGCGGAATATTTGTGCGACAACATTGTGCGACAGGGATACCTACTCACTCGCGCCGTAAAATGCTGACCCGTGGTGGGACGGCAAGATAGACGCAGCGGTTGACTGGAATGGTAGCGGGATCCCTAGGCGGCCGGTCAGTAAGCCTGTCGACGTATGGCTTTTCCGCCGAAAGGATGCAATTCGACATGGGGCGCAACTTGCCACGGTGCTGCGCTTTAACGGACTGTCTACGCACGAGATGCACAATTCTCGCGTCGGCCCCTGACGGTTTCTAGACGACGTGATCGCGGCAGCAGCTGGAAGCCAGACCCGCGTCCTGCAGCGAGTCCGTGAGTCAAGCCTCGGTCGAGCGCACATCCGCATGCACTCATAGAAGGGTGCCCTTCTGCCACTCTAAGATCCTTGCTGCGATCATGATTCCTTCTTGAAACTACCTACTCCTTTGAACGTCATCCCTTGGTTAGCTCTCATTGACGTGCCCTTCTTACGCCGCTTAACATGCCCTCGCGTCATGACCGGAGAAACACACAATCTCGCAGTGACGCGATGTCAAAAACGGCAGAGGCATGCGTCTTGTCTACGAGGCGAGACCTCAGCCCCGGTCACTTTGTCAGCCTCAATTGGCCGCGCGGTCAGGTAGCGCAAGAAGCGGGCGGTGGAGCGCATCCAGGATGCGCTATTCCGCCGGGTTCAATCTGAGACATGGAGGGTTCCTATGATTTACGGTCGCTATACCCGGTCTAGCCAGGAGCGTCTAGCTCCACCTTTGTCGGCGATACAAAGACGAGGAAGCACAATAAAATCGCGGTGGCATTGTGTCGCCCTTCTCGCAACCTTGTGCGTCTGCCCCGTATCAGCTCGTGCGCAAGCGACACCCTCGCGACCAACCAGCCCTCTGCCGGCAGAAACTCCGCAAAACCTTCAAGCGCGGGTGGCCGAGCTTGAGGCTGAAGTACGCGAGTTAAAGACCATGGTCAAACAGCTGCAGACGAACGCTGCCCTTTCGACGGCAAAACCCGCGGATGCTCCGGCTGGTGCGCCTGCTCAGAGTCAACCTACGACGGAGCCCTCGCTGGGGGCCGCCCTGGATAAACAGACACTTGATCTTCTGCACGATACCACCATCAACCTCGCGCTCGATACATATTACGAGTACAACTTTAACCATCCCGTGGGACGGGTGAACTTGCTGCGTGCGTATGATGTTCTGAGCAATGAGTTCAGCCTAAACCAGGCTGATGTGGTTTTCGATCATCCGCCCGACCTTGGCGAAGGGCGCCGATGGGGCGGACGATTCGATTTGCAATTTGGTCAGGCTACGGAGACGACCCAGGGGAACCCTTCGAACGAGCCGCGTCCGGATATCTATCGCAACATCTTCCAGGCCTACGGAACCTATATCGTGCCGCTTGGCAAAGGTCTGAACGTCGACTTCGGCAAGTGGAGCAGTGCTCTTGGCGTTGAGGGCAATTACACCAAGGATCAGTTCAATTACTCGCGGTCTTACTGGTACAACTATCTGCCTTATTACCACATGGGGTTCCGTACCAGTTTTCCGATCAACGATCGCTTCACAATGAATTACTGGCTGATCAACGGTACGAATCAGGTGGAGGCTACCAATGGCTTCAAGGACGAATTGTTCGGCTTTACCGCCAAGCCGCAAAGGAGAATTACGTGGACCGTGAACTACTATTTTGGTCAGGAACATCCGGACCGCACCCCAGCAACAAATTGTGGTCCGATACCAGTGCAACCCGGCCTATGCTTCGTAGCAATCCGGCCCGCGCCGGATGGGCGCACACATATTTTCGACAGCTATGCGACCTGGCAAGTCACCTCCAAGCTCACCTTGCAGCTCGAGGGAGATTACGTGATCCAGCGGCTCTGGCGAAATTCAGCACCCGGCGAGTCTTCGGCGCCGTCTCACGTGGATGGAGGTGCCGCGTACGTTGCGTATCAGTGGACACCCAAGATCGCACTCGCCACACGGGCGGAGTATATGTCGGACCGAGGTGGGCTCTTTAGTGGAATCACGCAGGCGCTGAAGGAAAACACCGTCACGTTCGACTACAAGTTGGCAGATGGTTTTCTCATGCGTTACGAATGGCGGCGAGACTTCTCCAATCAGCCGTCATTCCTGACCGACGTGCAGGGAGCCTTCAGCAAAGAACAGAATACGGCGACCGTGGGCCTCATCTGGTGGTGGGGAGGAAAGGAAGGAGCATGGTAAAGCGCAGCTGACCGCTCAAGCTGCACCGAGTATCCGGCCTTCCATCGCCGTCCGTTCGCGCTCCTGGCATTTCGTGGAGTTGGACAAACCGTGCCAGCAGCCCTCCGGTCGAGCGCGGCGCTTCACCGCCTCGCAGACACTCAAAACAAAGTGCGGAAAAGCATCCTGTCCGGCTCCCGGGCGGGGAACCCGCAGACCGCTTCCTGCGTATACTCGGATATTGCCGGATCGAGGACTGCATGCAACTTCGAATCGATAATCTCTCCAAAAGGTATGGCAACGGTGTGCAAGCGCTCGAGAACGTTTCGCTTACGATTCCGCTAGGCATGTTTGGTTTGCTCGGGCCTAATGGTGCGGGCAAATCCACTCTGATGCGAACCTTGGCAACTCTGCAGGAAGCGGATAGCGGCAGCGCAACGCTTGATGGAATCGACGTCCTGAAGCAGAAAGACCACGTACGCCGCGTGCTCGGATACTTGCCGCAGGAATTTGGCTTGTATCCAAAGGTCTCTGCCGAGAACCTGCTTCTGCACTTTGCTGCGCTGAAGGGGATCGGGGAAAAGCGGCGTGAAGTGGTGAATGCATTGTTGCAACAGACCAATCTGTGGGAGCATCGCCGCAAGCCCCTCGGCAGCTTCTCTGGCGGCATGAAGCAACGCTTCGGCATTGCGCAAGCCCTTTTGGGCAATCCTCGCCTGATCATCGTGGACGAACCCACCGCCGGACTCGACCCCGAGGAGCGCATTCGTTTCCACAACCTGCTGAGCGCCATCGGACAAAACATTATCGTCATTCTTTCTACCCATATCGTTTCCGATGTCAGCGACCTCTGCGGGCGCATGGCGATTATTCACCAAGGGCGGGTCCTGCTCGCGGGGGACCCCACCGCCCTTGTGGCAGAACTTCAAGGGCGGATATGGAGGAAAGCAATTGACGCCACTGAGCTGGCCAGGAGTCGGGAACAATTTCAAGTTGTCCTGGTGCGACTTTTCGCCGGAAAGACCCTGATCCATGTCCTCAACGACGGGCAGCCGGAAGCAGGATTCGAGCCCGTTGCTCCCGATCTGGAGGATCTGTACTTCGCCTCCATCCGCGGCTTTACCAGTAAGCCGGCGCTGACAGTGCAGGTGAATTGATTCTATGGTGCTCACCATTGCCGGCTTCGAATTCCGTCAGAGGCTGCGGCGCATCTCCACCTACGTCTATGGTTTCGTCTTTTGCGGCTTGGGATACCTATTCACTCTGATGTCGGGCGGTGCGGTGCCGGGCTCGAGCGTCGAATTCGGCACCGGGGGCAAGGTTCTCGTGAACTCTCCTTTTGCCCTGGATATCATCATCGCGTACGTGACCTTCTTCGGCGTGGTAGTGACGGCGGCCATCGCGGGACAGGCGACCTTTCAGGATGTCGACCATCGCGCCACGGATTTCTTCTTTACGGCTCCGATTACCAAGTTTGACTATTTGGGAGGCCGCTTCCTAGGCGCGCTGGCCATTCAAGTCGTGATCTTTGCCAGCGTAGGTTTGGGAGCATGGATCGCCATGCAAATGCCATGGCTCGACCCTACGCGGCTTGGTCCGGAGAGACTCGCCGCGTATCTGCAACCGTACTTCACGCTCGTTCTGCCGAATCTGGTTTTGCTGACGGCGATCTTCTTTGCCTTGGCGGCATTGGGGAAAAAGATGCTTCCCGTGTATGCCGGCAGCGTCCTTCTGCTGATCGGCTATTTCGTCGCGCAACAACTCTCGAGCAGTGCAACTGCGAGCGTGCTTGCGGCACTAGCGGACCCTTTTGGGGGAAACGCCATGGACCGCCTCACCCGGTATTGGACGCCATTTCAGCGCAACACACAGCTGATTCCCTTAGCCGGAGTGATGCTGTGGAATCGGCTCTTATGGCTGGGCGTAGGCGCGGCACTCCTGGCACTTACGTACTTTAAATTCTCGTTTTCTTATGCCGCCGCGCGCGGCAAGTGGCGCAGGCAGATTGTTCCCGAGGAAGAGATCCATCCCGTTCCCACCCCAGCTTTGCCCCTGCTCCCGCGGCAGTTTTCTTTTGCCGCCTCGTTCGGGCAGTTTCTCTCGCTTACTCGCATGCAGTTCAGCGAGACGGTGAAGAATGTTTTCTGCGTGGTTCTTTTGCTGGCAGGCGGCTTATTTGCAATCTTCACCGCGAATGGGATCGGCAATCCGTTCTCCACGCGCACGTACCCGGTCACTTACCAAATGCTGGAGTTGTCGAACGCAGGGTTCTTTGTGTTTGCGCTTGCCATCATCACCTTCTATGCCGGCGAATTGGTTTGGCGGGAGCGGGACGCGGGTCTCAATCAGATTGTGGATGCTTTCCCGGTCCAGCGCTGGGTGCTGTTCTCTTCCAAACTGGCGGCTTTGATGCTGGTGCCGGTTCTCATCTTACTCGTCACCATGCTCTCCGGGCTCATGGTTCAGATCAGTCATGGTTACTACCGCTTTCAGTTCGGGCTTTACCTCACCGACCTTTTCGGCGTGCGGCTCATTCAGTTCTGGGTCTTGTGCGGGCTGGCCCTGCTGATTCACACACTGGTGAACAACAAATATCTCGGGCACTTCGTGATGGTGTTGTATTTCATCGCCGGCATCGCCGTGCCCCACCTGGGTCTCGAGAATTATCTTTATCGCTTTGGCCAGGCGCCCCCCTACACGTATTCTGATATGAACGGCTACGGCCCATTCGCTCGGCCATTGTTCTGGTATCACCTTTACTGGGCGATTGCCGCCATCGTTCTGGCAATTCTTACAGATCTTTTGTGGGTGCGCTCGACCGAGGGCGGTTTGCGCCTCCGGCTAAAACAGACGGCGGCCCGATTCTCCCGCTCCACAATGGCGGCACTCGCGCTTTGCTTGGTTCTTTTTCTTGCAGTGGGCAGCTACATTTTCTATAACACCAACATTCTCAATGCCTATCAGACAAGCTGGCGCATGGATGAAGGCCGCGCCCAATATGAAAAGAAATACCGGCAATATAGGAATGTTCCGCAGCCCCGGATCACGGACGTCAACACGCAGATCGATCTCTACCCTGAACGTGGGTTCGCTGACATTCGAGGCACGATGATGCTGGAGAACAAAACCTCGGCGGCGATCAGTCGCATTCTTCTGACCATCTGGCCGGCCGACCTCACCCCTTTGCCCCGCGGGCATATTGCGATCAGCCAATTAGCGTTGACCAGCGGACAAACTGCCATCCTGCAGGATGACCAACTGGGTTTTTACATCTACCAATTGCCAACGCCATTGCCGCCATATGGCCATGTTGCCTTGGAGTTCACGCTGAAGTACGAGAACAAGGGTTTCGTCAACTCTCGACCCAACACCGATCTCGCGGCCAACGGCACTTTTCTCAACGGCGCCTACGTGCCCTTCATCGGCTACGAGGCCGAGATCGAATTAGCGGACGACAGCACGCGACACCAGCACGGACTCCCCCAACCGAAGCGCATGCCACCGCTCGAGGATGCCGCCGCGCGGAATGACAACGGCGTCTCCGCCGACGCCGATTGGATTACGTTCCAAGGAACGGTGAGCACCACCTCGGACCAGAGCGCAATCCTGCCCGGCTACCTCGAGAAGGAATGGCGGGAAAACGGCCGGCGTTACTTCCAGTACAGAATGGATGCTCCCATCTTGGCCACCGTTTCCATGAATTCCGCGCGCTACGCTGTGCGCCGCGATCACTGGCGGGATGTAAATCTGGAGATTTACTATCAGCCTGGCCATGAGTTCGATCTCGACCGCATGATGGACAGTATGAAGGCAACGCTAGAATATTGCAGCACGAATTTCAGCCCGTTCCAGTTTCACCAGCAGCGGATCATCGAGTTTCCGCGTTACGGCTCATTCGCGGAATCGTTCCCGAACACAATCCCCTATTCCGAGGCGGTCGGGTTTATTACGTATGTGGATTCTCAAGACCCGGAGGCCATCGATATGCCCTTTTACGTGACCGCGCACGAAGTTGGGCATCAGTGGTGGGCGCATCAGGTCATCGCTGCCTACGTTGAGGGCGGAACGGCAGTGGACGAAACGCTCGCTCAGTACACAGCGCTCATGGTGATGAAGCATCGTTACGGGGAGCGTTCGATGAGGAAATTCCTCCGTTATGAACTAGACAATTATCTTCGCGGACGAGGCCAGGAACGCAACCAAGAGCAGCCGCTTTACAAAGTTGATGAGAACCAGGGTTACATTCACTACGGCAAGGGAGCGGTCGTCACGTACGCGCTGCAGGATTATATCGGCGAAGACAACGTCAACAAAGCGTTAGCCGAGTTCATCAAGGCGTACGCGTTTAAGGGACCGCCCTATGCCGTGTCCCTCGACTTGATTCGTTATCTGAAAATGTACACTCCCCCTGACTACCAGTACCTGTACGATGATCTCTTCGAGAACATCACGCTGTATGACAACCGGGCTCGCTCTGCCAGTTACGTCGGGTTGCCCGACGGTAAATATCAGGTGAATCTTGCTATCGAAGCGAGAAAGGTTCGGGCCGACGGCAAAGGCGAGGAGCACACCGTTCCCATCAACGATTGGATTGACATTGGCGTGCTCGACGCACAGGGGAACTACCTCTATCTGCAAAAGCAGAAAATCGCGAAAGAACGGACAGAGTTGACTCTCATCGTCGACCAACTCCCGGCCAAGGCGGGCATCGACCCTTTGAACAAGCTGATCGACCGCAGCCCGGAAGACAACGTTATAAAAGTGGAGAAGAAGTAGAAAAGCTCTCTGGGAGCGATTGCCAAAATCACCGGCGCAAGCAGACGTCAGAATTTTGGCAATCCAGAAGTAATCTGACCTTCCGCCCCGGGGTGGCTACGGATTCGGTTGGCTACGGCTCTTGACCCTAACAGATTCGCTGCTTTGTTCACTTTCGAATCACGGGCGCGATCCTCCCGGCTCGGGCAAGGCTAGCTCTTTTCCATGAACTTCACGGAGGATAAAAGGGCCGCCCTGGTTGAAGCGCTTGCCGGCAAAGCTGGCGCTGCCGAGCACTACACCGGCCGGCAACAGGTCTGCCCTAACTTCTTCCGGATCCGACTATCGTCCAAAAATAATGGATTCCCGCTTCAGCAAACGTGAGCTCAGTCCCAGAAGGACCATCGCGCAGGCCAACACGGATAGGCCCGCGAGCACGTAAAAGACGACACTGGGACGCCTCCCGCCCAGGACATCGGCTGCCAGCGCATATTGCCCGAAGATAGGGACGGGCGCCAGCCACGGCCGGTTGGAAAGGGGATACAGCACGGAAATCACCCCCGGCAACATGGGCAGCAGAATCAGCATTCCGATGTAGCCCTGCGCCTCTTTGAACGATCTGGCAAAGGTCGAGGAGAAGATCACCACCGCGCTCAGAAATAAGACCAGCGGCAGCACGAGCGCGAGCAGGCTCATCAGGTCGGCGTCAGACACGCGGAAGCGGATTCCCATGTCCTCCCAGGGCACGCGGCGGAGCACATTCACAGTCAGCAGCATAGAAAACACCACCGAAGCGCCACCGAACGCCGAGGCGGCCAGCCACTTGCCCGCAGCCAGCGCCACCCGCGGGACGGGGCTGAGCAGCAAGGGTTCGAGCGATCCGCGCTCGCGTTCGCCAGCGGTCGTATCGATCGCGACCTGCATTCCTCCGGTGAGCGCCGCAATTACTAACAGTAGCGTCAGGACATTCAGTTGCATGGCCAGACGCTCCTGCGCGCTCGAAACCTCCACTTCCTCGATCTCTACCGGCATGGCGACCCCGGGGGCGACACCCCGGGCGATGAGCCGCAGAGCCGCCATCTGGCTGGAATAGGCCGTGACAAGGGCGCGGGCGCGCTGTACCTGGCGGCGAGTGCTTTCGCGGGTGGAATCACTCACCAGCTTCACGGACGCGGGCCGGGCCCTCGCCATGTTCTTTTCGAAATCCTTTTCAATGACGAGGACGAGGTCCTGTTTCCGGTCGCGAACCGCCTGCTCGGGATCGGCGGGCGGCGCCACGATTTCGACCCCGGTCTGGTGCTTGAGCCAGTCGACAAACGCGGGCGCATACTCGACGCCCACCACCGGCAGCTTGATTTCCTCCGCATCCTTGGCGCGTTCCGCCATCACGGTAAACATGCCGCCGAACAAGACGGGACTGAGCGCCGAGACCAGAATTACCGACATAATCGAACGCCGGTCGCGCAGGCCGTCGCGCAGTTCCTTGATCCAGACAATCCATATCTGGCTCAGCATCTTCACCGGTCTCCTAGGCCTCCATCCCTGATAAGGCGACGAAGGCGTCTTCCAGATTCTCCCGTCCCGTGAGCTTGCGAATCTCGTCCGGCGTGCCGTCAGCCGTAACTTTGCCTTGCGCGATGACCACAATCCGGTCGCACAGCGCCGAGACTTCCTGCATGATGTGGCTGGAAAACAGCACGCAACAGCCCTCGCTGCGAAGCGCCCGGATCAGTTGGCGCATGGAGCGGGTGCTCATCACGTCGAGGCCATTGGTAGGCTCGTCCAGAATGACGTTGCGTGGCTGATGGACCAGCGCCCGCGCCAGGGCCACTTTTGTGCGCTCGCCCTGGGAGAATCCGGACACCGGCCGGTTCGCCGATTCGTTCAGGTCCAGCCGGGCTACCAAGGCTTTGGCGCGGGCCGTCAGTGTGTTCCCAGCAATGCCGTGCAGCCGCCCGAAGTATTCGATGTGCTCGATTGGCGTCAGCCGCGGATAGAGCCCGCGCGATTCCGGCAGCAGGCCCATGCGCGCCTGCACGCCGACCGGATCCGCCGCCACGTCGGCCTGGTCCACCAGGATCGTGCCCGCATCCGGTCGCATGAGTCCCGAAAGCATCCGCAGCGTGGTGGTCTTTCCCGCGCCGTTCGGTCCCAGCAGGCCAACCACCGTGCCGTCGCTGGCGGTAAAGCTGACGTCGCGGACCGCCTCGACATGGCCGAACTTTTTGCGCAAGCCACGGATTTCGATCACGGTTGTTCGGCCCCCGTGTAGCTTACAAAGAACGGAGGCCGGTGCTGTGCCTGCAGACACGACCCATCGAGATTCTTCACGCTCGCCTCGTCCAGAAACTTGCTCATCAAGAGCGGCGCGCAGCCCCGCCCTGAGGCACCGTGCCCGGTCCCGGGCACAACGAAATGCTTTGAGTTCGGCAGGTATTGCGCGACGTGATCGCCCCACGATGGTGGCGTGATGGGATCGTCGATTCCCGAAAGGATCAGTACCGGCTTGCTGGAGCTCACAGGCTGGTAGAAATCTTCACTGACTGTTCCCTTGGGCCAAAACTCGCAGGGCTTCAGGCGGGTGTCGAAAAATGCCGTTCCCAGGAAACGGCCTTTGGCTTCGCGCTGGACATCGTCGGGATGGATGCGCGGCATGTCCTCGGCGCACACCACGGAGAGAAACATCCCTTCGCTCATCGCGCCCTTGGGCAGATCGCGGGCAAACGCAGTCGTCAGCAGGCCCTGGTAATTTCCCTGAGCGGCATCGGTGATCAATTGCGGCAGCAGCGACGTCAGGCTGGGATCGTAGAGCGCGTTAAAAATTAGAAATGCCACCATTCGCTGCGACACCGTTACCTGGATCGACTTTCCCGTGCGCGGATGGGTGATGGTCACGCGAGGCCTGGCGTTCACGTGCTCAAACAGCGCATTGACCGACTCGCGCAGTTGGGGGAACCGCTGGCTGCACGCCGCGTCTTTGGCACAGTCGTCGATCATCAGATCTAGGGCCCTTTGCCCGTCACGGGCAATGAAGAGTCCCAGCCGCATGTCGGTGGGGGCGACCGCGTCGAGAATCACGCTTCGCACCGCGTCTTCGTGCTGCTTCAAGTACACGAGCGCGGCCCGCGTGCCATAGGAGCCACCCCAGAGATTAATTTCCCCGTGTCCCAGGTAGCGGCGGACATCGTCAATATCGTCCATGGCAATGGACGTGGTGTACAGGCGCGGGTCGGCCTTCAGCCCCGCCAGGCAAGTGCGCAGACGCTCCAGGGGATAATCGTCGATTTTCGAAAAGTCCTCTTCATCGCGGTCTTCCGGTTCGCAGTTCAGTGGATTCGACTCGCCGGTGCCGCGCTGATCGATCATGACAATGTCACGATCGAGTTCGAACCGGTGGAAAAAGGGCAGGACGTAACTCGCCAGGCTCGCGGCTCCCCCGCCGGGCCCTCCCTCAAAGATGAACAGAGGATCCGGCTTGGGATTGCGCTTCAGCGCGGGGGCGACCACGATCTTGAGCGCGATCTGCCGCCCCGACTTCGCCGCACGGTCCTCAAAGACACTGTACTGGCCGCAGAAGGCCTCGCTCGGTCCCTCGTCAATTTTGCAGGGATGAAGCCGGTCGAGAGCAGTTGGCTGCGTGCGCTGGCAGCCCGTCACAGTGAGGGTTAGGATGAGGCCTGCCAGGATCCAGCCAACGGTACGCACGGCGGCATTACATCACACCTACCGCACCTGGTGCTAGTGGGATTTTCCCAGCTGCGGAATTGGAAGCGGCTCCTGGATCCGCGTCGGGGCCGGAACAGAAGGTTGGTCCAAATTTTGCCAGGCGGCGTTGCGCGTTTAATATACGAACAGCATGGCTGTGATGAGCCTACGCACGTAGGCAGTTCACGCTAGGAGCCAGATAGAGTTTTGCCGAGGCAGCCCGAACGCAACCCGTGGTTTTCGGCCAAGAAGCGACCCATCCCGATCGATTCGACCCGTGCTCCATTTCATGTGCGACTGCGAAACTTCCGCGATTCGCGCGGAATGCCTCGTGCGACCTTGGCGGTGGCACTCGGCGTAAAGCCAGTAACTCTCTGCCGATGGGAGGCTGGTACCGCACTGCCATCTCCTCGAGCAGGAGAAAAACTCCGTGGATTAGGCTTTGGCACTCTTTTACAGCATGAGACGAATGCGATTTCTGTTCCTCGCCTGAAGGCTGGCGCGCGAAGTGGCAGGGTGGCAACGCATGCCCTGGAGCTTCGTGCAGCCGCCCGAATCACGCTGCAGACCGATCAAGGTCCGATCAAAGTTCTTCCCGCGCCCTTCGTGCGCAACGGACCACCCGATCAAAGTCATTTCCACCGAAAGCTGCTCGATCTGCAGTTTTCATCAGGCTGCTTGTTGCAAGAACAGCTCTCCCGACTTTCCATGGTTGAAGAGGTGGAAGATCTTGGACCGACAGCGCAGAATGTGCTGGAAAACCCACGAGCAACTGCTGTCTCATGGAATTCGAACTACGGCACGCATGGTTGGCATCGTTACGTAGGGCGATTCCCTGCCCATGTTGTCCGCGCCCTTCTCAATCACTTCGGAGCAGACAACCGCAGTCTGGTGTGTGACCCTTTTGCTGGGAGTGGTACCACGGCGGTCGAGTGTAGGCTGCTCGGGATTCCTTTTGTTGGAATCGAGATCTGTCCCCTCTCGTGCATGATGGTCCGCGCGAAGGCTGCCTTCCCTGCCGAGGCTGCGCTCTTGCGCGATTTGGGTGAATCGTTTAGGGCTTCTTATCAGGAGCGTTGGCATCGTTTCGTGAAAGGCCGACGAATCTCTGCAATTACTCATGCAGAGGTTTTGGACAGAAAGGGGAATCTAGTTCCCCCGTTCGCCAATTTCGAACGATGGTTTACTCCGGCTGCGCTTCTGGGAGTATCCATCGCGGTTGAGATCGGCATGTCTCACGAGGGCTTTGCCCGGGAAGCGACCCTCCTCGCGCTCTCCTCCAGGATGCGGAGCATCGGAAACATAGATGTCGATGTAGTCAGAGCCGAATACAGCAGGGAACCTCGCGAGAATGTTGACGTGGGTCGGATTGTGGTCCGGCAATTGCACAAGATGGCAGCTGATGTGGCTGCATGTCTTTCCAGTCATGCCGGGGTGATTGGCTCGCCCAGTTCCATCACTTTGCATGAGGGGTCGGTGCTCGACGTGAACTTGCCGGAACGTTCCGTCGATCATGTGATTACCTCCCCTCCGTACGGAGTCGAGGCAATGAGCTATCTTCGGACCCACCTTCTTTCCTACCGATCGCTATTTGTTCACCTCGGGCACGATCCCTACGGCACGCGAGACAAGACGATCGGGTCAGAATACATTGAGGAGACGTTCGCACATGGCGAGCATCGGGCTAGGCGCGTTTCGCCCAAATGCGGTCAATTCTTCGCTGCCTCGAGCGCGGGTTGGGACTCGAGGTACCGCGCACGTCGCGCAGCGATGCTACAGTTCTGCGATGACATGCTGGCCGTCGGTGAAAGGCTGGCGAGGTGGCTCAAGCAGAATGGAAGGGTAGCTTTCATTATTGGCAACAAGAGACTTGGCGAAGATGTAATCCCGATGGATACCATCGTGACCGAGCTCTTCCGCAGCTGCGGCCTAAAGTTTGTCGAAGCAATTCGCCATAAGCTAAAAACCAACAATAGCAACTCTCAAGTTCCGTGGCAGGAACGAATCATACAGGAAGAGTCGATTCTGTTCTTTACGAAAACCCGCGGGACTGAATGAGGTCGGTGAGTGGACCTGCGGATATGAGTAGAGTCTCGCATTCCGTTAAACCATTCCTGGATGAAGATCGCTGCCTCGTCGCCGGAGTCAGGGCGCAGGCATGGGACTACACCGATGCGGAAACGCAACGTCTGACCCACAATATTCATCGATACTCCGGAAAATTCATACCGCAGATCGCGGCAAGGGCAATCTCTCTCTTGACCGCACCGGGGGAACTAGTCTTAGACCCTTACTGCGGCTCGGGAACGACGCTGTTGGAGGCCTTACTCTTAGGCCGACGCGCGCTCGGTTTTGACCTGAGTCCGCTCGCGGTCTTAATCGCCCGCACCAAAGTGACGCCCGTGTCGACCCATGATCTCGATCAACTTCGTCAGGAACTGGTTCAGTCGCTTGCGCCTCTGCGCATTCGAGCCGACCTGCCGCCTTGCCGATCTTCGCAGAAGCAATTGACGATGAAATCCCATGTACGCAAAGATCCAAGGGTCAGCGACGGGTGGTTCCGCAAGTGGTTCCGTCCGGACATTCTAGAAGAGCTTGTGGCCATCGACCAAGCGATTCAAAAGATAACGGATGCCCGCACTCGTAGGGTCGCTGGGGTCGCATTGAGTAACATCCTTCGCCGCAGCAGTAACGCTCATTCCGGCTATCCCAACGTGATGTTCCATAAAGATGTACCCCGGCGTTCCTTGCCACTGAACCCATTTTTCCATGAACTCGATCGCATTTGTGACATGGTTGCCTCGCTCGAAACAGCAAAGGCTCAATGGCAGGATGCGCGCGTAGAGCTTGGGAATGCGGCGTCGCTACCTCTCGAGGATGGCTCCGTCGATGCCATTGTTTCGCATCCGCCATACATCGGGTCGATACCCTATGCTGAATACGGCGTACTAAGTCTCAAGTGGCTCGGCGTCGATCCAAAAGAACTGGATCGCAAACTCACTGGAGGTCGGCGCCAGGCACGGGACGTCGTCGAACGATTTCAAAAGGATTACAGCAGAACTTTGCATGAGACGGCGCGCGTGCTGCGCCCGGGCCGGCACGCTTTCTTCATGGTAGGCAACCCTATCGTCCACGGAACCACGGTCGACTTAGCTGCCTTAACCATAGACCTAGCCAACCAAGCAGGATTTCGCCTTGTGGTTCGCGAATTCAGAAAAGGCGTGAATCGCAGGGCAAACAAGATGGGCGCGGAACAGTTGCTTTTCTTCCAGAAGCAAGCCGAAAGCGTGCGGTTCAAGCTGGGTGGGTCAAGAGCCTGAATCAAGGGTCAAAAGTTCAGGTGTTCTCTTCCGAGAACTCCGAAATATTGGGACGCACAGTCGTTCGCTCCAAACGTTCGGGTGACGATAAAGCACAACGCCAACGAGGTTTTCACCTTAACCGCCGCTGAGAGCAGACAACGCACGCTCGGGCATGCCTCGGATTTGATCTTCGAGCTCGGAGTCAATCAGGGGCTTGCTGATCAGGTAACCCTGTGCTTCATCGCAGTTATGAGCTCGCAGGAATGTCATCTGGGAACTGTTTTCCACGCCTTCTGCAATGACTTTCAGATTCAGACCTTTCGCCATGCTGATAACTGCAGTTGTGATAGCCGCATCGTCGGTATTCGCAGGCACATTGCGAATAAATGACCGGTCGATCTTGATCTTGCTTACCGGAAATTGTCGTAAACGAGCCAAACTGGAATATCCGGTACCGAAGTCGTCGATTGTCAACCTTATTCCCATTGCCTTCAATGCACGCAGTAACGAGAGCATAACTTCGGCGTTGGACAACAAGAGACTTTCGGTCAGTTCAAGTTCAAGGTATTGTGGTTCCAGACCAGTCTCACACAGCACTCGGCCGACCAGTTCACGAAAGCCTGCGTGCCGAAACTGCACCGCCGATACATTGACGGCAACCGGAACCGCCAGCAGACCCTCCTTCTGCCAGTTCCGCGCAACGGTGCATGCCGTCTTGAGCACCCATTCGCCGATCGGGACAATCATGCCGCTGTTTTCGGCCACTCGAATGAATTTTTCCGGAGCCACGGAGCCCAGTTCCGGATGTTTCCAACGCAGGAGCGCCTCGCAGCCAACAATTGTGCCTGTCTTAATCTCTAACTGCGGCTGATAAACCAAGAACAGTTGTTGGTTTTCCAGCGCTTCTCGCAGACCATGCTCCATACTCAGTCTCTCGACTACCTGCTCGTTCATTTCCTGCGAAAACAACCGGAACATATTACGCCCGCTTTCTTTGGCTGCGTACATCGCGGCATCCGCATTCTTTATGAGCGCTTCGCTATCTGTCCCGTGTTCCGGAAAAATGCACACACCCACACTGCAATTGAGATGAAATTTGTGATTTTGAATAACGAACTCTTGGTTGATGGCATCCATGAGGCGTTCGGCGGTTACGGCAACGGCCGGAATATCTTCAATGCCGGTCAAAACGATCAGGAACTCGTCTCCACCAATTCTAGCTACGGTATCTTGCTCTCTGGCCCATTCTTTCAAACGGCTTGCGACCTCCTGCAGGAGTAGATCGCCAAATGAATGTCCGAGCGAGTCATTGATGAGCTTAAACCGGTCTAGGTCAAGGAATAGGAGTGCAACTTTCTCCTTTCGGCGACGGGCACCAGCAAGCGCCTTTGTCAGTCTGTCTTGCAGTAGAATGCGGTTCGGTAGCCCAGTAAGTACATCATAATATGCAAGAAAATGAACTCGTTCTTCAGCTCGCTTCCGGTCGGTAATGTCTTCGATGATCCCTTCAATGAGCGCTAGTTTGTGAGTGGTGTCGCGCACAGCGCGAATATTTGCCATTACCCACTTCGTAGTGCGGTTCTCCCGATAGATTTCCACTTCCGCATTGTGGACAACGCCTTTCTCCTCAAGAACCCTCCTCAGTTGGTCCATGTGAGAGGAGTTAGCAAACAATTTACTTGCGATATTCGGGACCTCAGCCATCAGTTGTTCACGGGAATCGTATCCGAAGATTTGTGCCAAAGAACGGTTAACGGTGAGGAGACTGCCATCCGCGTTTGCTTGGAAGATTCCAACCACAGCATCTTCAAATATCGTGCGGTATTTCTCCTCCGCCCGCCTCTGTCGGCCCTGTATGATCAGCACTCGCGCCGCAAACCCAGCCGAGGCAACAGCGAACACTCCGAGAGATAAACTGGGATAAGCTCCACTAACGTGTGCTAGGATCAGAAAACTCAGAAACGGATACAGCAAGGGAAAGAGTTGACTGATCACTACTTTCTGCGAATTTGGCGCCTCCTTCATCTCGCTTTGCTCTGCACCTTTCCACGTAGCGGCGATCACAATAGGGATGGCAAGCAGCGCGGCCCAGATTAGGTCGAACCACCCGCCGGCCTGCACGTTGCTTCCGGGGCGCAGCGCGTACGAAACTGCTAGGCCAGAAAAGGTAACGAAAACTCCCATTCGGGTGAAGAACTGGCGAACGGATCGCGACTGGGTGAGCGCAGCTCTGAAAACGAAAGTCAGCCCAAGAAGCGCGTCGAACGCTATGTTTCGGTCCCACATGAAGGGACCGATCCTAAGCCCGGTAGCCGGCGACCACAATTTAGGAGAAAAACAGAGGAGGACCGACACCCAAAATACGCAGACCTGGACGAAATCCAGAATATGCAATCTGTCGAATGAGTTTGGTTCTTCCTCCGGGTCGAGGAAAGCTAGCATGCCGAAGGGAATTACGGAGAAAAAGAAAATGGCCGCGGCAACATTTTCCAAACCGTCATAGCCGGTAAAGTCAACATAGATCGTGAGGGCTTGGGCCAGACACCAGATCAGAAATGTTAACGTGAGAAAACGCCACGCATATCGGGCAGCACCAAGCGACCGTTGAAATGCGCTTTGGCAAGCCACTACGCAAATGACGCCGAGTGCCAGCTGGACAACATCCGAAAGAATAGGGCCGGGAGGCCGCACATTAACACTTGCAATGATGAGGATATCTATGAGTACCAGTACCCCCGCTGCCGCTGTAAGTTGCTTTGAAGAGAACGGGTGTTGTGGTTTTGCTGACCGAGATCTCGTGTGCAAGGTTAATCCTCGAAGTTAGCTGCCCGGTCACATTCGATTTGTGCGAATCGCCACAGGAGGACAGGATCATTTTGAATTATGGGAGTTA
>Ga0187783_10000389_pt1 | contig 32252 bp, 38 predicted proteins | sample 1015_SJ02_MP02_2_FD_132471 | JGI IMG/M metagenome (GOLD analysis project Ga0187783, IMG submission 132471) | Tropical peat soil microbial communities from peatlands in Department of Meta, Colombia - 1015_SJ02_MP02_20_MG | ecosystem: Environmental > Terrestrial > Soil > Wetlands > Peat | place... | reverse complement strand
CGGTACGCTTTGTACTTGCTCGCTTTCCTACAAGATGATGCCGCAGGGATGGAAAAGCAAGTGAGCTATGCAGTGGGCCAACCCGCATATGAGAACTGGTTCCTTGCTCTAGAAGCTGACACCGCAGGTTACTGCGGAAAACTCTTAAAGGCTCGCGAGCTTACCCGCCGGGCTGCTGAGTCTGCAAGTCGTGCCGACCAAACGGAAGTAGCGGCCACCTATGAAGCTGCAGGGGCGCTGCGAGAAGGCCTTTTTGGAAATAAAGCAGAGGGCAGACGGCGAGCAACAGAGGCGCTAAGGTTATCGAGAGGCAGGGACGTTAAATATTTCGCGGCAATGGCACTAGCGGTCGGCGGGGATGAGGTGAGCGGGCAGGGATTGGCGGAGGAATTGAACAAGCAATTCCCGAATGCTACGTGGGTGCAGTTCAACTACCTGCCCGCCATACGCGCTCAACTCGCTCTCGGTCACAATGATGCCGCGAAAGCAATCGCAGTGCTTCAACTTAGTGGCACGTATGATTTGGGTTCCCACCCATCGGCTGCCAGCAATATTAGTTTGTACCCAGTCTATGTGCGCGGCGAAGCCTATCTCACCGCGCATCAGGGCACTGAAGCCGCTGCCGAGTTTCAGAAAATACTTGACCATCGTGGAATTGTCTGGAACTCACCTATCGGTGCTCTTGCCCATCTTCAACTCGGTCGCGCTTACGCCATGCAAGGCGACACCACCAAAGCCCGCGCTGCGTATCAAGACTTCCTCACCCTCTGGAAAGACGCCGACCCCGACATCCCCATCTTGAAGCAGGCCAAGGACGAGTACGGCAAGCTGCAATAGTAGCGTGGTCTTGCACGCTGATGTGCGCATCTGCTATCCATGCCCGTTGTATGGACAAACTCACGGAAGATGACCGCCGCCAGATTAAGCAGATTCATTCAAGCTGGATCGAGTTCGAAATCGCTGCAGCAAGCCATAACCTGATGACATTTTGTGCCGATGATATCGAGTTTTGCCCGCCTGATGCGCAGCCAGTGTGTGGACGTGCGGAAGTTGCAGCGTACTTGGCACTTGGGACAAAGAGAATTCACAGCATTGAGATTAGCGGTTGTCGTATTCGAGGTTCAAACGAGATTGCCTACTTGACGGCACACTACAAAACGACGTTTTCTGCGACGGAACAATCTGCTCCGAAGCAAGTCCTTGGAAGCCATTTGTGGATATTGCAGAAGCGGAACGGTAAATGGCTGGTCAGTCTCGTGAGTTGGTCAGTGTGGGGATAATCCGAATTGATGGAGCATTACCTTCTCGGCTTCTGGCGGAAATCTTCGGTAACACGCGGTCATTTCCTGGACGATTTATCCAACCGCTCCGTATACCAAGAATAGGGGAGAGAACCTGACCATCCGGCAACTCATTCAGGAGCAACGGCAGCGGTTGTGCTCCAGCAACCCTCTGGAACGGCTGGCTGCCGCCTTGCTGATTCCGAGCGTGCTGCAAAAGCGCCTCGCCAAGCTGAACGACCGCGAGATCGGACTTCTGCTGGACGACCAGGTCGGGGTGCGGCTGAACGTTCTTGCACCGGAGTCAACGATCTGCCTCGCGGCTGCTGATCGCCTGCGCCGACGCACTAACGACTTGCCGGACCGCAGGGGGTTCGGGCTTCGACGCCGAGAGAGGCATCAGTGGACAGCGACATGCTACGAGGGCGAACACATCATGCACGCGGAGGCGTCCCTGTATCTGGCTGGCATCCCTTTCCTGCAACTGCCGTGGCAGATGAATCGGTTCGCCAGCGGAACTTTCATGGTCTCGGACGTGCCGGAGTCGAAGGCATGCTTGCTTCAGGCGGGATTCCGAGAGACGCGCCGATCCCCTCACGTTCTGATTCACACTCAGACAGGGCGACCGATCCTACTGTACGAGGACAAACACAGTCTGTTCCAGGCAAAAAAGGGGGACTCCAGCGAATGAAGGCCGCACTCTATTTGAGGGTCAGCACCACCGACCAGCACGTCGAATCGCAGCTTTACGACCTGCGCGAGTTGGCAGCACAGCGAGGATTTCAGGTCGTGAAGGAGTATCAGGACGCCGGTGTTTGTGGACGAAGGGCGAGGCGTCCGGGGTTGGACGCGCTCATTGCCGACGCACGGCAGAAGAAGTTCTCCGTTGTGCTCGTCGCCGCGTTCGACCGAGTCGCGAGGAGTGTCAAGCATTTCTTGCAGATCATGGACGAGTTCGACAGTCTGGGTGTCGTTTTCATCTCGCGGCGGGAGAACGTTGACACCAGCGGCCCGATGGGACGTCTTTTCCTGACCCTCATCGGTTCGATTGCCGAACTCGAATCGGATTTGATACGCGAGCGTGTGTTGGCTGGGATGCGCAGGGCAAAGCTGGACGGCGTGCGGATCGGACGCGCACCGATGAATCTTGACCGGGCAGCCATCGTCCGCGACCGACTCAGCGGCATGACTCTGACGGCTGTGTCCAAGAAGTGGGGGATTTCCCGCAGTTTTGTTTGCAAGTTGGTTAAGAGATCACGTGCTGGTCACGAAGGGTTCGTACCGCCGCCAACTCAAGTTGCTGATTTAGCTGTCGTTCCACAACCGAGTCAGGCAGAGGCGCGTTGGTGACAAGGGTATGCAATCCTCACCAATGGACAAAGGGGGACATGTGACGGATGACATCGAGATGAGGGAGGCCCAGCTTGTATTCGTCGAGCTTGAGCGCCAATGGGACGCCAAGGAAAACCGCACCTATTCTCTGATGCGGGAGGCTGAAGCTGCCGAAAACCGACTAATCTCAGCTTTTATGGACGAGTGGCGGGATCGGGGCGGCGATCTCAAGATGATGAGGCTGGCGTATTCGCACTTCCGCAAACGGCTGCTGTGGGCGGCAGGCAGAAGGAAGAAAAGTCGTCCCGACGGCGGTTTCTCAGAATTTCCAACCAGATGATGATTACTCGCGACCAAAGCAGCCGAGATGCAACGCTCACCAGCGACGAGGTGATCGGCAAGGTGTTCATTGTTGTCTCTCAGGATAGGCGGCAGTGCCTGATCTGCGACTGCATGTTCACTCCACGAGGCGCTGCCGAGCACGCCGGGACACTCTGCCATCCAGAGGGCGTAAATCTTCAGAAAAGACCAAGGAGCGATTATGCAAATCGGTGAACCACTTCGGACTATTGTCGTCGAACCGCTTGAGCTCCCAGTCAACGATCCGCAAACGCCACCTGAACCTGAGCCGGCGCCCCAGCCAGAACCTGATCCAGACCCCGTGCCAGCCCAACGTTGAAAGTTCCCGACTACATTTCTGCCATTGTTGCGTACCGTGCGTGGCGGTGGGACGCTGCGGGCTTGAAGTCGATCTGCGGGGACCCGTGGCATCCCGGGCAGCCGCTGGCGGCGGGATGCAAGGTATTCGTCGGGGGTGGAGTGCATCATGTCCACGAAGCGCCACAGATGAACTGCACGTGCGGCATCTACGCAGCCAAGAGCCGCGACCACCTGCGCAGGACAGCCTACGGCGGGTTCGGCCTCCAGGGCGAGGTGTATCTCTGGGGCACAGTCGTGGAGCATGATCTAGGATGGCGTGCCCAATACGCCCTTCCTAAGAATTTCCGCTTGGAGATTGAGATGTTGCCAGTCAGCATGAGCACCCTCGAACCACGGCTCAAGAGTTTGGCGGCATACGGCTGCGACATCAATGTCACAGGCGAAGTAGGAAGCATGCCATTGTGGCTCAGCGGTTCTGGCTACGAGGCATCAGTACTCGAACTGCTCGTTCAGCGGAGCAAATCTTGGTATGCCGTCCGGCAACAGGAGAGGACTCTCAAGCGCGGCGACCGCGTGGCGATCCTCGGTCGGGGCATTGCACTGGTTGAGCGCGTGAACGGTACGCATGTGCATGTCCTCCTGTGGAACCGGACCGCTCTCAGGATCGGGCGCAAGGAAATCGTCTGGGACGAGCAGAACATGCGCTGGGAAACGAGACCGGATACGTGTTTCGAGGCAAACGAAGCAACCTGAGCGCACTTCATTGCAGCCTGGCGTACTCGGCTTTGGCCTGCTTGAGGATGGGGATGTTGGGGTCGGCGTCTTTCCACAGAGTGAGGAAGTCTTTGTAAGCTGCGAGTGCCCTCACGCGGGCGGCATCGGCATCTGCGCCCTGCGAGGTGTCCGCATCGCCTGCCATGGCATAGGCAAGCGTGTACTCCGATCTTGTGGAAAAGCACCGACTACTTCGGTATGACGCTACGCGGAAGGAACACCCCCGCAACCGATTTGCCAGATTCAATCGCCTCGCAGATCGCGTGAGCATCCACACGAGAGAGACCACCGTCTTCCAAGAATTCGTGCAATCTGCTTGGAGCCTGTGGACGATCTTTGTCAGTCGTGGCAAATCTCTCTGGAAGGGGCTGCCCTTTGTGTACAACGAGGACTTCCGTCCCGTTCACGAGGAAGTCGTAGCGATCTCTTGGCCACACCAGTGGCGCAGCAGGTGGTGGCGGGTCTCCGTCTTCAGCGGAAAACGATTGTGGGATATTGCCGTACAGCGTGGCAGCCCTAACGATGCTATGCAGAATTTTGTTATCAACACAGGGCGGCTGCGATGCAACACAGAACAGGTGCGGTTGTGGGTCTTGATTATGAATTGCGTAATGGTGGGGATGATTGCTAAAAACAACCATACAGTAGGGGTCTTTCCCGCTGTGCTGTTTCTTTATTCTGTCCAGCAGGAGTTGCATCGGACGAGGGACTTTCCCCGCTTGGCGACCTAGAATTCTTTCGGCCCACTTGTAGGGCAAATTCATATCCACGAAAATCAACAGAGGATGTGCAGGTTTCTTTGCAACCGCATCGTTAATCAGGTGCGCAATTCGGAATGAGGGCTTTTCTGAAGCTTTGCCTGCCCGCCCCAACACGCCCTCGAAATGTCTGCTCTTTGCCTCGACCGAAAACATTTGTCCCGTTGCCACATGCTTCGCGGTAAATTCAGCGTGCCGCGTACGCCCGTCCTTTTCGTTTTCATGTTGTATCGTGAACCCGGCGCGATAGCACGTTGCCTCAGCAAAAAGCTCCTGGCGGGCTCCCTGAAAGTGCTCGTGGCTTTTTAGTCGTTCCACTAACTCTGGATCAAGCCCACCATTGTCATCCACTACAAACAAGTCGTAGGCCAAGCACGCGAATGCCGCGACCGCACCCGAGGGCAAGGCAACACGGGAACCATCCGGCTGCGGCGGTTGGGCATTCATATAACGCCCAGCTTGTCCCCTCCACGTAATGACCGGATGGCGCTCCACTTCTGGTTTCGCGGCTTCTGCTTTGCACCATTCGATGCCTAGAATTTCCGGCACATAGTCCCGCAAGAAATCAGGGAAGAACTTCCACTTCTCGGCGGCCGCGTAGTAGATTCGGTTCCGAACCGTAACCCATCGTTGGCCCTGCCACACAATGGACACTTGTGGCCTGACCTGTCCGAACCGGGCGATACGCTCTTTTTCTTTGCGCTCCTTTTCTAAAATTAACTGGGTGGCTTTCTCCTGAAGTTCTGGCGCCGCTTCTTTAAGCGGCTTAAACTTCGGCAAGTTCTTCGACACCATTATTCTCTTCGCAAGAGGATGATCCTGCCGTGGCAAGCAGCATTTCTTGAATTTCTTACCACTTCGGCAGGGACACGGATCGTTGCGCCCGATTTTCACTTTTGTTCTTCGACTCATGACATAGTCGCCGCTCACTGGTCAGCTCGTCCTCATCGGCGGAATGCTTCGAATCGGCTAAATAGACACGCCGCCATAGTTCGGACACCGGACGTTTTCACCATGCAGCCGCTGAAAGAATGCTAATTCAGTTCGCTCGTGGCGATGTGGACATTCCCGCTTCTCCACGGAACCTTTCAAGATCGTACTTGCGACGACCCTGTGCCTGGAGTTACCGGACAGGATTCTTCGGATGCTGCCGGACCACCGGGACTGGCTGCGTGGGCGCGACGTTGTAGCGCGGGTTCCAATCGTCATCCCAGGGGGCGCACTCGAAATACTCTTCGATGATCTGTTTTCTCCGCGAAAGTCGGTAGCGACCGCACATTGGGAGATTATGGCAGATAACGTCGCAACTCACAGTGATTCCAACCATGTCGAAATCGGTTGCTTTCCGTCGTAGATCGCCACCGAGGTTTTCCTCAAGACCAAAGGAGCATATTTTCCTTGAGCCGTCTCTTTGGTGGCGTACACGTCGAAGTAGGAGGCGGTAACAATATGATCCAAGTCAGGCAGGAGATCACGTGGCATCGAACCAGTGTTCGCACTCCGCCAATTGCCATATAGGTCGGCACGGACGACCGCATGCGACAGTCGAAAGCGTGAACTCGCCAGCAACCGCTTCGTGGCAATTCCCAATTGGCGCGGCTGCCCTCCCGGTAATAACTTTGCCAAATGTTGTTTCAAAATGAACCGACCTGACTGCTTTGCCTCCTTGTTGATCCATTTCGGCAAGTCACTTGGGGCCACACGCGATAGCCGATCCTTCAGAGTGGACGCTCTGCTGTATTGGGCGGACATCCCTGCGCGCTCGGTTGCAGCCAACTGCCTGCGATTCTCGATGATCTCCGCTGCCTTCTCATCAAGCACGCCGCGTGACAACTTTTGGATTTCCCGTTGCATGCTTACGTAATTGACTGGCTCCCAGAAGGGGTCTACATCTATCCGGGATCCGTCCATTGCCGAATCTGCCTCCGCGAGCAGAAGTTGGCGATTGTCTTTCACACCGAGAACCCCAAGATCAGCAAAACGCTTGAGGCATTCGAAAAGTTCTTTCCCCCTACTTGGATTCATCTTGAAGGTCCTCGCCATCTCGTACAGGGCTTCCGAACCTAACACTAGCGCTTTACCTTGTGCTGCCACAGCGGAATTGAGGGCGGCAGCATCTACCTTTTGGTCGCAGAGCTCGTTCCATATCATCGTATCCAAGTAGATCAATTTTCGATTTGTCTGTGATGCCGTCACTCATCATCTCCCAGCACAATAAGACTGAAGGAATTGCTCGACGCGATTAGTGGAGTAACTCGACGCGACGTTCACTCCACAACTTTCGCCATCGCATCTTCTGATGCATGTGATTCATGGGGCACGATCTCGTATCCGCGCTGCTGATACCATGCTTTTAGTTTCTCTTTCGGGTAATCTTCGAGTGGTCGTGCAATCACAATAACTCTCGAATAGCCATTAGCTTTTGCCAACCCCTCCACCTTCTCCAAAATGCGCGAGCCGACGCCGCTATGCCTAAACTTCTTAGGCACAAACATCTCGTAGAGAATCAGATCAGAGCACAAACGCAAATCGTACCAATCGATTGCCGCGTAGGCGACTTCGGTCGCGTTCTCGCGGACTGAGTATTTTTTTGTCAGGCTGCACGCCGATCCATTCTTTGCTCGCTCGCGTATCTCGGTTGTCAGTGCATCATCACAACTCGCTAGTTCAATCATCTCCATAGATCACGATTTTATCGGTCAGTGCGGCTACTTCTTACGAAAAAACCAGACGGAGTCGTCGGGACCGGCAACGCCGGGATTTATACGTGAAAATGCATAATGTCTGATTGCAGCGGAAAAGAGGCTGGAGCGTTGCGATTAGGACGTGACAGGATCACAACGACAACGACCATCGAACGTGAATGGCTGGATCAGATCATCGCGGGCACCAAGAAGATCGAATAATGGTCGGATCAAGCCCTACTGGACGAAGCGCTTCGAGAAGGTGTCGGTGCCCTTCGAACTGCGCATGCTAAACGGGATGACTCCACCGGTCCCCGAAGTCACGGTGCTGATCCACAGGATCACTAAGGACCGCCGCACTGGCGAATACCAACTGCACATAAGGAAGGTTCTGGGATTCAAGCACTGGGACAAGCGGCGGCAGAAACAGAAAAGGTGACTTCCCCTAATCCTCTCGACGGAGGACAATGATGTCGCGATAGAGCTTCAACAATTTCTTGTTTTCCCTAGCCCAGATCACCTGCTGTCCCGTAGCCTGCTGGTGACCGTTGTAGAGCGCGATGATGCGACGACGGCATTGCAAGCCCTGATCCTCGCAAACCTGATACATGCGCATCGCGAGATCGACGACACGGTCGCCTTCAGTGTCTTCTGCTGGGCTGACGATGAACGCCAAATGACCTTCCGGGGCAAGATGATCGGCGCACGTCTTTATCGTTTTTCTCCACGCAGCGAGGAAATCGTCAAGCGACATATTGCCGAGGTCAGCCGGATCAGAACTGTAGCGATCCGCAGCCTGCATCCAGTACGGCGGGTCGAGAAGGATGAAATCCGCCTTAGGCGGGGCGGACTTGTGCCACCCGGTGGTGATGTCGTGCTCGTGGATTGGCAGCGTTGGAGTGGCGGGGCATCTGTCGCTGGCCCAAACACGCCGCCCCATGCGCTTGGCGACGTCGATCACGGTTCCGCCGCCTGCGAAAGGGTCAACCACGATCTGACCGGGTTCGGTGTAGAGCCAGATCAGGTTTTCGATGACCTGCGGGGCCAGTTTTCCAAAGAAGCTGGGCGTTCCGGCATCGTCATCTGGCGTGGCGAATTGCCAGACATCGAAATGCTGACGCGATTCCGGCGGTTCAAGTTTTTCCGACTTTTGTCTGGAATCCTTTAACCACTCCCCCACGGTGGTCTGGTGGACTTGGACTTCGTCGGCGATCTCTTGTTCCGTCGCCCCGTCAAGCCACATGTCCCATGCGCGTTCCTTCAGCGCTTCCTTCTCCCGCGCCCGGATGTCCTTCGTCCACCGCTCGATTGACTTGGTGGACACGGCGAGCAACTTGGCGATCTGGGCGATCCGCTCAGCGTTGCGCAAGTGCGCGTAGGTTTGCCAGAGCTTGACGGTCAGGTGTTCCTTGTCGCGCAAGGAAAGCTGCAAGCCGTGCTCCGCGTTTCGGCGGATGGATTCCTTGAAAATTTCCGCATCGGTGAGGTTGCCGAGATCAATCGCTGGAATCGAGGGCCGCCCTTCCCTACGGAACGCCTGCCAACGGTGAAAGCCATCGACAAGAACATGCCCGCGAGCCACGACAATCGGAGGAAGGAGATCAACGGCTGCCCGGAGGCGTTCGATGTTACCGTCGTCTTCACGCAGGCGCGGATAAAGCGCCTTGACGAAGACAACCTTGTTAATCGGTAAAGTGAGAATTGAGTCAGGTGGTTCTTGCCTGCGCACGAGCGCACGCCTTCTCCTGCGGGATTCAAGATTACTCCGCAGGTTGCATGGTCGGCTCGCCATTCTTTCCGATGTTTACTACAGGCTTGCCGGACACAACAGTGCCAATCGAGCTTCTAGGGGAAGCACGACACCGATTGTCGTGCGGTCACCGCTGTTTTATCGCTTCTGGAACATCGACAAGATGCGAGTCCGTCGATTTGCTCCGCAGATAACAGCGAGGAGACCCGGCAAATGCCATCTCTGCTTGTCGAATGACGGATACTTTTCCCAACCAGAGCAGCCATCCGCCAGGCTGCCGGAACCGTGTGTACGCTGGGGCCGGTCCTCGCAAAGGACCCAGCCCCCTGTCAGGCTCGGTATCAAGCAACCGGTCACATCCCCATGCCCCCGTGCGAACCCCGTCCCTTTTAGGGCAGGAAAAAGGATACCCTTAGCGCAAGGAGGGTATTTTGTCATGAGGCGGATTCTTCGCTGGCTTAAGCGGCAGATTGGAACGTTTGATCTGCTTCCGAAATATTTCGGGGCCACTCGGGGACATTTTGCTGACATATTCTGGGGCGTTGGTGTCGGGGTTGCCGTGCCGTACCTAGTATTTTGGGTTTATTCCCTTTTCAGAAACCCCACTGCATCGGCCGATTGGTTCGCCATTTTGGGAGCGGTATTTCTCGCGGGTTATTACGTATGGCGAGCGGATCACATTAGGCTGATTCCAAAACTAGAACTCGGGTCACTTCGCACGGTTCCGACACCAACCTTCACTCCCGGGATAGATCGACAGTTTGTCCAACTTCTTGTGAAGTGTCGCACAGAAGGGTCGATCTTAGATTGCAAGGGTCAGTTACTGCGGGTTATGAAGTGGTCTACACGTGGGAACGACTGGCAGCCTACGCAAATTGACGAGGTGGTGGATTTGCTCTGGTCAAATCTTGACCTGGATAGCATAACGATAGAATTTGGCGCGGATAGGAATTTGAATGTATTCTTTGCTCAAACTGACTGGCGAATTCTTCCGCGTGTCAATCAAATACCTCTTCGATCAATATTGAACTACGCGCCGGGCGATATTTTCCGATTTGATGTGCGAGTTAGTGCCCGAGATTGCCCGCCAGAATATACTTCATTAAAAGCGACAGTAGGCGCGAGCTGGGATGATATTACGGTCGAGTAGGATGACTTAAATAGGTTAGGCTTCGAGAACACGGATCCGTGCGGTTGTGATGCAGTTGCTCTCCCGCAAGAATCTCTAGGCGGGTTTTACATTGTCAAACTGGCGAGGGTCGATTTCGGATTCGCGATCCCGGCCCGATCGGCAGGGGGCAGCCCATTCCCCGGCGCAGAGCACCGTCCGGCGACAGCCAAGAATCGCGAGGCAAGTTGCTCCAGCCTGCGCCTATTCGAAACAGATCGCTGGGTGCGATTCCGCATCTTTATAATCAGCGTTGCCATCTCGAACGCCAGCCCCATCGCTGTGTTTGGCAGTCCATCAACCTCACGCCACCTTGTCGTGCCGCGACCTCCCGCCTTCCAGTTCCTAGAAGCTTCGGTCTTGCCGCGAAGTAGGCGCTGCACCGAGCGCAGGCTACGACCCAATTGGCTGCGCTTTGACTCAACCCACTGAGTCCAAGTCAGCCCAACAGGAGCGCCTTTTCTCAGATCGGCACGGCGACCGGGTGCGCTCAGCCTTCGGTGCATTTCGAGCAAGTAGGGAACAACGGTGTTCCAATCCTTTGCCACAGTCTCCAGTCCGTCCTCGATCTTGGCGTCGAGATCGGGGAAGGAAAGCGACGAGGCGTCGACCAAGGTCCGCAATCTGCTACGCAGGCTCGGCGGAAAAGCGTGACGGTTGCTTCGAGAGACAAAGTTGGCCCAGAGGCATTCCGTTCGTGAATCTCTTTCGTCGGGAGGAAAGCAGATCGATTGTACGTCCTTTGCCCATACTGGTTCGCCCAGCCGATGTAGAACCGGGTGCAGGTATCCACACAAAATCCACTTGAATCTCGCCCGAAGTAGCGTATCGACGAGTTCTTCGTGATTTACAGTGTTGGGACTATAGCAGCCAACGTCGGCATTCGCATAGGGCGCGTCTATCACCACCACGTCGTCTTCGCGCAGACGATCGATGCCCATTTCCCGCCAATCGAAGCTGGTGAGCCTCGGACGGGTTTGCTGCATAATCCGATGGCAGTCACGTATCGCGCGTTCGTATCCTGCCCCGGACACGCCACCGCCGTGGTCATTTTCGGTGACATGCTCTTTACCTTTGCACCCAGCAGAAAAGTATCCCCCGCCATTGAACGTTAAGAACGGCTCCAGCAATATTGCGGTGAGATCGCCAGAACGGTAGGCTTCCTTCTGCCGCTCGAACTCGGTTCTGCATCTAGTCGGGACTTTGATGTTGTTGCCGACACTCTGGATTGCTCGGAAAAATGGAATGGTGGAAAGGTCATTTAGCCACCATTGACGATACTGAAGACCATGTGAAACCGCCGCCCAGTAAAGGTTTCCTCTTCCGCAGAACGGCTCAACGTAGGTGCGCCCATGTCTGGGTAGGAGGGAGACAATCTGTTTTGCGAGTCTCGCCTTGCCACCCGGAAATGGAATTGCAGGCATATATTCGCGAGGCTAGCGACAGTTGGTCAGGAGAACAAGTTACGGGGGTAAGGCGATCATTTTTCTTTAATGGACGTGTCTTCGGGCCGGTCGTCGGCGAGAGCGTACAGTTCCTCAAGGTCCGAATTCTCCAGTGACAATGGCACGACCATCGCGACTCGCTGGCCGATCTGGGGAAACTCGACCATTTCAAGAGTCTCTGGATCCAGGTATCCGATGACGTCTCCAGCTTCGAGGTCTTTCGAAAATGCACCCTCAAACTTGAAACGTGTGTCGGTAAGGAAGTGCCCGAATCCCACGATCTTAACTCTCATGCCAGTCTGTCCTCCCGGAGTTCCGCCATTTGGCACGGAAGACTCTCAGCAAGGAAGCGAGTGTGGTCGGCGTGCCACTTGTCGTAGTGGTAGGCGCATATCCATTCGGTGTCCGGGTTGCCGTTCTCGCCGATGTAGATCGTTCCGAGCCTCTGGCATCCGTAGTAGCAGCAGTCGCGATGTCTCATAAGCGCTTTGAACGTGGAACCGATGGCAGCCCGGGTTTCTTGGGTCAGTCCGATGGTCATCGCAGGCATAGACAGACAAATGGATCAAGGCATCCGCACTTGTATTCCGGTAACCCAACACACGCCTTATGGATATAGCCATAAGTAGCCGTGTCCGAAGCGCTTCGTCCGCTGGTCATGTTCTGATATTTGTGACAAATTCCGCACTTTTGAAGGTGCTTGCACTTGTTGCACTCGGCTGGATTGTGGTCTCGATACTGTGCCAAAACATTGTTGTCGCTATCCGAATTTAGGGAATTGGCAAAATGTCGGATACTGGAAAACCGAAGTTTGCCGTTCTTGTGGATTGAGTTCCAGAACCAGACGGCGCGGATGAGAGGCTTGCTGAAACGGAGCGCCAGCTCAGCGACCGTAACCACATCCTCACGGCGCATCTGCCCGTTGGGGAGAAGTTCGAGGTAAAGTTCGCCGGCGTTGTCAACCTCAGTGATGTCCAAACCGCGATCCAGTTCATCAGACCAGTAGGGATGACGTTCCTGCTTGAGCCAAGCCTTTTCCTGATCGGCATCCCATAGACAGTCGTTTGGTTTTGTTCTGGCTAAAGAACGTCGTTCTTGTTGTTGCTTTTTGTGACCTGATAGCTTGCTTGCTAACTCACTTACTTCTTGGTCGTGTTCAGACTCGTTTGAAAATTCGTGTTCAGACTCATGTTCAGATTCGAGTCTGTCTGAGGTCTCATCTGAACCTTCATCTGAAGTCTCCCCTGAAGCCTCATCGCGGTGGGCCTTTTCAATTTCCCCGCACATTGTTAGGTCTTTTGGGTTTAGCAGGTGAATCTTCCCCGCATCGTCCACAAACTTGTAATTGTGGATTGTGACGGGATACCACTTGTGGCTTCCGGCAGTCGTGTGACGCGTGATCCATCCCATTTGTTCCAATTTCTGAAGGGAATAGCTGAACGTCCTGACGCTATAGGCTTCTTGGGAAGCGTAGTGAAGGCTGGAAGCACACACGGCGCGAACCTTGCCTGTATGCCAGTTGGACCACTTGTAGAGAATAACCATCGTGACCAGCATTGAGCAGGTTATCTGCCCCTGCATCATCTGTTCCACGAGGACGTGGGGAATTCTTACATCAAAATTGAGGTCGGTCATTGACTTGTTCCTTTGTCGCTACTTGTCCGTAAATTCTCCCTGTCGGAGGGAAGTCGGAATGCCTTGTGGGAGCAGGCGGAACAAGTAGGCTTGATGACCTGCTCCCGGTAATAGATCGTTTGTGGCGACCCCGACAATAAAGAATCCGGTAGCTGCCGAATTCTTAACGCCCGCTACGGCGCTTAATCTTTATTACTGCGTTTTCTGACTGATCCGCGCCTTGGTAGCCCTTGGGTCGCGCTAACGGAAGCCGCCACCCGCAGCTTTTAATCTCTTTGCGGAAAGCTGCGACAGGTCGCGATTCCGCAGTCGGGCACTCAATCGTGTCTATCCGAAAAAGAAGGGAAAAAGATCCCCGGCTAAAAGACCAGCCGGGGATCAAGGAGTCACCAACAGCCTTGTAACGCGTTTACTACGCTTCCTCGTTGCTTTTCGTAGAGCATTGTAGACAATGGCTAATACTATAAAAAGACCTGACTGTTACTACCGCAACGGGATCAAGCATCCCGCCACGCTGTCCTGGTGTGTACTTTGGCTGACGGATGGATGATCAGCAGGTATTCGTGCAAGGAGCACGCCATCCGGGAGAAGTACTGGAAGAACGCGCCGGATTTCCTTGTCGCCGAGATCCTGGGCATGGACGTGCGGCCGAAGCCGGTGGATTATTCCGGCGAAGACGATCTCAGTCGCGAGTCCGGGAGTGATGTGATGGCTGGCGTCGAGTCGCTTTAGTCGTTCAGCCTCGCTTCGGCAGCGTTGATTTCGTCAACGCATTTCTGCGAGCTGATGTGGAAGAATGATTCCGGGGAGCGGTCCTGGTAGCATCCTTCGCACTCGTATTCCCGACCGCGATGGATGCAGTATACGGTCATTTGGATCTGCGCAGGACGAAGCCGTCCAGGAGTAGTTGTTCTATGCGTTCCGCTGTCTCGGCGAAACCGTCCTCGCCTGTGATGGTCACTATCTCATGCCTTTCGAATGTGATTTTCTTGATCGGCGGAAGAGGTTCGTTTGTCCTGTAGTCGCGCCCCTTGCAGAGCTGGTACGCGAGGTCGTTTGCGTCGTTCATGAATGACATTGTCAGTCCCCTATGGTTAATACCGGCGCGGCTGCCCCGGCGGTAGATTCCCTTTCACGGTGCCGTTCGGACTCACGCCGCGTCGATCTCAATTCATGTGAGCAATCGCCAACGCTTCCAACAAGGAAATTCCGCACACTTCTTCGTGCTGTTCGATGAAATCCCAATCGGCGTGAGTTATGTGCAGCCAACAGTCTGCCAGGTGCTTTCCGCACCGGCCGCATGAGAGCGGTGCGCACTTCTCGTCTAAGCCCTGGCAGTAACAATCTGGTCCGCAGCAGGTCATAAAGTTTTACTTGATAAGGTGCTTGATGGCTTTGTAGTCTTTCCAGCGTCCAGCCATCTGTTTCGTTTCGCTCGGCGAAAGTGCGTAGGTGCTTGAGCCTATGCATTGCAAGGCGCTTCCATCCGTGAACACATCCAGCCAGTGTCCATTGGAGTGTTCACCGCCACCAGGCCAGATGACGCCTATGCACTCTTCACTCTCGCGGATTTCAGACTCGTCAACATAATCGTCAACTTTGACGGCGTTTTCATTGCGGTCGTACATCCACTTAAGCTTCTGTTCGGCAATTGTCATAAACCCTCCAGCCTAGCGTCCCTGGCTTCCTTGGACTCGAACGGCTTGTAGCCGTTCTTCTTCCTGGTCTCGGCCGCCTTGGTTGCGGACTTCCACCGCTTTGACCGCTTGTCCATCAGATCACGGCACTCCTGGCACGAGTCCCCTTTGTCCCTCGGATTTTTCTCGCACCAAGCACACATTCCAGCCGCTTCAAGCTTGCGGTATCTCTCTTCGGATTCCACTTGATTCAGGCACTGGATACAAGTCGGTTTCTCGCCGTCCTTGACGATGTTGGCGTCTATCGTCTGTGCCCACTGGCAAATGGTGTTGTCTTTCAGGTGAGTCTTGCGAGAGTCCGTCTTTCCCTTGGACGGCTTGCCGCCAGCTTTCTGCCATCCAGCTTTGTGGCACTGGTCGCAGAAAAGTTCGTGTGTGATCGGATTTTTCCTGCACGCTTTGCAGATCGTCGGATCAGGATCAATCTTAGGCGGGACCAGGTCAATGATGGCGTCCAGCATGTCCTGTGTGATCGTGATCTCTTGCTTGCCGATTTTGACCACGGTGCCTACATCTAGTGACTTTATTTTTTTGGACTCGTTGCCAGACTTGTTGTTGTTGATCTGCCAGAATCGCTGGTAGGAGTAGCCTACCGCCTTGCACCATTCTTTGATCGTGGCGTGTCCGCCTACGGTCTCGCCGCGCTTGTAGGCTGCGTAAATCTTCTCTGCCACCGCCTGGAATTCCGCTACGGCGTCTTTGCGGCGTTGGTTGTAGGACTTGACCGTGTCTTTCGCCAGTCCTTCGGTTGCGGTCGGACTCATTTTCAGAAGGAGATCCACGGCTTTCTCGTGGAGATCCTGGTTTTGGGAATACGGCACTGTGTTGCTTGCTGGTTGAGTTGCGGCTGTAGCCATTTGTCTTCTCCTGTCGCTTTGATTCCAAGGATTCAGGAGATGTGACAAAGCTTTTGGTCACAACCGCACTGGTTACCTGTGGTTACCAGGGGAACTTCACCTGGTACCTTGTAGTTTATCATACTTCTGAGTATTAGGTTAACTATGATTAACCTTTCGGATCTCTACACGTATATCCCTAACTTCTATCCCAAGCACGAAGAACTCTTTCGTGCGTGCGAAAAACTTCCATTCGAACGGACCAAGGCGTTCGCCACCTGGGGGCCTCTCAAGCGCTACCAGTCCGTGAATTTCTCCGAACGCCATTCCAAACGGTTCAACGACGTGACCTACGGCGGCAAAGCGTTTCCGCTGTCCGAGGTGTTCCCCGAGTTGCTGGAGTACCGGGAGTTCCTGGCACGGCACGCCGGGCGGAACATAAATTACTTCGGCATCAACCTTTACGAAGACGAGAACGACCACATCGACTGGCACGCGCACAGGGAAGACAAGAATTTGCCGGACATCCCGGGGTTCGACAGCACGGTCTGGGATCTCAGCATGGGAAGCGAGAGACCGTTCGCCGTCCGCATGAACGGCGGGGAACCTTGTTTGTTCCCGGCTTCGCCTGGAAGCCTGATTACGCTGTCATCGGAGTTCAACGACCTGGCGGAACATTGCGTGCCTAGCACCAAGACCAAGCCGAGAGTCAAGGGACCGTACGGCAAGCGAATCTCTATCAACGCCAAGTGCGTTGGTCCTCGCGTCTGGTCGTGCCGGAAAGGCGGAAAGCATCCGGCGGACGCCGTCTACGTGGGACGCCGTGTGGCACGCGGCGGCGTTGACTTCCCGGACACGCCGTTCGGCAACCACCACCATCTGCGTCCGGCGGTGTTCCGAGAGTACTTAGAATTGAGGATGGCGGACGATCCTGACTTCAAGGCACATGTGGAATCTCTTCGTGGTAAAGATGTTCTGTGCTGGTGCGGTCCAAGCGAGATGCCGCATTGCCACGCAAAAGTCGTGATCGAAATCGCCAACCGCTGACAGTTTCTTCCCGGGTACGGTAGTACTGTACCGGGAGGAGTCAATATGACCATAGCAGAACCATGTTGCGCATCCCACCTGCGCTCCGGGCAGTGGAAGAAAAAAAGATGATGTCATGGGGGTCTCGCAAAATCAGCCTGAGGGTGAGCCCGCAATCGACAGGTGTTTGACTGTACTTACCCGTGACTCCGCAAAAAAGGCAAAGTCACTGATCCCGCCCGGAAGTCAGTATTAAGCCTGTATGGAGCCGTTTGTCAGTGCAAGCGAAGTCGCAAAATTCTTGAATCTCAGCCCGCGCAGTGTGGCAAAGATGGCTCGTGAGGGACGTCTGCCAGCCTATCGAATCTCCGGCTCTGAGCGTGTGACATGGCGCTTTCGGCTATCAGAGGTCGCCAGCTATCTGGAGAATCAGAGATGATGAGTGGTAATTCCCTAGCCGACGGGCGCACGGCACAATACAATTTCGAGCGCGTCCCGACTGCTCTGCGGAAAGCGAGATAGCGCAGATGCAGACACGCAGAAAGCGTTACCAAAGAGGATCGGTCGTACTAGACCCGAGAACCCAAACTTGGTTTTTCCGCTGGTACGAGGGGAAGACCCGCAAAGCCGAGCGGATTGGCACTACCAAGCAATATCGAAGGAAAGCTGAGGCAATGAGGGCTGCTGAAGGAATGCGATTGCGGATCAACAAACCTGAAGCATCTCCAACCTTCACTGTCGAGCAAGTGGCTCAGCGATACATCCTTGAACGGATGCCGAGGCGTCATTCAACAAGTCGTGGATACAAACGCACACTGGGGATCATTCAGCGTAGCTGGGGAACGAAGACTCTTCCGCTCAAGGCTTATGAAGTTGAGGTATGGCTGAAGACGCTGGCGTCCGCCGTCACCGGGAAGCCATTTGCCCCGAAAACCAAGGCGCACATCAAGAACATGCTTCACATGCTGCACGATTGCGCCATGGTTTGGGAATACATTCCGGTTGAGCGCAACCCCATGAATCTGGTTCGCATTGAAGGAGCGGGAAAGAGAATGAAAGACCCGCTCATTCTGACGATGGAAGAGTTTCGCAAGCTGCTGTCCGAGATCACTGAGGAACCCTACAGAACGATGATCCTTCTGGCGGGCTGTCTCGGCTTGCGGATTAGCGAAGTGCTCGGCTTGCGATGGCAAGATTTTGACTGGCTTCAATGTGAGGTCAGCATCCAACGGGGTGTGGTCGAGGGCATAACCGATGACGTGAAGACGCAATCGTCAAGAAAGAAACTGCCGCTTGACATTGCTGTCGTGACCGCTCTGAAAGACTGGAAACTGCAAACGCAATTTCCGGCCGACAACGATTATGTGTTCGCCAGCCCAGTCAAGCTGGGCAAGAAACCCTTGCATGGCTACACGGCTCAACGTGACGTGCTCAAGCCCGCTGCTATCCGGGCAGGATTCGGTCCCGTTGGATGGCATTCCCTTCGTCACAGCTACCGCACTTGGCTGGATGAGACGGGGGCTTCCGTGTCAGTCCAGAGGGAACTCATGCGTCACTCAACCATCGCGATGACGATGGACGGCTATGGGCGGGGGGTTGCGGCAGCTAATCGTGATGCGAACTCGCGTCTCGTTGGAAGGCTGCTCGGAACGACTGGTGGGCAGGGAAGTGATCACAGCGTCCAATAGACTGTAACAGACTGTGGGACGCTTCTAAGTGATAGAAAATATGGTGCGGAAGGGGGGACTTGAACCCCCATGCCTTGCGGCGCCACCCCCTCAAGATGGTGTGTCTGCCAATTCCACCACTTCCGCACTTTGGAACTTACCGACAACCCAAAGCTGAGCAACATCGGCTTCGGGGGGCCAACAAGGTTTTGCCCAATCGTTGGCGCGATCCACTAGCCACAGCAACTCTTCAACCGCGCACACAATCGGTGAAGCGCAACCTGCCTTGTGTGCACTTAAGGCGCGTATCTGTTCATGGTATCGTGTCCCGCAGCGTGCCGCAACGAAGGAAAGTTTGTCACTTTCCTCACTTCGTCAGAAACATAGGATGGCATACTAACTGCGGCGTAGACCGCCAGTGCGGGTGTTCGCCCTGCTTACGCCTAGGTCTGCGTGGACTCATAGAGTGGCAAACCTAATGCACTTTGCTGCTATGGTAGGGAAGATAATAGGCATGGTCGCACTGTGATGGGAGAGGACGGTCGCTCTTCGCCATAGCGAGCTCCTGGTGGCGACATGCCGAAAAAGGAGATAGTTCCCGTGCAACGCGTAACGTTCGCAACTTTCCTGCTCTTTGCCGCAGCGTCATTCGCCCAGAACGTAATTCCGGGCGGCACCATATTGCCGATTAAGCTGAACTCCTCACTGAATTCCAAGAAGAGCAAGGCAGGGCAAGAACTTAGTGGCAGCTTGGCACAGGATGTTCCCCTGGCGTCGGGTGTGAAGATCCGTGCCGGTACGAAGTTAGGGGGGCATATCATCGCGGTGGCTAATGCGGGCGGAGGTAGAGGCGCAAGACTCGCTTTCCAGTTCGAGACCCTACACATCGACCGAGGGACGGTTTCTCTGGCTACGAGCCTTCGCGCCATCGCGTCGATGATGGAGGTTCACGAAGCCCAACTGCCTGCAACCGGGCCTGACCGTGGAACGCCGCAGACTGCCTGGGTCACGCAACAAATTGAAGACGATGCCAACTACCATGGAGGGTGGCCGGTTACCCATGGTTCGGATGTCGTCGGAAAATCACTGCTCTCGGGTGGCGTCTTGGTCCGGACCAGTTCCAGTCCGTGGACCCCGTGCCGCGACGAAGTCGACCCCAATGACCAACCGCAAGCCCTGTGGGTGTTCGCGTCGAATGCATGCGGGAGCTACGGATTCGCCGACTTGACGATTGCGCATGCGGGGCGAACCGATCCAGTGGGGCAGATTGTGCTTGTTTCGGAGGGAAAAAATATCGATGTTCGTGGTGGCAGTGGAATGCTATTGCGGGTCATCAGCAGCACACGTTAGGCCGTCCTACTTCAACCAAGAAACCAAACGGGACCCGGCGCAACCAGGGGCGCACCAGTTGGCTCAGTATCCTCGGCACTTACGGTGGCGTAACCCTGCCTTGGATCCGGCATGCAGTTGCCGGGCGTCCTTACGATAGCTACCGCGATTGCGAGGCTACTCTCTCGGGCTAAAATAGGTGTGGTGAGATCGAGTTTTTAGGTGTGACGTCGCCGGGACCAAGGTGTGGCTCGTCAGTTCTTTATGAATTACAAGCTGGCAATGCAGGAAGATAGAAATACAGTTGTGATCGGCCGAGGCGTCGGAGAATCTTCCTCGCGAGCGCGAGTGCAGCGCCTTTTTCTCCTGTCGCCAGCGAGGATTGATGGAATCCGTGCCGGACTCATCATGGGCGGGAACGCGAACTCCGATCTGGCACGGCGTTTGCGCCACGGCGGTGTACCCCTAGGCGAGCTTTTCAGCTGGATAAGTGGGCTCTATTTTCGCGGCAAATTAGCCTATGCAAAAGCATTTGCTGCGGCACCGCCCCACGTATCAGGGTCCTTCGTCATCACTGCCTGCGGTGGCTTGGTGCCACCCGACACGCTGGTCACGCTCGAGCGGTTGCGGCAGATTTCGGCGATTGATGTCGATCCGACGGACCCTCGCTACCGATCTCCTCTCGATTGCGACTCACGATCGTTATCCGACTTGGTGGGGCTGCATTGCGAGATTGTTCTCTTGGGCAGTATCGCGACTCCGAAATACGTGGAGCCTTTGCTTGAGGTCTTCGGTAAACGGCTGGTCGTTCCCGCCGAGTTCATCGGAAGGGGAGACATGAGCCGGGGTGGGCTCATGCTACGCTGTGTGCTCGCAGGCACCGAACTTTCCTATCTGCCAGTTCTCGGAGCCATCCGGCACGGCCGTAGGCCTCCTCGACTAGCTCCCCCATTCGACCAGCCTGAACTTTCGACCACAAACAGGCGCCGAGAACAACGGTCCACCGATCATGGTTCGGCCTTATGGCCATGGCCGAAGGGCCTCGAGTCGCAGAAATAACGAGGGTCGGAATCGAGGGCTGGGCAGCATTTAGGTTTTCATAGGCGGACGTTCCGCGTTCCCTTCGAGCACTAGAGTACCTTCCGTCACTGCGATGCAGCGTCCGCCAACGTACACCGAGACGACCGAGCCATCTTGTTTGACCGTCCGTCCGATCATCAGGCTGGGACGGCCCATCTCGATACCTTGGTGCACCCGCCAGGTGCACTGGCTCGCCCTTTCATTCCCAACTGTGGCCAGAAGAGCCAGAGTCGCCGCCGTCGCACTCCCCGTTGCCGGGTCCTCGACGATGCCGTCAAGTGGCGCGAACATGCGGGCATACAGTTCGAAGCTTGTTGTGGATGTTCCCGCGGCGCTGCCTCGCCAGTAGGCATAAATGGCATCGGCTCCGTCCAGAGGCAGCAACCCCTCATAGGCCGCGAGATTGGGCTTCGTGCGCCGCAGCGCCTCGCGTGAGGTGAGTTCGACGACCAGAAACGGCAAGCCCACGGAGACGACCTGGGGTGGATGAACCTCTACTCTCACGTCTTCCGAGCGCACCGACAAGCATTGTGCGGCCCTTTCTGTCGGGACTTGAGCGCGACACGACAGCGGTTCGGGAGCACGCAACTCAGCGCCGACCACGACGCCGTCCTCGCGCAGGAGCCTGAGGGGTACGAGTCCAGCGGCCTCCTCGAATACAAACGTCTCGCTCTGGGTTGCACCCTGAGCCTCGCGTTCCTTAGCCAGCAGGAAAGCCGTTCCCACGTTGGGGTGACCGGCGAACGGAAGCTCGGCGCGCGGAGTAAAGATGCGTATCCAGGCCGTATTCGCCGGATTGCTCGCTGGCAATACGAAAGTCGTTTCGGAGTAGTTGAACTCCATTGCGATCGCCTGCATCTGGGCGAGGGATAGACCCTCGGCGTCCAGCACCATGGCGACCGGGTTGCCGCCAAACATCCGCTCTGCGAATACGTCCGCCGTCACGTAGCGTCGCTTCATCGGCTTCACCGACCTCCGGAATCGGGCAGGGGAAAAACGTCCCCTGGTGGAAAGCTCGGGAGAGAATCGGGCTTCTTTGTAGGCTAGCAGATCTTGTTCCTTCTCCAAAAGCTGGCGCCGCTTTGGGCCATCGGACCGATCGGTGGCCGGGCTGCCATTAACTTCGTGCTCGGCGCATGGCGATCCAGATGTTCGAACAAGGATCGTCTGTGCGCATCCCGACTCCAGAAACGGCAAGGTTGAGAAGTCGTCGGTTGGTGCCCCGTGTTTTGGCTCGGGAAGTGGGTTCACGCCTCCGGCGGCACGGGTGCAGGGCTGAATCGGTGGCGCCGGTCCACCCCATCGCTGGCGGAGGAGTCGATTCCACCACAATCGCAAAGGCCCAGACGGGGAACCGCCGAAGGGCTCAATACTGAACGATGGCAGCGAAAGACTTGGGATCGAGACTAGCGCCGCCGACCAGAGCCCCGTCAAGCTCTTCCTCTGACATCAAAGCTTTGGCGTTCTCTGGTTTGACCGATCCTCCGTAGAGGATGCGGAGACGGTCGGCGAACTCCTGACCGAAGGTCTTGGCAGCTTCCGAACGAATCAAGCTGTGAGCTTCAGACGCGATCTGGGGGGTGGCCGTCTGTCCCGTCCCAATGGCCCAGACAGGTTCATACGCGATGACCAGTTTAATGGCCTTCTTGGCCGAAATCTTGTAGAAGGCGCGCGTGCACTGGCGTCGCAAGACATCCTCCGTCAACCCAGCCTCGCGTTCTTCGATTACCTCACCCACGCAGACAATAGGCGTAAGACTGGTCTCGAGCGCCGCTTTGAGACGAAGGTTCACAGTATCATCGGTTTCCCCAAAATACTGGCGTCGTTCCGAGTGGCCGATGATGACGTGGGTGCAGCCGAGAGCCAGTAACATGGTCGAGGAAATCTCTCCCGTGAATGCGCCTTGCTTGTCCCAGTGAACATTCTGGGCTCCAATGGAGATGTTCGATCCTCGGACCGATTCGAGAGCAGTTGCCAGATCCACGAATGGCGGGCAGACGACAATTTCGTCGCGATCGTGATCACGGACGAGAGGAAGGAAGATGTGGAAAAAGCCGCGAGTCTCCTCTGGAGTTTTGTACATTTTCCAGTTAGCGGCGATTAGTTTCTTGCGCTGCATAAGATCCTTTCGCGACCGTCTTGCACGACAGAGAATGCTACGACCCTGGAAAAATCAAGTGGAACGCGCTTCGATCAGAGATTCAGCGTGCGGCCCTCGCTCAACGTGGTCTTCGTTCCATGCGGTACGGCAATTCGGCGTCGGCTTCCCGCAAGGATTCTGCCGCACTCACGTACGCGCGCACTGTCAAAAGATCAAAAAGGACAAATCGAACCAGGGTCAGGTGTGTGGTCGAAGGCAGCGCTTCGGCTACTGTGGAGACAGCGACCCGGGCAGCGTCGGCCACGGGATAGCCGTAGGCACCGGTCGAGATGGCGGGAAAGGCCAGGGACTTCAGGGCATGCTCCTCGGCCAGGCGGATCGACGCGCGATGACAGCTTGCCAGGGTCTCGGCCTCGCCGCGATGCCCTCCGGCATAGATCGGCCCCACGGTATGAATCACGTACCGTGCGGCGAGATTGCCTCCAGTGGTGAGTACGGCATTTCCGGCAGGTAATCGTCCGATCGCAGCCACAATGCGTTTGCACTCCGCGAGAATCGCAGGACCGCCAACACGGTGAATCGCTCCGTCCACCCCGCCTCCCCCTAACAGCGAAGAGTTGGCCGCATTCACGATGCCCTCGACCGCTTCTTGGGTGATGTCCTCCGGTCCACGGAATTCGATGGTCTTCGTGGCATCGACGAAAAGCCGGAGAACAAGCTCGCTCACAAAGGTGCTCCTGCGAGATCACTTCTTGTCGGTCAGCGCCTCCACACCGGGAAGTTTCCTACCTTCGAGGAACTCGAGCGAGGCGCCTCCGCCAGTAGAAATATGGGTAATTTTCTCGGCAACGCCTGCGGCGTGGACCGCCGCGACCGAATCTCCGCCCCCCACAATCGAAATGGCGGCGGCATTTTCGGCCACGGCCTGAGCAATTCTGAACGTTCCCTTGGAGAAGGCCGATATCTCGAAGACACCCATCGGCCCGTTCCAGACGATGGTGCGCGCTCGAGAGATCTCCTCCGAATACTCTTCGATGGTTTGCGGCCCGATGTCGAGGCCCATCATACCTGCCGGAATCGGCTGGCCGCGATGAACGGCACGAATCGTAGCGTTGGCGCTGATGTTGTCGTCGACAATATGGTCGATCGGCAACAGGAACTTCACCCCGCGCTGTTTGGCATCGTCGAGAATCCGACGGGCGAGATCGAGTTTGTCATCCTCGACCCTTGATTGTCCGACCGCCACGCCCTGGGCTTTCAAAAAGGTGTAAGCCATGGCCCCGCCGATCATAAAGCTGGTGACCTTCGGCAGCAGGTTTTGGATCACATCGATCTTGTCGCTCGCCTTTGCGCCTCCCAAGACGGCGATAAAAGGCTCTTCGGGGTGTTGCATGGCCTGGCCTAAGTACTGGAGCTCTTTCTCCATAAGCAAGCCGGCGGCGGACTTCTGCAGGAACCTTGTGATGCCGACCGTGGAGGCATGGGCGCGGTGCGCGGTTCCAAAGGCGTCGTTCACATAGTAATCGGCGAGGCTGGCAAGCTGTCTGGAAAATTTTTCGTCGTTGGCTTCTTCTTGGGGATGAAAGCGCAGGTTCTCGAGTAATAGGGCCTGGCCTTTCTCCAGCTTGCCGGCCATCTCTTCGGCTTCGATACCGACGCAATCCGGACAGAAGCCGACGTTCTCGCCGCGCGCCAGTTCCTTGTCGAGCAGCATGCGCAGGCGTTCGGCAACCGTCTTGAGGCTCATCTTGGGGTTCGGTTTGCCCTTAGGGCGGCCAAGATGGGAAGCCAGAATGAGGCGGGTGCCGTGGCGCAGCGCGTATTCGATCGTAGGCAGGGTCTCGCGAATGCGCGTATCATCCATGACCCGGCCGTCTTCGAGGGGAACATTGAAGTCCACGCGCATGAAGATCCGGTGACCGTTCAGGGGAAGGTCGCGAATGGACAATTTGGACATGGTAACCGTCCTCGCAAAACTCGGGGCCGTCGCCAAGGGTCGGTCCTCGTCGGATCTGGCTCGGGGATGGCAGATGCAAGCCCCCGAGCGGCAACTACGCCAGCATCCGACACCTGCTTCCGGAAAGACAATCCGTGGTCTTCGACAGCTCGAAGGACGCTCCCGGTTACAGGCCCTTTGTGCCGATGAAGTCGATCAGGTCACGAATTCGGCAGGAGTATCCCCATTCATTGTCGTACCAGGAAACCACCTTTACCAAGTTGCCGCCAACCACCATGGTACAAGGCGAATCCACGATGGAAGAGCGCGCATCTCCTCGGAAATCTGCCGAGACCAGCTCATGCTCTTCATATCCAAGATACCCCTGCAGAGGGCCTTCTTCGGAAGCCTTCTTTAGGACCGCGTTGACTTCCTCCTTTGAGGTCTTCTTCTCCACCGTCGCCACCAGATCAACGACCGAAACATTGGGCGTGGGCACTCGGATGGCAAAGCCATCCAACCTTCCCGCCAGGTCCGGAATGACCAGTTTCAACGCTTTAGCGGCTCCCGTGGAGGTGGGAATCATGGAGAGCGCTGCCGCGCGGGCGCGCCGCAAATCCTTGTGTGGGAAGTCGAGAATGACTTGGTCATTGGTGTAGGAATGGATGGTGGTCATGGTCCCGCAGACGATTTTGAAATTGTCGTGAATGACCTTGGCGATCGGTGCTAGGCAATTGGTGGTGCAGGACGCGTTGGAAATGACATGGTGTTTGGCGGGATCGTACACCGCATCATTCACACCGAGCACGAGAGTTACGTCTTCCTTGGTGGCGGGGGCGGAAATAATAACCTTCTTGACCGGACCGCGCAGGTGCTGTTTGGCATCGTCGGCGTTCGTGAATCGTCCCGTGGATTCCAAGACCACCTGGGCTCCTACCGATTCCCAGGGGAGCTTGGCCGGGTCTTTTTCCGCGAAAACTTTGATGTTGCGTCCCTCGACCTGAATGCAGTCTGCCCCGGCGGTGATCTTCTGTGGCAGATTGCCGAGAATGGAATCGTACTTGAGAAGATGAGCCAAGGTTTTCGGATTCGTAAGATCGTTGACAGCAACAAATTCCAGGTTGGGGTCATTCAGGGAAGCGCGCAAGACGTTCCGACCGATTCTTCCAAAACCGTTAATGCCGACTTTGATAGCCATGGTGCCTCCCAAAAGGCGGGTCTGAAAAGAGAATTAAAGTGGAGCAGCGAAAAATGGTATCAGGGAATTCAGGGGGCAGCAAATGATACAAGTGCCCGTCTGCATCGAACCGCGAGGACCGCTGCACTCCGGGTTCGGCAAAGTCATGGCAAATTCTCAACTCGCCGGGATGACGTCGACTCGACCGGCACCAAAAGTTGGGCAACGGACGCGATCAAAGTCGGTATTGGTTCCGAGCCCCAGCTTTCGCGCGGCAACTGCGGGAATATACCCCTCCCCAAAGGGATGGTACGTTACCTGGTACACAAGAATTGCCCCTAGGCCTCTGGGTATGTTACAAGCCAGACATGCGCAAATGGATGCGCGAGCGCCTAAAGCGCCGCAAGCAAAAGGCGGAGCAGGTGGCGGCAGAGGCTCCGCCCCCCTTACAGCCAACATTCTACGACACGAAGCCTGAGGACAAGCCTCCTGAACTCAGGGAGCCCGAGCCCGAGCCCGTTCCGCTCGTCGAAGAGAAGTCAATGCCCACGCAGCCGCAGCGAACGGGAGATGCCCGCCGACGGCGACGACGACGCGGCGGGCGGGGGCGGGGCGGACGCGCAGTTCCCGGCCAAGCGGTAGCAACCGAGGGCAGCAGCGGAGTCACACCAACTGCACCGGATGTCATCGAACCAGGCATTTCGGAGGAGGGGGGGCTGCCCGAGCACGGTGTCGGGGTTGCTTCGGGGGGGGGTGTCCCGCAAGTTCCGGCGTCTCCCGTATCTCGAGGAACGGTGGTGTTGGCAATTGGCCTGCCCGGATCAGGCAAGAGCTCGTGGTTCAAACGCCATAGCATTAGCCCACTCTCGAGTGATCTCCTCCGCGCGCTTCTCTTTGATGATCCCAATGAACAACGTTTCCAAGACTTGATCTTTTCCAATCTACGCTCCATGTTGAGAGCAAGGCTGATTGCACGACGTCCGATGAATTATGTGGATGCGACGAATCTGACGCCTCACGACCGGCAGGGTTGGATCAAGCTAGCAAAAGACTATGGGTACGACGTGCATGCGGTCTTTTTCGATGTTCCGCTCGAGGTCTGCCTGGAGCGTAACCGCAAACGGGAACGCGTGGTCGCCGAGGATGTGATGCGTCGCATGGCAGCCAAGCTGAAGCCTCCAAGATTTGAAGAGGGATTGTCGAAGATAACGGTGGTAAGGGTGAAGCAAAAGGACAGGTGATGGTTGCATTGCACGACGGATTTCCAGTTCACGAACGTAAGGTGCTTAACTCTCGCTAAACAAAAGCGACGACGATCAGTTCTTCAAATAGGGCAGCAGCTCCTTGAACACGGCTGTGCCAGAGGAGCGCAGCAGCTCATAAGTCATCATCTCGGTCGAGGAAAGGATGGCGCTCGCAGCACGCATGCGTTCCAGGCCGATTCTCCAGTTCAACTCGGTGCGGGAACTCACGGCATCGGAGGCAACGTGAACAATGTAGCCTTGGCGCAGCGCTCCTAGCGCAGTTTGCATCACGCAGATATGGCTTTCCATACCGCACAGGAGCACGGTGTTGCGAGTGCCGGCAACATCCTTCAACATCGAGCAGAAGACGTCGCTGCCAAAGCAGGAGAACATCTGCTTGTCGATTGGCTCGATTTCAGGCAGCAGAGACGCGATCTCTGGGACGGTTTGACCTAGTCTTTTGGCGTATTGTGTGCTGAGGAGAACGGGGATGTTGAGGACGGCGGCGAGCCGAATGAGTAACTGCGAGTTTCTCAATAACTGGTCTTTCTGAAAGATTGGGGGCAAAAGCTTTTCCTGGATATCAATGACGAGAAGTGCGCAGTGTTCGGCTTCGAGGGAACGACGTGCGATTTCGGCGTAGTCATTCGTCAATTGCGTGATATTGCCGAGCGTGGTGGCCATGAAATGTCTCCTGGGCAAGAATCTTAAACCCACTAACGTTGCGAATGACAGGCCGTAGACCATCGGCGCGTTGGAATCAAAACAGGTCGAGAGACAGCACCCAAGTTGACCGTGGCGCGACCCGCCAATAGAATCAGTGGCAGGCAGGTCGGACTGCCCCCTCGTTCAACGGCAGGACAGCTGACTCTGGATCAGCATATCGGGGTTCGAATCCCTGGGGGGCAGCCAAATAATCTCCAGTATTTACGCACCTTTCAGCATATGTTCCGTGTCGCCTCGTGTCGCCATGTGACTCTGTGTCGCCACTGTGTCGCCAACCGGCCTCGGATTTTCCCATTTCGACCGGCCGGACGGCTGAGCGGCCGGTGCCGCAACTTCTGTGCAGGTCTGGGTTATCATCAATTAAGCTCTGCGGCGATTGTCCGCTTAATTTGTAAAGGGAGGAAAGGCCTGTGGGTGACCTTTCCGGTTCTGCCCCCGCCCCATCGGTCCTGGAAGGCTTCATCAGCGAATCCGATTTGGCCCGGCAGCTACATCGCTCCGTCCGCACTCTCCAGCGTCTCGCTGCGACTCGTTCCGGGCCGCCACGCATAAAAATCGGCCGTTCGGTCTACTACAGGATTGATTCAGTGCGCGCCTGGTTGGCACAGCAAGAAAAGAGGCCAACCGAAAGCACCCGATCTGCTGGCCGCCGCCTAAAGCGCGCGTCTTAGGACTTGCTGCCCTGATTTCCCAATTCTGAGGACCCAGTTTCTAGTTTGTTGTGATTCAGGAGTTCCTAAAATCGATTCACACAAGCCGACTTCCCGTTACAAATCCCGGCTCGACAAGTGATTTGGCGATGGTGGGCTCATCGACTTTTTTCCAATTTCGCGGATATCCGTCGCCTATTCAGTTCGCAATGCCTGAATTGGATCGATGCGCGATGCCCTCCACGCCGGGATCAAGCAGGCCAGCACTGCGACAGCCATCAGCATCGCCGCTGCGCCCGCAAACGCCGCAGGATCGAGCGGCTGGGTTCCATAGAGCATTGATCGCAGCAGTTGCGTGGCCAGGGCGCTGGCAGCCACGCCAAAAATCAATCCGATAAGCGCAGGGCGCAGCCCTTCGAAAAGAACAAGCCGCAGGAGCTGTGATCGCTGCGCGCCAACCGCAATGCGAAGACCGATATCCGCCGTCCGCTGCGTGGTCAGGTAGGAGAGCACTCCATAGAGGCCGACCGCCGCCAAAAGAAGCGACAGGGCGGCAAAGGCCAACACCAGATTGGCCGCGAAACCTTGGCTGGCTGAGGTCTTGCCAAGAATCTGGTCCATTGTCAATGCGTTATAGACGGGCAACTCCGGCTCGAGCGCCGAGATCTGTCGCTGGATGGGCATGGACATCGTCAGCGGATCGGCGGAGGTGGTTGCCACGATCGTCGCTTCCGACGTGCGATCGGGAATGCCCGACAGGATAGGGAAGTACATCGTGGGCTGAACCGGCTTGGTAATGTCAACGACCGTGTCGCCGACTTCGCCGAGGATCTCGTAAACTTCCGGCTTGGCATCCCAGTCCACGCGGACATGCTTGCCGACCGGGTCGTCGCCCGCGAGGTACTGATCGACGAACGTCTTGCTCACAACGACGTAGTGATCGTTGCTGAGCCGCTCGTGTTCCGTGAAGACGCGGCCGCGCAGCAGTGGAATCTGCATCACGCTGAAATACTGCGGGTCGGCAGTGAAAATGATGGCTTCGTACTGAAGGCTGTAGCTGGGTGCGGGCCGCTCCAGGATGCTGAATACCCGGCCAAATGAGAAGCCCGCCCCCGGTGGAACGGAAACCAATCCCGCGCCGCGCACGCCAGGCAGGCGTCGCAGTCGCTCGAGCAACGCCTCGTGGAAGCGCACGACCTTTTCGCGCGTATCGTACTGGATTTCGGGCAGGCCGAATTTCATGGTGATCACGTGGTCGATGCGGCACCCGAGATCGGTTGTGCGTAGATGCAGGAAACTCTTGAAGAGCAGGCCGGCCGAGATCAACAGGACAACCGTAAGGGCGATTTCCACTGTCAGCATCGTCTTGCGCAGCCGCGCCCGGGAGGCGCTGCTGCCCATCGTTCGCGAGGAATCTCGCAGCCCGGAAAGCAGCCCTTTTCCGGTGGACGAAATTGCGGGCACAAGGCCGGCCAGCAATGCTGCCGCGGCTACCAGGGCCAAGGTAAACGCGAGAACCCACGCATCGACATGCACCGACTCGGCGCGCGGCAGATTGCGCCAATGTGCCGCGAGCCAGTAGGTCGAAGCCAGCGACAGCAGCAGGCCCAGTGCTCCACCGGCCAGACAGATCAGCAAACTCTCCGTCATCTGCTCGCAGATAAGAACAACACGGCTGCCGCCAAGCGCACCGCGGACCGCAACCTCCCTGCGCCGAGTCGCCGACCTCGCCACCAGCAGATTGGTGAGGTTCAGGCAGGCAATCAGGAGCATGCAGCCCACTGCACCCAGCAGTACCAGTAGAGGCGTGCGCACATTCTTGGCAAGATCGTCGATCATCGGCCGGAACCACACGTCTTCGGCTACAGGCTTCGACGCATTGGCAAGGTGGATCTGATACTGCAGCGCACTCACCTCGCTCGTCGCCACCGCTGCGCTCACACCCGGCTTGAGTCGTGCCACCACCATGCTCTGGTGGTCGGCGTGCCCGTAGTCGCCCGGCGAGTACGAGAAGGTCTGCGCATACGGCAGCCAGAATTGAATCTTGGCATCGGGATACGTAAACCAGCTCGGCAGCACGCCAATGACTGTAGTTGGTTTCGTGTCCAGATGAACCTGCTTGCCGATGATCGACGGATCGCCGGCAAAGCGGCGCTGAAAGATGCTCCAGGTCAGCAGCACAACGGGCTGCCCTTCCGGCTGGTCTTCAGCGTCAGTAAAGGTCCGCCCCAAAACCGGCGACACGCCGAGCAGGGGAAAGAGATTGGCCGAACCTGCAGCGCTCTGCACAACTTCAGGTAGCTCACTCTGCACGCCGGAGATGATGCCTCCGTATGCGCGCATGGCGGCCATGTCTTCAAAGCCGTGGCTCTGCGCGCGCCAGTCGCGGTAGTCGCCGGCGGCGACGGTACTAAACCCATCCCCGCGTTCGTCGTGGCGAAAATGATCGTAGAGCATCACCAGCCTGCCGGGATCGCGAAACGGCAGGGGCCGCAGAAGCACAGCACGCACAATGGTGAACAGCGATGTGGTTGCGCCGATACCGAGCGCCATCACGAGCACCGATACGATCGAGAAACTCGGCGAGCGCCACAACGTGCGCACGCCATATTTAAGGTCGCGCAGCAATCGCTCGAGCCAGTTCCAGGTCCACACGGCCCGCGTCTGCTCACGTATCACAGTAGGGTTTCCGAAAGCGCGCACGGCGGCAAAACGGGCCTCTTCCGCGGACAACCCGAACTCCTGTTGTTCCTCTTCTTCCAGTTCAAGGTCAGACTGGAGTTCTCGCGCCAGGTCCTCATCCCGATTCTTCCACGGCCACCATCGCATATCAGCTCTCCTCGGCCGCAGGCCACATCACGCGAGCCACCGCGTCCGCCATCTGCTTCCACTGCGATTCTTCGACCACAAGCTGCTTCTTGCCTTTATCCGTCAACCGGTAGTACTTGAACTCGCGGTTGCGGTCCGGCGCCGTCTCCCACTTGGACACTACCCACCCTCTCTTCTCCAGCCGATGCAAGGCGGGATAAAGAGAACCATGCTGCATCTGCAGAAACTCATTCGTGGCCCTCTGAATATGCTTGCCGATCTGATGTCCGTGCGCCGGCCCATACAGAAGCGTTTTCAGGATCATCATGTCCAGCGTTCCCTGCAGAACGGCACTGCGTTGCTTCGACTCTTTCGGCATGGAAGAGACTCTACCCTCAATAACACCGATGGTAGTTATTCGACTATCAAATCGTCAAGATGCATCGCGAAATGACGAGATCAGGACAACTCACTCATCCGGAGTAGCTT
>Ga0187783_10000388_pt1 | contig 32264 bp, 28 predicted proteins | sample 1015_SJ02_MP02_2_FD_132471 | JGI IMG/M metagenome (GOLD analysis project Ga0187783, IMG submission 132471) | Tropical peat soil microbial communities from peatlands in Department of Meta, Colombia - 1015_SJ02_MP02_20_MG | ecosystem: Environmental > Terrestrial > Soil > Wetlands > Peat | place... | reverse complement strand
GGGCTTCCCGCTCTCCCGCTCTCTCGATGTCAAAAATGCCGACAAGACCTCGGTACAGAAGCTGTTTGGTTCCTCCGACACCAGTTTAGCCACCAGCAATCTCAGCTCGCCGAAAGTGGATGCGAACGACCCCAAGAATCGCAAGGGTCCGCTCGACATCGCTGCCGCCGGCACCTATAGCACGGGCAAGCAGGATTCGCAGGGTCGCTTTGTGGTGGTGGGGAGTTCGTCCTGGGCGGCGAATTCGTTCATTAACTTCAATGGAAACAGCGATCTGGCCCTGAACAGTGTGGACTGGCTGGCATCGGATGAAGATCTGATCTCCATTCGTCCGAAAGAGCCCGAGGACCGCCGCATCACCATGACCCGAGCCCAGCTCACTTTGGTACGCAGCACCAGTCAGTTCCTGCTGCCCCTGGTCGTCATTGTTGCCGGCATTTCCGTTTGGTGGAAGCGGAGATAGTTTGATTTCCTAACACGCTCGGACCGGCCAAGGGCCGTTGAGCCGAGCTACCTTCTGGTGTCTCGATGAAATTACGCGGTTTAGTGATTGCCCTGTGTGTTCTGGCCGCTCTGACGGGTGCGCTGTACTGGTCTGACCGTCACCCCAAGTCGGCGGAAACGGCCGAAGCTTCGGTCCCGGCCGCGCCGAAGATTTTGTCGCTGAAAGAGGACGATATCTCGAAAATCGAGCTGAAGAAGAGCGGCGCTGCCCCCATCGTGCTGGCGAAGAGCAATGGCAGTTGGCGGATTAGCGAACCCCAATCGCTAGGCACGGATCAGAGCACGGTTTCGAGCATGCTGACTACCCTGGCATCCCTCAATTCCGAACGGCTGGTTGAAGACAAGGCCAGCAACTTGAATCAATACGGCCTGGGCGAGGCTGCTTTCGAAGCCGTCGTCAGCGAGAAGGACAACAAGACTCACCATCTGGTTTTGGGCGATACGACTCCGACCGGGAGCGCGGTTTATGCCCGGCTGGAAGGGGATCCCCGAGTGTTTACGGTTGCTGTCTACGAGAAAAATAACATCGAGAAAGAGGTGAACGATCTCCGAGACAAACGGTTGATCACGGCCAATTCGGACAAGATCAGCAAAGTCGAGCTGATGGCCAAGAAGCAGGACATGGAGTTTGGGCGCAACAAGGACGAATGGCAGATCGTGAAACCCCAGCCCCTTCGTGCCGACGGCACCCAGGTGGAAGAACTGGTTCGCAATTTGACCGAGGCAAAGATGGAGCTGAGCGCCACGGATGATGCGAAGAAAATCGCCGCCGCATTTGCCTCGGGCACGCCGGTGGCCACAGCAAAAGTGACCGATGAGTCCGGAACTCAGGAACTCCAAGTGCGAAAAAGCAAAGATGACTATTTCGCGAAGTCGAGCATCGTCGACGGCATCTATAAGGTAGCGAGCACGGTCGGTCAAGGCTTGGACAAAGGGCTGGATGATTTTCGTAACAAGAAGCTCTTCGATTTTGGCTACAACGAGCCCAACAAGCTTGAAATGCACGACGGGACAAAGAGCTATTTCCTGACCCACGGGGGCCAGGACTGGTGGAACGGGACCAGCCAGAAGCTAGACCCGGGCAGCGCCCAATCGCTGGTCGACAAGATTCGTGACCTGTCTGCCAGCAAGTTCCTTGCGTCGGGCTTCAGCCAGCCCACGCTCGAGCTAACCGTGATTTCAAAAGACAACAAGCTCACCGAAAAGGTTCTGATTGCCAAGAGTGGCGACAACTATATAGCCAAGCGAGACAATGAACCCTCGCTTTATCAGATCACTTCGCAAGCCGTCTCCGACCTCGAAAAGGCGGCCCAAGACCTGAAGCTGGCCGCAGCTCCCCAGGGCAACCCTGCCAAAGCAAGTAAATAGAGACACGCCGACCACAGGACTTCCGACACTCCCGTCATCCACCCAGAGGTTACGCGTCGCATGGGCTTGGTCCGGCTCTCGACTCGGAGGTTTTTCCGGTGTCGTGATCCTGAAGGGGGGATTTCGTCCGGTTGGGTGGCATCGATGGTACTATCTACGGCGAATCGATTGGGATCAGTGAAGTGAATCTCACGGTTCGGACCCGAAATGAACCCCGCCCGCCGAGTGGCATCTCCGCGAGTTGTCTGTATCGAAGACTTCCGGCCGTTGGCGCGGCGCCGTTTGCCCAAGGCGGTCTTCGACTACTTGGACGGAGGTGCAGAAGGCGAAGTTACGCTGCGTGAGAACTGCCGGGCATTCCAAGACGTTTCCTTTCGCCCTCGCCACGCCGTCACCTTCCCTGCCTGCGACCTGCGCACCCGCGTCTTAGGTTTTGAGCTGTCGCTTCCCTTCTTGCTGGCTCCGGTAGGCTACAGCCGTTTAATGCATCCCGGGGGTGAGGTTGCTGCCGCCCGTGCTGCCGGACTGGCCGGCACGGGATACATTTTGTCGACCATTTCCGGCCATCGCCTCGAAGATGTGAAGGCCGCCTCGTCGGGGCCTGTGTTCTACCAGCTTTATCTGATGGGTGGTCGCGCCGCCGCCGAAGATGTCATTCAGAGGGCAAGGACAGCCGGAGTCTCGGCGCTGGTTCTGACCATCGACACGCCGGTTGCAGGGCTGCGGGAGCGTGACTTTCGCAACGGTGTGAAGGAACTCATCAGCGGCGGCCTGCGGGAGAAGTTGCCGTTTCTGCCGCAGGTACTCGAACGCCCGAGGTGGCTGATCAACTTCTTGCGCGATGGCGGGATACGGCCTCTGCCGAACGTTGTGATTCCCGGAAAAGGGCCGATGCCGCTGGTTGACATCAATGCTGCTCTGGCCAGTGCGGCCGTCAACTGGGCGGACTTGCGCTGGATCCGCGAGTTGTGGCGCGGTCCACTGGTGGTGAAGGGGGTGCTGACCGGCGATGACGCGCGGCGCGCGGTGGACGAAGGAGCAGCGGCGATTTCCGTCTCGAACCACGGTGGAAGACAACTCGATGGCCTTCCGGCACCGCTGCGGGCTTTGCCTGAGGTGGTGGCAGCCGTCAGGGGCCAGGCAGAAGTGTGGATGGATGGAGGCATTCGCCGTGGCACGGATATCGTGAAGGCCATCTGTCTCGGTGCTCGCGCGGTTCTCTGTGGGCGGGGCTATGCGTACGGTCTCGCGGCCGCAGGCGAAGCTGGAGTCACCCGGGCCATTGAGATTCTGCGAGTCGACCTGGAGCGAACCCTGCACTTGTTGGGATGTCCGTCCTTGACCAAGTTGGACCGTTCCTATGTCAATGTTCCGGCAACTTGGCAGGTGGTTTGAGTTCTTAAGGGCGGGCACAAGAACCCATGAAAGAGGAGATCCGCGCCGGAGGAACAATCGTCGATTTGGGCCGGCCAGACGGCGCACAGCAACTGAAGTGGGGAGAACCGTGATGCATTGGACCCAAGCGTATGATCCTCTCGGGCACTGGTGGTTGTCTACGCTGGTCGCCGCACTTCCTATCATTGTTCTGTTTGGCCTGCTTGCCGGACTGAGGGTAAAGCCGCACTGGTGCGCTGCCGCCGGTGCCTTGACCGCCATCCTGGTCGCGATCTTGGTCTTTGGCATGCCGCCAATCCTTGCCGCGACGAGTTTTCTGTACGGTGTTGCCTTCGGACTGTTGAAAATAGCCTGGATTGTACTGGCCGCCGTGTACCTCTATGACATTACGGTCGAGACCGGCCAGTTTGAAATCATGAAGGAATCGGTGGCCGCCGTGACCGCCGACCGCCGGTTGCAAGTCCTGCTCGTGGCATTTTGCTTCGGTGCGTTTATCGAAGGCTCCGCCGGGTTCGGCGCTCCGGTCGCGATCGCCGGCGCCTTCATGATCGGTCTGGGATTCCGGCCGTTCCACGCCGCTGCCCTCAACCTGATCGCCAATACCGCGCCCGTCGCCTGGGGCGCGATCGGAACGCCGGTTCACACCCTGGCGGCTGTGTCCGCGCTGCCAGAATCCGATCTGAACGCCATGCTCGGTCGCATCCTGCCGTTTACTGCGGTGATCGTTCCCTTCTGGCTGGTGCGAACCATGGTCGGGTGGAAGGAAACCTTCGAGGTGCTTCCTGCCATTCTCGTGGTCGGACTCTCGTTCGCCCTCACCCAGTTCCTTTGGTCGAACTATGTGGACAGCAACCTGGTGGACATCATGGGCGGGGTGGTGTCGATCATCGCCACCATTCTCTTTCTCCGCCTTTGGAAGCCAAGAACGATTTGGCGATTCGATTACGACACGCACGTTACGCCGCCGCCGACGCCCGAAGGCCCGATCGCCGACCAGGTCGGAGCCGAATGGAAAGCCCAGGATTTTGACGGCAATCTTCAGGTGCGTTCCTACACCACAGCCCAGACTCTGAGAGCATGGATGCCGTTCGCGGTCCTCTCCCTCATGGTGCTGCTCTGGGGCCTTCCCCCGATCAAGCTCGCGATGAACCGAGCGACCACCCCTGCCTTTCGAGTTAGGCTGCCGGATGGTAAGCCCCGGCCCGGGCAGCCTGGTTGGGACGTTCCGTACTTGCAGAATGCCGTCTATCGCGCGGCGCCGGTGGTGGCGAAGCCCACCCCGGAAGCTGCCCGCTACGATTTCAATTGGTTATCCGCAACCGGCAGCGGATGCTTCTTGGCAGCCATCATCTCGGGCTTGTTGCTCGGGCTGAGCCCATCGCGTTTGGCAAAGATCTTCTGGCGGACATTGAAGCGTATGCGGCTGGCCATGATTGCCATCTCCTTCATGTTGGGACTTGGCTTTGTGACCCGGTATTCGGGTCTCGACGCCGTGCTGGGTCTCGCCTTCACGCGTACCGGGGTACTGTATCCATTTTTCGGTACGTTTCTTGGCTGGTTGGGCGTCGCGCTCACCGGGAGCGACACTTCTTCGAACGCGCTCTTCGGCAGCCTGCAGCGGATTACGTCGCAGCAGCTGGGCGTCGACCCGGTACTCATGTGCGCCGCTAACAGTGCAGGCGGAGTCATGGGGAAGATGGTGGACGCTCAATCGATTACCATTGCCACGGCTGCGACCGAACAAGTGGGCAATGAGGGGATCATTTTTCGCTTCGTCGCATGGCACTCGGTTGCTCTCGGCGCCATCGTCGGGGTTATCGTCCTGCTCTATGCCTATGTGTTTCCCTCGGCCGTGCCGCATGGATTGCAGTTTGTGAAATGAGCGGCAGCTGCCGCAACCGACTTGCTCCGCTCTCGATTCCGAAAGCAACCTGCCTCTGGTTCGCCCGGGTCACTCACTGTCCGGAATGGGTGTCATACCGCCCTGCTTCAAATGCTGGTTAAGTTGGGACAGGAGTGACTTTTTCAGGCGATCCCACTCCGCGACGCGGGATTTCAATTCCTGACTCGACGCTTCAAATAAGGTTACGGCCTGGGAAGGAATGCTCCGGTCGCTGCTCTCGACAACGCGCAAGGCAGCGTCGAGTCCGGTCGTTGCCTTAGAGAGACCACTGATGTCTGTGCCGGGTTCTCCGGCAATGATTTTGGCGATGTCGCCCCGCAATTGCCTGATCGCCGGCACGAGCTCGGTATGGCCGGTCATTTTGTTCTCGAGCTTCGCGAGCTGCCGGTCAACCCTGTCGATCTCCTCCCGCGCGGTTTGCCCGGCCGCCAGATCGGCAAATATAAGGCGACCAAGCTCGGTCTGGCGTTCCAGTTCCGCCGGAGTTCCGCTCGAGCGCGGATCCATGACGACCTGCAAGGATTGAGTGAGAGCGAGATCGTCAACCGTCAGCCGGACTTCGTAAATTCCCGGCGTGGCGCGCGGGCCCTGAGGGAGAGAAACTTCCGAATCCTCGCCCTGGTCCACGGGTTTCGCGCTCGGCCGGCCCCAGCGAAGATCCCAGACAAAACGGTGCATTCCGGCGGTCTTTCTGAGAACCTGAGGTTTCGCCAGCCACCGCTCGGCGATCGGCTGCGGTGCTTGTTTGGCTGGCGGGCTGTCGCCCGAGGAAAATGCTCGTACCAGAGTATGCTCGGCGTCGAAGATTTCCAGCTTGACCTGATTCGCCTCCCCTTTCAGGTAGTAGTCGAGGATCGCGCCATCGGGTGGATTTTCCGCCGCCGGTTCCTCCGGCGGCAACGGCGTCGCCAGAAAGGCATCATTGTCCACTCGCACGGCAATCGCTGGACGATAAAGGAACGCCTTGTCTGCCTTCCCGGCTTCGCCGCTCTGGCGTAATGGCGTGATGTCGTCGAGAATCCAGAATGACCGGCCGTGGGTGGCGATGACGAGATCATTGTTGTGAATGACCATGTCTTCGACTGAGGTAGCGGGAAGATTCAATTGCAGAGATTGCCAATGATCGCCGTCGTCGAAGGAGACGACCAGGCCCAGCGCGGTTCCGGCGAACAGCAGGCCTTTGGTCTCAGGGTCCCCGCGAACGGCACGCAAGAAAGCTGGAGCATGGATGCCATTGGTGATCCGTTGCCAGCTGGCGCCGTAGTCGCGGGTTCGATAGAGATAGGGTGTCTGATCGTCAAGGCGATGCCGATCCACTGCGGCATAGGCTTCCGCCGGATCGAAGTGAGACGCCTCGATCATCACAATCTTGCTCCAGTCGGAAAGCTCCTTCGGAGTTACGTCCTGCCAAGTCTTGCCGCTATCGCGGGTCAGGTGGATCAGGCCGGTGTCGCTGCCCGCCCAAATCAGATCGCCGTTCAGGGGCGAGGGTGCGATGGTAAACACGACCCCGTAGCCGCGCTGTTTGGCGTTTTCAATGGTAGGAGGACCCTGCGGCTTTTCCTCCGGCTTTTTCGATGACGCTCCGGTAAGGTCGGGACTGATAGCCTCCCAATGCAGACCGCCGTCCACGGTCTTCATCACGAACTGCGTGCCGAGGTAGAGCGATTTTTTGTCGACCGGCGAGAAAACCAGCACCGGGGTCCAGGGGTCGCGATACTTGCGCTGGTTGATCTCTGTATTCCAGGTCGGATACGGCCACGGTGTAACGTCCTGGCCGAGCGAGGTTCGAAGGTCGAAGCGAGAGACCCCGCCGTGCAACGCGCTGACATAAAGAATGTTGGAATCGTTAGGATCGGGGGCGACATAGCCGCTCTCGCTGCCGCTGGCCGAGAAGCTGTCCCGGTTGGTGATCTGCTTGTGATCGGTACGGCTGGGCACGCCAATCGCACCGCTGTCCTGCTGATTGCCGTAAACCGAGTAAGGAAATTTATCGTCGGTGATTACATGGTAGAGCTGCGCTGTCGGCTGGTTATACCAGGTGCTCCAAGTCTCGCCGCGATCGACACTGATGGTCGTGCCTTGATCGGTTCCGAGGATCATGCGCGAGGAATCCTTGGGATCGATCCAGATCTGATGATAGTCATCTCCTCCGGGGGCACCGCGCACAACCGAGATCGTCTTGCCTCCGTCTTCAGAACGGTACAGTGCGACATTCGGAATGTAGATGACATCAGCATTTTGCGGATCCGCCGCGATGCCGCTGAAATACCAGGAACGGGTGGTCAGCCGCCGGTCGGAGTTCTCGAGCGTCCAGCTATTGCCGCCATCCTCGGAACGGTACAGTCCTGCGTGGTTTTTGGCGTCGATAAGGGCGTAGACACGCTGGCCGTCCGGAGATACGGCGACCCCGCTGCGGTTCCAGTCACCTTCCGGCAAACCCGCCGTCAGCCGCGACCAACTCTGACCGCCATCAAGTGAGCGGTAAAGACCGCTTCCCGGGCCCCCGATCGGTGCATAGGTGCTCCACGGCGGACGCCTTGCGTGCCAGGTGGTCGCAAAGACAGTCTGCGGACGGTCGGCGGCAATGGCGAGATCAGAGGCCCCGATGTCCGGGCCTGGGTCGAGCACTTTGGTCCAACTTGCCCCGCCATCGCTCGACTTGAAGACGCCCCGCTCGGTGTTTGCGGCGTAGGCATGCCCGAGGGCGGCGACGTAAACGACATCCGCATTCTTGGGATCGACGACGATCTTGCTGATCTGCCGCGTGTCGCCGAGACCGATGTTCGTCCAGGTCTGGCCCCGATCGACGGACTTGTAGACACCGTCGCCTGAGGAAAGATCGGAACGGATGTCGGACTCGCCCGTGCCTACATAGATAACCTTCGGATCGGACCAAGCCACGGCGACTGCACCGATGGACGCGACTCGCTGGCTGTCGAAGATCGGCTTCCAGACGACGCCCGCATCGGTGGTCTGCCAGAGACCGCCATTGACCGCGCCAAAATAGAAGGTGGTCGAGTTGCCGGGAACGCCGGCTACGGCAACCGCCCGGCCTCCGCGAAAAGGCCCAAGCAGGCGCCACGTGAGCCCGTTTGAAAGCTCAGGAGGAACAGTCTGAGCGGTAAGAGCGATGGTGGCTGTGAGTAGGCAGACGACCGGCCGGCGGGAAAGACGAGCGAAGTTCTTCAAGGATGGTCCTCACGCTTAGAGTAGCCATAGTGTAGTGGAAATACCGCTGCACTTCGAGAAGGCCGTCCTCGGGTACCTTCCGGCGGGGATCCCAGGGAATTTCAGTCTCTGGTTTTAATCCCCGCTAGGTGGTGATAACTTGCGCGAGCAGCTGAGCCACAGCCCGCTGCGCTTCGAGAATCGAGAAGCGATGATCCATGGCCCCGGCCAGGTCGGTGTTGGCAAAAACGATCCGGCCGAATGGGGCGGCGCGCAACACCTCTCGCGGTGCCGGCTTGCCATCCTTGCCGAAAAAGAATCCAGGTTGCGGACTCAGGTAGGCGTGCCCCCATCGGTTCAGAATAATTCCTGCGATGTCCCGATCGGCAGCGAAGCCGGCTTGGGCAAACATGTCCGTGAACTGCTGTCGGATGCGCCGTTCATAGTCGCGGAAGGGTACCGTGATCATCTCCCCGCGACCTCGATCGCCCTGTTCCTCGGTACTCAACCCCGGATAGGAATATAAGACCTTCACGGTCAGCACCACGGGCGAGTCCGGGCTGATCGTTTTCGGCACGTCGCCCACCGTGGCCATGCGACGCAGCTCCAAATAATTGCCTAGACCGTCACCAAACCAGCGACATCCGGTGATGCCCATCTTTGCCAGGAAACGCCAGTTCCTTAGCGCAACGTTTGCCATCATGCAGGGGGAGCGAAAGAATTGCGAGTAGGCGGCGCTTTGCGCATCCGGTAGATCCCGAACGACGTGCTTGGTCGTCCAGCTTCCTCCCGCCATCACTGCGGAGCGTGCACGCAGGCGAAACAACCTGTCGCCAGCCGCGTATACAACGGACACGAACTCGGATTTTTCCGGGGAGTTGTCATGGCGGACGGAAATGGCCGTTGCGCCCAAGCGAATACGGGCGCGGGAGTCTTTGCCGTCGAGAGCCGCGCGGTTGACCTTGCCGAGCGAGACGCCATTGAGGGTTGCCTCACCGGAAATTGCAGAAGGAACGAGCGTCTTGACCATCAGCCTCGCGATGGTCGTATTTCCTCCGGGAAACATCTGCACCGCCTCGCCCTCTCCTCCGAAGGGATGCAGCATCTCGAAAGCGTAGTCCGCGTACGCGGAAAGCGCGTCGGCCCCCAAACCGGATCCGCCACCCAGGTCGGGGGACAGATAGGTTCGGATGAATTCGCGGGAAAGTCCGTACTGCCGAATGTAATGTTCTTCGAGCGTAATCGAATCCAGATAACGCGAGACTTCGTCTCCTTCGTATTTGGGGGAAGTGAACGGGGCCGCTTTCGAAGCGTCCCCGGAATACCAGCGCAGTAACTCCTTTCTTGTCGCCTCCGACACAGGAGCTTCGGCAAACTTCCGGCCGACGGGATCAATCTGCCATACGCCCGGCTTCGGCCCAAACTGCGCGCCAAACCAAAAGCCGTACTGTCCTGTGCTCATCCCGGCGGAGTCGTAGGGCGTTCGCCCGATGGTCATTTCCGGGCCGGATCCTCCCCATTTTTGATACTCGAGCCGGGGTTCGTTTAAGCCGATCGATTCGTAAAACTGCGCGAGAAAGCTGCGGGGATACTGCACGAAATAAATGGCTGACCCCTGATGGGCGGTCAACCGCTGCCCATCCACCTCAAAATCGTTTTGCTTGGCCTCACCCCCAAAGATCGGGTGATTATCGAGGATCAGGCAGGTTGCGCTCGGTCCAGTTTGTCGCAGGAAGAAGAGCGCCGCGGCCAGCCCGCTGATCCCTCCTCCTACCACGACGCAGTCGTAGGTTTCGCCGGTCTCTACCGGATTCCGGGAGGCTTCCTCGTAAGCGCCGTCCCGCAGCTTATGTCCCGCCGTCAGCACCTCCCAGGTGTTTCCATTAGAATCCGCGTACTCCCCGACTCCGCCATATCCGTTCCAGTCCGAAGGTAGGATCGCCCCTCCGTCGGGAGCTTTCTCGGCCAACAGCTGGACCGGCGACACTGAGTCGAGCAAGGCAGCACCCGAGGCGACGAGCGTAGTACCAAGAAAATCTCTGCGGGTAATGGAGGAATCCATGCCGAGGGCACGGTCGCCCACGACGTTCCTGCGATTGCTCATAAGGGCACTCCGACGTTCATCGAACCGGCGTTCCGATCGCTAGCTTAGCTTAGCCCGGGATTCGAAAACTCAAACCGCTTCGGCTCCGCCTGACGGGCACGCCTTATGCTAGCTTTTTGCCTCCGCCGGCTGAGTCTCCAATTCTTCACGGGCAATCTGGAAGGCGGTATTGGCCACGGGAACGCCGGCATAAATTGCCGCTTGCAGCAACACCTCTTTCAGATCACAGGTCTCGAGCTCGTGGGCCAGGCCGGCGCGGACATGCATGCGGAATTCCTCCCAGCGTCCCAAAGCGGCCATGGTCGAGAGCACGAGCAGCCGCCGCGTCCTCCAGTCCAGCTGCGGCCGAGTCCAGATGGTGCCCCAGGCAAAGCGAGTAATCAGACTTTGAAACTCGCGGTTGAAATCGCTGGTGGCGGCTGCGGCGCGATCGACATGCTCGTCGCCCAGCACGGCACGACGGGCCTTTGATGCCGCCGACCAGGAATCACCACTGCCGGGCTGAGGCAGGAGAAATTCGACGAGCGCGGTGCTGAAGGATCTTGGGCGCTCGAGGTTGGACAGGTGGCCGGCGGAGAGATGCACCGCCTGCGCCCCGGAAATCTCTCGAGCAAGGATTTCTCCGTGGCCAGACCAAGGAGTGGCTATGTCCAGCTCGCCCGAGATCACGAGTGTAGGGAGCTTGATGTTGCCGAGTTCGTGGGTGTGGTCCACATCGCGGAGAGCGGCGCAACAGCCCACATACCCATTCGGATTCGTGCCCCGCAGGACGGATAGGATCCCTGCCGCGTAAGGATTTTTCTGTGCCAATGCTCGGGGAGAAAAGAATCTTCCGATCACCGCGTCGGCGATCGCAGCCATGCCCTCCTCGCGCACTGCTTGCATGCGCTCTTGCCAGTTTGCCGGCGGTCCAAATCGCGGCGAGGTATTGGCCAAGACCAGGTGGCTGAGGCGCTCTGGTCGACGAAGCGCGATCCACTGGCCGATCGCTCCGCCGAGCGAAAGACCACAGAAGGCACACTTTGAGAGCTGCAGATGGTCCATGAGAGCCAAAGTGTCACGGCCTAGGCGCTCGATGGAGTATTCACCCTGGGGAGCATCGGAAGCGCCGTGTCCGCGCGTATCCAACCGGAGGATTTGGAAATGCGGCAACAAATCCGCGACCTGCGGTTCCCACATCTGGTGGTCCGTACCAATCGAGTGCGACAAAACCAGAAGCGGCAATCCGTCGTTGCCTTCGAGGCGGTAAAACAAGCGGATGTCATCGACCGTGACAAAAGGCATCGTTTCTAGCCCTCTTTCTTCCTCGACGGTGGCTTCGCCAGCAGGCCGCGAATGAACGACTGGGTGGCGCCCAGATAATCCTCGGGAGCGTCGAGTTTTCGGAGCGTGTCCCTGTCCAAGTGGCGGGTGACCTCGGGAATCTCGGCCAGCACACTCGAAAGCCCCCGCTTTTTCGAAGTGCTTACGTGTACGGCCTGCTCCAGAATTTTCTGAGCGGGTTCCCGTCCGAGCTTGGGCGCAAGAAGTCTCATCGCTTTCTCGGCAAAAACCACGCCATACGTGGCTTCAATGTTGGACCTCATTCGGGTTCGATCCACGCTGAGCCCTTCCGCGACTCCCGCCATGGACGCTATCGCCAGACCGGTGCTTTGAATCACGTCGGCCACCGTCGGCCATTCGGCTTGCCACCCGCCCGCGGCACGTTCGTGTTCCTGCACCATGCCCGAGAAGAAACTTGCGACCAAGCCTGGCACGCGATTGGCTGCCGCCAGCGTAACGATACACCCAACCGGATTGTGCTTGTGTGGCATGGTCGACGAACCGCCACGGCCTTCCCCACCCGGTTCTCGCACCTCGGCAACTTCGGTCTGCATCAGCAGTCCGATGTCGCGTGCCATTTTTCCCAGCGATCCGGTCAGAATGCCGCAGGCAGATACCAGGGCGGCAAGCCGATCGCGTTGGCTGTGCCAGGGAGCTTCGGGGAGACGGAGTCCCAATTCGCCGGCCAGGGCCCGGGCCACCTGAAGGCCGTGTTCCCCCAGGATGGCGAGGGTCCCGCTGGCGCCACCGAATTGTACGATCAGAGCTTCGTGAAAGCTCGTTTCGAGCCTTTTTCGGCAGCGACGAAGGGCGGCCAGCCAGCCGGCGGACTTCAATCCGAACGTCACCGGCGGGGCGGCCTGCAGAAGGGTTCGTCCCACCATGACCGTGTGCGCGTGTTCTTCGGTCAGATGAAAAAGCCTCTTTTCCAGGCGCTCAAGGTCGTGTTCGAGTATCGGCTGCGCCCGCTTGAGCAGGAGAATCAATGCCGTGTCGGCGACATCCTGGCTGGTGGCACCGAGATGAACAAAATCGGCGGCGGCGGGAGAGTTCTGCCTTACCCGCTTTCGCAGCATTTTCACCAGCGGAATGGTTAGAGTCCCTGCCTCGATGGCCTGCCCCGCCAAACTGGCGACATCGAAGTTTTTCCCTCGGGTCGCGGCAGCGATGGCCTCGGCAGCCGACCGCGGCACAATACCGAGACCGGCCTCGGTGCGGGCCAGGGCTGCTTCGAATTCGAGCATCGCCCGCAGTACCGACTCGTCAGAAAAGAGCTCAGTCAGTGGTTTGTTGGTCGCCAGGCTTTCGATCAGGCGGACAGACATGTTTCCTCTCCTCGTCTACACCCTGCAAGAATGAAGGCTACGAGTCCCCGGGGTAGCAGCGCCGCACGCTATCACACATCAAAGAATACAGTCTCGCGCTCGCCCGAGAGGTGAATGTTGATGTGCCAGGTGCCGCGGCGGGCTGGATGCTCAAGCGCCACCAGAGTATCGCGGTGTTCCTCGGGCACCAAGCGAAGAATGGGATCGTGCAAATTGGCGGGGTCTCCGCTGAAGTAGACGCGCGTCGTGAGGTGCTTCAACACTACAACCCAGAACGACCGCCCCGGAAAACTCGACTCCAACTCGAACTCCGGAGTCAGGCAACCGAAAGAAACAGGAGATAGCGCGGGCCTTCGCGTAACCCGCCGCTGGGAACAGGCTCCGAGCGGAGACTTTCGGAAGGGCGGTGAGCTGAGCCAGCCAAGCCGCCTTCGAAAAGGTCATTTCCGGGCACAATCTGCTAGAACGAGAACTTTACCGAAGCCTGTAACTGCCGCGGGTTAAACATGGTTCTAGGTGTCCCAAAAAGCGCATTGGGAGCCGGAGCGGTCGCGATTCCCGGTACCGGCATACAACCGATCTTTCCTCCCTGGATCGCGAGCGAGGTAGCGTCGTTATAGTGTCTCGGCTGCGGCCCGTTGTAGGGGTTTGAGCCACCGCAGAAATCGGGCGTGCCACCACCATAAACCGAGGTCACTTCATTGATGTTCTGGCGATTGAAAATATCAAACGTATCCAAGGCTAGATTGAGAGTCATGCGCTCGTTAAGGTGTATCAGGCGGGCCACGCGAAGATCAAAGTTATAGTAGTCGTCGCCGCGGTAGAAATTGCGGGGCGACCATCCCACACGATCGGTCACCGGGTTGGTGTCGCCGTTGACATCGTTGCCGACAAACAGGGTGAATGGCCGGGGAGATTGCAGCGTAATGATGCTGCTGAACTCAAAGTTTCGCATAAAGCCATGGTTGGGAGCGTCGGCGATGAAGCTCCCTACAAAGCGGTTACGAACATCCTGCACCGAGTCCCCGCGTTCCAGTTTCCGGTCATACAGATCCTGGGGAGTGCTGACGAAGGTGAGGAAGGTACCGTCGTCTTGCGCGTGCGACAAGGTGTAATTCGCATCGAACTGGAAGTATTGCCCTATTTTGTCCTTGACGTTGATCGTGAAGCCATTGTAGTAAGCGTTGCCGGTCGCGTCCACGTAGTACATCAATCCGGCATTGCTATAGAGGGGTCCGCTGAATGCATCCTTACCGTCGGGAAGCTTGTTGCCCACAAAAGCGGGATTCGCTACCGAAGCGGGCGGACAAGCGGTGGCCGCGTTCACCTCGCCTGTGGGTGGACACACATTCAAATCGAGAGGCCGAAACTGCTTACGAGCGCGGAGGAAAAGGTAGCCAGCGCTGATCACCAGGTTTTTTCCAATCTGCTGGTCCACCTGCAGGCTGGCTTGCTCCGAATAGGCAATCCGACTGTTTGGATCAATCCCACCGCCACTATTGGTGACAAACGAGCCGGGAGGTCCGGTATTGAAGTTCGGCGGAGTCTGGCCGGTCAGCACCAACTCTTTCGCTGCCGTCGATGGAAATGGGGCTGGGGAACCATCAGGATACTTAAGGCCCAAGATGCCGCCGGTCAGATAGAGCTGGTTCAGCACCCACGTGGCTGTCTGGTTCCCTTGCCTTACGCCCGGATCCACGGCGTTCGGAATTACCACCTCCCGTTGCGGGTAGGTAACAAACAGGAAGGTCATGTTGTAGTGATCATCGAAAATACCGAAACCGGAGCGAATCACCGTAGTCTTGGTCGGCGAATAGGCGAACCCGATTCTGGGCTGCCAGCCGCGGTAATCCGGGTTGATAATCTGCGACAAGCCGGTTTCGACATCCCAGCGCAGTCCGTAGTTGAAGCTGAGCTTGGGCGTGATGCGCCATTGATCCTGGAAGAAGAGCCCGAAGTACTGATGATTGAGATGGACGTAAAAATCCTGGGGATTTACGTAAGCGTTCTGCCAGGTTGTGGGGATTGGCGGTGGGAGGCTGCCGGGAACGATTGGGCCCGAGCCCACCGGTGCCCCCCAGAAAACGATCGGCACTCCATTCAGAAAATCATATGGATTCGGACCGACGTTGCCGGGAGGCGGGAAGAAGGGCGGAGCTGCAGTAGGGCACGGTCCGGCGGCCGGAACCGAAGCAACTTGGTTGGCGGCGGTTGGGCTGGGGTTCGCGAAGTTGGCAAAGTCCACCATGCAGTTGATGCTGGGCAGGATGATTCGCATGGGCGTGAACCCGGGCCAGATGACGAAATTCTGGATGATGTTCACATCCGTGCCGAACTTCAGATAATGGTTGCCCTTGATGTACGCCACACTGTCGGAAAACTGCTCGCGGCTCTCATTGAGCGCATCGAAGGTGCCGAAGTTGTGTCCGAAGGAAAGTGTGTTCGGAATGTCGAGATTCGGTTGTCCGGTGGTCGCCGGGAAGTTGTAATGCCGCCGCGCATATTGCGCCAGAAACGTGTTGACCAGATTCGGTTTCACCACGGTGTTGACCGTGCCGACGAGGGACTGATCGCGCAGGAAGGTGTTGTGTCCGTCGCTCGGCGCTCCGATTCCGCCGCCGTCGAGTGTGTCCCCGACCAAGACATTCAGATCGCGCGCATCCACGATGTCATAGTGAATCGTGAGGCGATTGTTGGCATTGAATTGTTGGTCCAAACGCGCAAAGCCGTGGTCATTATTCAGCGTTTTCAAAATATTCAGTTCTTCCGGCGGCAGATTGAGGAGAGCCTTCGATTCATTGATCGTCGTCAAGTTATCCGTCAACGTAGCCGGGTAGGTCGGCGATTGTGCCATCCGCTGCCCTTCGTAGTTGGCAAAGAAAAACGTCTTGTCCTTGATGATCGGACCGCCTAAGGTGGCACCAAACTGTCCCCGGCGGTACTGGTCGTAAGGAGCCCGGGTCAGGAGCCCCTTGGAGTCCGCGGCCTGGTTATTGAGGTAACCGTAGACGTTGCCATGAAGATCGTTGGTTCCCGACTTGGTCACCACATTCACAATTCCGCCCAGGGCACGACCGTACTCGGATCCGAAACTATTATTGACCACGCGGAATTCACTGACCGCTTCCTGCGACGGCGTGGCACGCTGCGAACCCGTCCCTTCGCAAATGTAGTCCGCGCCATCGACGGTGACACCATTGCTCAGATCACGCATCCCGCCGAACGAGATGCGGGTCACATCGGGCTCAGTGAAGGTCGACTGCAGGCTGGTTCGTCCGGTCGCAACTCCCGGCGTGAGCAGGGCAAAGTCCACAAACTGACGGGTCGCGGTCGGCAACTGCTGGATTTGCTGCGTATCAATGACTTGGCTGATCTCGGTTTTGGTAGGCTCAACCACCGGCGCCGCGGTGGTCACGTTCACGACTTCTGTGGTCGCCGCTACCTTCATGATGACATCCACGGTCGCCGTCTCGCCAACCGTCAATTGGATGCCACTCCGCACGTACTTGGCGAAGCCGGCATTTTGCACCGTCAATTCATAATTACCGGGAGCCAGATTGGGCGCAATATAAAATCCGGACGCGTTTGAGGTGGTGCTGACCGTCTGGTTGGTTGCCAGATTGCGCACCGTGATCGAGGCGCCGGCAATGATGCGCTCGCTGGTGTCTTTGACCGTGCCATTGAGGTGTGCAAAGTTGATGGTAGCCTGGGCAAACGCATGCGGGGCAAGATACAGGGCCATCACAGCAACGACCCACACAACCCGCGAAACACGCAGTCTCATAACTCCCCCCTGTTGAGTGTGAACACGGGGCCCACGTGAATCCAACGCCGGGGGAGACCTGTTCAGTGCGCCGCACGCATCCAGGGCTCCCCGTGCCGACCACACCTATCCACTTGGCGGAGAGCATGGTTGGAAACCAAGAAACTGTCCAATACATGTTGGGTTAGGTGATCATACCCATTAGGTATGATCGCGATTTTTCCACAGCTCGGCCGGTCCGAATCGGCTGGCCTCTGGGCACTTCGAACCCAAGCGGGGTGGATTCTCGGAAACATCGGATAGCATGCCGGGAGCATCTCGCAAGCCAACAAGTGCATGGGACGCTGAGCCGAAAATGGGCCAATCGAGATCCGGCGCGCTGACATGCTATACTCCCGCACCGTTGCAGCGAAATTCTCAATAGAGCAATGGCGCGAACTCAATCCACCCACATCGTCCTGCCGGAGAGCTTCAATGCGACTTCCTATTTTGTGGATCGTCATGTCTTTGAAGGCCGAGAGCAAAAGATCGCGATCGAATGCGGAGAGGAGCGAGTCAGCTACCGGCAGCTCATGGAGCGCACGAACCGGGTGGGCAATGTCCTGCGGCAACTGAGCGTACGACGCGAAGAACGGGTTGTCTTTGTGCTGCCGGATTGCCCGGAGTTTCTGTATTGCTTTTTCGGTGCCATGAAAATTGGTTCGGTTTCGGTGCCGCTGAACCCTCTGCTCAAACCCCATGACTACGAATTTCTTCTGAACGATACCCGCGCCCAGGTGGTCATCGCCAGCGAAGAGTTGTTGCCGGTATTGCAGGCGATACCGCGCGATCGCCTGCGGCACCTGAAAGAGATTGTCGTGGTCGGAGGTTCCCCCGGCCCGCATCTCTGCTGGCACCAACTCATGGAGCGAGCCTCGTCGGATCTCGAAGCCGAGCCGACCAGCAAGGACGATGCCGCCTTTTGGTTGTATTCTTCCGGCAGTACCGGCAACGCCAAGGGGTGCATCCACCTCCATCACGATATGGTGGTGTCTTCGCAGCTGTACGCCAAGAATATTCTGGGGATGAATGAGCAAGATCGCTGCTACAGTGTGGCCCGCTTATTTTTTGCCTATGGATTAGGTAACACCGGCTACTTCCCGTTGGCTTGTGGGGCGACGACCATACTTTCTCCCTCGCGTCCGACACCGGCCGGCATTTACGCCGACATCGAGCGCTATCGTCCCACGCTGTTCTTTTCCGTGCCCACGAACTATGCGGTGCTGCTGGCACACACGCGCCCCGACGGCGGAGACTTTGATCTAACCAGCGTTCGCCACGCGATTTCGGCCGGTGAATCTCTTCCCGCCACGCTCTTCGAGCGCTTCAAGCAGCGCTTCGGCGTGGAGATTCTGGATTCGCTCGGTTCGACCGAGACCTTGCAGATGGTGATCGCCAATCGCCCGGGAGAAGTGAGACCCGGATCGAGCGGCAAAATCATTCCTGGCTTCGAGGCGAAGATTGTCGACGACAACAATAACCCGGTCACTCGAGGAGAAATAGGGAATCTGATCGTCAAGGCGGATTCGACTTGCGCGGGCTACTGGAACCAGCACGAGAAGACCAAACAAACTTTTGCCGGTCCGTGGTTTCTCACGGGTGACAAGTACTACCAGGATGAAGATGGCTATTTCTGGTATGCCGGAAGGGCGGATGATCTGTTTAAAGTGAACGGCCGCTGGCTCAGCCCGAATGAGGTGGAGAGTGCCCTCATGGCTCATCCAGCGGTTCTCGAAGCGGCGATTGTGGCGCGGGAGGATGAGACGAAACTCGCGAAGCCCGCAGCCTATGTGGTGGTGAAAGCCGATTTCGTTCCCGGTGAACCGCTGGCTCGCGAACTGCAGGATTGGGTTTCGAACCGACTCGGTGCCTACAAGCGGCCGCGCTGGATCCACTTTGTACCCGAACTCCCCAAGACTGCCACCGGAAAGCTGCAACGGTTCAAACTGCGGGAGCTCCAGTCGGAGCGAAGCTCTTGAGCGTCCCAGTCTCACTCCGATGGCAAAGCCTCGATGAGGTCCACCGAGGCGGCCCGGCGCGCTGGCAGGTAGGAGGCCGTCGAGGCGACCGCGACGAGCAGCAGGTTTCCGCCCACGATAATCGTCGGGTCCGGCGGGCTGACATGAAACAGCAAACTGCGCACCAGGCGCGTAAGCGCCAGCGCCGCGCCACTTCCCACAACCACTCCCGTGAGTGCCAGTTTCACTCCCATGCGAAGGACGAGCGCAAGTGTTGCTTTTTGCCGCCGCGCCAGCTTATAGAACTTGGCCTTGCGGTTGTTCTCCGACATGCCCCACTCAGAAGTAATCGCACCCTCTAGCTCAGCTTCAGCAGGGCCGGATAGAGACTGCCGTAATTGAGGGCCAGAAGATTCCCACTGGTCTGTTCAATGCGGCGCGCAATTCCGTAGCCATGCAGCGGTCCCATCGTGGTCGGGGCTCCCACCACTCGACAAGGCAAAATAATTCGCTGGTTATACCTTTTGGGTATAAAATACGCGCGCCATGGAACTCCGTCACGTTCGTTATTTTCTTGCCGTTGCGGAACACCTCAACTTCAGCAAAGCGGCGCAACAGCTGCATATTGCGCAACCGCCGCTGAGTCGGCAGATCCGGCAACTCGAGGACGAACTGGGAGTTGACCTTTTCGTGCGCGACCGGCACCGCGTGCATTTGACCCGGGCGGGCCGGGTGTTTCTCGACGAGGGCAGGAAGCTGGTGGTGCAGGCGGGGCGGGCCACCGAAGCAGCGCGTCATGCGCAGAAGGGAGAGTCGGGCATCATCCGCATCGGAATCGCTTCCGGTCTGGGGGGCACGGTGGCCAAAGCTGTAGCCGACCACTGCGTTCGCTATCCCAAGGTCAATATCGAATGCAAGGATGTCTTCTCGAGCATCCAGAATGAACTGTTGCACAAGGGTGAGATTGATATCGGCTTTCTCCGTCCGCCGATAGATCAGGCGGCTCTCGAGTGCGAGTTGCTGTTCGAAGAGGAGTTCGTCGTGGTCTTGCCCCGGTCGCACGTCCTTGCCAGGCGAAAATCTCTGCGGCTGAAGGAAATTGCCGACGAACCATTAATCATGTTCGATCGCAAGTTTTCGACCGGGCTGTACGATAAGATCCTCGGCTTATACGGCCGGCTGGGGCTCACCCCGCATTTCGCCGTGACGCACGTCGAGGCCCACGAGGAGGCGGGAGCCATCATGGTAGCGTCCGGCAAAGCGGTGTTTATTGGTGCGGGCGCGATTGTCACCCGTACGGTCTCCGGCATCGAGCTGGTTTCGGTTCCGTTAAATGAGGCCGAAGCCAAGATTGAAGTCTACGTGGCGTGGCGTAAAGACGAAGAATCTGGGGTCGTGCGGAGCTTCTTGAACTCCGTGCACCGGATTCATCATCTTGCGCCTGGAGAAGTGGTTGCGTGACTCGAGTCTTGTTCGAGCTCGAAAGCTAGCCATGCCGCGAGGTCGCAGTTTCCCGAAGCAAAAGCGTCGCTAACACCACTACGGCGCTGCCCGCCGCCGCCAGCCACAGGGTCAGTCCTAGACCGTATTGTTCGGCCAACGCCCCCGCCACCGTGGGGGCCACGGTAGCTCCCATGACCTCTCCCACCAGGGTTGCGAGACCAATCGAGGTGGCCCGGAACTGCGGCGGAACGCTTTCGGTAGGCACCAACACCAGAATAAGGCTGGCAATACCCTGGCCGGTATTAGCGACAAACACGATGACCGCCAGCAAAGCGGGATACACATACAAGGCAGGTACCAGGAACGCGAGAGGCACCGCGGCCGACAACACCGCCATCAGCAGCAAGACCGGTTTGCGTCCCACACGATCAGAGAGGGAGGGAAGCAGAAATCCAAGAAAGAAACTACCCAGGCCACTGGCGCCCAACAGAAAACCAGCCGTGGTCGCGGGCTGATGAGCAACTTCCGTGATGTAAAGCGGCGCAAAGACATTTAACGCGAACAGCCACGACATGAATCCCGCCGCGCCCAGACAGCATAGCCAAATGTTCGGATATCGCAGGATAGACAGAGAATCGGTGAGCGAGGCGTTCTCCCGCTTTCCTGCATCCGTCGCCGGTGGTTCTTTGACGAACTTCCAAATCAGAAAACCCGAGAGTAAGCCCGGAAGCCCGGCAAAGAAAAAGGCCGTCCGCCATCCCCAGCGGGCCGCTACTTGCGTGGTCAGGATGGGAGCCGCCGAGAGACCGACCAAAGCTGCGGCACTGACCACTAGGCCTATGTTTCGTCCCCGTCGGCTCACCGGCGAAGAGTCTTCGATCAGGGCGGTAATGACCGACCAGGTCGGTCCCTCGGCAATGCCCATGAGGGCGCGGACGAGAAGCAATTGGGGAAAGGTGTGCGACACTCCTGACAGCCAGGACAGCACCGAAAAGGCAAACACGGCAGGGACCAGTACCGGCTTGCGGCCCACCCGGTCGGACAGAGCACCGAAGAAAAAAGTAGACGCCGCCCAGCCGAGTGCAAGCGCGGAGGCCAAGGCTCCCACCTGTTTGTGGTTGAGGCCAAACTCCGGGGCGAAGTAGGGCGCGAGATACATCTGCGCCATGCGGTCAAAGAAGACCGTGCCCCAGCTGAAGAACAGAATGGCCACCAGCGTGCGCTCATAGCGCGTGGCTCGATCCATGCCGCCCGATCATAGCAAAGTCACTTTCTGCCGGGGATGCGACCGGCAGCAAGCAAGGCCCTGATTTCGTCGCTCATCTCTAACTGGTGTTCATTAGTCTTTTGCGAGGCGATGCAAGGCTGGCGTGACCGGACGCCGTGACGCCGGTCGGCATGGGCTGGTTGAACGTGGTCACAACTTCAAGCTGACCGATTATGAACACGACGCGACTCGCCGGCGAAGTGCACCGGGCGAAGAAATCGAGAGACCCTGGTCGATCGTCCCCGCGTCCTCTGGCCGAACCCTTTGTCTTTGCCTGGTGACGGATATCTATACTTCACGGCGAATCAGATTGAGCGCCAGGGGGGCGTTTCACAACCGCCGTGATCTGGTCCAAAGCCCCACGTTGTTTTCCGCGCAAACGTCGACGGAAGGAGAATTCAACGCTAACGTCCACCTTCCCATCATCTCGCAGCCGCAACGGGGTTCACACAAACATTTTCTTGTTGATCTTGATACCGTGCTCCCGGCAAAAACTCAGATAGTGATCCATAAACCAGAACACGTCGAGCGTCTCTAGCAGCTTGTCCTCGTCGTCATAGAATTCGAGCGAGCTGTTGAGCCAGAAGACCGCCTTCATACCCTCGTCAGAGACCAGGGTGTGAGTGGCGCCCGGACTCTCCTGCACATAGCTACCCGCGCGCGCGACCCAGTCGTATTCGAGATAGCGCCAACTACCCTCGAGCGTATAGCCAAAAACGCGCCCCCGATGCCGGTGTCGTCCGAGCATGCCTCCCTTTTGCACCCACAGCACGTTGGCATAAAAATTGTTTCGCACATCGAAAACCAGGTGGCGAATGAAGACATTTTCCTTAAACGGCACCCAAGGAGATTCGTCTTCGCCACCGCCGATATGAACATCGGGAAACGCATACTCACGCACGACCGCGTCCAGACTGCTGTTGGTAATCACCATCGCCATAAGCCCCTCCGGTTCTTCCGTTCCTAGCAAGTCTACGACGGATCAGCTCAACTGTACTCGATTCCTTTCATCCGTTGCCCTCGGGCGCGATGCAGAGGCACCGGCACGCCCACAGGTCCTTTCTCGGCTATTGGTTCCCGGACAGGCTGCCTCCTTGCTATCAAGGGTGTGAGACGATAGCATTCCTCGAAATGGGAAATCAACGGATCGGTCAAGGGGGCCTCGGAACCGGCTCCCATAGCGCCCATCGACTGGTTCTCGAACTCGGAGCAACCGCGTGAGCACGGTGCGCGAAGTCACCTATCAGCTCTTGCGCGAGCTGCAAATGACAGTCATCTTCGGCAATCCGGGTTCTACGGAATTGCCTTTTTTGCGCGACATGCCGGCGGAGTTCAAATATGTTCTCGGCTTGCATGAGCGCTCTGCCGCGGGTATGGCGCTTGGCTATGCCCTCGGAACAGCCAAGGCCGCATTCGTCAACCTGCACTCCATCGCCAGCGTGGGGAATGGTCTCTCCGCACTGGTGGATGCGCATTACCTTCATGCGCCCCTCCTGGTAACCGCAGGGCAGCAGGATCGCCGTCAGATCCTGGCTGAGCCGTTTCTTGTCAGCCGGGCCGTCGAGGTAGTCAAGCCGTACGTCAAATGGGCTTATGAGCCGTTCCGAGCAGAAGATGTACCCGCGGCGATCGCTCGCGGTTATTACCTGGCGATGCAGCCACCTCGGGGACCGGTGTTCCTTTCAATCCCCATGGACGACTGGACCCACGAATGTACTCCGGTCCGAGCCCGCTCGGTCACCGAGACCGTCCTGCCCGATCCTCCAGCCTTGGACGAGGCGGTGCGTGCTCTTGATGCGAGCCGCAATCCCGCGCTCGTGGTTGGCGCGCAGATCGAAGAGGATGAGGCCTGGCATGAAGCGGTCGCACTTGCCGAGCACCTGGACGCGGACGTTTATGAGCAGCCGATTCCTGCCCGTTGGACGTTCCCCCGGTCGCATCGTTTGTTCCGGGGCGGATTGTTGCCCGCGCAGCAGCCATTGGCGGATCAACTATCCGGCTACGACACGGTCGTGGTCTTGGGCGCGCCCATTTTCCTGTATTACGCGCACGTGCCCGGGGTCCCCATCCTGCGCGGCAGCAAATTGATCCAACTCACCAACTCGCCGGAGCAGGCGGCCGCTGCCTTGGCGGGAACGAGCATCGTCGGAAACCTCAAAGTGGCCACCGCGTACCTACGCGGCCACTCGCAACCTAGAAAGAACCATTCCGCGCCACCGCTCCAACCGCCAGCTCCTGAACCGGGGCGCCCCATCTCGCCGGCGTACTTATTCAGCGTACTGAACCGCGTGATGCCGCGCGATGCGGTAATCGCCGAAGAGTGCCCGTCTTCGAAAGGGGATCTTGATCGCTATCTCGTATCGGATGTGCCTGGTTCGTTCTATTCCGTCCCTAACGGAGTGTTAGGTTTCGGCCTCCCAGCGGCGGTCGGATTGCAGATGGCGAATCCCAAGAGGCGAGTCGTGTGCCCGATCGGCGACGGCTCGATGCAGTACTCGGTTCAGGCCTTGTGGAGCGCCGTGCAGCAGAAGGCTGCGGTGATCGTCATCGTGTTGCAGAATTTCGATTACTCTGCGTTAAAGGGATTTTCGGATTTCACCCACGTGGGACGCAATGTGCACGGCATGGACATTCCCGGCATTGACATGGTGAAAATAGCACAAGGCTATGGCATGGCGGCCCGTGCGGTGGACCGTTCCGAGGACTTAGAATCTGTGCTCAAAGAGGCCTTTCAATCACCGGAACCAAGCCTGATCAGCGTTCATGTCGCCAGGGGCGGGCAAAAGTGCATGGGGATGGATCAGTCGGTGAAGCCACCGAATTATCGTTGACCTCGAGCGGGTTTAATGTACCTCCCCTTTTCCGTGCCCAAGCCGGTGTGAACTCGAACGGTCAGCGGGTTGAATTTCGCCTCCGCACCCGGTTCGTCGGTCACGAGTGTCCCCCAGGAAAGCTGCAAGAAATCCGAGCGGCACGCTCAGAATACGGGATTCTCGAGAGAAAACCACGGAAAACAGGTGCCGCCATTCCAGCCTGTTGGGGCCAGAAAAGGTTCCTTGCTGGGGTCAGGCGGTGATATCCCCGACGACCTTTGTGACCTCAAGACAACCGCGGACCAAGGGCTGGCGGTGTTCGCAATCCCAAACAGTTGGTGTTACGCTGTTAGGCCGTTGCGCTCAGAACCGGCGTCCAGGGTGATCCATGAACCAATTCTCCAAGCTGAATCAGCAATTCATCGGCGGCCAATGGCGAGATGGCAAGAGCCAGAAAGTGCTCCCCGACCGAAATCCGTTCAATGGCGAGATCATCGCTCAATTCAAGCTGGCCAGCCTAGCGGATCTTGACGAGGCCTACCGCTCGGCCGCGGCGGCCCAAAAGGCATGGGCGGAAGTGAATCCGTTTGCAAAGCAAAAGATTCTCGAAAAGGCCATTACCTGGGTGGAGCAAAATGAAGGCGACCTTGCGGACATCATCATTGACGAGTTGGGCGGCACGCGGCTCAAGGCCATGATCGAGATCTACCTGGCGAAAACCTTCATCAAGGAAGCATCCACCTATCCTTTGCGGATGACCGGGGAAATTCTGCCCTCTACCGTGGACGGCAAGGAAAATCGCCTCTACCGGGTTCCCGCCGGAGTTGTGGGAGTGATCAGCCCGTTTAATTTTCCCTTCAACTTGAGCATGAGATCGGTAGCGCCGGCCCTGGGAGCGGGCAATGGCGTTGTGCTGAAGCCGCACGACGATACGCCAATTACCGGCGGAACGGTCGTCGCCAAGATTTTCGAAGAAGCGGGTATTCCCAAGGGACTGCTGAACGTCATCGTCACCGATCTCGGCGAGATGGGGGATGCATTTCTCGAACACCCCATTCCGCGCATTATCTCCTTCACCGGGTCGGAAGCTGTAGGACGACACATCGGTGAGGTCGCGGGCCGAAATCTGAAAAAAGCCATTCTCGAACTTGGCGGCAACAGCGCCATGATGATATTGAACGACGCGGACGTGGACGTGGCGGTAAACGCGGCTGTGTTCAGCCGCTTTGCCCACCAGGGCCAGGTCTGTATGTGCTCCAATCGCATTCTCGTGCAGCGAGGTGTGTATCAAGAGTTCTTAGAAAGGTTTGTGGACAGGGTTGCGAAGCTCAAAGCTGGCGATCCGAAAAAAGCCGACACCGACCTTGGCCCGCTGATCAATCAGCGCCAGACCCAGACCTTTCAGAAGCAAGTGCAACGGGGCATCGACGAAGGCGCTAGAGTCGCGCTGCGCGGCAAGATCGAGGGCAACGTCGCTACGCCAACCATTTTCGCCGATGTTCGCCCGAACATGTGGGTCGCCCAGAACGAACTATTCGGCCCCGCGGTGTGCCTCATACCCTTCGACTCGCCCGAGGAAGCGGTACGAATTGCCAACGACAGCCCCTACGGCTTGAGCGGAGCCATCCACACTCGCAATGCAGAATACGGCGCGGAACTGGCTAAACAATTTGAGTCAGGCATGGTCCATGTGAATGACAGCACGATCAATGATGATCCGCTCATTGCTTTTGGTGGCGAGAAAGCCTCTGGCGTCGGACGCTTGAATGGAAAGTGGGCGCTCGAGGAATTCACTTCCGTGAAGTGGATTTCGGTCCAGCATAAGCAGCGTCATTACCCCTTTGAAATCACCGCCAAGGCATCGTAACGTGACAACCCACCTGGGGTAGTCCACTGTCCGCGGAGACCTGTCAGGAAAGCTCGCTTACTCGTGTGCGCACCTTCTCGAGGTCCCCAGGGCCCGCTAGGCCGGGATTTGCAGATCAGGCAGAGCCGAAACATCTAGATTCCAGTGGGCGGTGTCCAACATGTTTTCGCAGCTTACCGGCCAGGTTGGCGATCGGGTCGAAGCAGCACCCGCCGATCACCTGAGCCCGTGTGCTAGATCACTGAAAGCGGTTTGGCCCTAGGTTAAAAATAATCCAGGACCGGGCTCTCTGTGGCAGCCGTGGAAGGCCAATTATGCCCGGACATAATCGCAGTGCGCTCGAAACTCTAAGGCTCGAACTCAAGCTTCTTGAGCTGGGACCATACCGCGTTTCGACTCCGGGTCGCCCTGTATCTGGGCTTGAAGACCCACCGAGCTGTCCACGCTACCAGGTCGATTCTTGTGCGAATGGTGCACTCATAGAGTGCGTGCCTTACGCAGGCTGCTTCGAGCCCGTACTCTGTCACCACATCCGACTGGATAAGGCGCAAGAAACGGACCATCGTCTCTATCGAACCGCCACGCAACCGGTACTCGAAGAGGCTGTGGGCGATTGGCTAACCACCAGCATCAACAAACTGCAGCGAGTGGGAACTGAGCCCTGGGTAGGTCTCTTCGAAACTCAGCCGCGTAGCGCCAGGGAAAGGAAGCCTGTATGACAAGCCATGCCGTTGTACCCGAGCCGCGGCCAGCTGTTTCCTTTAAGAACATCCTGCTGGCGACGGACTTCTCTGCCGCTTCGGAAAAAGCGTTCCATTATGCCGTTGCCATCGCTCGCCGACACGGCTCCAGGATCATCTTCGTGCATGTGATCCCTCCCGAGTCTGTCGCCTTTGTTCCTGGGCTTCCCCTCGAGAGGCAGCGATACCAAGAAAAACGACAGATGGAGAGCCTTGCCAGCCGGAGCGAGCTCAACCAAATCCCGCATGAAACCATTGTGCGAGCCGGTTCAGTGTGGGGAGTTCTCTCCGGTGTGATCCACCAGCAGGAAATCGATCTTGTGATCCTTGCCACGCATGGGCGCTCAGGACTTAAGAAGCTTGTCCTCGGATCGGTGGCGGAGGAGGTCGTACGAAGAGCGGGATGCCCGGTGCTCACGGTGGGACCCCACATCGACACGACCTTAGGCACAAGCGGAAAATTTTCGAGAATTCTCTTCGCGACTGATTATCACTCGGCTTCTGCGAAAGCTTTGGACTATGCCGTATTTCTCGCGAACGAGCCCGAGACAAAGCTCATCCTTCTGCATGTCATGCCGCCAACAGCCTTACCCGGTCCCGGACAAAGCTTCCACCATGAAGAAGCCATTCGTGAGTGGCAAGCCCACGTGACAGCCGCCAACCGGGAGAAACTCGAGAAGCTGTTGCCGCCAGCGGTGAGGCTGTGGGCCGAACCCGAATATGTGGTGAGGTTTGATTTCATTGCGGACGGCATTGTGAAAGAAGCTGCTGCTCGCAAGGCCGACCTGATCATCACAGGAGCGAAACAGCCTGCGTTGGTGAAAGTCTCTGCCCACTCGCTCGGGGCATTGTCGTATGAGGTTATCCGTCGGGCGAAGTGTCCAGTGCTGACCGTTAGCGCTTGAGAGCCGACAGTCAGGTTCGAGCGGAGTAGCGCTCGCACAAGGACAGAAAGAAGGGCACTATGAGGATGCTCAAGATTCTTACCGTGGTTGCAATTGTACTGGTCACAATTCTGCTGCTTCACAACGGTGCATGGCAACGAGGACCCAAATACAACGCCGCGACGGAAGCTAAGGTGCAAGGTGTAGTCCAAGAGGTGCGCCAGTTCTGGTGCCCAATCAATGGGGATGAAGGAACCCACCTGATGCTCAAGACAGCCCACGGCGTTCTTGAGGTGCACGTGGCGCCGCTTCGTTTCCTTCAGGGCAATGGCATGATGTTCAACCAAGGCGATCAAATTGAGGTGGTTGGATCCATGGTGATTTATCAGGATCATGACGCGCTGATCGCACGCAAGATAACCCGTGGAGAGCAGACCTTCGCATTTCGACAACCGAACGGCAGGCCGCTATGGGTAGAGCCCTTGCACAAGTATGTGCGCTAGGACGTCGTCAGGCAACCATAGGTTTGGGGGCCGGTGTGTCGACGGGTTACCTCTGCAGGAGGCGTTCATGAGGGAACTGAAGGTACTGTGCGTCTCATTGGATACGACAGTCTTCTGTATCCGTTTCGCTGCCCTGCAGGAAGCCGGGTACACGGTTGCGGCTGCGTAGCCAGCTGGGGGTTGTACCAATGTCCGCGAGGTGTGCCATGTTGTTTCGAGAGGACGATGAAGACGATGAGTTGTTCTGCTTCCGGGATCGAGCCGAAGCCGGACGGATACTGGCGGCCAAGTTAGTCGCATACTCCCGGCAGGAAAATGTCATTGTACTGGGGCTCCCGCGAGGCGGTGTGCCGGTAGCTTATGAAGTCGCACGCGTCCTCAACATCCCGTTAGATGTTCTTGTGGTGCGAAAACTGGGCAGCCCAGGACAGAAAGAACTGGCCATGGGCGCGATTGCGCCGGGAGGCGTACAAGTGCTCGGTCTGTCTACGGTGAAACAATTGTGCATACCAAGTGAGTCCATTGAGGAGGTAGCCGCGGCGGAACGCCAACAGCTGGAGCATCAAGAGACGCTGTATCGAGGCACGCGCCCGCCGCTTTCGGTGGCGGGAAAGACCGTCATTCTTGTGGACGATGGCATCGCGACCGGCTCCTGTATCCTGGCCGCAATCGCTGCGCTGCGCAAGCAGGCTGCGGCACGAGTTGTTGTGGCCGTTCCGGTAGCTCCCGCCATTGCTCGCAGCGCCATCGGGACGGAGGCCGATGAGATCATCTGCCTGGCAGAGCCGGAGATATTCTTTGCGGTTTCGCATTGGTATGAGGACTTCAGCCAGATCTCCGATGACCAGGTCCGCAGCCTGCTGGAAAGGTCGATGAGGTCCAGTTCGATTCCTGTAGCGGCTTGAATCGAAGGAAGGTTCACCAAGGAGGAGAGCAATGCAACGCCATTTTTCCGATCGCGGCGAAGCCCTCGCGGAAGCAGCGGCCGCCAAGATGAGGGCTCGACGGATGCCGATAGCAACGTCCAGCCGGCGCAGGAGCAGCGTCAGGCCCGGACAGCAGAAACGACGCGTCCCGAAAATCGCTTTCCCCAGCGAGTGCAAAGAAGAAAGGAGATCCGAAAGAGCGTGGCAACCCCAGAGCAGGCCAGAACTTTGACTTAGCCGAATCCAGGAGGAGATTTCATGACTGCGCGCAACGATCTCGAAGCGGTCAGCGGTGTAGAAGAAATGGAACACACCGCAGAGCGTGCCTTCCGCATCCGCGGCCACGCTCTGACCGTGACCGAAGGACGTTTTGCCCCGGCGCGCTTCCGTAACATAGCGTGTATTTTGCCACGAGTGATTCTTGCATTCGGGGTTGGCTTGCTGCTTGTTACCTTCTTTTGCTCGACCACGGTGCAAGCAATTAAGGGAGAAAGCAGAACCCCATCGATCCAAACTGTAGATGGAGCAGAGATCTTCCACGATTACTGCGCGTCATGTCACGGGTCGGATGGTAAAGGGAATGGGCCAGTAGCACCAGCCCTGAGATCTAAAGTGCCTGACCTAACTCGAATATCCAGTAGGGCTGGCGGCGAGTTTCCAACTGCCCGTATTCGCGCGGTCATTGAGGGCACCCAAACGGTATCCGGACATGGATCTCGTAAGATGCCAGTCTGGGGACCAGTGTTCCATCAGATTGCCGATGACCAGGACTTGGGCTCCGTGCGCACCGCCAACGTAACCAGATATATCGAATCGATTCAACAGAAATGATGCGCCCCTGATTGGGTGCGAGAGATCTCATTGTGGGATGCTTTGATCGTTCCTATGGCACGGAGGGCAAGCGCAGCGGTCTTATAGAGCGAGGATCTTCAAGCGGAAGCTGTCCTAGGCGGCCGTTCCAATCGTCACCCATTCGCCACTCAGACGTAGCCAGCACTGTTTGGGCTGTGCGCACGCAATCAGCGAAATTGCTGCAACATCTACACCGCGAAACTACTACGAGCGGCAGATACCTCGCCGATCCGAATTCGGCATCGATGGCGAAGGGGAGATGGTGCGCCGACTCGACCACTGCTACTCTACACTTACGTTTACCGATTGACCGCACAACGTACCCGTGGTCGTGCTGCTACCAGTAGACTCGGCAAGAGTTGTCAGGTTTATGTTGCAGGTGTTGCCGTTGATTGTCACCGCTCCGCCTGCCAGAATCTGCAGCGGGAACGAGAGAGATCCGTTGTTAAAGGTGAAGGTCCCGCCGATGGTAACCTCCGGCGCGCCGTTGACAGTGTAGCCAGAGACAGGAACGCAATTGGCGAAGGTTTCGTCCACCTGAAACTGGAAGCTTCCGGTGCCACTGCTATTGATGCTGCCGTTCACATCACCTACCAAACCAGCCGTACCTCCATACTGGCATGCGTCGGTAATGTTGTACTGCTGGGAGACTACACAGGAATTCTGGTTGCAGGAGACCTCCTGTGGTTCGGCACGACCTTTGAGATGACCGGGGTGGCGAACAATCTGTGCCCCGGTGCCTTCGGCCAGGTTGGTGACCGCTTTCTCGGAAATCATGGTCGCAACATCCTGAACTACAGAAGCTGGAACCGTTGAAGATGAGCTACCGCTTCCACCGCCACAACCGACGCCGACGATCACGCTCAGAACCGCCGCAAGCAGAGTTAAAGCGCTCGCTGCATGTGGATTGCTGGACAACGAGATGCAAACTATTCCGTTGCTTTTCATTACCAAATCCTCACCAGTGGGTTGTGACAGATCCAAGGTTTAGCCTGGACTCAAACCGAGATGAACGCAACGTTACGCATGTAACTGACATGCGCATGGCGAATCGGACACTTACAAGAAGGACTCGTCAGCGAACGATCGGGAGGTGTGAGTTTCTTGCCCACGTATGCCAGGCTGCGTCCAGAGTGCTGAAGGTTAGGATGAGTTCCACGTCTTGCGGGGATGCTTCGGCCACCTTGCGGGATGGCACGGTTGCGTCATTGCACAATGTCGTCCCTGGCCGACGGAACTGGATTCCTGCTCAGTTTTTCGAAGGTCTTGGCGGAAACCGACTCTCTTTGATCGTTCAGCCATTCAGTTGTGCCGACCGTCGAGCCTTCCCACTCGATGCCTGTTCCGGCCAAAGCATGATTCAGTTGGGCAGCCGAGATATATAGGAAATCTCTAACCTCCTCCATCTCTGTCTCGCTGTGGTTATGTTGGTCCAGATCCTCGAGTAGCTCGTGCTGAGCCTCCCCATAGACCACCCCAACCAGCGTCTCCAATGCAGCAAGTTTTTTTTCCTTACCCAACGTCGGGTGATTGAAAATGTCGGCAACAAGTTGTTCCCGTCGAGTAAAGTACCCCATAGTTCTCTCCTGTTCGTTGGCGGTCCCCGTCGCACGTTCCGCCACGAAGGACGGTTAACGACACGATTCCAATTACTCCGTACATGGCAACAGCATAACTGATGAAAGCAAGGCCGATTCGCGAGGTTCATGGATAACAATGGACCGTCCCAAACCTTTTGGTTTTCGACACGTTCAATCAATCCGGGCAGCGTACTAAAATTGGCACCCTGAGGCGGCCGGCCCGGGTGGGAGGAGTTCCTTGGCGGCATTGGGTAACTCTCATCAGTCTTGGCAACGCCCGGAATTTCGTCCATGGGCGTTCCTTATCAATTTCCATCGGGGTACCCAGCGATTGCCGGGACGCTTCGCGCCAAGGCAGGCGACGTTCGCCGGCAGCTGCCGCAGGAATTCCTGCCGTGGCTCGCCGCGAAAGCAGAGGTTTCCTCTCCGGTGCAGGTGACACCGCGTATGGGTGATCAGCGAGGCGGACTGGAGCGTCAGCACTACTCAGAATTCAATTACGTTCAGAGCCATATTTGACCATCGCCGATTATGTT